>BNJT01002692.1_pt1 | contig 84693 bp, 128 predicted proteins | sample 8540491 | NCBI WGS metagenome assembly BNJT01 (sample SAMD00202455, study PRJDB9452) | human saliva metagenome | host: Homo sapiens | reverse complement strand
CATAATGATTCTTAAAAAGAATGTGCGCATATGAACTATTGAAAGATCAGAGCAACCCGGTCTTTTTCTTTTTATTTCTGTTTAAATAGATTCATCCTCATGTTTTTATAGTATCTTAGTTTATAAAATACATGTTATAATAAATCCATGGCATATAGTACAGATTTTTAAACACCGAGCATTAAATTACATCAAAGAGGGACACAGCCATGTCGAGGCATTCAAAGTTTTTGATGTTGGCGTCAGAACTCTCTTCACATGGGAAAAGAAATTACGTGAACAAGGGCACTTAGAGCGGAAAAAGAGAGTCGCCAAAAGCCGAAAGATTCCTTTGGAGGAGTTGAAGGCCTTTGTAGAGGCTCATCCAGATGCTTTTTACGAGAAATTGCGGCACATTTTGATTGTGCCGTTCCTTCAATATGGGCAGCTTTAAAGCAGATCAATGTCACTTTAAAAAGACGACTAGCTTTAAGGAACAAGATCCAGAAAAAAAGTCGCTGAATTTCTTGATATTTTTGGATAATCTAAAAAGATTTACCAGTCGTATATATTGACGAAACAGGAATCGACCGCTACCTCTATCGTTCTCATGCACGGGCTCCTAGAGGAGAGAAAGTCTATGAAAAGATTAATGGACGGCGTTTTGAGCGGACTTCAATTGTTGCAGGACAAGTAGACGGAGAGTTTATAGCTCCTATGATTTACAAGGAAAGCATGACGAGCGACTTCTTTGTTAAGTGGTTCAAAAATGCAACTCCTGCCTGCTTTGAAGACACCTCATGTCATTGTCATGGACAATGCTAGTTTTCATCCCAAGAAGATTTTTGGATGAACTTTGCGTCAAAGATAAACACTTTTTTTCTTACCTCTACCACCTTATTCACCAGATTTGAATCCCATTGAGCAAGCTTGGGCTGTCTTGAAAAAAAGAAAGTGACAGATTTATTAAAGGGAAATTCCAAATACCTTTGAATGTTTAGAGCGCTTTTTTTAAAACTAAATGACTATAAAAAAATATTTCTAGAAATTGGTTTGGCTTTCCTAATCGATTTGTTCATATCTTATTTCAATCTACTATAGAATTCTCATCGCTTTGAACATCAAAAGGAAGAACCAAGGTGGTTCTCTCCAGGTTGTAACTTTTTATCAACACACTACAGTTGATAAAAAGTTATTATTTCAAATAATCGACAATAATTGATACTATTGTTTACAAATGATCCATCGGTGCACCATCTAGGATATAAACTTCTTCAATTGTTCCATCAATATAGGTTGATCGTGAGTCCTTTATCAGTACTCCCCCCCCCAATACTATAATAACCAAAGATCAATTCTTTGAACTCATCAATCGAATAGTCTTTGCCTCTAAAAAAACAATAGTTAAGTTTTGTTTGAAAGTTGCATCATCCACTGTATACGGACGGGTAATCGTTTCTCCAACTGTTCCTGAATTCTCTACAAGAACAACTGACCTACTTGCATCTGGAGTAATCACTTCCCCCTTCCATTTGTAGGAAACAGGTTCATGGGTGACTCCATAATCTAGACTAATATCAGTAACTAAAATGTTAATAGACAAGCGGTAAAATCCTACCTTATTTTTCTCATAAACATAAGTCACAGTTTGAGTGCCTTCTGCAACTGTTCCGGTTGTAGCTGCAGAGCCAGTGGCCATTTCCTTGAAGGTATAGCCTGTGATAGTTTTTTGTTCGGTTGTATAAGTTGTTCCAACAGCGACATTGTTTGCAACAGTTTCGCTTGGCGCAATTTCGTTACCATCTGTATCAACATAGTGCGCTACTACAGTTCCGTAAAGATTCTTGTCGTATACATAAGTCACAGTTTGAGTGCCTTCTGCAACTGTTCCGGTTGTAGCTGCAGAGCCAGTGGCCATTTCCTTGAAGGTATAGCCTGTGATAGTTTTTTGTTCGGTTGTATAAGTTGTTCCAACAGCGACATTGTTTTGCAACAGTTTCGCTTGGCGCAATTTCGTTACCATCTGTATCAACATAGTGCGCTACTACAGTTCCGTAAAGATTCTTGTCGTATACATAAGTCACAGTTTGAGTGCCTTCTGCAACTGTTCCGGTTGTAGCTGCAGAGCCAGTAGCCATCTCCTTGAAGGTATAGCCTGTGATAGTTTTTTGTTCGGTTGTATAAGTTGTTCCAACAGCGACATTGTTTGCAACAGTTTCACTTGGGGCAATTTCATTGCCTTCTGTATCAAGATAAGTCGCAATGACAGTTCCTTTCTTAGCTACCGGCGTTGGACTTGGTGATGGAGCTGGACTTGGTGATGGGGCTGGACTTGGTGATGGGGCTGGACTTGGTGATGGAGCTGGGCTTGGTGATGGAGCTGGGCTTGGTTGACACATTCCCTTCGCTTCAATCACACCTACATAGTGATAACCTTGGATGGTCTCTGGTTTGAGTTGGGTGTCTTGAGTAACCAGAACAGTAGGTGCTAATGGAGCACCAGAGTAGGCATTCGCTTCAGAAATTTGGTAACCAAGGATACCACCACTTGCGAGGAGAATCAACAGAAACTTGCTAGAGTTCTTACCTTTTCTCGATACAATCAAAAAAGTAGCCCCTGCTAGAGCACCAAAGCCAAGTAAATTACCAAAGGCAGTGAGCTCTGCAGTTCCTGTGTTTGGAAGTACCTTCTGAATCGCACCCTTGACTGTATCTTGGTATTTTTCAGGCACACCTGGAATCTTGCCGCTATCAAGAGGGAGTCGTTGGGGCAGTCTCATCTTTTTCATAGACAAACTTATAGAGCGAACAACCTTTCGCCGCTTCTAGATCCTCTAATTGACGAATTTGTGCAATTTCCTCAGCTGACAGACTTGCACGATCCACAAAGGCCACGTTGTCTCCACCGTCTTTAGCAGTGTGAAGACCAGACCAGTTACCGATAACAGATGGGAGTGTAGACTCTTCTGCTTGTGCCGAGGTTACTCCTGCTCCTAAAAGAGCCGTAGTAGCTAAGAGCGTTAGCCATTTCGCACTCTTTCTCATCTTTGAGAAAGTACGATTAGAATGATTCAACATGTATATCTCCTTAAAAAAATATTCTTTTACACTTAATTGTAACACAAAAAGCTACTTTTTCTCAGAATTTGTTTATAAAATTAGTTTATAAAACAAGTTTTAAATTGTCACTTTAACTAGTTAGTGGATTATATCATATGAAAGAGTTCTCATTTCTGAAATTATCGTAATATGTTGTTTACAAAGAATTAATGAATATGCTATGAGACTATCACCTCATGGTTGTACAAGTTTTATCTCTTCAAGCAAAGTCAATGAAAACATAAAGGTTTTTGTGGAATGTTCTGATATACTTAAAATTTATTGATAGAATCAAATTACAGGGCTATAAATTATAGGGTGCTCTAAATAATGTAGTTGTTCACTATTTTTATAAAAATCTTCTCCCTTCTTTATAAGATGAGAAAAAAAGAGTTCAATTCGAACTCTTTTTTTGCTATAATGAGGGGAGAAAAATCAGACAGGAGATCAAGATGTCAGAACCATTATTTTTACAATCAGTTATGCAAGAAAAAATCTGGGGTGGTACCAAGCTACGTGATGAGTTTGGCTATGACATCCCAAGTGAAAAAATCGGAGAATATTGGGCAATCTCAGCTCACCCAAATGGAGTTTCAAAGGTAGCCAATGGTCGCTACGAGGGAATCAGACCTAGCTACTTTGTATGCAGAGCACCGTGAATTGTTTGGCAATCGACCAGAACCTGTATTTCCGCTTTTGACCAAAATCCTCGATGCCAACGACTGGCTCAGCGTTCAAGTTCACCCAGACGATGCTTATGGACTAGAGCATGAAGGCGAACTCGGAAAAACAGAATGCTGGTATATCATTGCTGCAGATGAAGGGTTCAGAGATTATTTACGGTCACAATGCTAAGTCAAAAGAAGAACTCCGCCAGCAAATCGAAGATAAAAACTGGGATGCCTTGCTTAACAAAAGTTCCTGTTAAAAGCTGGAGATTTCTTCTATGTTCCAAGTGGAACCATGCATGCTATCGGTGCAGGTATCTTGATCCTTGAAACGCAACAGTCTAGTGATACAACCTACCGTGTTTATGACTTTGACCGCAAGGATGATAATGGTAACTTGCGCGAGCTTCACCTTGAAAAATCCATCGATGTTCTAAATATTGGTGAGCCTGCTAACAGCCGTCCTGTAACTGTCAAAGCAGACGATTTGCGTTCAACTCTCCTTGTATCCAATGAATTCTTCGCAGTCTACAAGTGGGAAATCACTGGAAAAGTTGACTTCGAAAAGACAGCTGACTATAGCTTGTTGAGTGTCTTAGCTGGTCAAGGGAAACTAACTGTGGACAGTAAAGATTATCCAATTCAAAAAGGTAGCCACTTTATCTTACCAAGTGATGTTGAAGCTTGGACACTTGAAGGACAAGATTTGGAATTGATTGTTAGTCATCCATAAAAAGAAAGGACCTGAGTTCATTACTCAAGTCCTTTTTTATAGTTACATAAACTGGGCGATAAAGACCACGATGATGATGATTGGGATGATAAAACGAAGAAGGAAGAGCCAGACTTGGAAAAGTCCTTGTTTCCACGGTGTTTCATCAAGATGGAGTTCCTCCATAGCCAATGCTTTTTTGAAGATATAGCCTGTAAAGAGAGACAAGCAGAGGGCACCAAAAGGGCATGAGGAGATTAGAAACCAAGAAATCCATAGCATCAAAGAAGGTCTTCCCAAAGATTTGAACATCCGCCATGACACCGTAAGATAGGGCCGAAGGGATACCAAATACAAAAGTCAAAATCCCTAAAATCATACTCCACTTAGCACGTTTGCGATTGTCTTGGTTGGTGATGTTGCCTACATTGATTTCCAGCATCACGACAGAAGAAGTGACCGTCGCAAAGAGGAAGAGCAAGAGAAAGAGAATATAGAAAATACTTCCAAAAGGCATCTTGTCAAAGAGTTGGGGCAAGACGATAAAGAGGAGACTCGGACCACCTTCAGACTGGATGTTAAAGGCTGACATAGCTGGGAAAATGGCTAATCCTGCCATGATCGATACAGAGATGTTCATGGCAACGATGGACATACCTGATTGGACCAGATTGGTTTTCTTATCTAAGTAAGAAGCATAGGTCAACATGGCTGTAACCCCGAGGGATAAAGCAAAGAAAGATTGTCCCAGAGCATAGAGGAGTCCAGCACTTGTCAGTTTTGAAAAGTCAGGTTTGAGGAAGTAAACCACACCTTCCATGGCATTAGGCAAGCTGAGAGAGCGCCCGATGATAATGACAAAGATGATAAAGAGCAGGGGCATCATAACTTTCGATGCTCTTTCAATTCCTTTTTGAACTCCCTTAGATACGATAAAGATGTTGAGGAAGATAAAGAGGGCTTGGGAACCAAGGGCAATCCATGGATTTGAAATAATATCTGTGAAGAGCTGGGCATAATCACTGCTAATCCCAACTTGGAAGGCTTTAGCAATAGCGATACCTAGATACACTAAAACCCATCCCCCAATAACACTGTAAAAGGATAAGAGGATGAAAAGGGCAAAGGCACCGATCCAACCGATAAAATTGTATTTCTTGATTGTTTCCAAGTTTTCCAAAGGTTTTGATTGCTGACACGCCAGCGCTCCGACCGAGGGCAAATTCAGCCAAGAGAAGTGGAAATCCAATCAATAGTGTCGAGATGAGAAAGACCAGTAAAAAACCTCCCCCACCATTGGCAGCGGTCATATAAGGGAATTTCCAAACGGCCCCAAGACCAATAGCAGAACCAGCAGATGCAAGGATAAAGCCTAGCTTAGATCCCCATTGCGATTTTTCAGACATTGTTAAACTCCGATCTATTTTTTAAAATAAGAAAAGGCTACTTGAGTTGTCAAATAGCCTTCTCTCAATTGCTCTTTATGAGCTTTTTATTTGATTGATAGACTTGATTATCCTATCATGATTTTTCAAGTCTGTCAAGAAAGCGATTTTCATGTTTTTCTAAAAAATATGATAAAATACTTGACTCTCCTCAAAGGGGAGGGTATATACTATTTATGTGAGGAGGAAATCATGTACCATATCAAAGAAGCTGCGCAGCTTTCAGGTGTCTCTATCAAGACCCTTTACCATTATGATAAGATAGGACTCTTGGTTCCGTTAAAGTCAGAAAATGGCTATCGAACCTATAGTCAAGAGGATTTAGAACGACTTCAGGTTATCCTCTATTACAAGTATCTAGGCTTTTCTTTAGAAAAAATAGCAGAGCTATTGAAGGAAGAAAAAGACGAAATTTGTTACCACATTTGACGAGACAGCTGGATTACCTGACTCGAGAAAGACAACATCTGGATACCTTAATTTCAACCTTACAAAAAACCATTCAAGAACAAAAAGGAGAAATAAAAATGACCATTCAAGAAAAATTCACTGGATTTAGCTATCAAGACAATCAAAAATATACCACCAAGAGGCGGTAGAAAAATATGGCCAAGAAGTCATGGACCAGGCTCTCGAGCGTCAAAAAGGACGAGAGGATGAAGCTACAACAGCCTTTAATCAAATCTTTCAAGCCTTGGCTCAAAATCTCAAAGCTGGTCTGCCGATAACAGCATCTGAAAAACCAAGAAGAAGCAGCCAAGCTCTTGCAAGCCATCCGTACTTATGGATTTGACTGTTCTATGGAAGTCTTCGGTCATATCGGAAAAGGCTATGTCTATAATCCAGAGTTTAAGGAAAATATTGACAAATTTGGACCTGGAACAGCCCAGTACACATCAGATGTCATTGCCCACTATGTAAGCACACAAACTCGATAAAACTCAAAGACTAAGCTAAGGCTGACAAAGCCAGTAACAGAAATTTATACTCTTCGAAAATCTCTTCAAACCACGTCAGCTTTATCCGCAACCTTAAAGCTGTACTTTGAGCAGACTGCGGCTAGCTTTCTAGTTTGCTCTTTGATTTTCATTGAGTATTAGTAGGAGGACACAGACCTAGCTTGAAGATTAGATAAGATAAAATCGGCGGAGTGACCTCTGCCGATTTACTGTTATTTGAGTTGGTAAGACCAGTCTTCTCCATCCTTGTAGTAAAAGAATTCACTGAGGTCCTCTTCGAGAAAAACACGAAGCATGTCAGACATATCCTCAGTAGCAAATTTTAGATGAGATAGATTTTCAAAATCCTCCCACCAGACTTTTCCTTCGTCTGAAGATTGGAGCTCACCAGTAAAGTGTTCTGTTTTGTAAAAGAGGACAACATAACGATAGTCCTCGTCATCATACCAATCTTTGATACCACAGAGTTGAGGCTTAGAAATGGTCAGACCAGTTTCTTCCTTCACTTCGCGAATGACAGCATCGACAAAGGATTCGCCACGTTCAATATGGCCACCAGGAAAAGTAATGCCAGGCCAGTTAGGACTAACTCGGTCTTGAACTAGGACCTTGTCCCCATTTTTAATCAAGCACATGTTGACAAATTCGACTGATTCTCTTCTGCTCATATTATTTTTCCTATTTTGTTAGTAATTTTTCTACCACGTTTAACTTTCGCATGGTCAGATCAACGCCGAACAGCTTTTCAAGATAGTTGGTATTAAGTTTTTTTCGTTTTGCAGTTCTAGGGAGATAGAGGTAAAGACAATGGTTGCCGATACAAATTTCTTCTTCACCATAGTCAATATTCAATTTTTCTAATGGTAGACTTTGGATAGCATTCTGGAAAAGAATTATATGTATACGGTCATAAAGATAGTGTTCTCCAAACGGATTTTTCTTGGACAATTTTTTTGTAAAATCACTCTTATTTCTTTAATGACCATTTTCAAGTCAGCTCCGATTTTTTTCTTTTATTAGAGTATGGACTTGTTCTCGTATTTCTTCTAGAGCTAAGTCGCTTTCAAGAATAATATTTCCACTTTGAATATAAGTTCGAACGTGTTGAAAAACCAGCCTCTGTTAAGATATCTACTAGATAAGACATTTTTAGGGATAGCATTTTTGTCCATTCAGGTGTAACACCTCTCAGTAAGATAATATGTTCCAAAGTAGTTCCTTTCTTATCTAACATCCTTAGATACTAAATCATTTATAGTTCTAGTTTGAGCCTGCCACCCAGCCAGTACAGAGGGCAGAAGTGATGTTAAAGCCACCCGTGTGGGCGTTGATATCTAGGACCTCTCCTGCAAAGTGAAGGCCAGGAACCAGTTTGCTTTCCAGCGTTTTAGGATTGATTTCCTTGAGACTAACACCTCCTTTGGTAACAAAGGATTTAGCCAAGGACATTTTTCCAGTCACAGGGATTTTGAGTGCCTTGATAGACTGGACAAGTTGATCGCGTTCTCTTTCAGTTAGTTGTTTGACTTTTTCAGGATATCCTTGGACAAAAAATTCTGCCAAGCGTTCAGGGAGTAAAGTTTTTAAGGCATTTTTCAAGGATTTTTCACGGTTCTCTTCTAAAAAGTCAACTAAGTCACCTTCTGAAAGTTGTGGCAAGACATCTAGAGAGAGAATTTCCCCACCCTTGACAAAGCTAGACATGCGTAGCGCAGCAGGACCTGATAAACCAAAGTGGGTAAAGAGTAGATCATGAGTGATGACATGCTTGCCATAGCTTAGGGTCACATCGTCTAGGGAAATTCCCTGCAAGGCCTTATGCGGGAAATCAGTCAACAATGGACTTTCAGCAGCCTCAAGCTCGGTAATGGTGTGTTTGAAATGGCGAGCAATCTCATGACCAAAACCAGTAGAGCCAGTAGAAGGATAGGATTTTCCACCAGTTGTGACAATGAGTTTATCACAAGTGAAGGTTTGATCTGTAGACTTCAGGACAAACTGGTCGTCAATCTTTTTAACCGAAACAATCTCTGTTTGAGTGGCAACTTGCCCACCTAGCTCCATGATTTTCTTTTCCAGTGCTTCGATAATGGTCCGAGATTTGTCACTGGCTGGAAAGACGCGGCCATGGTCTTCGACCTTGAGTTTTACGCCATTTTCAGTAAAAAAGTTGATGATATCATGGTTATCAAACTGGGAAAAGACACTGTATAGAAAACGGCCATTTCCAGGGATGCCAGCTAATAGGTCATCTAGAGTTCCATTGTTGGTCACGTTACAGCGACCACCACCAGTACCAGCTAATTTTTTTCCGAGTTTTCGATTTTTTTCGATGAGAAGAGTTTTCTGCCCATAAAAGTTACTTGAAATCGTAGCCATCATACCAGCCGGGCCTCCCCCGATTACAATAGTATCAAAATGTTTCATAAGAGTATTGTACCATAAAAAAGACGGAGGGACAGAAATCGGTAGATCAAGTTTTGCATGATAGTACCTAGTCCCGTGAATCTTTATCAAACCCGTGGCTTCTTCAAGCTTATGTATTGACAAGATGAAATTGTCAGTACAAAAGTCTACTCAGCTACAGTAGAAAAGATAATTGCTGATAAAAATTGAGGTCGGGACATTGAATCCCGACCTCTGTCTTATATAAATTAGTCAATTTCATATCCCATGAGGAGTCCACCCTCTTCTGCATAAAAACTGCAGAGGCCAGAAGTTGGGAGAACCTTAATATCAGCTTGTGGGAATGTTCACGCACACGTTCAGAGAGCTGTTGGCAGAATTTATCATTACTGCGGTGAGCCATGACGATACGTCCACCAGCATAGCCAGCTTTAATTAATTCTTCATAGGTAGCTTGAAGAGATTTTTTAGCACCACGAGCCTTTTGGAGGAGTTCCAAGGTTCCAGTTTCACTTGCTTCCCCAACCATACGAATATTGAGGAGCCCAACAACTGTACCGATCAGTTTACTCAAGCGACCATTCTTAACCAGATTATCAACCTTAGCGAGAACGAACAATAACTTAGTTTTTTCTTGGTAAGCAGTAATAGCATTAACCACTTCTTCAAAAGAAAGTCCTTGGTCAATCAAATCATTGATTTTCTCAACGATTAGATCAACTTCCCCACCAGCAGACAAGCTGTCAATAACATGAATCTGAGTATCAGGATGTTCTTCGAGATAGAGATTCTTAGCTAATTGAGCGCTGTTTTGACTACCAGAAAGAGTTCCGGTAATGGTCACTACAAAAATATGTTTTGCCCCTTCAAATGCTCGCAAGTAATCATCAGGGCTAGGACAAGCTGATTTTGAAGCTTCAGAAGTTGCATACATGGTTTCCATCATTTTGTCAATATCAAGACTAGCATCGTCAATAAAGACTTGATCAGCCACTTGAATGGTTAAAGGGAACACTGATGAATTCAGTATCAATTGCTGGATTTGCCAGTTGACGATAATCACAACCAGAATCTGCCACAATCTTCCAAGTCATAGAAATTCTCCATCTTTGTCACTTATACATTGACAAAGGTTCTGTCTTTTTCTACAATTATATCATGAAAAATGCTTAAAAACAAAAAGTCTCGTCACTCTGTTGTCACAAGTAGAAAGGAAGTGTTATGGCCGAACGAAGAATTTCCGAAAAATTCACTTGAAAAATCTCAGAAAAATCAAACAAGAATCCAATTTACTGACCAGAGAAGCTATCGAAACAGCTCTCTTGCAACTTTTGGAGAAAAAGGAATTGACAAAGATTAGCATTTCTGAGTTGGTCAAACGAGCTGGAGTCTCCCGTGCAGCCTTTTATCGAAACTATGACTCCAAAGAAGAGATTTTAGAAAGCGTCTTTAAACGCAGTGTCCATAATATCATGGAGCAGCTGAGTCATTATGATGTCAAAACAGATCTCTATCTGGTTTGGGTTCATCTCTTTCGTGAAGCCAAAAAGAAGCCAAGGTTATTCAGCTTGCCTTGGACTACCACTTGGAAAAAATCTTTGTGCAAGCCATGCAAGATTTTTTAGAAAAATACTATGGAAAATCAAAAGGAGTCAGCTCTTACCTGCATTCTTTTTGGAGTTCTGCCATCGTATCAGTTTTGCTTAAATGGATCAAGGATGGAATGAAGGTTCCTGCTGAAAAAATCGCAGATTTACGCTACCATTTTTCAAAAAATAAATCAAGAGGAGAGAAGTTATGACAGAAAAAAGACTGGCTTGGGATGAGTATTTTGCTGCTCAAGCTCTATTGATTGCCAATCGTTCAACCTGTAAACGCGCCAAGGTAGGAGCTGTTTTAGTCAAGGATAATAAGGTTATTTCAACAGGCTATAATGGCTCTGTATCAGGAACAGAGCATTGTATTGACCATGACTGTCTGGTGATTGAGGGCCACTGTGTGCGCACTCTTCATGCAGAGGTAAATGCTATACTACAAGGAGCCGAACGTGGCGTTCCCAAAAGGATTTTACAGCCTACGTTACACATTTTCCTTGTCTCAACTGTACCAAGCAATTGCTTCAGGTAGGTTGTGAGCGTGTCGTTTATATTAACCAGTACCGTATGGACGACTACGCCCAGTATCTCTATCGTGAAAAAGGGACAGAGTTGACCCATTTACCACTTGAGACAGTACAAGCAGCTCTTCAAAGAAGCAGATTTGATTTAAAAAAATTATAAAAAATAGATGGTTTAGAAGGATTTTTTTAAACCATTTTTTTGATATAATAAGAAGAATAAATTGAAAGAAGGAATTCAGAAAAATGGGAAAAACTTGAAGTCATTAATCATCCCGCTCATTCAACACAAATTGTCAATCTTGCGTCGTACAGACACTTCTACAAAAAGCTTTTCGTGAGTTAGTAGATGAAATTGCTATGTTGATGGGGATATGAAGTACTTCGTGATCTTCCGCTTGAAGACGTTGAAATCGAAACACCTATCACAAAAACAGTTCAAAAACAATTGGCTGGTAAAAAATTGGCAATTGTTCCAATCTTGCGTGCAGGTATCGGGATGGTCGATGGGCTATTGAGCTTGGTTCCAGCAGCCAAAGTTGGGACATATTGGTATGTACCGTGACGAAGAAACTCTTCAACCAGTAGAATACTTGGTTAAATTGCCTGAAGATATCGACCAACGTCAAATTTTTGTGGTTGACCCTATGCTTGCAACAGGTGGTTCAGCAATCTTGGCTGTTGATTCTCTCAAAAAAACGTGGAGCATCAAACATCAAATTTGTCTGCCTTGTATCTGCTCCAGAAGGTGTAAAAGCTCTTCAAGAAGCTCACCCAGATGTAGAAATCTTTACAGCAGCTTTGGATGAACGTTTGAACGAACATGGCTATATCGTTCCAGGTCTTGGTGATGCTGGAGACCGCTTGTTCGGTACTAAATAAGATTCTAAGCATAAACTAAAAACTGTTCATTGGTTTTAGTCTGAAAGGAGGTTGAATTTTTTTGTGTCTGTCTTTTTAGAATAGAGCAAAAATTTGACCTTTTTGACCAAAAAAAGATATAATAGTCTGTATCTGAGTCATTTGACTAAGAAAAAAATTTAGAAATCAGAAAGGAGAAATGAATGATTCCTGTAGTTATTGAACAAACAAGTCGTGGAGAACGTTCCTATGACATTTACTCACGTCTTCTAAAAGATCGTATCATCATGTTGACTGGACCAGTCGAAGACAATATGGCAAACTCAGTTATCGCCCAATTGCTTTTCTTGGATGCCCAAGATAGTACAAAAGATATTTACCTTTATGTGAATACTCCAGGTGGTTCTGTATCAGCTGGTTTTGGCAATCGTTGATACTATGAACTTTATCAAGGCAGATGTCCAAACCATTGTTATGGGGATGGCTGCTTCAATGGGGACAATTATTGCCTCAAGTGGAGCAAAAGGCAAACGTTTCATGCTTCCAAATGCAGAATACATGATTCACCAACCGATGGGTGGTACAGGTGGTGGTACACAGCAAACAGATATGGCGATTGCTGCTGAACACTTGCTTAAAAACTCGTAAGACTTTGGAACAAATTCTTGCAGATAATTCTGGTAAATCAGTTGAGCAAATCCATGCAGATGCTGAACGTGATTACTGGATGAGCGCTCAAGAAACACTTGAATATGGTTTCATTGATGAAATCATGGCTAATAATTCTTTGAATTAATCTTTTTGAAGCAAACTCGACTGAGTTTGCTTTTTTTAAATATAATAGTAAGAAGATTATTAGAAGGAAGTTGTAATATGTTTCAAAAAGAGAATCGGTCTGGTCTGATTATCTACCTATACTATAATCGTGATGCAAAAAAACTCGATAATTATGGTGATATTTGTTACCACTCTAAAAAAACACCGTTATCTGCAACTGTATGTCCCAACAGAAGAAGTGGAAGAACTGGTTAGCCGTTTAGGAAAAGAGAAATTTATCAAAAAAAGTGAGACGATGTCATATCCAAGAATTGGAAACTCCCTTTGTTGGTAGTCTCTACAGAAATAGCGAAAAACGTTATCATGTAAAAATTTTGAGATAAATGTGTTGACAATTTTTCTGATAATTCGGTATATTCTTAACATGTAATTTAAATTAAGAAATTAAAAGGAGATAAACATGAAGAAAAAAAGATTTGCCCTTATCACTTTGTAGCTCTTGCAAGTGTAGCTGTTTTAGCAGCTTGTGGAGAAGTGAAGACAGGAGCTTCAAATTCAACTGGTAACCCAGTGGATGAGAAAAGTCGATTAAAAATCGGTTTCAACTTTGAAGAAACTGGTGCTGTAGCATCTTACGGTACATCTGAGCAAAAAGGGTGCTCAACTTGCAGTTGATGAAATCAACGCAGCAGGTGGTATCGATGGAAAACAGATCGAAGTAGTAGACAAAAGATAACAAATCTGAAACTGCTGAAGCTGCTTCAGTTTCAACAAACCTTGTTACTCAATCTAAAGTAGCAGCAATCGTAGGGACCTGCAACTTCTGGTGCAACTGCAGCAGCAGTAGCAAATGCTACACAAAGCTGGGGTTCCATTGATTTCTCCAAGTGCGACTCAAGATGGATTGACTAAAGGTCAAGATTACCTCTTTATCGGAACTTTCCAAGATAGTTTCCAAGGAAAAATCATTTCTAACTATGTTACAAACAAGTTGAACGCTAAGAAAGTTGTCTTTGTATACTGATAACTCAAGCGACTACGCTAAAGGAATTGCAAAATCATTCCGTGATTCATTCTCAGGCGAAATCGTAGCAGATGAAACGTTTGTATCAGGTGACACTGACTTCCAAGCAGCTTTGACAAAAATCAAAGATAAAGACTTTGATGCAATCGTATTACCAGGTTACTACACAGAAGCTGGTAAGATTGTAAACCAAGCTCGTGGTATGGGAATTGATAAACCAATCATTGGTGGTGATGGATTCAACGGTGCAGAGTTTGTTCAACAAGCAACAGCTGAACGCGCATCAAATATCTACTTCATCTCAGGATTTCTCAACTACTGTAGAGGTTTCAGATAAAAGCAAAAAGCCTTTCCTTGAAGCTTACCGTGCAAAAATACAACGAAGATCCTTCAACATTTGCAGCTCTTGCTTATGACTCAGTTTACCTTGTAGCTAATGCAGCAAAAGGTGCAAAAACTTCAGTTGATATCAAGAACAATCTTGCTAAAACACAAAAGACTTTGAAGGTGTTACAGGTCAAACAAGCTTTGATGCAGATCACAACACAGTGAAAAACAGCCTTTACATGATGACCATGAATAATGGTAAGAGTAGAAGCGGCAGAAGTCGTAAAACCATAATTATAGATACAGTAAATGGGGAATGAGCTTTTACTCACTCCCTGTTTCGGTGTTTATGAAAGGATTATTTTTTTATAAAAAAATCCTAAAAATAATAATTAGAAAGAGTGAACCATATGCTTCAACAACTTGTCAATGGTCTAATCTTGGGTAGTGTCTATGCGCTACTAGCCCTAGGTTATACTATGGTTTATGGAATTATCAAGCTCATTAACTTTGCCCATGGTGATATTTACATGATGGGTGCTTTCATGGGTTATTTTTTGATTAATTCCTTGCAATTAAATTTCTTTGTTGCCTTGATCTTATCGATGATCGGTACAGCAATTCTCGGTGTTATCATTGAGTTCCTAGCTTATCGTCCATTACGTCATTCAACTCGAATCTCTGTATTGATTACAGCTATCGGGGTATCCTTCTTACTGGAGTATGGAATGGTCTATCTGGTAGGTGCCAACACACGTGCCTTTCCTCAAGCAATCCAAACAGTGCGTTATGACTTGGGACCAATCAGTCTAACAAATATTCAATTGTTGATTTTGACTGTCTCACTTGTTTTGATGGTTCTTCTACAACTCATCGTACAAAAAACCAAGATGGGGAAAGCTATGCGTGCTGTTTCTGTAGATAGTGATGCTGCTCAGCTGATGGGGATTAACGTGAACCGTACAATCAGTTTCACCTTTGCATTGGGTTCAGCTCTAGCTGGTGCAGCGGGTGTCTTGATTGCGCTATACTATAACTCTCTTGAACCATTGATGGGAATGACTCCAGGTATAAAATCATTCGTGGCTGCCGTTCTTGGTGGTATCGGAATTATCCCTGGTGCAGCTCTGGGTGGCTTTGTTATTGGTCTTTTGGAGACATTTGCAACCGCCTTCGGAATGTCAGATTTCCGTGATGCCATCGTGTATGGAATCTTGCTCTTAATCTTGATTGTTCGCCCAGCTGGTATCCTCGGTAAGAATGTGAAAGAGAAGGTGTAAACAATGAAAGAAAATTTAAAAGTTAATATTCTATGGTTATTCCTTTTGTTGCTTGGATATGCTTTGATTAGCCTATTGGTTTCTGTAGGAGTCTTGAACCTTTTCCATATTCAGATTATTGAACAAATCGGTATCAATATTATTTTAGCAGTAGGTCTTAACCTTATCGTTGGGTTCTCTGGTCAGTTTTCACTTGGACATGCTGGATTTATGGCTATTGGTGCCTATGCAGCAGCCATTATCGGATCAAAATCTCCAACCTATGGTGCATTCTTTGGAGCTATGTTGCTCGGTGCTATCATTGCTGGTCTGGTTGCCTTGGTCGTTGGAATTCCTACCCTACGCTTGAAAGGGGATTATCTTGCGGTTGCGACACTTGGTGTTGCTGAAATTATTCGTATCTTCATTATTAATGGTGGAAGCCTTACAAACGGTGCAGCTGGTATTTTGGGGATTCCTAACTTTACAACTTGGCAAATGGTATATTTCTTTGCTGTGATTACAACGATTGCCACTCTTAATTTCCTTCGTAGTCCTATCGGACGTTTAACCTTATCAGTTCGTGAAGATGAGATTGCTGCTGAGTCAGTAGGGGTCAATACTACAAAAATTAAAATCATTGCTTTTGTTTTTGGTGCTGTTACTGCAAGTATCGCAGGTACTCTTCAGTCAGGATTTATCGGATCAGTCGTACCAAAAGATTATACGTTCATCAACTCTATCAATGTATTGATTATCGTTGTATTTGGTGGTTTAGGATCCATTACAGGGGCAATTGTTGCTGCAATCGTGCTTGGAATCTTGAATATGCTCCTTCAAGACGTGGCTAGCGTTCGTATGATTATCTATGCTTTGGCCTTAGTACTCGTTATGATCTTCAGACCAGGTGGTCTTCTTGGGACTTGGGAATTGAGCCTATCACGTCTCTTTAAAAAAGGTAAGAAGGAGGGACAAAACTAATGGCATTACTGGAAGTAAAAAATTTAACCAAACATTTTGGTGGTCTGACAGCCGTTGGGGACGTCACTCTCGAATTGAACGAAGGTGAACTTGTTGGTTTGATTGGACCGAATGGTGCTGGGAAAACGACCCTCTTCAACTTGTTGACAGGTGTTTATGAACCAAGCGAAGGGACAGTAACCTTGGATGGTCACTTGTTAAATGGCAAGCAACCCTATAAAATCGCATCTCTTGGTTTAGGGCGTACCTTCCAAAATATCCGCCTTTTTAAGGACTTGACAGTTTTGGATAACGTTCTGATTGCATTTAGTAATCATCATAAACAACATGTTTTTGCGAGTTTCTTGCGCTTACCAGCTTTTTATAAGAATGAAAAAGAATTGAAAGCTAAAGCCTTAGAATTACTAAAAATCTTTGATTTGGATGGAGATGCTGAAACTCTAGCTAAAAATTTAGCCTATGGTCAACAACGTCGTTTGGAAATTGTTCGTGCTCTTGCTACAGAACCTAAAATCCTTTTCTTGGATGAGCCTGCAGCGGGTATGAATCCACAAGAAACTGCAGAATTGACTGAGTTGATTCGTCGCATCAAGGATGAATTCAACATTACTATCATGCTGATTGAACATGATATGAACTTGGTTATGGAAGTTACTGAGCGTATCTATGTTCTTGAGTACGGTCGTTTGATTGCTCATGGAACACCAGATGAAATCAAGAGTAATAAACGTGTTATCGAAGCTTATCTAGGAGGTGAAGCCTAATGTCTATGTTAAAGTTGAAAACCTCTCAGTACACTACGGTATGATTCAAGCTGTACGTGATGTGAGCTTTGAAGTAAACGAAGGAGAAGTTGTTTCCCTTATCGGTGCCAACGGGTGCTGGTAAAACAACCATCCTTCGTACCTTATCAGGACTTGTTCGTCCAAGTTCTGGTAAAATTGAATTTTTGGGACAAGAAATCCAAAAGATGCCTGCACAAAAAAATTGTGGCATCAGGTCTTTCTCAAGTACCAGAAGGGACGTCACGTCTTCCCTGGTTTGACAGTTATGGAAAACTTGGAGATGGGAGCCTTTCTTAAGAAAAAAATCGTGAAGAGAAATCAAGCAAATTTGAAGAAAAGTCTTTTTCACGTTTCCCTCGTCTGGAAGAACGTAAAAAAACCAAGATGCAGCTACCCTTTCTGGTGGTGAACAGCAGATGCTTGCTATGGGACGTGCGCTTATGTCAACGCCTAAACTTCTTTCTGTTAGATGAACCATCAATGGGGCTTGCTCCAATTTTTCATCCAAGAAATTTTTTTGATATCATCCAAGATATTCAAAAACAAGGTACAACTGTTCTTTTGATCGAGCAAAATGCCAATAAAGCACTAGCCATCGCAGATCGAGGCTATGTTCTTGAAACAGGTAAAATCGTTCTTTCAGGAACAGGTAAAGAACTCGCAGCATCAGACGAAGTCAGAAAAGCATATCTAGGTGGCTAAAACAATCCAGTGGATTGTTTTGGTCGGCGGATAAAAATTGCGGCAGCAATTCACATCTAGTCTGGGAGACTAGTTTTAGGTTGCGAATAAGGATTGCGCAAAGCAATCCATCTAAGTCCGGGGGACCTTTTTAGTCGGCAGATAAAGATTGCGCAAGCAATCCACATTAGTCTGGGAGACTAGTTTAGGTTGCGGATAGAGATTGCTTGGCAATCATCGGAACCAGTGGATTGTTTTAGTTCGCGGGAAAGATTACCAAACAAATTACATAATCATAAGATTGAGGGCTCTAATCTAGGGCTCTTTTTATAGTATTTCAGAGTTTTCAGAATCTTGAAAAAGAGATGAAAGCGTTTGATTGATTTTCGTAAAAAGTGTATAATAAAGCTATAAACATAAAGGAGAGTTCCTATGGCAGTTAAAGATTTTATGACACGAAAGGTCGTATATATTAGCCCAGATACGACTGTAGCACATGCAGCAGACTTGATGCGCGAACAAGGTTTGCATCGTCTTCCTGTTATTGAAAATGATAAATTAGTTGGTCTAGTAACAGAAGGAACAATTGCTGAAGCCAGTCCATCAAAAGCAACGAGTCTTTCAATCTTTGAGATGAATTACTTGCTCAATAAAACAAAAGTAAAAGACGTCATGATTCGTGATGTTGTAACTGTCTCAGGTTATGCAAGTTTGGAAGATGCAACCTACCTTATGCTGAAAAATAAGATTGGAATCTTGCCAGTTATTGATAATGGACAAGTCTATGGTGTCATTACTGACCGTGATGTATTCAGAGCATTTCTTGAAATTTCTGGTTATGGCGAAGAGGGAATCCGTGTTCGTTTTATCACAGAAAATGAAGTTGGGGTACTTGGTAAGATTGTTTCTTTAATCGTTGAGGAAAATCTTAATATTTCTCATACTGTTAATATTCCACGTAAAGATGGTAAGATTGTTATCGAAGTCCAAATTGAGGGAACGGTTGATCTAGCTTCCTTTAAACAGAAATTTGAATCTGAGAAATATTCAGGTTGAAGAAATTACACAAACTTTAGCTAAAAAACTGTAAAAAATAAAATAGAAGCAGTTTTTACTTGCGAAAAAAATTTTTTTCTAGTATAATAATTTATTGTGAGCAAACCTCACTTACCCCTTGCAATGTCTTGGGGTCATTAGACCAAAAGGAGGAACATATCAATGGCTAAATACGAAATTCTTTATATCATTCGTCCAAACATTGAAGAAGAAGCGAAAAACGCTTTGGTAGCACGTTTTGACTCTATCTTGACTGACAACGGTGCAACTGTTGTTGAATCAAAAACATGGGAAAAACGTCGTCTTGCATACGAAATCCAAAGATTTCCGCGAAGGACTTTACCACATCGTTAACGTTGAAGCAAATGATGATGCAGCTCTTAAAGAGTTTGACCGTCTTTCAAAAATCAACGCTGACATTCTTCGTCACATGATCGTCAAAACTGACGCGTAAGAAGGTAGATTATGATTAACAATGTTGTACTTGTAGGGCGTATGACTCGTGACGCTGAGTTGCGTTATACCCCATCGAATGTAGCAGTTGCGACTTTTACTCTTGCAGTAAACCGTACATTTAAGAGTCAAAATGGCGAACGTGAGGCTGATTTTCATCAATGTCGTTATGTGGCGCCAACAGGCTGAGAATCTTGCTAACTGGGCTAAAAAAGGTTCACTTATCGGGGTGACAGGTCGTATTCAGACTCGTAGTTACGATAACCAGCAAGGACAACGTGTCTACGTGACGGAAGTCGTGGCTGAGAATTTTCAAATGTTGGAAAGCCGTAGTGTGCGTGAAGGACATACTGGTGGAGCTTATTCTGCACCAACTACTAGTTCTTCAGCGCCTACACCATCAGTACCTGACTTTTCACGTGATGAAAATCCATTCGGAACAACGAATCCTTTGGATATTTCAGATGATGATTTACCATTCTAATGGACAATTAATACTATAAAGGAGAAAAAAACATGGCTCAACAACGTCGTGGCGGATTCAAACGCCGTAAAAAAGTTGATTACATCGCAGCAAACAAAATTGAATATGTTGATTACAAAGATACTGAGCTTCTTAGCCGTTTCGTTTCAGAACGTGGGAAAATCCTTCCTCGTCGTGTAACAGGAACTTCAGCTAAAAACCAACGTAAAGTAACAACAGCTATCAAACGCGCTCGCGTAATGGCTTTGATGCCTTTCGTAAACGAAGATTAAAAAAAGGGGTCAGTGGACCTCTTTTTCATGAAACCTGAAAATAAGGAAGCGAATTAAGACCCCGACGGGTCTTTTTCACGAGCATAGAAATGTGAAAGCGAGTTGGGGTCCAGGGTGGCCCTCTTTTTCATGAGTTTGAAAAACAAGAAAGCAGGTTTTTGTGACTCTTTTTTTAAGATTTAGGAGTAACTATGGTAAAAGTAAACATTCTCTAGGGGTCTCTTGCTCTTGTTATACTCAGCTTTGCTATAATGATGGGATTAAACTGTTGAAAAAAATATTTTTCAAACTAGATCATGTTTCCCTTGTTTAGAGACTTCTCATGCTATAAGAACCTCATCAAACTGCTTATCAGAATCACTGGGAAAGGCTTGCATTCTGAAAAAGTTGACGCTCTAAAAAGGAATTTTTTTCTTTACTTTTTGGGAATGAAAAAAAGATATAATAAAGCTGATCATTAGAAAAAGGAGAAATATCATGAACTGGGAAAAAAAGACAAAAAAATTTTTCCATACGTAAGTTCTCGGTCGGAGCAGCATCTGTTTTGATCGGGCAGTTTTTAGTTGGCCAGAACCTGGATGACCAAGTAGTATCAGCGGATGAAGTAGCTGGTTTGGTCGACGAGGCTACTCCGGTCTCACCAGAGAGTTCACCTAAAGCTGCAAGTGAAGTAGCCACCGGTGTTGAAAGCGCTAACATCGGGGGTACCTCTAGAAAGCCACAAGTAGCCTAACAGGGTCCAACTGAAGATAAAGAGGTGCCGTCAGCCAGTGCTGGAACGGCTTTTTCTGCTAGTTCGGAAGAAGTAGAAGGATCCGTTGCAAACACAGAAAAAAAGCAACTGGGCCGCTTGCCTCTAACGATGAAGAAGCAAGCTCAAAAAGCAGAGCCCCAGTCTGTGGACAAGGAGGGGTTGAAGCAAGCCTATGCCCGCCTGCACAGTCTACTCCAGCAAGGAGTCGACCTATCTGACAAAACGGCCGACAGCGTTGCTAGCTATCGTCAAGCCCGCCTTGAGGCAGAAAGTCTTGAGCAACGAGTTTTAGCAACATTGGCTAGTCAAACAGCAACGGCTGAAGAAGTGAGCCAGCTCAAGCACAACTAGCTGCAAGCAGCAACAAGCTTGAAGCCAGTATAGCTGACCTTCATGCAGCTATCAAGCCTGTCGCGCCTGCTCCAGCAGTAGGAGAAGGACCGCGTGAAAAAACGGAAGGAACCCCAGCGCCTAGTCCGATTGAAGCGGTTCCGGCGCCAGCAGAAAACGCAATCGCTAGAATTACAGAAACCAATCTAGCAACTGATGCGAATAAACCTGCCACAGATCAGAATCCAGCAGTCAAGCCAGATCTAGATCTAACAGCTCAAGCAGCACCAAGCATCGCAGAAGAAAAAGAAGGCAGAACTGGATAAGATCCGTGCTGTAGCGGATGCGGTGGAAAAAATCGAGGAAGCTCAAGCCAAGGCTATCGATTACACCGTGGTCTACCTAGACAAGCAGACTGGTATTGAAGTTTGGCGTGAAAAGAAATCCTACATCCCAGTTACCAAGGAAAATGAACTGGACAAGGACGCGACCATCACTGTCAAACCAGAGATCAGTACCATCAAAGAGCTAGAAGGATACCACATCGAAGGCGAGCAAGAGAAATCCCTCACCCTCAGCCCAAACAAGGATAATGTTATTGACTTTACCGTTGCATCCGCGGGTAAAGTTAGGAATGAACGGGCCTTAGATTTGATACCTTTAGCTGGTTCTGGTCCAGATTCGTTTTATAATCATCATTCTAAATCAGGTCATAACATTAATGTCCTTTATAACCCGAATACTAATCAGACAGAGTGGCATATTTCGATGTTGAGAGAGGTAGATAAGCATCGTAGAGACATGGAAAAAAATGCACGTAGGAATCAGAAGGTATTTGCTGGTGTCTAACAACCCTATCGAAATCGAAGGAATAACCTGGTATCGAGAAGGCGATTTTCGAAGAATGATAGCAGATGAGGATTCCAGAGCGATGGGACTAACCTTAAGTCCAAATGTACATAGCATGAGCGGGAATCTAAAGTTTAGAAACACGTTTGTTGCTCCAATTGATCTTCACTTTTATAGGCAAGAGTTTGAAAATGGGAGTGTTATCATAAATCAATGGAAAACCGTTTTATATTCCCGCGGAAGATACAATCCTTCCACCCCTAATACTGTATTTGTAGGCGAAGGAAGTTCGTCTAAGAATGGCGCTCGCATTTATGATGAAAAAGAGAATTATGATGATGTGATAGATGGCATAAAAAAATAATTTACCATTTTAATCGCGGAACAGATCTTGTTCCAGATGCTGGGGGACAGTAGCAAGTCACTACAACCCCATAGTCAGGGACATCTACCAAAAAAACCAGGGTTTGACTTTAATAAAAATATATTATGGGGTGGGGTTCTCAATCGTGGCGACCTACCAGCTGGTACAGATATTGCTTTCCATGCTACGGATAGCTTCAGCAATGGAGCAGGAAACTATCCAGGGAACCTGCATTTCACCTTCCCGGATGGTAGTACGGTGGATCGTGCTATAACTTTTCACGTCGTGGATTGGAATACTAACCCCCAAGTCAAGGATATCTACCTAAACCAAGGGGCTAATCTGAACCTATGGGATGGGGTTACCAATCGCAGCGATCTTCCAGCTGATACATATGTTGGTTTTTCCACAACAGGCAATTTCAGCAATAGTGCAGGAACCTATTCAGGGAAACTACTCTTTACCTTCCCTGATGGTAGTCAGACCGACCGCGCCATTACTATTCATGTTGTAGACCGGCCGACCGATATCAGCATATCCTCAATCTCTAGTCCGACCCAAGAAGTAGGTAAGGACGTCTACAAGGTTTTTGGGGCGCATGATGCCGATGGTGTCCGCAATGTTGAGTTGTCTGGAAACTTTGCGGAGTTCGGACTTTCAGCCAGCCCACTCTACAATAATGGTCAAGCAGCAGAAGGCCAGCTGTGGGGTAGTCCTGTCGCGAGCCGTGACATCGTTGGGAAGCCAACTAAGCCAGGTACCGTCCATGTCCATGTCAAGTCAACGGATAACTATGGTCAGATCAAGGAACAAGACTTTAGTTTTGAGATTACGGAGAATTTAACCGATATCAATATGACTACGGCGCCAAACGGCCTTAAAGAAGTTGGTAAGCATGTTCAACAAAAACATAGCAGCAACAGATGGTGATGGTGTAAAAAAATATCGAAATCACAGGGAACTATGCGGAGTTTGGACTCAAGCTTGGAGACTTACTTGAAGGTGGGAAGCCACTGTCTAGTCGAGATGTGCTAGGAACAGCGACTAAAGCAGGTACCGTTAAACTGCATGCTAAGGTAACGGATAACTTAGGTAAGATAACCGAAAAAGACTTTAGTTTTGAGATTGTAGATAAGCGGAATTTTTGGTCAACAGTATACACCAAAAGGCAATTCCTGAGGAAGTCAACCTAGGAGGCAAGTATAACCCTGACAGACAATATTGCCAACCTACCAAGTCTTCCGCCAGAAACAAAGGTTGTTGATATTACACCAGCCGGGACAATCAATACCAACAAGGCAGGAGACTACACAGGAACTCTTCGTGTGGACTATCCAGACGGCACACAAGCACAGGTAAGCGTGCCAGTTGAAGTTATCGATACACGTACAGAAGCCAGCAAGCAAAAACTGGAAGGGAAAGATCTTGAGACACCACTCAATGTCACACCAGAAGCCAAAAAGGAATCAAGAATCCTCCAGCAGCGGCTACCTACCGTATCCCGACACCTGATGATGTGAAAGCTGCTGTGAAAGCTGCGGTAGCGCACAATTTCTCTATTATCAAGCTAAAAGAAAATCTCAGGGCATGCTCGAACTCTCGAAGAAATTGAAGCTTTAAAAAGCAAAAAGCTAAAACGGAAAAATGCTAAACAGGTAGCTGAACTGAATAAAGCTATTGCCAACTATGAAAAAAAGCTATTGCAGATGCAGAAGCAGCTCTTGGGAAACCAGGTTCTTCTGAACGTGTAATCTTCCAAAACTTGAACTTTTCACATGAGCCTGATACGAAAGTTAAAATCACGGGTGCAGATCGTTTCCTTGTGGATGAGCGTCTGAATAAAGGGGTTAGTCCTCAGGATAACACGATCGAATATAACTTGGTCCACAACAAGGAGAATTACAAGTATGTTGCGACTCAGCCAGACAACTTGCAATATATTCCGTATAATGCAGCGGCAGGAACACTTGTTCGTGTTAACGGTGGGAAAAAAGCTAGCTTCGAGTATACTGGGCTAAAAAATTCCTACTATGGTACGAGTCGTATCGCCAAAGCTGTTTATGATGTAAATACAACAGATGGGGCGGACATTTACTATGTCGTTGAGAAAGACCCAACTAATGGGATTTATGTTATTGGTCCATCCACTGGTAAGACCAGTGTAGATGTAACTTTGAAACTTTATGATGAAAAAAAGGCAAGGCAATTGAGTATGTAGCGGATAAACCTGCATACTTTGGATTGAACTCCCTAAATCGTTCTGATAGTGATCAGCCAGTCATAGAGAAGTTTACCAATACCAATATGAAATTTATCGGTATTACTGGTTCTCTTGTATCTGAGCATGCAGATGGAATTTATTCTAATAGTCAGACAGAAAAAAATTGACGATAGATGGCAAGGCGATCGTCAGTCCAGATTGGGATGCTCCGAATAGTCCATATATGTATGTGGGTGCAGGTCTTGGAGAAATTCGTAGTGGAGATGCAGTTAGATTCCGCTTGGAGAATAACAGCCACGGTATGTGGGGAAGTATCAATACTCGTCTTGCTGCTAAAAATGCGATTCAAAACGTTTTTGAACATAAAGTGTATACTTATACCGCAGATCCTATGTATAGCTGGACTAAGGCACCAGATGTGACAACGACAGGGGTGAAACCAGCTACTGTAGGAGTAACCTACGCTGATGGTAGCCGTACAGATGTTGCACTTAGAGTTAATGTTGTTGGCGATGCGCATAAGTACACTCCAGTAGGCAAACCGGTGGACACTACGCTAGGCAAAGTTCCAGAAGCTAAGTCAGGAATTTCGAATCCAGAAACGCTTCCAAGCGGCACTAGCTACGGATGGTCTAAAGTCCCAGATGTCACAACACCGGGTCAAAAAGACGGTACCATTCGCGTGACTTATCCAGACAAGAGCTTCGATGATGTTCCGGTTAAGGTCAATGTGACTGACAACCGCAAGGATAATGACAAGTATAGTCCGGTAGGAAAACCAGTGGACACTACGCTAGGCAAAGTCCCAGAAGCTAAGTCAGGAATTTCGAATCCAGAAACGCTTCCAAGCGGTACTAGCTACGGATGGTCTAAGGCACCAGATGTCACAACACCAGGTCAAAAAGACGGCACCATTCGCGTGACTTATCCAGATAAGACCTTTGATGATGTTCCAGTTAAGGTCAATGTGACTGATAACCGTAAGGATAATGACAAGTATAGTCCGGTAGGCAAACCAGTGGACACTACGCTAGGCAAAGTTCCAGAAGCTAAGTCAGGAATTTCGAATCCAGAAGACATGCCGAATGGCACAAGTTATACTTGGGCTAAGACACCAGATCTTACAACACCAGGTCAGAAAGACGGCACGATTCGTGTGACTTATCCAGATAAGACCTTTGATGATGTACCGGTTAAGGTGAATGTAACTGATAACCGTAAGGACAATGACAAGTATACACCGGTAGGCAAACCAGTTGATACGACGCTTGGCAAGGTTCCAGATGCTAAGAGCGGAATTTCGAATCCAGAAGACATGCCGAATGGCACAAGTTATACTTGGGCTAAGACACCAGATCTTACAACACCAGGTCAGAAAGACGGCACCATTCGTGTGACTTATCCAGACAAGAGCTTCGATGATGTTCCAGTTAAGGTAAATGTGACTGATAACCGCAAGGATAATGACAAGTATAGTCCGGTAGGCAAACCGGTGGACACTACGCTAGGCAAAGTTCCAGAAGCTAAGTCAGGAATTTCGAATCCAGAAACGCTTCCAAGCGGTACCAGCTACGGATGGTCTAAAGTCCCAGATGTCACAACCCCAGGTCAGAAAGACGGCACGATTCGTGTGACTTATCCAGACAAGAGCTTCGATGAAGTTCCAGTTAAGGTTAATGTGACAGACAACCGTAAGGATAATGACAAGTATACACCGGTAGGCAAACCAGTTGATACGACACTTGGCAAGGTTCCAGAAGCCAAGAGCGGAATTTCTAATCCAGAAGACATGCCGAATGGTACAAGTTATACTTGGGCTAAGACACCAGATCTTACAACCCCAGGTCAGAAAGACGGCACGATTCGTGTGACTTATCCAGATAAGACCTTCGATGATGTACCGGTTAAGGTAACAGTCAAGGACACCGGCAATAACGGCAGCGGCAACGGCGGCGGCAATAACGGCAGCAGCAACGGCGGCGGCAATAACGGCAGCGGCGACAATGGCAGCGGCAATAATGGCAGCAGCAACGGCGGCGGCAATAATGGCGGCGGCAATAACGGCAGCGGCAATAATGGCAGCGGCAACGGCGGCGGCAATAACGGCAGCAGCAATAACGGCGGCGGCAATAATGGCGGCGGCAATAATGGCAGCGGCGGCAATAATGGCAGCAGCAATAACGGCAGCAGCAATAACGGCAGCGGCAATAACGGCAGCAGCAATAATGGCAGCGGCAATAACGGCAGCAGCAATAATGGCAGCAGCAGCAATAATGGCAGCAACAACGGCGGCGGCAATAACGGCAGCAGCAATAACGGCAGCGGCAACAATGGCAGCAGCAATAATGGCAGCGGCGACAATGGCAGCAGCAACAATGGCAGCAACAATAATGGCGGCGGCAATAATGGCAGCAGCAATAACGGCAGCAGCAATAACGGCAGCGGAAACGGCAGCGGCAATAATGGCAGCGGCAACGGCGGCGGCAATAATGGCGGCAGCAATAACGGCAGCAGCAATAATGGCAGCGGCAACGGCGGCGGCAATAACGGCAGCGGCGACAATGGCAGCGGCAACGGCGGCGGCAATAATGGCAGCAGCAATAATGGCGGCGGCAATAATGGCAGCAGCAATAACGGCAGCGGCAATAACGGCAGCAGCAATAACGGCAGCGGCGACAATGGCACCGGCGGCAATAATGGCAGCGGCAATAACGGCAGCAGCAATAATGGCAGCGGCAATAACGGCAGCAGCAATAACGGCAGCGGTAATAACGGCAGCGGCGACAATGGCAGCGGCAATAATGGCAGCGACAACGGCGGCGGCAATAACGGCAGCGGCGACAATGGCAGCAGCAACAATGGCAGCAGCGGCAATGGCAGCGGCAACGGCAGCAGCAATAACGGCAGCAGCAACAATGGCAGCGGCAGCAATAATGGCAGCGGCAATAATGGCAGCGGCAATAATGGCAGCGGCAATAATGGCAGCGGCGGCAATAATGGCAGCGGCAATAACGGCAGCAGCAATAACGGCAGCGAGCAACAATGGCACCGGCGGCAATAATGGCAGCGGCAATAACGGCAGCGGCAATAACGGCAGCGGCAATAATGGCGGCGGCAATAACGGCAGCAGCAATAACGGCAGCGGCAATAACGGCAGCGGCGACAATGGCAGCAGCAATAACGGCAGCGGCAATAATGGCAGCAGCAATAACGGCGGCAGCAATAATGGCGGCGGCAATAACGGCAGCAGCAATAACGGCAGCGGCAATAACGGCAGCGGCAATAACGGCAGCAGCAACAATGGCAGCGGCAGCAATAATGGCAGCGGCAATAACGGCAGCAGCAATAACGGCAGCGGCGACAATGGCAGCGGCGACAATGGCAGCAGCAACAATGGCAGCGGTAACGGCGGCGGCAATAACGGCAGCGGCAATAACGGCAGCGGCGACAATGGCAGCAGCAACGGCGGCGGCAATAACGGCAGCGGCAATAACGGCAGCGGCAATAACGGCAGCAGCAATAACGGCAGCGGCAACAATGGCAGCGGCGGCAATAATGGCAGCAGCAATAACGGCAGCGGCAACAATGGCAGCAGCGGCAATAATGGCAGCAGCAATAACGGCAGCGGCAACAATGGCACCGGCGGCAATAATGGCAGCGGCGACAATGGCAGCAGCAACAATGGCAGCGGCGGCAATAATGGCAGCGGCAATAACGGCGCAACGAACACCGGTTCAACGGGTAATACCGGCGCGACGAACACCGGTGCAACGAACACTGGTTCAACTGGCAACACCGGCGCAACGAACACTGGTTCAACTGGCAACACCGGCGCAACGAATACTGGCTCAACCGGTAATACTGGCGCAACCAATACTGGCTCAACCGGTAATACTGGCGCAACGAATACTGGTTCAACCGGAAACACTGGTGCAACGAATACTGGTTCAACCGGTAATACTGGCTCAACCAACACTGGTTCAACTGGCAACATCGGTTCAACTGGCAACACTGGTGCAACCAACACTGGTTCAACTGGTAATACTGGCGCAACCAACACTGGTTCAACCGGCAACACTGGCGCAACGAACACTGGTTCAACCGGCAACACTGGCGCAACGAACACTGGTTCAACTGGCAACACCGGCGCAACGAACACTGGTTCAACTGGCAACACCGGCGCAACCAATACTGGCTCAACCGGTAACACTGGCGCAACGAACACTGGTTCAACTGGCAACACCGGCGCAACCAATACTGGTTCAACTGGCAACACCGGCGCAACCAATACTGGCTCAACCGGTAATACTGGCTCAACCAACACTGGTTCAACTGGCAACACCGGCGCAACCAACACTGGTTCAACCGGCAACACTGGCGCAACGAACACTGGTTCAACCGGCAACACCGGTGCAACCAACACTGGTTTAACTGGCAACACCGGCGCAACGAATACTGGCTCAACCGGTAATACTGGCTCAACCGGTAATACTGGCGCAACGAACACTGGTTCAACTGGTAACACCGGCGCAACGAACACTGGTTCAACCGGCAACACTGGCGCAACGAATACAGGTTCAACTGGCAACACCGGCGCAACGAACACTGGTTCAACCGGCAACACTGGCGCAACGAATACTGGTTCAACTGGCAACACCGGCGCAACCAATACTGGCTCAACCAACACTGGTTCAACTGGCAACACCGGCGCAACGAACACTGGTTCAACCGGCAACACCGGCGCAACGAATACTGGTTCAACCGGCAACACCGGCGCAACGAACACTGGTTCAACAGGTAATACTGGCGCAACGAACACTGGTTCAACAGGTAACACCGGCGCAACGAACACCGGTTCAACTGGCAACACTGGCGCAACCAACACCGGTGCGACAAACACCGGTTCAACCGGTAATACTGGCTCAACCAACACTGGTTCAACTGGCAACACCGGCGCAACCAATACTGGCTCAACCGGCAACACCGGTTCAACTGGCAACACTGGTGCAACGAATACTGGTTCAACCGGTAACACTGGCGCAACGAACACTGGTTCAACTGGCAACACCGGCGCAACCAACACCGGTTCAACCGGCAACACTGGTGCGACCAATACTGGCGCAGCGAACACTGGTTCAACCGGTAACACTGGCGCAACGAACACTGGTTCAACCGGCAACACTGGCGCAACGAACACTGGTTCAACTGGCAACACCGGCGCAACGAACACCGGTTCAACCGGTAACACTGGCGCAACGAACACTGGTTCAACTGGCAACACCGGCGCAACGAATACTGGCTCAACCGGCAATACTGGCGCAACGAACACTGGTTCAACTGGCAACACCGGCGCAACGAACACTGGTTCAACCGGTAACACTGGCTCAACCAACACTGGTTCAACTGGCAACACCGGCTCAACCAACACCGGTTCAACCGGTAACACTGGTGCAACCAACACTGGTTCAATAAAACCAATTGCTTCAAACCATGTGCCAACTGCTCCAGTCTTGAATCCAGTGACCCCAGGCTCACCAAGCATTTCAGGAAGTGGCGAACCAGGTGGAACAATTGCCATTACTCTCCCAAGTGGTCAAGTAATCACTCGTCCGATCAATAAGACCGGTAAGTTTGAAGTACCTGTTCCAGATGGCACTAACTTGAAACCAGGAGACAAGGTTACCGGCGTAGTTATCGGATCAAACGGCAAACCAAGTCAACCAACGACAGTGATTGTCGGCGATGGTAATAGTACGGATCCAAACCATGTACCAACTGCTCCAGTCTTGAATCCAGTGAACCCAGGCTCACCAAGCATTTCAGGAAGTGGCGAACCAGGTGGAACAGTTGCCATTACTCTCCCAAGTGGTCAAGTAATCACTCATCCGATCGATAAGACCGGTAAGTTTGAAGTACCTGTTCCAGGTGGCACTAACTTGAAACCAGGAGACAAGGTTACTGGCGTAGTTATCGGATCAAACGGCAAACCAAGTCAACCAACGACAGTGATTGTCGGCAATGGTAATAGTACGGATCCAAACCATGTACCAACTGCTCCAGTCTTGAATCCAGTGAACCCAGGCTCACCAAGCATTTCAGGAAGTGGCGAACCAGGTGGAACAATTGCCATTACTCTCCCAAGTGGTCAAGTAATCACTCGTCCGATCAATAAGACCGGTAAGTTTGAAGTACCTGTTCCAGATGGCACTAACTTGAAACCAGGAGACAAGGTTACTGGCGTAGTTATCGGATCAAACGGCAAACCAAGTCAACCAACGACAGTGATTGTCGGCAATGGTAATAGTACGGATCCAAACCATGTGCCAACTGCTCCAGTCTTGAATCCAGTGAACCCAGGCTCACCAAGCATTTCAGGAAGTGGCGAACCAGGTGGAACAGTTGCCATTACTCTCCCAAGTGGTCGAGTAATCACTCGTCCGATCGATAAGACAGGTAAGTTTGAAGTACCTGTTCCAGATGGCACTAACTTGAAACCAGGAGACAAGGTTACCGGCGTAGTTATCGGATCAAACGGCAAACCAAGTCAACCAACGACAGTGATTGTCGGCAATGGTAATAGTACGGATCCAAACCATGTACCAACTGCTCCAGTCTTGAATCCAGTGAACCCAGGCTCACCAAGCATTTCAGGAAGTGGCGAACCAGGTGGAACAGTTGCCATTACTCTCCCAAGTGGTCAAGTAATCACTCGTCCGATCGATAAGACCGGTAAGTTTGAAGTACCTGTTCCAGGTGGCACTAACTTGAAACCAGGAGACAAGGTTACTGGCGTAGTTATCGGATCAAACGGCAAACCAAGTCAACCAACGACAGTGATTGTCGGCAATGGTGATAGTACGGATCCAAACCATGTACCAACTGCTCCAGTCTTGAATCCAGTGAACCCAGGTTCACCAAGCATTTCAGGAAGTGGCGAACCAGGTGGAACAGTTGCCATTACTCTCCCAAGTGGTCAAGTAATCACTCGTCCGATCGATAAGACCGGTAAGTTTGAAGTACCTGTTCCAGATGGCACTAACTTGAAACCAGGAGACAAGGTTACCGGCGTAGTTATCGGATCAAACGGCAAACCAAGTCAACCAACGACAGTGGTTGTCGGCAATGGTAATAGTACGGATCCAAACCATGTACCAACTGCTCCAGTCTTGAATCCAGTGACCCCAGGCTCACCAAGCATTTCAGGAAGTGGCGAACCAGGTGGAACAGTTGCCATTACTCTCCCAAGTGGTCAAGTAATCACTCGTCCGATTGATAAGACCGGTAAGTTTGAAGTACCTGTTCCAGGTGGCACTAACTTGAAACCAGGAGACAAGGTTACCGGCGTAGTTATCGGATCAAACGGCAAACCAAGTCAACCAACGACAGTGATTGTGGGTGACACTAAGAAGCCAAGCAGAGATCAGATAAGACCTGGACAAGATGGTTCCAAGATTTCAGTCACTCCTGGGAAAGAACAAAGGCTCAAAAGATCCTTCAGAAATTTCTAAGCGAGTACAGGAGTCACCATCAAACTTGTCAGGAGATTCTAAGGAACCGTCTAGAGATGCTCGCATGAATCGTGTAGCAAATAAATCAACTTCTCCAATGGATCTAGCAACTCATACGGTTAGAAGCAATGGCAGAAGGAACAACTTCAAGTGCTTACAGCAATCTTGGCAAACACTTGCCAAATACAGGTCAAGAAGCAGAGCTATCTCTCCTAGCGGCTGCAACTCTTGCAGGATTGGGAGCAGCAAACTTACTAGTTCTTAAACGTAGAAAAAGATCAAGAATAAAAGTAATTTGCTCTTTCTAGGAATGATGGCGAAGAACGCTAATGTTTTTAGAACTGGAGCAAGAAGTTGTCTCCCAATCAATCAACGATTGTTCTTGCTCCTAAAAAAAGGAGAAAAAAATCATGTCTCTGCTTTTTCTCCTAGGAGACTGCGAGAATTTCCCAATGCATCTCGCTAGATACAAGAAACGAGTCTTTCCCTGTGTAGGGAAGACTCGTTTTTTTAAAGTATGACAGGGCATGCTGTACATCGGAGGTGCAAGTTCTCCGTGAGAGCCCCTACCGGTGAACCCAATAGTGATTATCGAATTTGACTATCGTGAGGTGGAAGATGGTTTATCCTCAGATCATCCTAAGTCTGGCACTGGAAAAAAAGAGTCGTCAGAGGAAGGTAAAGTGAAAAGTAAGAAATCTACCTTCTATCTTTTTTTCACGAGCTTTGAAATGAGAGAGCGAGTTTGGGTCCGAGTGGCTCTCTTTTTCATTAGCTGAAAAACAAGAAAGCGAATTAAAACCCGTTTGGGTCTTTTTCAAGAGATAGTTTTTCTGACCTTGGCGTGCTATAATGTTAGGAGAAAGCTATAAAGGAGAAGCTTATGAAGACGACAAGTTCAATTAGAAAAATGCAAGAATCTGACATAAAAAATCTATCTCGAGGATTTATCAGCCAAAGGTTGGCCTAGTAGAGAGGAAATTTTAACTCGATATTTTCTGGAGCAGGAAAGTGGGGAGAGAGAGGTCTTAGTTGCAGAGATTGAGGGTGCTGTAGCGGGCTACATTACCATTTTGCCCTCTGCTAAACATGGTCCTTTTGCAGAAGTCTATCCAGAATTATCAGATTTTTAATGTGTTTGAGCCTTTTTCGAAATCAAGGGATTGGGAATCAACTGCTAGAAGAAGCAGAAAAAAACGAGTCAAGTTTGTTTCGAGTAAGGTCACTCTTGGTGTAGGTTTGCACTTAGGCTATGGCCCTGCCCAGAGATTGTATATCAGACGGGGCTACATTCCAGATGGGACAGGTGTCTGGTATCGAAATCAACCCTTGGAAATGAATGCAACTAGCCAAAATAATGATGATTTGGTTTTGTATCTAGTAAAGGAATTCGGATAAGAGACAAGGATTTTATTGGGGATGTGGGATTTCTCTACTTTATGGTATAATGGAAAGAGTGAATTGAAGGAGGTAATGAGATGGATGCGAAATTAAGATATAAGGCAAAAAAAGATAAAGATTGTTTTTTTTGATATTGATGATACTTTGCGAAACTCAAAGACTGGTTTTATCCCAACCTCAATTCCAACAGTATTTCAACAATTACGTGAAAAAGGTATTTTGACTGGGATTGCGACTGGTCGTGGGATTTTCGGTGTCGTGCCAGAGATTCGCGAACTTAAACCTGACTTTTTTGTTACTCTGAATGGTGCCTATATTGAGGATAAAAAAGGCAATGTGATTGATAGTAACAAAATTTCTAAAGATAAGGTTGAAAGCTATATTGCTTGGACTAAGGAAGTGGGGATTGACTATGGTTTAGTTGGTAGTCATACTGCTAAACTCTCCACTAGAACTGAGTTGATTAGTGAGGCCATTGATCCAATCTATCCTGACTTGGATGTTGATCCTGATTTTTATGAAAAAGAAGACATCTATCAGATGTGGACCTTTGAGGAGCGGGGAGATGATTTGATCTTGCCTGATACTTTGGCATCGACTTTACGTATGGTACGTTGGCATGAACATTCGTCAGATGTGGTACCAATTTCAGGTTCAAAAGCAGCTGGTGTAGCAAAAGTTGTAGAACATTTAGGTCTTAAACCTGAGAATGTCATGGTCTTTGGGGATGGACTGAACGATTTGGAGCTTTTTGATTATGCTGGTATCAGCATTGCCATGGGAAATTCTCATGAAAAAATCAAAGAAAAAGCAGATTATATTACAAAAACATTAGAAGAAGATGGCATCTTTTGATGCCTTAGAAAGGATTTGGTATGGTAGAAAAAGAATTACAGTTTCCACAAGTAGACATTGAAGCAGTAGAAGGTCCGATTGCGACTATTAAGACAAATCATGGAGAGTTGCGTATTAAGCTTTTCCCTGAGCATGCACCAAAAACAGTTGCCAACTTTATTGCTCTGTCTAAAGATGGTTACTATGATGGTGTCATTTTCCATCGTATTATCAAGGACTTTATGATTCAAGGTGGAGACCCAACTGGAACTGGTATGGGTGGCGAGTCAATCTATGGAGAATCTTTTGAGGACGAGTTTTCAGAAGAACTTTACAATATCCGCGGAGCTCTTTCTATGGCTAATGCTGGACCAAATACAAACGGTAGCCAGTTCTTTATCGTCCAAAATCAACATCTGCCTTATTCTAAGAAAGAAATTGCACGTGGTGGTTGGCCAGAACCGATTGCGGAAATCTATGCCAACCAAGGTGGGACGCCTCACCTAGACCGCCGTCACACTGTATTTGGTCAGTTAGCTGATGAAGCTTCTTACGCTGTTTTGGATGCCATTGCTGCTGTTGAGACAGGAGCTATGGACAAGCCAGTTGAAGATGTTGTGATTGAAACAATTGAAATCGAGGACTAAGATGAAAATCGGTGATAAGCTAAAGGGCCGTATTACAGGGATTCAGTCTTACGGTGCCTTTGTTGAATTAGAGACGGGTGATACGGGGCTGATTCATATTTCAGAGATTCGAACAGGATTTATTGAGAATATCTATGATGTACTGAAAAATCGGTGAAGAAGTTCAAGTCCAGGTTGTCGATTTGGACGAATATACAGGTAAAGCAAGTCTTTCTATTCGCACTTTGGAAGAAGAGAAACATCAATTACCGAGACGGAGACGTTTTTCAAGTGACCGTGTCAAATACGGATTTGCTCCTTTGGCTCGCATGATGCCTATCTGGACCAAGGAAGCTATCTCTAATCTAAATAAGAAAAAAAGTCTTAATTGATTTTTCTCTCTTGAAATGTTAATATAGTTTGTTATAATAGAAGTATGGTAGAAGAATTATTAAAATCAGGAGAGAGAATCAATCAGCTCTTTTCTACAGATATCAAGATTATTCAAAATAGAGAGGTTTTCAGCTATTCGGTGGATAGTGTACTTTTGTCACGCTTTCCTCGCTTTCCTAAAAATGGCTTGATAGTGGATTTTTGTGCGGGTAATGGAGCTGTTGGACTTTTTGCCAGTAGTCGTACTAAGGCGAAAATTCTGTCTGTTGAAATCCAGGAACGATTGGCGGATATGGCAGACCGGTCAGTCCGATTAAATGGTTTAGAAGAACAGATGCAGGTTATTTGTGATGATTTGAAAAATATGCCTGCTTACATTCAGGGGAGTAAGGTTGATTTGATTTTATGCAACCCTCCCTATTTTAAGGTAGATCCTCATTCTAACTTAAATGAGAGCGAGCACTATCTCTTGGCGCGGCATGAAATCGCAACCAATCTGGAGGAAATCTGTCGCAGTGCTCAAAGTATTCTCAAGTCTAATGGGCGTTTGGCAATGGTTCATCGTCCTGATCGATTATTAGATATCTTAGATACGCTCCAACAGCATAATTTGGCTCCAAAACGTCTGCAATTTGTTTACCCTAAACGGGAGAAGGAAGCCAATATGCTTTTGATTGAGGCTATTAAGGACGGCTCCACTAGTGGTTTTAAGGTTTTACCACCACTCATTGTTCATAATAGTGATGGTACTTATACACAAGAAATTCAAGAGATTTATCATGGATCATAAGGCTTATATGTATGTGGTAGAGTGCCGTGATGGTTCCTACTATACAGGCTATACAACAGATGTGAAGAAACGGATTGCCGTGCACAATAGCGGTAAAGGGAGCCAAATATACACGCGCTCGATTGCCAGTAAAACTCATCTTTGCAGAAGTTTTTCGACAGCAAGGAAGAGGCCATGTCTGCTGAAGCGCTTCTAAAACGTAAGAAGAGGCCACAGAAGGAAAGATTTTTATCTGAAAATCAAGATAGAAATTTGCTCAGTTATTTTGAAGAATCGTGAGGAGTCCTTTGACTCCTCTTACTTTTGTCAAAAAGCGAAAAAAATGCTACAATAAAGAGAATAAATAAAATGAGGTATTATCATGTCTAAGATTCTAGTATTTGGTCACCAAAAATCCAGACTCAGATGCCATCGGGTCATCTGTAGCCTTTGCCTACCTTGCAAAAAAGAAGCTTACGGTTTGGATACGGAAGCTGTTGCTCTTGGAACTCCAAATGAAGAAACAGCCTTTTGTCTTGAACTATTTTTGGTGTAGAAGCACCGCGTGTCATCACTTCTGCTAAAAGCAGAAGGTGCAGAAACAAGTTATCTTGACTGACCACAATGAATTCCAACAATCTGTATCAGATATCGCTGATGTAGAAGTTTATGGTGTTGTGGACCACCACCGTGTGGCTAACTTTGAAACTGCAAGCCCACTTTACATGCGTTTGGAGCCAGTTGGATCAGCGTCATCAATCGTTTACCGTATGTTCAAAGAACATGGTGTAGCTGTGCCTAAAGAGATTGCTGGTTTGATGCTTTCAGGTTTGATTTCAGATACCCTTCTTTTGAAATCTCCAACAACTCACCCATCTGATAAGGTTATTGCTCCTGAATTGGCTGAATTAGCTGGTGTGAACTTGGAAGAATACGGTCTTGCCATGCTCAAGGCTGGTACAAACTTGGCAAGCAAGTCAGCAGAAGAATTGATCGACATTGATGCAAAGACTTTTGAATTGAACGGTAACAACGTACGTGTTGCCCAAGTGAATACAGTTGATATTGCTGAAGTATTGGAACGCCAAGCTGAAATCGAAGCAGCTATCCAAGCCGCAAATGCAGCTAACGGCTACTCTGACTTTGTCTTGATGATTACAGACATCGTCAACTCAAACTCAGAAATTTTGGCTCTTGGATCAAACATGGACAAGGTAGAAGCAGCTTTCAACTTCAAACTTGAAAACAACCACGCTTTCCTTCCAGGTGCTGTTTCACGTAAGAAACAAGTGGTACCACAATTGACTGAAAGCTTTAATGCATAATCATAGATGGGAAAGCCCATTGTTAAAAAGGAGTTTCGGCTCCTTTTTTGCTAGGAGAGAAGTATGTTAGAAAATGGCGATTTGATTTTTGTGAAAGATGATTCGGATATAGGACAGGCCATCCAGGAATCTACTGGTAACTATAGCCATGTGGCCATCTTTTTGGACGGACAGGTCTATCATGCTACGGTGGAAGGTGGTGTCCTTGCCCAGGCTTCTGAGGACTTCTTTGAAGCTGGAAAAGTCTATGACCTTTATCACTATGAGCAGATTGATTGTGCTGAGGTCAAAAAGCGAGCAGAGAGCCTTTTAGGAGCTCCTACAATGTTTTCCTTTTTATCCCAGATAGGAGCTGGTTTCTACTGTTCCCAGTTTATGGCAGACATTCTCCCTATTTTTGAGACCATTCCCATGAAGTTTGGGGATAATACACAGGAAATCAGTGATTTCTGGAGAGAATATTATCGAGATTTGGGGCTTCCTGTACCTCTGAATCAGCCTGGCACTAACCCGAGTCAATTAGCAGCATCACCACTTTTAGTTTGTAAAGAAAGGAATCTTCATGATTCAGATTTTTAATCCATCTCGTTTGACGCGACAACCATTCTTTAGAGATTTGGTAGACTATCTTGATCAGCATGATGATGTTATCCTCCGTGAAATCAAGGCTCAGTTTCCAGAGGTCGCAGTTGACAAGCTCTTGGAGGAATACATTAAAGCGGGTTTGATTTTGAGAGAAAACAAACGCTATTATCTCAATCTTCCCTTTCTAGAATCTACAGAATCTCTTGAACTAGACCAAGAAATCTTTGTGAGAGATGATAGTCCAATCTATCAAGAAATCCTGGAGAAACATTTTCAGACCGAATTGCGCAATCAAACAAATGCAGCAATCTTAAAAGAATATACCGATTTTGCAAGAGAAAAGATGACACTGTCTAATTATTTTTATAAGGTCAAGCATCAGTATCCTTTGACGGAAGAACAGCAGAGACTGTATGAAATTTTAGGGGATGTCAATCCTGAGTATGCTCTCAAGTATATGACTACTTTTTTGCTCAAGTTTCTTAAGAAAGATCAGCTCATGCAGAAACGTCGTGATATCTTTGTTGATAGTTTAGTCTTATTAGGTTATATCGTTCAAAATGAAGATGGGAAATATGAGTTGGCTGTAGAATTTGATAAGGAAAGACTCATCTTTATAAAATAATAGAAGAAGACTAGGAAAAATCCTAGCCTTCTTTTGATTTATTATAGATAACGTTCTGCGATGGCTGCATCACCTGGATAGTCTTCTTTCTTACCTTGGATGATTTGGTAGCAGTCAGCTCCTTTACCAGCGATAATGACAGCATCCAGTTCTTGACCTGTAACAGACATCGCAGCCTTGATAGCTTGTTCACGGTCAGCAATCTTTTCAACAGGATGATGGATGTAGCTACTGATTTCATCTGCAATAGCCATTGGATCTTCGTAGTTTGGATCATCAGCCGTTAGAAAGACTTGAATTTCAGGATGTTGATTGAGAAGAAGTCCAAAGTCCTTACGACGGCTTTCTCCCTTGTTTCCAGTTGAGCCAAGTACTAGAGCAATCTTTCCAGTCTGATGTGTTTCAACCACTGAGATTAGTTTTTTAAGACTGTCACCATTGTGGGCGTAGTCGATGAAAACTTTTGCGCCATTTTTCTGAGTGAGAACTTCCATACGACCAGGGACACGAGTAGTCGCAATCCCTTTTTTGATGTCTTCAAGACTAGCACCTAAACGAAGGCAGGCAAGTCCAGCAGCGACTGCATTTTCTTGGTTGAAATGTCCAATCAACTGGATATCATAGTCTCCTGCTAATTTACCAGTAGCTGAGAAGCTAAAGGCTTTGGAGTTTTCGATCTGGTTATTTGACTGGCTACCGTAGAAGTCATGCTCTTGGTTCTCAACTTGTTCTTTTAGAACAGAGAAGTGGTCCATATCGCTATTAATGACAACTGCTCGGCTATTTTTCATCAAGAGACGCTTGTGGTAGAAGTAGTCTTCAAAGGTTGGATGTTCAATAGGACCAATATGGTCTGGTGTGATGTTGAGAAAAACTCCCACGTCGAAAGTTAAACCATACACTCGATTTACCAGATAAGCTTGGCTGGAAACTTCCATTACCAGATGAGTTCTACCATTTTTAACCGCTTGAGCCATCATATCAAAGAGATCAATATTTTCAGGTGTTGAGAAGGAAGATTTGAAGAAAGTCTTGCCGTCTAAAGTTGTATTCATTGTCGATAAGAGGGCTGTTGGGTAGCGTTGGGACAAGATATGATAGGCAAAGTAAGCAGCTGTTGTTTTTCCTTTAGTGCCAGTGAAAGCAAGGATTTTCAGTTTCTCCTGAGGGTTGCCATAAAATTCCATGGCAATCAAACTCATGGCCTTTTTGATATTGTTAACAACAATAACAGGAATACCAACTTCATAGTCCTGCTCAGCCACGTACCAACCAAGCCCTTGTGCGATAGCTGAAAATAGATATTCTTTTTTAAAGGCAGCTCCTTTTGCAAAAAATAGAGTATTTTCTTTGGTTGTTCGGCTATCGTAACTGATGCTGTCAAAAATAACATCGTTGTAGTTGTAGTGGTAATGTCCTTGGTCGATAATCTCACGGAAGAGACCATCTTTCTTTAAAATATCTAATATAGTTTCAATCTTTATCATACTTTCTATTGTAAACCGAAAGTCTGAATTTTACAAGTAACAAGGAAAAGTTTATAATGGAAGATAAGGAACATTTCCGTTATTAAAATTGAATGAGGAAGTTATGTCTAACGAAAATAATCATCAGCAGGCCCAGATGTTACGAGGGACTGCCTGGCTAACAGCTAGTAACTTTATCAGTCGCCTGCTCGGAGCCATTTACATCATCCCTTGGTATATCTGGATGGGGACTTATGCTGCTAAGGCTAATGGACTCTTTCACTATGGGTTACAATATCTACGCTTGGTTCTTGTTGATTTCGACAGCAGGGTATCCCGGTGGCAGTCGCTAAGCAGGTTGCCAAGTATAACACCATGCAAGAAGAAGAGCATAGTTTTGCCCTGATTCGGAGTTTCCTGGGCTTTATGACTGGACTAGGTCTTGTCTTTGCTTTGGTCTTATATCTCTTTGCGCCTTGGTTGGCAGATCTTTTCTGGTGTCGGTAAGGACTTGATTCCCATTATGCAGAGTCTAGCTTGGGCTGTCTTGATTTTCCCGTCTATGAGTGTTATCCGTGGATTTTTCCAAGGGATGAATAATCTTAAACCTTATGCCATGAGTCAAATCGCTGAGCAGGTTATCCGTGTTATTTGGATGCTCTTAGCAACCTTTATCATCATGAAAGCTTGGTTCGGGAGACTATCTAGCAGCAGTCACCCAGTCTACCTTTGCGGCCTTTGTGGGAATGGTAGCTAGCTTTGCTGTCTTGCTTTATTTCCTCTATAAAGAAGGAATGCTTCAAAAAGTCTTTGAAACACGAGATAAGATTGATAGCAAACATCTGTTACTGGATACGATTAAGGAAGCTATTCCTTTTATCATAACAGGTTCAGCTATTCAGCTTTTCCAAATTTTGGACCAAAATACCTTTATCAATAGCATGAAGTGGTTTACCAACTATAGTAATGAAGACTTAGTTGTCATGTTTTCTTATTTCTCTGCCAATCCTAATAAAATCACCATGATTTTGATTTCGGTAGGAGTTTCGATTGGTAGCGTTGGGCTACCTCTCTTGACAGAGAACTATGTCAAGGGGGATTTGCCAGCAGCTTCTCGTCTCATTCAAGATAGTATCACCATGCTTTTCCTATTCCTCTTACCTGCAACAGTTGGAGTAGTCATGGTAGGAGAACCCCTCTATACAGTCTTTTACGGTAAACCAGATAGCTTGGCTATGGGCTTGTTTGTCTTTGCAGTTTTGCAGTCAACCATTCTTGGATTGTACATGGTCTTGTCACCAATGCTTCAGGCTATGTTTCGTAACCGCAAGGCGGTTCTTTACTTTGTCTATGGATCTATTGCCAAAATCGTTCTACAATTACCATCAATAGCGCTTTTTTTCCATAGTTATGGTCCTCTCATTTCAACGACTATCGGTCTTATCATTCCAATTGTTTTAATGTATCGCGAGATCTGTCAGATTACAGGGGTTCATCGAAAGATCATCCTAAAACGAACAATCCTAGTGATCATTTTAACTCTTGTCATGTTTTATCTTGGTAGGCTTCTTACAATGGATGATAGGATTTGTTTTCCATCCAACTGGACGTTTTTGGAGCTTCATCTATGTCGCCCTAATAGGAACAATCGGTGGTGGGCTCTACGGATTCATGAGTCTCTATACTCGTCTCTTAGATAAGGTTATTGGACAGGCAAAAAGCTGACCGGCTACGAGCACGATTAAAAATTATCATAATGATTTTATAAATAAAATGAACAGTTTGAACTTTTCTATCCGGAAAAAGTTTAAATTGTTCATTTTTTTATTTAAAAAATAGGATAAAATATAAAATTAGTAGAAAAAAATCTATAATTTGGTAAAAATTAGATAAAATTACTTGACTAAAAAAAACAATAGCTGTATAATGATACAAATATTTAAATTTGGAGGTTCTGGAAATGAAAAAGTCTAAGGCAAAATATCTGACGCTGGCAGGCCTTGCCCTAAGTGCCGGTCTACTATTGGCGGCTTGTAGCAACTCAGCTAGCTCTTCTAAAACATATAACTATGTATATAGTAGCGATCCATCTAGTTTAAACTATCTTGCAGAAAACCGTGCAACAACCAATGACATCGTTACCAATTTGGTAGATGGGTTGATGGAAAATGACCAATACGGTAACTACGTTCCATCCTTAGCAGAGGACTGGAGTGTTTCTCAGGACGGTTTGACATACACTTATAAACTTCGTAAAGATGCTAAGTGGTATACCTCTGAAGGTGAAGAATATGCTCCAGTAACTGCCCAAGATTTTGTAACTGGTTTGAAATATGCTGCTGATAAAAAATCCGAAGCTTTGTACCTGGTTCAAGATTCTGTAGCAGGTTTGGATGACTATATCAACGGGAAAACAACTGACTTTTCAACTGTCGGTGTTAAGGCGATTGACGACCAAACAGTTCAGTACACTTTGACACGACCAGAATCTTATTGGAATTCTAAAACAACATCAACCATTCTCTTCCCTGTCAATGCAGACTTTCCTGAAATCAAAAGGGGATGATTTTGGTAAGGTGGATCCTTCTAGCATTTTTGTACAATGGACCTTTTTTGATGAAATCCTTTGTTTCAAAAATCTGTCATCGAATTCAAGAAAAAAATCCCAACTACTGGGATGAAAAAATGTCTTTGTAGATGATGTGAAATTGGCCTATTATGATGGTAGTGACCAAGATGCACTAGCTCGTAACTTTGTAGAAGGAGTCTACAGCTACGCACGTCTCTATCCAAATAGCTCAAGCTTTGAAGGAATTAAAGAGAAGAACAAAGATAACATCATCTATAGTATGCAAAACCGCAACTTCTTATTACTTGAACTTCAACTTGGACAGAAAAATCTTATAACTTCACGTCTAAATCCTCAGATATCGAAAAGAAATCAACTCAAGAAGCAGTTCTGAATAAAAACTTCCGTCAAGCCTTCAACTATGCTTATAACCGTACAGCATATGGAGCTCAATCTCAAGGGGAAGACGGAGCAACGAAGATTATTCGTAACCTGGTTGTACCTCCTACATTTGTAAGTATCAACGGGAAAGACTTTGGAGATGTTGTTTCAGAAAAGATGGTCAACTATGGCCAAGAATGGCAAGGAATCAACTTTGCAGATGCGCAAGACCCATACTACAATCCTGACAAGGCTAAGGCTAAGTTTGCAGAAGCTAAGAAAGAATTGGAAGCTAAGGGTGTGCAGTTCCCAATCCACTTGGATGTATCAGTTGACCAATCAGCTAAAAAAGGTGTACTTGAAGCAAGTTCTTTGAAACAATCCATCGAATCTGTCTTAGGAGCTGAGAATGTGGTTATCGATATCCAACAATTATCAACAGACGACTTTGATAACTCTAGCTACCTCGCTCAAACCGCAGCTCAAAAAGACTTTGACATCTATAATAGTGGTTGGAGTGCTGACTACTTGGATCCATCAAGTTATCTTGATATCTTAAATGTCAATAACGGTGGTATGTTGCAAAACATTGGTCTAGAACCAGGTGAGGTCAATGACAAGGCTAAGGCAGTTGGACTCGATACTTACACTCAAATGTTAGAAGAAGCGAACAAGGAGCAAGAACCAGCGAAACGTTATGAAAAATATGCTGAAGTTCAAGCTTGGCTCGTTGATAGCGCCCTTGCAATTCCAAACGTTTCCCTCGGTGGAACACCGACCTTGAGAAAGACAGTTCCATTCTCATCGCCATTCTCACAAGCTGGAAATAAGGGTGTCGAATCATACAAGTACCTCAAGTTGCAAGATAAGACTGTAACGGCTGATGAGTATGAAAAAGCTAGACAAAAATGGCTGAAAGAAAAAGAAGAATCTAATAAAAAAGCCCAAGAAGAATTAGCTAAACACGTTAAATAATCAGTCTATTCAACAGGAAAAACGATAGTTTCTTAAGAAGCTATCGTTTTTTTATAGTTTGAAACTATAACTAGCTCTTGAAAACAAGAAAACGAAGGATACAAAATAAGTGGTACAATAGTTACTATAGATTTGGAGGTATTGTATGAGTAAATCATTTCACATCAACACAATTTTAGCACAAGCAGGTATCAAGTCAGATAAAGCGACAGGTGCTTTGGTTACACCTATTCACTTTTCAACGACTTATCAGCACCCAGAATTTGGTCAATCAACTGGATTTGACTATACCCGCACCAAAAACCCAACTCGTAGCAAGGCAGAGGAAGTTTTGGCAGCTATTGAATCAGCCAAGTATGCTTTGGCGACTAGTTCAGGTATGTCTGCGATTGTGTTAGCCTTTAGCGTTTTTCCAGTAGGAAGCAAGGTTTTGGCTGTCCGTGACCTTTACGGTGGTTCTTTCCGCTGGTTCAATCAAGTGGAGCAGGAAGGACGATTCCACTTTACCTATGCCAACACAGAAGAAGAGCTAATTGCCGAGCTAGAAAAGGATGTGGATGTACTTTATATCGAAACACCAACCAACCCTTTGATGTTGGAATTTGATATTGAAAAATTGTCAAAATTAGCTCATGCTAAGGGTGCTAAAGTTGTCGTCGACAATACCTTCTATAGCCCGATTTACCAACGTCCAATTGAAGATGGAGCAGATATTGTCCTTCATTCAGCGACAAAATACCTTGCAGGCCATAATGATGTTCTAGCTGGTGTAGTTGTGACAGATAATGCTGATTTGTACGAAAAACTCTTTTACAATCTCAACACGACAGGGGCTGTTTTGTCACCATTTGATAGTTATCAATTGATTCGTGGTCTTAAAACCTTGTCACTTCGTATGGAGCGCTCAACAGCCAATGCTCAAGAAATCGTAGCCTTTTTGGAACAATCACCTGCAGTCAAAGAAGTCTTGTATACAGGTCGTGGGGGAATGATTTCCTTTAAAGTGGCAGATGAGAAGCGTATCCCTCATATCTTAAACACTTTGAAAGTATTCTCTTTTGCTGAAAGTCTGGGTGGTGTTGAAAGTCTGATTACCTACCCAACCACTCAAACCCATGCAGACATTCCTGCAGAGGTTCGTCATTCTTATGGACTGACGGATGACCTCTTGCGCTTGTCTATTGGTATTGAGGATGCTAGAGATTTGATTGAAGATTTGCATCAAGCCTTGGAAGGATAAGACTATGGGAAAATATGATTTTACAACTCTGCCCAATCGTTTTGGACATCATACCTATAAATGGAAAGAAGCAGAGACTGACCGTCAAGTATTGCCGGCCTGGATTGCTGATATGGACTTTGAAGTCTTACCTGAGATTCGTCAGACTGTCCATGACTATGCTGAGCAATTAGTCTATGGCTATACCTATGCTAGTGATGGCTTGATTGAAGCCGTTCAAAACTGGGAGGAAAAACAGCATGGTTATCCTTTCGATAAGGATGCTCTAGTCTTTATCGAAGGAGTAGTACCAGCTATTTCAACAGCCATTCAAGCCTTTTACCAAAGAAGGGTGAAGCGGTTCTGATTAACACACCGGTTTATCCTCCTTTTGCCCGAAGCATTAAGCTCAACAATCGTCGATTAATCACAAATTCTCTAGTAGAAAAAGACGGACTTTTTGAGATTGACTTTGATCAATTGGAGAAAGACTTTGTCGAAGAAGATGTGAAACTCTACGTTCTCTGTAATCCTCATAATCCTGGTGGACGCGTTTGGGAGAAAGAAGTTTTAGAAAAGATTGGACAACTTTGTCAAAAACATGGGGTCTTGCTGGTATCTGATGAGATTCACCAAGATTTGGCCTTGTTTGGAAACAAGCACCAGTCATTCAATACGGTAAATGAAGATTTTAAAGAATTTTCATTGATTTTAAGCAGTGCTACCAAGACCTTTAACATTGCTGGAACGAAAAATTCTTACGCTATTATCGAAAATCCTAAGTTGAGACTTGCTTTCCAGAAAGCGCCAGCTGGCTAATAATCAACATGAAATCTCAGGTTTGGGATATTTGGCAACAGAAGCTGCCTATCGCTATGGTGAAGATTGGTTGACAGAACTCAAAGAACTGATTGAGAAACACATCAATTATGTAGTCGATGTGTTTGGGAAAAGAAACTAAAATTCAAGGTCATGAAACCTCAAGGGACCTATCTCATTTGGCTTGATTTTTCAGCCTATGATATTAGCGATGAAGAATTAAAAAGCCTCTTAAGAGACGAAGCCAAGGTTATCCTGAACAGAGGCTTGGACTTTGGTGAAGAAGGAACTCTTCACGCTCGCTTAAATATAGCCATGCCGACATCTGTCTTGGAAGAAGTTTGCCAACGAATCATTACTACTTTCGCTAAACTTTAAGAAGCTAGCCTTCTGGGGAAAAGTACCCTAGAAGGCTATTTTCATAGGCAGAAATATGGTATAATTAGGAGATAAAGAAAAGGGGAAAATATGGCTAAATTGATTCCAGGGAAACTTCGAATGGAGGGAGCTCAACTCTACGAAACTAGTCAGATTGAAATTATCAAAGAGAAAGACCATCGCCTCTATGCGCGTGTAGCAGATGAAGAAATTCGCTATAGCCTGGATGATGATTTGGTTTTTTGTGCTTGTGTTTTTTTCCAAAAAAAGAGGGTTTTGTGTGCATTTGGCAGCACTAGAACATTACCTGAAAAATGATCCGATTGGCCAGGAACTCTTTAGGGAAATCTGGAAAATGTGCACGAAAAGAAAGAAGAAGTTGAAACTCAGGTTACTTTTGGAGGAAAGTTTTTAGAATCTGTCCAAATTCCTAGTCTTTCTGAAATCTATCAGTTGTCTGCTCAAGGTCAGGTGGAAGCAGGGACTAATCGCATTATTTGGACTTTGAGAGTCGGTCTTATCCAGACACAGAAATTCTATGTAATTCGAGATATTCCCTCTTTTTCCTGAAGGTTTTAGAAAACTAGTAAACCCTATATGATTGGAAAGTTATATGAAACTTCCTTGAATATTCGTCAGTTTGATGAAAGTAGCCAATTTGTTCTAAATTTTCCTTCAGGGAATTGTAGAAGATGAGGTCTGAAAATGCCCTCTTTTTTTCCAGAAATCAAGGTCGTCATCTCTATTTTCCCGCTGTCTTTTTTTGAGCAGGGTGTTAGTCTGCTGATGGGCTTAGATGCATTTCAATTTGACCATCAGATTTCGAATTATCACCACCTTGTATTTCAAGATTTTGATGGTCAAGCAGGTTTGTTTACCTTTCAAATTGAAGAAAAGTCCAACTATTATGAGATGGAAATTGTTCAACAGGTAGGGCTTAATTCGTTTTATAAGGGACAAGTCTTGTTTACTAAAGGTACATTTTATCTTCTGTCTAAAGAACAAGCTAGACTTATAGAAAAATTAAAAAAAGTCCCTATTGATAAAAGTGGTAGAAAGATTTTACAATTTGATACTAGTGATCGAGATCTTTTAGCTTCGACCTTGTCGCAGTTTAAAGACATAGGAGAGGTAAAAGCCCCTGATGCGCTTCAAATTCAGTCTTTCTGTCCTTCTTTCTACATGGAAGGAGAAGAGGACGGTTCTATTCGTTTGGATATGCAGTTTCAGTATGAAACTTGCTTAGTAAGGAATCGCAATGAACTAGAGAGTCTTCCTTTTGCTAGTGATATTCAACTGGAGAAGCAAGTCTTTCAGTTGGCTCTATCTGCTGGATTTGAAGCAGATTTTCGTTCATGGCGTCAAAGTTTGAAAGCTGATGCAGTCCATGCCTTCTTTCAGGAAGTTTTGCCAGCTTTTGAAGCACTTGGAGAATTAAAGATTTCTGAGAGCTTGCAAGATCTCTATCAGGTTCAGAAGCCTCAAGTACACATCTCATCCAAGGGGAGCCTATTAGAAATTCAATTTGATTTTTGGAAGATATTGATCAAGAAGAAATCGATCGAGCGATGAAAGCGCTAGTTGAGAAGCAGGATTATTACATCAGCTCTTCGAATCAGGTTTACTATTTCGATGATCAGACCAAACGTATCCGTCAGGATTTAGAAGAATTAGGGATAGAGGACCTACAAGATGGAGCTTTTCGAGCTCGTAAATCCCTAGCTTATACCCTATCTCATCTATTTAAGAATCAGGATCAAATTTTTTTCACCGAAGAATTTCGCAATCTGGCCCATGATTTGACGCATCCAGAAGATTTTCCGATGAAAGAGCTGAATATCCAAGCAGAACTTAGAGACTATCAGAAAAAGGGAATTCAGTGGCTTCAGATGCTTCACCATTATGGCTTTGGTGGGATTTTAGCAGATGATATGGGACTTGGGAAGACCTTGCAAACCATCGCCTTTTTAAGTAGTCAGGTTCAAGCAGATACTAGTGTCCTAATCCTTGCTCCGTCTGGCTTAATCTATAACTGGGCTGATGAATTTCAAAAGTTTGCTCCAGATTTGGATGTCGTGGTCGTGCATGGCTTAAAATCTCATCGAGAGTCAATTTTGGCAGAAAATCATCAGATTTATGTGACAAGCTATGCTACTTTCCGTCAAGATAGTGAAATTTATCGAGACCTATCTTTTGATTTTCTTTTTTTAGATGAAGCTCAAGTCATGAAAAATGCACAAACGAAGATTGCTCAAAGTTTGCGACGATTTGTGGTTCCATCTGTCTTTGCACTATCAGGAACACCGATTGAAAACCATCTGGGAGAACTCTGGTCGATTTTTCAGATTGTCTTACCAGGCCTCTTACCTGCTAAGAAGGAGTTTATGAAACTATCAACTGAGAGAGTGGCTCAATTTATCAAACCCTTTGTCATGAGACGTAAGAAAGAAGAGGTTTTGACAGAGTTGCCTGACTTGATTGAAGTTGTCTATAAGAATGAACTGGAGGATCAACAAAAAGCTATCTATCTTGCTCAGCTGCAACAGATGCAGGAGCGTCTGGGACAGGTAAGCGATTCGGAATTTCAACGAAATCGCGTCGAAATTTTGACTGGTCTCATGCGTCTGCGTCAGATTTGTGATACACCTGCGCTCTTTATGGAGGACTACCAAGGAGAGAGCGGGAAACTGGATAGTTTACGAGATTTGCTGGTTCAGATTGCTGAAGGTGGACATCGTGTACTTATCTTCTCACAATTTAGAGGTATGTTGGATCGGATTGAGCAAGAGCTGCCTGACTTAGGCTTGACTTCCTTTAAAATTACGGGCTCAACTCCTTCTCAAGAACGTCAGGAAATGACTAAGGCTTTTAACCAAGGAGAGCGTGATGTATTCTTGATTTCTCTAAAAGCTGGTGGGGTTGGACTCAATCTCACTGGTGCCGATACAGTCATTTTAGTAGACTTATGGTGGAATCCTGCAGTTGAATCGCAGGCTATCGGTCGCGCCCATCGTATGGGGCAAGAGCAAGCTGTTGAAGTTTATCGCCTTGTGACTCGAGGTACAATTGAAGAAAAGATTCAAGAATTACAAGAGAAAAAGAAAAATCTTGTTTCTGAAATCTTGGATGGAACAGAGTCTCGTGGCAGTCTGAGTCTAGCTGAAATACGAGAAATTTTAGGGATTTCATGAGCCTATACTTGAAAAATCAAGACATTACGCTATAATGGAGTATTGAAAGGAAATAAATATGACACAAAAACGATTTCCAATAGTGGCAGATGATGAAGTCATGTTGACAGAAATGCCAGTTATGAATCTCTACGATGAGTCTGATTTCATCAGTAATATCAAAAAGGTGATTACCAAGACAAAAAAACTACTTGGAATGGTCTCCAATCACTGAAGAAAAAAAGCAAGAGGAAGCCAAGCCTCTTGTAAAACCGATTGAGAAAAAAGAAAAATCCTATGCTGAATTAGCGCGTGAAGAAGCTCGCGCGGATTTGAAAAAGAAGCGCTCGGCTAGATATTTGACTCAGGATGTGAGTCATACGAGACGTCAAACGAAAGACAAGCCATGTGCGTCCAGCAAATCAACCGACAGCACCTTTTTCAAAAAGGAAAAATCCAGGAGAATTTGCGAAATATAGTCAGAAGTTAGGTCAATCTCACTATATTTTTGGCAGAAACAGTTTCTCAAGTGGAACATCCAATTTCAGATGGTGAAACAAGTCATCTCCAAGAAAAACAATTATGACTTTTTTTAAAGAAAAAGCCAAATTTATAACAAAAAAAGTAAACAAAAAGAACAAGAACGTCAAGTGGCCCAAGAGCTCAACTTGACTAGAATGAGCGAATAGAGGGGAAGAAAATGGCAAAAAAACCTATCATTTTATCGGAATCAAAGGATCAGGTATGAGTGCCTTGGCTTTGATGTTGCATCAAATGGGGCACAAGGTGCAAGGTTCTGACGTTGAAAAGTACTATTTTACTCAACGTGGACTAGAGCAAGCAGGGAATTACAATCTTTACCTTTTGATGAAAAAAATCTTCAAGGGAGATTTAGAAATTATCGCTGGGTAATGCCTTCCGTCCAGATAACAATGTTGAAATTGCTTATGCGGATCAAAAATGGGTATCAGCTACAAACGTTATCATGAGTTTCTTGGTAGCTTTATGCGTGACTTTATCAGTATGGGAGTTGCTGGTGCACACGGTAAGACGTCAACAACTGGGATGCTTTCTCACGTCTTGTCACACATCACTGATACTAGCTACTTGATCGGAGATGGTACAGGTCGTGGATCTGAAAATGCCAAGTATTTTGTCTTTGAATCAGACGAGTATGAGCGCCATTTCATGCCATATCACCCAGAATACTCTATCATTACGAACATTGACTTTTGACCACCCTGACTATTTCACAAGCTTGGAAGATGTCTTCAACGCCTTCAATGATTATGCCAAACAAATTACCAAAGGTTTGTTTGTCTATGGTGAAGATGCTGAGTTGCGTAAGATTACAGCAAATGCCCCAATCTATTATTACGGTTTTGAAGCAGACAACAATGACTTTGTAGCAAGCGACTTTACTTCGTTCTACTACAGGTTCAACCTTTACCGTTCACTTCCGTGGTCAAGAGTTGGGCCAATTCCACATTCCAACTTTCGGTCGCCACAACATCATGAATGCCACAGCAGTGATTGGTTTGCTTTATACTGCTGGCTTTGACTTGAATTTAGTACGTGAACACTTGAAGACTTTTGGTGGAGTGAAACGTCGCTTTACAGAAAAGATTGTCAATGATACGGTTATCATTGATGACTTTGCCCACCATCCAACAGAAATCATTGCGACTCTTGATGCTGCACGTCAAAAATACCCAAGCAAGGAAATCGTGGCAATTTTCCAACCACATACCTTTACTCGTACCATTGCCTTGTTGGATGATTTTGCTCAGGCCTTGAATCAGGCTGATGCAGTTTACCTCGCACAAATCTATGGATCTGCTCGTGAGGTGGACCATGGTGATGTCAAAGGTAGAAGACCTTGCCAATAAAATCAACAAGAAACATCAAGTTATCACAGTTGAAAATGTTTCTCCACTCCTAGACCATGACAATGCTGTCTATGTTTTCATGGGAGCTGGTGATATCCAAACGTATGAATATTCATTCGAACGTCTCTTGTCTAATTTGACAAGCAATGTTCAGTAAGGAAGATCATGGAATTTCCAATTAATATCAGGGAAGCACAGCAATCAGATATAAATCAGATTTGCTTGATACAAGAAAGTATTTCAAACTCCCTAGAAGTATTGAATAGAGAAATAATAGAAGAACGTATCCGCAACCATGCGGGTACGTTTCTCTTAGCTAGCCTGGATGATCAAGGAATTGCCTATATCACTGCGACGACACCTCCTATTCCCTCTTTAAGAAAATGGATGCTTGTGATCGGAGATGAGGAATTCATTAGTGAGAACGCAATCATCCTTGAAGATTTAGCTGTTGATCCCGATTTTCAGGGGCAAGGCTTTGGAACCTTGTTGCTAGCAGCTTTGAAGGAAGTTACCCGTCAGCAAATAGACCAGGTATTTATCTGCTTTGTGAGGATGAGTTGCTGGCCTACTTTGAAATGAATGGATTTGTGGAACAAGGGATCGTAGATGGAGAAAGGAGCAGTGAATTTGCCTTTCTCATGCATTGGCAGAATCCCTATTATCAGGAGGAACTATGATTATTAGACAAGCTAGATTGACAGATTTAGATCGTATCTTTGAAATTGAACTAGAAAATTTTTCAATTGAAGAAGCTATTCCTCGTCCTGTTTTTGAAGCTCATCTGAAGGAAATTAAGACCAGTTTTTTAGTGGCTGAAAAAGAGGGGAAATACTAGGCTATATTGAGGGACCAGTAGTCCCTCATCGACATTTACAAGACCAGTCCTTTACAGAAGACATTAAAGATTATAGCCATCAAAAAGGTGGCTATATCTCTGTGACTTGTCTATCCATTGCTAAGAAAGCTCAAGCTTTTAGGTGTCGGACGAAAATTATTGACCGCTTTAAAAGATCTCGCTCTTGAGCATGAGCGTGAGGGAATCAATCTAACCTGCCATGACTATCTCATTGGCTATTATGAGAAACATGGTTTTGTGAATGAAGGAAAATCAAAGTCGACTTTTGCTGGTGAAGAATGGTATGACATGGTCTGGGAAAACACGAATTAGGCATCAGAAAGGCATCTATGGTTGCTTTTCTTTAGTTTTTAAGATATAATATTATGGATTATCAACAAGGAGGTAACACCTTTGAGCGAAAAATTCTAGAGAAGAAGAAAAAGTTAAGTTTTAAAGAACAAATTTTAAGAGATTTAGAAAGATTGAAAAAGAGAAGACGGCATCGCGAATACTGAAAAGTAGCAACGATGATTTGTTTTCAAATTTAAAGTAATAGTTCAAAGACGGAAAAAAACCAGTGGAAAGAGCCTTCTGTAGAAGACTTGATGGCCAATTCTGTTTCTTTAGTGGATGAATTGCTTGCTAATGCTCCAGCAGTTCCACCACGTCCAGTTTTACAAGATGATTCAGTTGAAACTAGCTGTAGCTTCAGAAACCAGTTGTACCTTCAGAGCCAGCTGTAGCTACAGAGACCAGCTGTAGCTCCAGATCCTCTACCATCAACGGAAGCTGTTGAACCTCAGTCAAGCCTCTTGAACCTGCTCAACCAGCGGAAGAAGAGAAAGAGTTCAATGCTATTTCGACAAGGATTCCAGTTTCTTATCGTACGAATCAGGCTAAACCAAGTCCTGCTAGAAAGAATATTAAACCTCAACCGAAACCAACAGTTCTTGCAAAAAGAAACTCCAAGTCAAGAGCCAGTTGCTCCAGTTGAAACTAGAACTGAACTTCCTAGAAGAAGTCGTAAAGAATCAGTGAAACCAATCAAGAAAAAAAGAAAAAAATCACGCTTGAAAGGATTTTTTTCGTAACAGTATTTGTTTTATTGATTTTTACTAGGTGTAGGGTGGATTTCTTTGGTTACCGTTATGTCGAATCTGCACTCCAACCGGTTGATGCAAATTCAAAAACAGTATGTCACAGTTCAGATTCCAGAAGGGGCCAATCTTCAGCAAATTGGTGATACCTTAGAAAAAAATCTGAATTGGTAAAACACGGTTTTATCTTTTAGCCTTTATGCTAAGTATAAAAGACTACAATGATTTGAAAATCTGGTTACTATAATTTGCAAAAGAGCATGAGTACAGATGATATCATCAAAGAATTGCAAAAGGGTGGAACGCCTCAACCTCAAGAAGTTGCACTTGCAAATCTTACAATCCCTGAAGGTTATACCCTTGATCAAATCGCACAAACAGTTGGTCAGCTTCAAGGAGACTTTAAAGAACCTTTGACTGCTGATGCCTTCTTGGCAAAAAGTGCAAGATGAAACCTTCATCTCTCAATTAGTTGCTAAGTACCCAACCCTTCTCGAAAGTCTACCAACTAAAGAAAGTGGTGTTCGTTATCGTCTAGAAGGATACCTATTCCCAGCAACTTATGCTATCAAAGAAAGCACAACTATTGAAAGCTTGATTGATGAAATGGTGGCAGCTATGGACAAAAACTTGTCAGCACATTATACTGCAATCAAAGAAAAGAACTTGACAGTGAATGAACTCCTCACCATTGCATCACTTGTGGAAAAAGAAGGTTTGAAAACTGACGATCGCAAACTGATCGCTGGAGTTTTCTATAATCGTTTGAACCTTGGTATGCCACTCCAAAGTAATATTGCTATTCTCTATGCAGAAGGTAAGCTAGGACAAAATATTAGCTTGGCAGATGATGCAGCAATTGATACAACAATCAATTCACCTTATAATGTTTATACAAACCTTGGCTTAATGCCTGGTCCAGTAGACAGTCCAAGTCTGGATGCAATTGAAGCAAGTATCAATCAAACTAAGAGTGACTATCTCTACTTTGTAGCCAACGTACAAGATGGCAAGGTTTACTTTGCAACGACACGAGAAGAACATGATCGAAACGTTGCAGAGCATGTTAACAGTAAATTGACACAATCAAGTAGTTCAAACTAACTCTTAGAACAAGATTTGCTATTAAATCCGTGAGTGTAGAAGAGAAACTCTCTTTTTACGAGAATAGCAAGTCACACAAGTCTTTCCGCTATGATTAGAAACGCCTGAAATTCACAAGTTTTAGGCGTTCGGAAATTACGAAAGTAAAAAACCTACCTCTTATTTGAACCTAAGTCTAGAAGTGATAGAATCATTCGGTTTAGGCACAGATTTTAAAAGGTTGATACTGACTAAAATCATTTAAGGAAAGCTTTAAAAAGACTTTGTCTTCATTGTAAAATTATGTGGTTTACCACATAATTTTGCTTTACTACCTAAAGAAATTTAAATTTAATCAAAAGAAAGTTGAGAAAAATGGCAGAAAAAACATATCCAATGACCCTTGAAGAAAAGGAAAAACTCGAAAAAGAATTAGAAGAGTTGAAACTAGTTCGTCGTCCAGAAGTTGTAGAACGCATCAAGATTGCGCGTTCATACGGTGACTTGTCAGAAAATAGTGAGTATGAAGCAGCTAAGGACGAGCAAGCCTTCGTTGAAGGACAAATCTCTAGCTTGGAAACAAAAATCCGTTATGCTGAGATTGTCAATAGCGATGCAGTTGCTCAAGATGAAGTTGCTATCGGGAAAACAGTCACTATCCAAGAAATTGGTGAAGACGACGAAGAAGTATATATCATCGTGGGATCAGCGGGTGCAGATGCCTTTGCAGGTAAAGTATCAAATGAAAGCCCAATTGGGCAAGCCTTGATTGGTAAGAAAACAGGTGATACTGCTACGATTGAAACACCTGTAGGAAGCTATGATGTTAAAATCTTAAAAGTAGAAAAAACAGTTTAATAGGAATGAAAAGAAGGAGTAGATATAGGGAAAGCGCTTCCTATCACTCCTTTTCTTAATTCTAAAAACTAGAGGAGACTATATGAATTCAGAAAATAAGCACAAAAAGAAAAATAAAATGGAACGTGGGTTAACCAATCGCCATGTTCAGGTTATGGCGATTGCAGGAACGATTGGAACGGGACTATTTCTAGGAGCTGGACGTTCAATTAGTTTGACAGGTCCGTCAATCGTCTTGGTCTATATGATTACAGGTGGTTTCATGTACCTCATGATGCGTGCTATCGGGGAAATGTTGTACCAAGATCCGGAGCAACACACCTTTATCAACTTTATTACGCGTTATCTTGGTCAGGGATGGGGTTACTTCTCAGTCTGGTCTTACTGGCTCTCAGTAGTCTTTATTGGTATGGCTGAGATTACAGCTATTGCTCACTATGTTCAGTTTTGGTTTCCATCCTGGCCATCTTGGTTGATTCAGGTTGTATTTCTGACAATACTCGGATTGGTGAATTTGATTGCCGTTAAAATCTTTGGTGAAGTAGAATTTTGGTTTGCTATGATCAAAATCGTGGCCATTCTTGCTATGATTGCGACAGGTGTCTTTCTAGTTTTGACTGGCTTTGAAACTCCATATGGTTCAGCAAGTCTTGCCAATATCAGTGAACACTTCTCACTTTTCCCAAATGGTGCTATGAACTTTGTCATGGCCTTCCAGATGGTTTTCTTTGCTTACTTGATGATTGAATTTATCGGTGTTACCACATCTGAAACCAAGGATCCAAGAAAAGTATTGCCTAAGGCTGTTAAGGAAATTCCCTTGCGAATTATCTTTTTCTACGGTGGAGCTCTCTTAGCAATCATGTCTATTATTCCTTGGCGTGAGCTTTCTGCAGCGGATTCACCATTTGTAACGGTATTTGAACTTGTTGGTCTTAAGTGGGCGGCAGCTTTAATTAACTTTGTAGTTTTGACTTCAGCTGCATCAGCCTTGAATTCAACCCTTTACTCAACAGGTCGTCACTTGTACCAAATTGCCCATGATTCACCAAATCGTTTCTTGAAAGCTATTAAGGCAGATACACTCTCACGTCACAACGTTCCTCAGAATGCTATCATTGCTTCTGCCGTATTGATTGGTTTTGCAGCCTTCATCAATGTCCTTCCAGGCGTATCAGATGCCTTTGCTTTGATTACAGCTTCTTCATCAGGTGTTTATATCGCCATCTACATCTTGATCATGGTAGCCCATCTCAAATATCGTAAGTCTAAAGGACTTTATGGCAGATGGCTATCTCATGCCTCAATATCGCTTTGCTAAATCCTCTGACTATGCTCTTCTTTATCTTTGTATTTGGAACACTCTTCTTACAAGAGTCAACTGTAATGGGAGCTAGAGGTTCAGCTATCTGGATTGTCGCATTTGGTATTTATAGCCAATGGAAATTTAGAAAAATAAGTTATATTCTCATCAACTCAGGTTGGTGAGTTTTTTTAAGTTTGACAGTTCTTCAAAATAGGAATATAATCAAGGCGTAAGTGTCTTTGAGGAGGTTTTGATGCACATTAGATTGGAGAATACAGAGTCTCAGAAAGCACAGGAGATAGGGGATTTGATTCGCTCCTATAATCGTTCCAAAAGAGAAGCTGCTGAAAGTGAGCCACTAAACCTTTATGTCGAAGATGAACATGGTCAACTCCTGGCTGGTTTAGTAGCAGAGACCTTTGGAAATTGGCTAGAAATCGAGTATTTATTTGTGAAAGAGGACTTGCGAGGACAAGGAATCGGCTCCCAACTATTGCAGCAAGCAGAGAGTGAAGCTAAGAAAGAGAAACTGTCGCTTTGCTTTTGTGAATACTTATCAATTTCAAGCGCCAGCCTTTTATCAAAAGCAGGGCTACAAGGAAGTTTTTACATTGAAAAGATTATCCCTACACTGGACAAAGGCACTATTATCAAAAAGATTTGTAAACAGAAAATGAATGATCGAAGAAATCGACACATCATAATGGGGTTGGCTTAATGGATATTATACTAGACATGGGAAATGTTTTATTAGAATGGAATAAGGATAAGATTTTGAAAGGCTGTAGCTAAAACTCAGAAAGATTATCTAATTTTAGACAAGGCTATTTTTCAGTCGGGGACTCTGGGAAAGATTGGACCTGGGGACCTTGACTCGAGAAGAATTGGTTGATAAGGTTCTTTCTTTATTAGGGGATATCTATGAGAAAAAGGTAGAAGAAGTTATTTGGAATTGGCCTGCTTACATTGATATTTACATGGAAGTCTTTCCGCTGCTTGCCCGTTTAAAGGAAAAAGGCCATCGTATTTTTGTTTTGTCAAATACATCACCAGTTTTTTATGAATTATTAGAGGAACAACTCTCTCCTTTAAATGAAATCTTAGATGGATTCGTTCTTTCTTGTGATATCAAGGCCATCAAACCAGATCGAAAAAAATGTTTGAAGAAATTCTCCGTAAATATCAGTTGGATCCAGCAAATTGTGTCTTTCTTGATGATATAGCAGACAATACTAAGATGGCTGAAAGTTTAGGCATCAAAGCCTACCAAGTCAAGAAAAGAAGCGATGTCGTAGATATTTTACAAAGATTTGAATAAGCAGAAAACTCTCTATCATTTAGGTGATAGAGAGTTTTTGTAAAAAAATCGCACAAATATGACAGATATATATTGCATAATGTAAAAATATATGATATAATTTAGTTGAAAAAAAGAAGCGCAACTTTTTAAAAATTAAGCAGGAGGTAACAAGTGGCTAAGAATTTAAAATTAAAGTTAGCTCGAGTGGAGCTTGACATGACACAAGGTGATTTGGCAGAAGCTGTGGGTGTCACTAGGCAGACTATCGGCTTGATAGAAGCTGGCAAAGTACAATCCTTCGCTTTCACTTTGCCAGTCCATTTGCAGATGCTTAGGAAAAACTTTAGATCAATTATTTTGGGAGGAAGAAGATGAAAAATAGATTTTTTTATTATCAATTATTAGACGAAAGAGAAGAACAACTGATGAATAAAGCTGGTGCAGAAAGTTTCTATATCTCTATCGCATTATTGTTTTCTATCTTATATCATATGCAGTATTAGCACCAAGCCTTTTTAATCCTAGCATGCTTCTCGCTATTATTATCATAGGGAATTTTTACTTTATCACCCGTGCTAGAAGTCTAGGTGTGACATACTATAGTCGTTTTCATTTTACAATTTTAGGTTGCCTATTATTAACTCTAGTGATTACAGCTACCTTGATGCTACAGAACTACCAGTTCAATATCGAAATTTATCAGCACAATCCCTCTACATATTAAATACATTTTTGCTTGGGTATTTACCTATGTCTTTTATATCCCTTGGGTATTTATTGGAAACTTAGGTTTGAAAAGTTATGGTGAATGGGCTCAGAAAAAGTATGAAAAAGATATGGATAAGCTCGAGAGCATGGAATAGCTTGTTAGCTTTTTATCAATATCGAGAAAATGTGTTATAATAGTACTAATTTATGAGAAAAGAAGAAACATTTTCATCTTTTTACAAATAGGGAAGAAGGACAGTATATGTACCCAGATGACAGTTTAACTTTGCACACAGATTTGTATCAAATTAACATGATGCAAGTTTACTTCGACCAAGGCATTCATAACAAGAAAGCAGTTTTTGAAGTTTATTTCCGCCAACAACCGTTTAAAAATGGTTATGCTGTTTTTGCAGGTTTGGAACGAATTGTGAACTACCTAGAAAACCTGCGCTTTTCTGATAGCGATATAGCTTATTTGGAGTCACTTGGTTATCATGGGGCCTTCTTGGAATATCTGCGTAATCTCAAGTTGGAATTGACTGTACGTTCTGCTCAAGAAGGGGACTTAGTATTTGCTAATGAACCGATCGTTCAAGTGGAAGGACCTTTGGCGCAGTGTCAATTGGTTGAAACAGCCCTCTTGAATATCGTTAACTTTTCAAACCTTGATTGCGACCAAGGCAGCTCGTATTCGCTCGGTCATTGAAGATGAGCCTTTGATGGAGTTCGGTACACGTCGTGCGCAAGAGATGGATGCAGCTATCTGGGGAACTCGTGCCGCTGTTATTGGTGGAGCCAATGGAACTAGTAATGTGCGTGCAGGTAAGCTCTTCGGTATTCCTGTACTAGGGACTCACGCTCATGCCTTGGTACAAGTCTATGGCAATGATTATCAGGCCTTCAAGGCTTATGCCTCAACTCACAAAAACTGTGTCTTCCTAGTGGATACCTACGATACTCTTCGCATCGGTGTTCCAGCAGCTATTCAGGTTGCGCGTGAACTCGGTGACAAGATTAATTTCCTTGGTGTTCGTATTGACTCTGGTGATATTGCCTATATTTCAAAAAAAGTTCGTCAACAACTGGACGAGGCAGGATTTACTGATGCTAAGATTTATGCATCCAATGACCTGGATGAAAATACCATCCTTAACCTCAAAATGCAAAAAGCTAAGATTGATGTCTGGGGTGTCGGGACTAAGCTCATTACAGCCTATGACCAACCAGCTCTAGGAGCAGTTTATAAGGTTGTTGCCATTGAAGATGAAAATGGTCAGATGCGCAATACTATCAAACTTTCAAACAATGCAGAGAAGGTTTCAACACCAGGTAAGAAACAAGTTTGGCGCATCACCAGCCGTGAAAAAGGCAAGTCTGAAGGTGACTACATTACTTACGATGGTGTAGATGTTACTAGTATGACAGAGATTAAGATGTTCCATCCGACCTATACTTACATCAAGAAAACTGTCCGCAATTTTGATGCCGTTCCTCTCTTGGTGAATATCTTCAAGGACGGTAAGCTGGTCTATGATTTACCAAGTTTACCTGAAATTCAAGCCTATGCTCGTAAGGAATTTGATAAACTTTGGGATGAATACAAACGTGTCCTGAACCCACAACATTACCCTGTAGACTTGGCTCGTGATGTATGGCAAGACAAGATGGACTTGATTGATAAGATGCGTAAGGAAGCTCTAGGTGAAGGAGAAGAAGAATGAGTTTGCAAGAAACCATTATCCAGCAACTAGGTGTAAAACCAGTGATTGACGCCAAGGAAGAAATCCGTCGTTCGATTGACTTTTTAAAACGATATTTGAAAAAGCATCCTTTCTTAAAAAGTTTTTGTATTAGGAATTTCTGGTGGTCAAGACTCGACCTTTAGCTGGTCGCTTGGCTCAATTAGCCATGGAAGAAATGCGAGCAGAAACTGGTGATGATTCTTATAAATTTATCGCAGTTCGCCTCCCTTATGGAGTGCAAGCTGATGAGGATGATGCTCAAAAAGCCCTAGCTTTTATCCAGCCAGATGTCAGTCTGGTAGTGAATATCAAGGAATCTGCTGATGCTATGGCAGCGGCAGTAGAGGCTACTGGTAGTTCAATGACAGACTTTAATAAAGGGAATATCAAGGCTAGAAGCCGGATGATTGCCCAATATGCACTCGCAGGAGCTCATAGTGGAGCAGTTATTGGTACTGACCATGCTGCGGAAAACTATCACAGGTTTCTTTACCAAGTTTGGTGACGGCGGTGCAGATATTCTTCCTCTCTATCGCCTCAATAAACGCCAAGGAAAACAACTTTTGAAGGAGCTTGGAGCTGATCCAGCTCTCTATGAAAAAGTTCCAACAGCAGATTTGGAAGAAGAAAAACCAGGTATTGCAGATGAAGTAGCCTTGGGAGTCACTTACAATGAGATTGATGATTACCTGGAAGGTAAACAAGTCAGCCCAGAAGCCCAAGCAACCATTGAAAAATGGTGGCACAAAGGCCAACACAAACGCCACCTACCAATCACAGTGTTTGATACGTTTTGGGAGTAAAAAGGTCCGGGGGACTTTTTACCCTACCTGAAAAAAATAGAAAGCCCCGAAGAGCGATAACCCTCGTGAGGTTTTTTTAGCCCGAGCTCTGAAAACATGAGAAAGCGAAGAAGAGTCCGAGTGGACCTTTTTTTCACTGATAACTTGCAAATAGGAGACTGAGATAGGTCAATGCAAGTTTGAGCCCATCCATAAAATAGAAAGCGAGTTACGATTATGAAAGCACTAGGTACACAACCTATAGAAACTGAACGATTGATCTTGAGGAGATTTGTGGAAGGTGATGCTCAAGCCATGTTTGATAATTGGGCTTCACGCTCAGAAAATCTAACTTATGTGACTTGGAATCCACACCTGAATGTCGAACAGACTCGAAACTCTATTGGCAATTGGGTAGCATCCTATGACAATCCTAACTATTACAAATGGGCCATTTGTCTCAAAGAAAATCCAGACTATGTCATTGGAGATATTAGTCTGGTCAGTGTGGATGAAGAAAACTCTAGCTGTGAGATCGGATATATCTTAGGGATGGACTACTGGGGACGAGGACTCATGACAGAAGCCTTGAAGGCTGTTTTATCATACTGTCTAGATGAGATTGGATTTGAAGAGGTTGATGCTTGCTATGCAAGTTTAAATCCCGCCTCTGGTCGTGTGATGGAAAAGGCGGGTATGACTTTTTGGAAGACAATTCCAAATGCAGTTGAACGAAAAGGTTATATCGCTGATAAAATTTATTATCAAATCAAAAAATAAGATGGAAAAGAATAACTTTTCCATCTTATTTTTTATAATATACTTTTTAATCAAAATAAAGCAAGTCTTTGCTGGTACTTGTAAAGAGGTCGAAGCCATCCTTCGTAACAACACCGCAGTCTTCGATACGGACACCGACTTTACCAGGGATGTAGATACCAGGCTCAACTGAGAAGCACATGCCTTCTTCGATAACCATGTCGTTTCCTTCCATGATGGATGGGAATTCGTGGACATCCATACCGATACCATGACCGAGACGGTGGTTGAAGTACTCACCGTAGCCAGCTTTTTCGATCACTTCACGAGCTGCGCGGTCTACTTCATGAGCTGTCACACCAGGTTTGATAAAGTCAAGGGCAGCTTGTTGGGCTTCCAGAGTCAAGTTGTAAATATCTTTCTTGAATTGGTCAGGTTTACCAACAGCGACTGTACGAGTCATATCTGATGCATAACCATTCACCATCACACCGAGGTCAAAGAGGAGAAGGGCATTGTTTTCAACCTTGTTGGCTCCAGGAATACCATGTGGGATTTGCAGCGTTATCACCAGTCAAGACCATAGTATCAAAAGCTCATTTCATAGCCTTCGCGTTTCATAGCAAAGTCAATTTGCGCAATGATATCAGTTTCCGTATTGTCAAGAGAGATATTGTCAAAACCAACTTTAACAGACTTGTCAGCATAGACACCTGCTACCATCATCTTTTGCACTTCGTCAGCTGATTTGATCAAGCGCATACGTTGGATCAATGGAGTCAAGTTTTCAAATTCAGCAGTTTCAAAGACAGTTTTCAAACCGTGATATTTAGTCAAGATGAGATTATCAAACTCAACTGCTACACGTTTGAAATCAAGCTGTGGCAAGGCGTTTTGGATTTTCTTCCAAGGGTTTTCAGAGTCCACATAACCAACAACTGGGAATGAGACAGTGCTTGTTGCACGCTCAACCTCAAGGGCTGGAACGAAGAGAAGTGGTTCTTGATCTGCAAGGACAAAGAGGAACATTTGGCGTTCGTGTGGATCACTGTAAAAACCAGTGAGGTAATTGATAGTGACGGGGTCAGATACGACAGCGACGTCTAACTTTTCTGATTCAAGATATGTTACAATTTGTTGTAATTTAGACATATGTTACCTTCTTTCTACCCCTCTATTTTTGCAAAAAATAGTAGAAAATGCAAGGGAGAAGGGGAAAAGAGTCTAAAAAAATTCCAACAGCTAATAGCATGTTGGAATAGAAAATTAGTTGAATTCTGCCTTACTTTTCACATCGCTGTATTCTTCAGCAACTTCTTGGCTAAGAATATCCTCATAAGCTGGAAGGACGATGTCCTGACCATATTTTTTCTTAAGTGCAGTAGTGACTAAGCGATAGGCTAAGTTTGCATTACGGGATAAAATAGGCCCGTGGAAATAAGAACCAAAGACATTTTTATAGTGAACGCCTTCACCGATTTTCTCTTCATTATTTCCGTTTCCGTATACGACCTGTCCCAATGGCTTTTGGTCATCTGAGAGGAAGGTACGGCCTTGGTGATTTTCAAAGCCATAGTAGGTTTCATCAAACTCTTCATTATGAATTTTAATATCACCGATAAAGCGGTTGTTGGTTTGGTTGAGTGTATAGTGTCCCATGACACCGAGACCTTCGATGCGTCTTCCAGAAGCTTCAATATAGTATTGACCTAATAGTTGGAAGCCACCACAGATAGCAAGGACGACACCATCATTTTGGATAAAGTTGTCGATACTTTCTTTTTTAGCAGGCAAATCACCAGCAATGATACTTTGTTCAAAGTCTTGGCCACCGCCGAAAAAGGCAATATCGTAGTGATTTTCATCGAAATCATCATGGAGAGAAACGATGTCAACTGTTACATGTGCACCCAGCTTTTCAGCGACGTACTTGAGCATGAGGATGTTTCCATTATCTCCGTAGGTGTTCATGAGATTCCCATAGAGGTGGGCGATATTTAGTTGGTAAGGATAATTGCCGTCTTTTGAGGAAAGTGAAGTATAAACCATTAGTTCATCTCCTTTCTAACAAGCTGACGATTGGCTAGTAGTTCTCGGAATTCCAGCATAGCCGTATAAGTCGCAAGGATATAGGCATGCTTTGCAGTCTTGGGCTTCAATCGTTTTAAGAACTTGTTCCAGACTACTTGTTTCAGTGATTTTATCAGCTGGATAGCCAGTTACTCGAAGACGACGAGCGATTTCAGAATGACGAACGCCACCAGCGTTGATTTCTGGGAATATCCATGTCAGTAATTTGTTCAAAAGTCAGCATCCCAAATCCAGCTGGTATCAATACCGTCAGCATAGTTAGCATTGAGGAGAACAGATAAACTAAATGGATAAGGAGCTAGTTTAATCATTTCAATAGCTTGGGTAGCACCAACAGGATTTTTAATGAGAACCAGTGTGCATTCCTTGTCACCGATATGGAAGGTTTCTTGGCGACCCAAAAACAGCACGACTCTTGTCAAATCCTTGTTTAATCAGTTGAGAATCAGCGCCTAGGTAACGGGCGATAGCAACTGCAGCCAGAGCATTGTAGATGTTGTAGAGATCCACCGATTTGAATACCGTATTCCTGTCCGTCAATAACAAAGCGAGAACGATTGTTGGTCAACTCAACCAATTCTGTCAGACGGTAGTCCAAGTCAGGACGTTTTACATCCACAATTTTCACAGATATAAGCTCCCAAGTTGGCATAAGTATTGAGCTCATATTTCAAAATACTTTGACATTCAGGGCAGAGAATACCTTCAGTATTGTAGTGAGCAAGCTTTGCTGGACCTTTTTCCAAATCAAAACCAAAATACTGAACAGGATTTGGAATTGCAGGCTTTGTAGAAAAGCGGACTATCACCGTTCAGCAGAACAGTAGCAGTAGGAACTTTTCGAATAGCATCCAAAATCATGTTGTAGGTCGTATAAATCTCACCGTAGCGGTCCATCTGATCGCGGAAGATATTGGTGATGACGAAAAGACTAGGCTGGATGTAGTCACAGATATGTGAGAGACTAGCTTCGTCGATTTCAAGGACTAGCGATATTTTTGCCAGTTTTTGAAGATTTTGGCTGTCAAGAAGGTAGTTGTAATCCCTGTGATCATGTTGGCACCACTTGGATTGGTTAAAACTTGACCATAAATTTCCTTTAGGATACCGACAGTGAGAGCGGTCGTCAAGGTTTTTCCATTGGTACCAGTTACCACAACAATCTCGTAGTTCTTCGCTAAATGTTGTAAAATATCTTTATCAAATTGAAGGGCAAGTTTTCCAGGGAGCGTACTTCCACGTCCAAGACGACTCAAAATAAAATGAGAAGAACGCCCAGCAAGAAGGCCCAAAGTAGTTTTTAATTTCATGTTTCTATTATATCATAAAAGCTGAAAAAGACAGATTTGAGATTTTAGAAAAAGAAAAACAGCCCGAGAAGGGCTGCTTGATAAAACCTAAATCGCAAACAAGTCATTCAAGTTCTCAGCCAAGGTTGGGTGAGTGAAGATTTGTTTTGTGAAGTAAGTGTATGGAATCTTGTTGTCCATTGCAACAGTGATGATGTTGATGATTTCTTGTGAACCTTCAGAGAAGATAGTTGCGCCAAGAATTTTTTTGTTTCAGTATTGACAACAGCTTTGAAGGCACCACGAAGGTCACCATTTACATGTCCACGAGGCATAGCTGCAACAGGAATTTCCTTAACAGCATATGGAAGTTTCAAATCAGCTGCTTGACTTTCAGTCAAACCAACTTGTGAAAGTGCAGGTGTGATGAAAAGAGTATTTGGTACATTGAGACGATCTTCGAGTGTGTAGCTGCCATCACCAGCGAGGTAGCTATAAACAACACGGAAGTCATCTAATGAAATGTAGGTAAACTGAAGGCCACCGTTGACATCTCCAACAGCAAAGACACCAGGAACGTTTGTTTGACAATGTTTGTCGACCTTGATAGCACCACGTTCAGTTAGTTCAATATCTGTATTTTCAAGATGAAGTGGCTCTACATTTGGTTTACGTCCAGTTGCGTAGAGAAGGGCATCGAAACGGTAGGTTTCGTTTTCAGTCACGACAAGGACTTGGTCGCCATCGTTTTTGATTTCAGTAGTATGGATGTTTTGAAGCAATTCAATTCCGTCTTCTTCCATGTATTGTTTAGCAAGAGCAGCGATAGAAGGTTCTGCACGAGGTAGGAATGTATCCAAGGCATCTAGGACTGTAACCTTGCTTCCAAGTTTGTTGTAGAGACCGGCAAATTCAAGACCGATATTTCCGCCACCAAGGACACCAAGTTTTTCAGGCAATTTGTCCAAGTTTTGGATACCTGTTGAGTCAAAGACATTCTTGCTTGTAGCAAGGCCTGGGATAGGTAAGACATTTGAAACAGCACCGGTGTTGATGACGATAGTTTCAGCTGTTAGTTCTTGTTTTTCATCACCAGCTTGAATTTCGATGACTTTATTTGAAAGAAAGTGAGCTTCTGCATCAAAGATATCCACGCATGTACCAGCAACAGTAGCATAGTTTTTACCGTTGAGGCGTGTAGTAACCGTGTTTTTAGTAGCCATGACTTGATCAAATGACAAGTCTTTTTCAGCAGCAACTAACAAGGTTTTAGTTGGGATACAACCGATATTGATACAAGTACCGCCGTACATCGCCTTACTACGTTCGATAAGGGCAACCTTTTTACCAGCTGAAGCTAGTTTTCCAGCAAGCGTCTTACCTGCCTTACCAAATCCTATTACAATTAAATCGTATGTTAACATTTTTATTCCTCCTGTTCGAACTTCATTCTAGCATAAGAAAAAAACTTTTGCACAAATCTGCTACGAAAAATCATTTCAGGAACCGAATGCTCTAACAAATACTTTTTGAGTGAAGCAAATCGATAGAAAAATCGTTTACATGACTTAATCAGGAGGTTAGACTATCTTTTGACCCTCTCTTATGTTATACTAGATAAGTTGCAAAAAAGCAGTACTTTTCTTTAGTGGAAAAGAAGCAACACGGTCTTTCATAAAAGATATGAAAGTACGTCATGACAAGAAAAGTATAAACTAAGCGCTATAGGATGGCTTCGCACCATCTTTAGAAAGAAGAATAACGTGAAATTTAATGAATTTAACCTTTCTGCTGATTTATTGGCAGAAATTGAAAAAGCAGGATTTGTAGAAGCAAGTCCTATCCAAGAGCAAACCATTCCTTTGGCTCTTGAAGGAAAAGATGTTATCGGACAAGCCCAAACTGGTACAGGAAAAACTGCTGCCTTTGGTTTGCCAACCCTTGAAAAAGATTCGTACAGAAGAAGCAACCATTCAAGCTTTGGTAATTGCCCCAACTCGTGAACTAGCTGTGCAAAGTCAGGAAGAACTCTTCCGCTTTGGTCGAAGCAAGGGTGTAAAAGTCCGTTCTGTTTATGGTGGTTCAAGTATCGAAAAACAAATCAAGGCTCTTAAATCAGGTGCTCATATCGTAGTTGGAACACCAGGTCGTCTCCTTGACTTTGATCAAACGCAAGGCCTTTGAAATTGCAAGATATTGAAACTCTAATCCTTGATGAAGCAGACGAAATGCTTAACATGGGCTTCCTTGAGGACATCGAAGCCATCATCTCTCGTGTCCCAGAAAATCGTCAAACCTTGCTCTTTTCAGCAACAATGCCAGAAGCTATCAAACGTATCGGTGTTCAGTTTATGAAAGAACCTGAGCATGTGAAGATTGCTGCCAAAGAATTGACAACTGAACTAGTTGACCAGTACTATATCCGTGTCAAGGAACAAGAAAAATTTGACACCATGACTCGTCTTATGGATGTGGAGCAACCAGAACTTGTCTATCGTTTTTGGTCGTACCAAACGTCGTGTAGATGAGTTGACTCGTGGGTCTGAAAATCCGTGGTTTCCGTGCAGAAGGGAATTCATGGAGATTTGGACCAAAAACAAACGTCTTCGCGTCCTTCGTGATTTTCAAAAATGGTAACCTTGATGTCTTTAGTTGCGACAGACGTTGCAGCACGTGGTTTGGATATCTCAGGTGTGACTCATGTCTATAACTACGACATTCCACAAGATCCCTGAGAGCTATGTTCACCGTATTGGTCGTACAGGGTCGTGCTGGTAAGTCAGGTCAATCGATTACCTTTCGTATCACCAAATGAGATGGGCTACCTTCAAATCATCGAAAACTTGACTAAAGAAAACGCATGAAAGGGGTCTGAAACCAGCGACAGTGCAGATGAAGCCTTCCAAGCTAAAAAAAGCATGTTGCGTTGAAGAAAAATTGAACGTGACTTTTGCCGATGAGGACTGTTCGTGGAAACTTTGACAAAGTTTCGCAAAAGGACGCTCGTAAACTTGTAGCTGAATTCAGTCCCAGAAGAATTGGCAATGTATATCCTAAGCTTAACTGTTCAGGATCCAGATAGTCTTCCAGAAGTTGAAATTGCGCGCGAGAAAACCATTGCCATTTAAAACCATCAGGTAATGGCTTCGGTGGGTAAAAGGCAAGGGAGGACGTCGTGGAGAGGATCGTCGAGATCGTGATCGCCGTCGCGACAATCGTCGTGGTGAACGTCGAGATGATTTCAAAAAAAGGCAGTCGCAAGAAACGACCGCTTTGAGAAGGAAAAAAACGTTACCGTAAGGATAATAAAAAAACCACGTAATACTTCAAGTGAGAAGAAAACTGGTTTTGTAATCCGTAAACAAGGGTGATAAATAATAAAAAAAGCGGTTCACTGAGGTGGATCGCTTTTTATATATAAGGAGACCGAGAGTTAATAAAAAGTTTAATACGAGAAAATAGATTTATATATTTGTTATCTTGTAATATTATATCTATCAAAAAAATCAGGAAGCTGTCAATAAGAAAATTATAAAAAAATAGTAAAAAAATTTTCGAACAGTCATGAATTGCAATTCAATAAACAATTTTCAGATAATTATTGAAATAATGGTCAATTTATGATATAATGGAAGCGATTAAATACGAGGTGAAAAAAATGGCACATTTATTAGAAAAAAACGAGAAAAAAATTACGTCTATCCTGAAAGCGTGCGGAGGAGAAATTACAAGATGATCTTCCATATAATGCCATCACACGCCAATTAGCGGATATTATTGATTGCAATGCTTGTATCCTAAATAGTAAGGGACGTCTTTTAGGGATACTTTTATGCGCTACAAGACTAATAATGATCGTGTAGAGCAATTTTTTTCCAATCAAAAAAATTTTTTTCCCTGAGGACTATATTCAAGGTGCAAACATGATTTACGATACAGAAGCAAATCTGACTGTAGATCACGAATTAAGCATCTTTCCAGTTGAGAGTCGTGCAGATTTCTCAGAAGGTTTGACAACAATTGCTCCAATCCATGTTTCTGGGATTCGTTTGGGATCTTTGATTATCTGGCGTAATGATAAGAAATTTGAAGATGAGGATTTGATCCTTGTTGAGATTGCTAGTACGGTGGTTGGTATTCAGCTTTTGAACTTCCAACGTGAAGAAGATGAGAAAAATATCCGCCGTCGCACAGCCGTAACTATGGCAGTCAACACACTTTCTTACTCTGAGTTACGAGCAGTATCAGCTATTTTGGGTGAATTGAATGGCAATGAAGGACAATTAACTGCGTCAGTCATTGCAGACCGTATCGGTATTACGCGTTCAGTGATTGTCAATGCCCTTCGAAAACTCGAATCGGCAGGGATTATTGAAAGTCGTTCACTGGGGATGAAGGGAACTTATCTTAAGGTCTTGATCCCAGATATTTTTGAAGAAGTGAAAAAGAGGGACTATTAATGGCTAAGGCTTTAATTTCGATTGACTATACAGAAGATTTTGTAGCGGATCATGGAAAATTGACAGCTGGAGCTCCTGCTCAAGCTATATCAGAAGCGATCAATCAGGTGACTAGATTAGCATTTGACCGTGGAGATTATATTTTCTTTACCATTGATGCTCATGAGGAAAATGATGTCTTTCATCCAGAAAGTAAACTATTTCCCCCTCATAACCTGATTGGGACTAGCGGGCGTAATCTATATGGTAAGTTAGCTGAATTTTATCAGGAACAGGCCCATGATAGTCGTGTTTTCTGGATGGACAAACGTCACTATTCAGCTTTTTCTGGCACAGATTTGGATATCCGTCTGAGAGAGCGTCGTGTGGATACAGTCATCTTAACAGGTGTTCTTACAGATATTTGTGTATTGCATACGGCTATCGATGCCTATAATCTTGGGTATCAGATAGAAGTTGTCAAGCCAGCAGTCGCATCTATTTGGCCTGAAAACCACCAGTTTGCACTTGGACATTTTAAGAATACATTAGGAGCGAAACTCCTTGATGAAAATCTAGTTGAAATCAAAGAATAATGTATTCAAAAAAACTGAAAAAAATCTGAAAAAAGTGTTGACAAAGTTTGTGAAAGTTGATATACTAGTAAAGTAATCGACGCGGGGATGGCGGAATTGGCAGACGCGCAGGACTAAGGATCCTGTGACCGCTTTAGGTCGTGAGGGTTCAAGTCCCTCTCTCCGCATAGGAAAAGAGTTAGCTTCAGCTAGCTCTTTATTTTTATAGAAACAAGGGCAAAGATTTTGCTCTTTTTTTGGTATTTCATAAACATTTCATATTTGAATATTATAATGGTTTTACAAATATGGAGGTGCTATATGAATCCCACTCAAAGAGCTTGGGCTTACGTCAGCAGAAAACGACTGAGAAGTCTCATATTATTCTTGATTCTATTTGTCTTATTGGCTGGAATATCGGCTTGTTTGACGCTCATGAAGTCCAACAAAACAGTAGAAAATAATCTCTATCGCTCATTGAATACATCTTTTTCGATTAAAAGAATAGAAGCAGATCAGACCTTTCAACTGTCTCAACTAGATGACCTTAAAAAGATAAAGAGTCTTGAGAAGATTTCACCTGAGCTAGAAACAATAGCTAAAGTTAACTGACAAAGAAGTCGTTACTGGAGAACAAAGTATCCAAAGGGATGATTTGACAGAGGCTGAAAAAAATCTCATCACTTTGATTGCTTTAGAAGATTCCTCTAAGGATGTCTCCTTTACTAGCTCTGCCTTTACCCTTAAAGAAGGAAGACATATCCAAAAAGGGGATAGCAAAAAAATCTTAATCCACGAAGATTTAGCTAAAAAAAACAATCTAAAAGTAGGAGATAAGATTAGCTTAAATCCTGGTCAAGTAGAAGGAAATAGTGGACAAAGGCTAGATTATGAAATCGTGGGTATTTTCACAGGTAAGAAGCAAGAGAATTTACCGGTCTATCATCTGACTTTAGTGAAAATACGGTTTATACAGACTACGAAAGTAGCCAAACTCTTCTTGGAAATAAGGAAGATCAAGTCACTGCAGCCCGTTTCTATCTTGAAAATCCCAAAGATATGGATGACATCATTCAAGAGGTTGAAAAGTTATCTCTTGAAAATCAAGGCTTTCAAGTGGAAAAGGAAAATAAGGCTTTTGAACAAATCAAGGATTCAGTTTCGACCTTCCAAACCTTCCTACAAATTTTCCTCTATGGTATTATGATTGCTGGTGTAGGAGCTCTGGTCTTGGTCTTGTCACTTTGGTTACGAGAGCGAGTCTACGAGGTTGGTATTTTATTGGCGCTAGGAAAAGGGAAAATAGCAATCTTTAGCCAATTCTGCCTGGAAGTTATCCTGGTTTCATTGGCAGCAATTTTACCAGCATTTCTTGCAGGAAATGCTATTACTTCCTATCTCTTGAAAACTGTACTAGCAAGCGGTGACCAAGCTGCACTACAAGATACTCTGGCAAAAGCAACTAATCTTTCAACCATTCTTCTTTCATTTGGAGAATCTTATGTCTTTCTCCTTGTGATTAGCTGCTTGTCAGTTGCACTTTGTTTTATCTTTTTATTTAGAAAATCACCTAAGGAAATTTTATCATCTATTAGTTAATGAAGGAGAAATCATGACTTTACTACAATTACAAGATCTTACTTATCGTTACAAGAACACTGCAGAAGCAGTATTATATAAAATCAATTACGATTTTGAACCAGGCAAGTTTTATAGTATTATCGGAGAATCAGGAGCTGGGAAGTCAACACTCTTATCTCTATTAGCAGGACTTGATAGCCCAGTCGAAGGTGCTATCCTATTCGAAGGCAAGGATATTCGTGAACAAGGATATTCTTATCACCGAATGCACCATATCTCGCTAGTTTTCCAAAACTATAACTTGATTGATTATCTTTCTCCATTGGAAAATATCCGCTTGGTTAATAAAAAAGCTAGCAAGGATACCCTTCTTGAACTTGGTTTAGATGAAAGTCAAATCAAGCGGAATGTTCTCCAATTATCAGGAGGGCAGCAACAACGTGTTGCCATTGCTCGTAGCCTTGTATCGGAAGCACCAGTAATTTTAGCAGATGAACCAACAGGAAACTTGGATCCTAAGACTGCTGGGGATATTATCGACCTGCTCAAATCTCTTGCTGAGAAAACAGGCAAGTGTGTGATCGTTGTGACCCACAGTAAGGAAGTAGCACAGGCGTCAGATATTACACTTGAATTGAAGGATAAGAAACTGACTGAAACAAGAAAAAAATAGTAACTAAAACTTTTAAACATATTAAAAACGGAAGTAAATCTAGAAAGGAATCTTATGTTACACAACGCATTTGCCTATGTCACAAGAAAATTTTTCAAGTCGATTGTGATCTTTCTTATCATTCTCTTGATGGCTAGTTTGAGTTTGGTCGGCTTGTCTATCAAGGGTGCGACAGCCAAGGCTTCTCAAGAAACCTTTAAAAATATCACCAATAGTTTCTCCATGCAAATCAATCGTAGGGTCAATCAAGGTACTCCACGTGGTGCTGGGAATATCAAGGGTGAAGATATCAAAAAAATTACTGAGAATAAGGCTATTGAATCCTACATCAAACGGATTAATGCTATCGGTGATTTGACAGGCTATGAACTGATTGAAACGCCTGAAACCAAGAAAAATCTAACTGCAGATCGAGCTCAACGTTTTGGAAGTAGCTTGATGATAACAGGAGTTAATGATTCGGCTAAAGAAGACAAGTTTGTGTCAGGTTCTTACAAACTGGTCGAAGGTGAGCATTTAACAAACGATGACAAATACCAAATTCTCATGCACAAAGACCTGGCTGCTAAACACGGTTGGAAAGGTAGGAGACAAGGTCAAACTCAACTCCAATATCTACGATGCAGATAATGAAAAAGGAGCCAAGGAAACAGTAGAAGTCACAATCAAAGGACTTTTTGATGGACATAATAAATCTGCTGTGACCTACTCACAAGAACTGTATGAGAATACAGCTATCACAGATATTCACACAGCTGCCCAGCTCTATGGTTATACAGAAGATACAGCTATTTATGGAGATGCTACCTTCTTTGTAGCTGGAGATAAGAACCTAGATAGTGTCATGCAAGAATTAGGGTCTATCAATGGTATCAACTGGAAGATGTATACCTTGATTAAGAGCTCATCTAACTATCCTGCCCTTGAACAATCGATCTCAGGCATGTACAAGATGGCTAATCTTCTTTTCTGGGGTAGTTTAGGCTTCTCAGTTCTCCTACTTGGTCTCTTACTCACACTATGGATTAACGCCCGTCGTAAAGAGGTTGGAATTCTACTTTCAATTGGTCTTAAACAAGCAAGTATTCTAGGACAATTTATCACAGAAGCAGTTATGATTGCAATTCCAGCACTAATTTCAGCTTACTTCCTAGCTAACTATACTGCTCGAGCAATTGGAAATACAGTACTAGCCAATGTCACATCAGATGTGGCTAAACAGGCGAGTAAGGCAGCCCAAGCTTCCAATCTCGGTGGTGGTGCAGAAGTTGACGGCTTTTAGTAAAGACACTTTCTAGTCTTGATATTTCCATTCAACCATCAGACTTTGCTATCGTTTTTGTTCTTGGATTGGTTCTAGTAGTACTTGTTATGGCACTTGCTTCAAGCAATCTCCTCTTTAAGCAACCAAAAGAACTTTTGATAGACGGTGAATAAGAATCGTGCTACCTATTCTCACTCAAAATGAGATATAATATAGGTAGCATTTTTTTGATAGAAAAAGGATTTATATGAAAATTCTAATTGTAGAAGATGAAGACATGATCCGTGAGGGAATTAGTGATTACTTGACGGAGTGTGGCTATGAAACCCTTCAGGCAGCAGATGGTCTTGAGGCCTTAGAACAATTTTTCTCATCATCAGGTTGCCTTGGTTCTCCTAGATATTCAAATGCCTAAACTCAATGGTTTAGAGGTTTTGTCAGAAATCCGTAAAAGTAGTCAAGTACCGGTATTGATGTTGACTGCCTTTCAGGATGAGGAGTATAAGATGAGCGCCTTTGCCTCACTAGCAGATGGTTATTTGGAAAAAGCCCTTTTTCCCTTTCTTTGTTGAAAAGGTTCGAGTGGATGCTATCTTTAAACGTTATTATGATGCAGGTCGTAGCTTTACCTATAAGGATACCAAGGTCGATTTTGACAGTTATAGTGCCACTGTGGTCGGTCAAGAAATGTTCCAGTGAATGCAAAAAGAACTGGAAATCTTTAGATTATCTGGTCAAAAATGAAGGACGTGCCTTAACTCGAGCGCAGATCATTGATGCTGTATGGAAGGTGACAGATGAGGTTCCATTTTGACCGAGTGATTGATGTCTATATCAAGGAACTACGAAAAAAACTAGATTTAGATTGTATTCTTACCGTGCGCAATGTTGGTTATAAATTGGAGAGAAAATGAGACGTTCAGGTTTATTTAAAAAAATTTTTATCTATACCTTCTCGGTATTTTCTACCTTAGTCATTTGTTTGCATTTGGCTATCTATTTCCTCTTTCCATCGACCTATCTCAGTCACCGTCAGGAGAGCATAGGCCTCAAAGGCTACCGAAATTGCACAATCCCTCCAAGGAAAGGATAGTCAAGCTATTCAGGAAGTCCTTGAACTCTATTCTCAAAGTAGTGATATTAAGGGATCTATCAAGGGAGAGATGACCCAAGATAAGTTGGAGGTCAAGGACAATCTTCCCATTGATAAAGATCGACAGACGGCCTCCTTGGTCATTGAGGAAAGAGAAGTCCAATCTAAAGATGGTCAGACCTTGATCTTACAGTTTATTGCTTCTATGGATTTGCAGAAAGAAGCAGAAGATATCAGCCTTCAATTTCTGCCCTTATACTTTATTAGCGTCTTTCATTATTTCACTTCTCATCGCCTTTATCTATGCGAGAACCATTGTAGCACCTATTTTGGAAATCAAACGAGTGACTCGGAGAATGATGGACTTGGATGCAGAAGTTAGGCTGCGCGTGGATTCCAAGGATGAGATTGGGGATCTCAAGGAGCAAATCAATAGTCTCTATCAGCATCTCTTGACCGTTATTGCAGACTTTGCATGAGAAAAAAATGAGGCCATCCTCCAGTTAGAAAAGATGAAGGTTGAGTTTTTGCGAGGAGCTTCCCATGAACTGAAAACACCTCTTGCTAGTCTGAAAATCCTTTTGGAAAACATGCAAGCGAACATAGGTCGCTATAAAGATCGCGACCATTATCTGAGTGTTTCTTTGGGGATCGTGGATGATTTAAGCCACCATGTCCAGCAGATTTTATCCCTTTCTTCGGTGCAAGAATTGCGAGATAAGAAGGAAGAAATCAACCTTCTTGAAATGACAAGTCTTCTATTAAAGGATTATGACTTTATTAGCCAAAGGAGAGAAATCTCTAGTGAGAATCATTTGACTAACCAACAAATTTATCTAAATCCTTCGGTACTCAAGCTGATTCTTTCAAATCTTATCAGTAATGCGGTGAAACATTCTGTTCAAGGAGGCTATCTAAAAATTGGGACAGAAGATGACTGGTTTTTCATTGAAAACACCTGTACAACAGAAGAGCAAGATAAGTTTGAACAATCCTTTACAACTTCTAGTCGACAAAGTAAGGGAGCTGGCTTGGGACTCTTCGTAGTTAAAAGTTTATTAGAAAATGAAGAAATTAACTATCATTTTGAAAGAACTGAAGATCACCTAGTATTTTTCATGAAGCTACCTCAGACCGAGTTGGAAAGTGATTAAGAAAGGGTTTACATCTATCTAATTGGAAGAAATTCAATCTAAAGTATGGGAAAAACTAGCTTTTTTTGCTAAAAAGTGATAAAATGAACAATGTAAATGGGATGTCCCATAAAAATATACAGGAGGCCTGATAAAATGGCAATCGTTTCAGCAGAAAAATTTGTCCAAGCAGCTCGTGACAACGGTTATGCAGTTGGTGGATTTAACACAAACAACCTTGAGTGGACTCAAGCTATCTTGCGCGCAGCAGAAGCTAAAAAAGCTCCAGTTTTGATCCAAACTTCAATGGGTGCTGCTAAATACATGGGTGGTTACAAAGTTGCTCGCAACTTGATCGCTAACCTTGTAGAATCAATGGGTATCACTGTACCAGTAGCTATCCACCTTGACCACGGTCACTACGAAGATGCACTTGAGTGTATTGAAGTTGGTTACACTTCAATCATGTTTGACGGTTCACACCTTCCAGTTGAAGAAAACCTTAAATTGGCTAAAGACGTTGTTGAAAAAGCACACGCTAAAAGGTATCTCAGTAGAAGCTGAAGTTGGTACTATCGGTGGTGAAGAAGACGGAATCATCGGTAAAGGTGAATTGGCTCCAATCGAAGACGCTAAAGCAATGGTTGCAACTGGTATCGACTTCTTGGCAGCTGGTATCGGTAACATCCACGGTCCTTACCCAGCAAACTGGGAAGGTCTTGACCTTGACCACTTGCAAAAATTGACAGAAGCTCTTCCAGGATTCCCAATCGTATTGCACGGTGGTTCAGGTATTCCTGATGACCAAATCCAAGCAGCTATCAAACTTGGTGTTGCTAAAGTTAACGTTAACACTGAATGCCAAATCGCATTCGCTAACGCAACTCGTAAATTTGCTCGTGACTACGAAGCAAACGAAGCAGAATACGACAAGAAGAAACTCTTTGACCCACGTAAATTCTTGGCTGACGGTGTAAAAGCTATCCAAGCATCAGTTGAAGAACGTATCGACGTATTCGGTTCAGAAGGTAAAGCTTAAGAAGTTTAACTAATAGAATGAGACTTGTCCATTGGGCAGGTCTTTTGTTTACGCATCTAATTGAGTGTAACAAATAAAAAGCGTTACTTAAATAAGAGGATAAAAGGAGATGGTATGCTGAAAAAAATAAGAGTAATGAACAAACGAATAAACATTTAATATATATGGTTGGAATTTTTCTTTTTTTCTTAATATTAGGTATATGGTTATCAACTTGTCTGTGGTATCAAATAATTATGACAGTATATTTTTTTGATTATATTTATTTTTATAATTATAATTGGAATTTTTAAATATGAAGAAATTGAAAGATAAGGCACCATTTGAATTTTTTTAGTAATTTACTGGCTGTAGCTTTTTATTATTTTCCCATTATCTTTGGTTGTTTTTGGAAAAATGATAATTTATCTGATTCAGTTAAATCCTTCTACGCTATTGCGGTCGGAATCGGAGTAAATTATGTAATTGATAGTATTTTTTTAAATTTGTAGAATCAGAAGTAGTAGGTGATAAAAAAAGAAATTACTTACTAAAAAGCGGCATTTAATAAAAATTCTATTTAATATAATTTATATTTCAGAATATATTTCATTTATTCTAATTGAATATCTTCCAGCTTGGTTTGATAATGTTAAACAACATCATATTGGATTTATCAATACAATTATCGAGTTGTTTTGTCAATCAGATTATTGGTTAAGACTATTTATCGTGACGATTGTTATATTATTAATTTTAATAGCGATTGTAATTATTATTATGGAATCAATTCGAAAAAGAAGTGAATAACGAGAAGGCGAATGATATGGATACTCTTAGGAAAAACTATCAAATGAATTAAATAGGGTATCTAAAATACGTATATTATTAAAAAAATATGAATACTGATATAGATGTAAACTTAGAAAAAAATGGAGCATAAACTGAATGTTGGACTTAATGAATTGAATAAAATTGACAAATAATAGATAATTTGATCTTGCTAATAAAGCAATTAGTTTACCGCATTTTACAAGAGCCAGTTGCTTCCTTTTGTATCAGATTTCATCATAGGTATAGCAGAAAAAAATTTGATAACTTTTTTTATGATATATATCCATGAACTTGTTGTCAAATATAAGTTTAAAAAGATTTTCATGCTTTGTGAATGAATCAATTAAAAAGATGTAATGAATTATAAGAATCAACTGGAGCTAACTCTCATATAATACTTGTATTTGGGGAGTAATTATACAAATGATGTTGGAATAAAAAAATTCGACTTCGTTTTTGAAAGAAGAGACTTTTTCTTATAATTTTAGTTTCTATATCCGCAATATTCAATAAACCAGTAAGTTTTTGAAACCTCTAGGGGTTAGGATTACGAGAGCGTTTCAGGGTCAATAATTTTCTGTATTACTACTTTTTTTATCGGATAGGCTAATCTAATCTAATCTTTCAACAGTGTAATAGTGGTATTTCGTTTTTCAGAAAACATTTATACTCTTCGAAAATCAAATCACCAAACCTCGTCAACGTCGCCTTGCCGTACTCAAGTACAGCCTGCGGCTAGTTTCCTAGTTTGCTCTTTGATTTTCATTGAGTATTAATTGACAAGTAATGCAAATTGATGTACAATTACAGTACAAAGCTTAAGTGAGGTTATAAGAATGGGAAAAAACAGCTACAATTAGTGTTCGAGTTGATGAATTAGATAAAACAATCAGCTGAACAGGTTTTGAAGCAGCTTGGGATGCCGATGTCGACATTAGTTACACTATTATTGAAACAAGTATCATTAACGAAGAAAAATCCCTTTTGATATTGCATTGCCAGACGCACCTTCATCAGTGAATATAGAGGAAATGACAGCTGAACAATTTGGACAAATGATGGTCGAAGCTTATCATGAAGCAGAAAACGGTCAGGTTAGATCGTTCAATGAGTTCTTTAAAGAATTTAAGGAACGGAATGCATGACTAAAAATAACCATTAATATTTTAAAAAGAGCTGAAAGTGATATGGAAGCAATTTATCATTATATTGCAGATGAGCTTCAATCGCCGAAAACTGCTATGAATCACTTTGAAGCTATTGCAGAAGGGATTCAAACCTTAAAAATATTTCCTGAAAGATGTGCTATTGTAGAAGAATTACTCAGTTTAGATATTAAAGTTAGACGACTGCTAGTAAAAAAATTATTCAGTGTTTTATCGTTTTGATAAGGATACAGTTACCGTCTTGAGAGTGTTACATCAATCAAGTAGCTTGGATAGATTACTGTTTGAAATCGGAAACAAATCCGATTGATATATACGTATTTAGTCAGATTATATTCTATTTTATGTCACTTTATATAAAATCATAGTTAAAGATTTTTTTAAAAATATATGACACTACTCAGTAGGCTCAAGAAGGTAAAAGCTTAATCTAGCATAACCATATAAAACAGAAACCTGCCCGTAAGGGTGGGGGTTTTTGTATTTTCCAACTCTTCTCAATCTTATTTAAAAAGTGATATAACGAAGATGGAACTAGTCATCTAGTTGATTTTGGGATAAAACCAGATTTGTAATCAACCTTGAAAGGAAACATAGCCATGATATTCGATCAGTCCTTGCAAGCCTACGTTCACGAAGTAGATAATGTTCTTGTAGCTTGGGAAGAAAAGACCAAGTGGAAACTTTTGAGATGGAAGCTCAGTTGCTTGCAGCCAATTACCATAAAAATCTTTACCGTATTCTTGCTTTTATACTGCCTCATTTACAAGAATTTTACGGGTATTTGACAGATGAAGAAGCTACTGAAAAATTGGGTAAACCCATCATCGAGCCAGAAAGACAAACCGTTACTTTCTGCGATCAAACTTTTGATGATATTCATATCTTTTCTTTTGACTATCAGGGGCAGGCATTTGAGAGTCTGGAGAATTTTGCCATTGATGGTTAAGGTCTGTTTTCAGTTTTAAAAAGAAGGAGAGAGACTGATGAGTACTGCTGATTTTGTCTTTATTGAGAGTAAAGACCCCATATTCCTAGATTTACAAGCCTTTTGTACTGCTTTGAGAGAAAAATTCCCAGGTATTTTGATCAGAGAAAGGACTAATCCTGAAAAAGCATACTCGCTTTCTTGGGATTATCAAAGTCCTCAGCTTACCTTGGAAAGTTCACTGAGTAGCAAGAAAAATGTTTTTGTGATTGATTACTTTGATTCAACAAATAGATTACAAGATTATGCCTCCTATATCATCTGGCTTCGGAAATGGTTTCCACCTGAAGAGAAGGTTTTCCTTTTTGTGATGAAGGTTATGAGTATGTGTTTGAACTTCCTAGTGATTTTATCCCAAAAAAGGAGTTGGAAAAACTACTTACGAACAAGGTTTGATGAGTGAAGAAGAAGTTCGAAAGACGAAATATAATATGGAAAAAGTTGAAAAGGATAATCGGATGCTTACTAGTGATGATATGTTAGTTGCTTTGCAAGATGCAATTACTGAAGACCAAGAATTTGAGTTGGCAGATGAGATTAGGAATGCTATGGAGGTCTATGATCAACCCCTTTGATTTGGTTGCCCCCATCTTGGACTTTCATTTCCAAGCATCCAGAAGTAGATTTTTGGTTCTCCAGGTTACTTGGTTCACTTTGTGGAGAGATTTTATAATCAAGGCTATGAGGATTTATTGATGGAAGTAGTTGGTAAAAAAACCAACCTTGCATAATATTTGGATGCTTCATCGATGCTGTAATGACAATGATCCAAATCTAGTCCGGCAGATTCAGGCTTTGGTTGGAGAACTTAAGAAGGATAAGACTCTTGATTCACAAGTAAGAACTATGATCGAAAATTTGACTTGGTAGAGCAAGGTGATGATGAATCACCTTTTTATACTTTCTTAGGAATTCAAATTTTTGATATTAATTAACACTTGTTTTCCTTAGATATTTGCACTATAATAGGGTGTTATTAGGGCTTTCTTTTCTTATGTTGAAAAAGAAGGCAGATTTTTGGAGATAAGAAATCGTGTTTGAATGTTCAGGAGCTTGATTTAACGATTTCTTATTAAAGGGAGATAGATATGGCAATGATAGAAGTGCAACATCTTCAGAAAAATTTTGTGAAGACTGTTAAGGAACCGGGGTTAAAGGGGGCTTTGCGCTCCTTTATTCATCCTGAAAAGCAGACATTTGAAGCGGTCAAGGATTTGACTTTTGAAGTACCCAAGGGGCAGATTTTAGGCTTTATCGGGGCAATGGTGCTGGGAAGTCAACAACCATCAAAATGCTGACAGGGATTTTAAAGCCGACATCTGGCTATTGTCGGATTAATGGCAAGATTCCACAGGACAATCGCCAAGATTATGTCAAGGATATTGGTGTAGTCTTTGGACAACGCACCCAGCTATGGTGGGATTTGGCTCTGCAAGAGACCTACACGGTGTTAAAAGAGATTTACGATGTGCCAGACTCGCTCTTCCATAAGCGCATGGATTTTTTGAATGAAGTCTTGGATTTGAAGGACTTTATCAAGGATCCCGTGCGGACTCTTTCACTTGGTCAACGGATGAGGGCGGACATTGCGGCTTCCTTGCTCCACAATCCTAAGGTTCTCTTTTTAGATGAGCCGACCATTGGGTTGGACGTTTCGGTCAAGGACAACATTCGTCGTGCCATTACTCAGATCAATCAAGAGGAAGAAACCACCATTCTCTTGACCACTCACGACCTGAGTGATATTGAGCAGCTCTGTGATCGAATTTTTATGATTGACAAGGGGCAGGAGATTTTTGATGGAACGGTGAGCCAGCTCAAGGAAACCTTTGGTAAGATGAAGACACTTTCCTTTGAGCTGACGCCAGGTCAAAGTCATCTCGTCTCTCATTATGAAGGCTTGTCTGATATGATCCATTGATAGACAAGGAAATAACCTCAATATTGAATTTGATAGTTCCCGCTACCAATCAGCTGATATTATCAAACAAACCCTGTCTGATTTTGAAGTCCGTGATTTGAAGATGGTAGATACGGATATTGAGGATATTATCCGTCGCTTCTACCGAAAGGAGCTCTAAGATGGTCAAATTGTGGAGACGTTATAAACCCTTTATCAATGCAGGGATTCAGGAGTTGATTACCTATCGAGTCAACTTTATTCTCTATCGGATTGGCGATGTCATGGGGGCTTTTGTGGCCTTTTATCTCTGGAAGGCAGTCTTTGACTCCTCCCAGGAGTCTTTGATTCAGGGCTTCAGTATGGCAGATATCACCCTCTACATCATCATGAGTTTTGTGACCAATCTTTTGACTAGGTCTGATAGCTCCTTTATGATTGGGGAGGAGGTCAAGGATGGCTCCATTATCATGCGCTTGCTGAGACCAGTGCATTTTGCGGCCTCTTACCTTTTCACCGAACTTGGCTCCAAGTGGTTGATTTTTATCTCTGTTGGACTGCCATTTTTAAGTGTCATTGTTTTGATGAAAATCTTATCTGGGCAAGGTATTGTAGAAGTGCTGGGACTAACTACCCTTTATCTTTTTAGCTTAACGCTGGCCTATCTGATTAACTTTTTCTTTAATATCTGCTTTGGATTTTCAGCCTTTGTATTTAAAAATCTATGGGGTTCCAATCTACTTAAGACTTCCATAGTGGCCTTTATGTCTGGGAAGTTTGATTCCCTTAGCTTTCTTTCCGAAAATCGTTTCAGATATTCTGTCCTTCTTGCCTTTCTCATCCTTAATTTACACTCCGGTCATGATTATTGTTGGGAAATACGATGCCAGTCAGATTCTTCAAGCACTTTTGCTTCAGTTTTTCTGGCTTATAGTGATGGTGGGCTTGTCTCAGTTGATTTGGAAACGAGTCCAGTCATTTATCACCATTCAGGGAGGTTAGTATGAAAAAAATATCAACGCATGCATCTGATTTTTTTATCAGACAGTACATCAAAGCAAATCATGGAATACAAAGGTTGATTTTTGTGGTTGGTGTCTTGGGAGTCTTTTCTGACTCAAGGCTTTGAACCTCTTGTTTCTCAATGTACTCTTTCAACATATCCCCATCGCTAGAAGGTTGGACCTTTTCAAGAGATTGCCTTTTATCTATGGATTTTCCTTGATTCCCAAAGGGATTGGACCATCTCTTTTTTTGACAATCTCTGGGCTTTAGGTCAACGGCTAGTTCGAAAAGGGGAGTTTGACAAGTATCTGACTCGTCCTATCAATCCTCTCTTTCACATCCTCGTTGAGACCTTTCAGATTGATGCCTTGGGTGAACTTTTGGTCGGTGGGATCTTACTAGCGACAACGGCGACTAGCATTGCTTGGACTCTTCCAAAATTCCTGATTTTTCTAGTTTGTATTCCTTTTGCGACCTTGATTTATACTTCCTTGAAAATTGCAACAGCCAGCATCGCTTTTTGGACTAAGCAGTCAGGTGCCATGATTTACATTTTTTATATGTTTAATGATTTTGCTAAGTACCCGATTTCCATTTACAATTCGCTCCTTCGTTGGTTAATTAGCTTCATCGTGCCTTTCGCCTTTACGGCCTACTATCCTGCCAGCTATTTCTTGCAGGACAAGGATGGGCTCTTTAATATCGGTGGTTTGATTCTGATTTCCCTTGTTTTTTTTGTTATTTCTTTAAAACTCTGGGACAGGGGCTTAGATGCCTACGAAAGTGCGGGTTCTTAATAGCAAAAATTGGACTAAAATCATGAAAGGATTTTATGATGTTTGTAATTAAGAAGTGAAAGATGCCAATCAAAAAATGGCAGTTGTCGCTGAAGTTTTAAAGGATTTGCCAGAATGGTTTGGAATTCCAGAAAGTACGCAAGCCTATATCAAAGGAGCTACGAGATTGCAAGTGTGGGCTGCCTATCAGGAGAGGGATTTGGCTGGATTTGTAAGCTTGTCCTATTCTAGTGAAGATTGTGCCGAGATTGATTGTCTCGGCGTAAAAAAAGCTTATCAAGGTAGAGGAATTGGTAGTCAGTTACTTGCTACTTTAGAAAGTGAAGCCAGACAAAAAAATGTTGATTTATCTGCAGGTAAAAAACAGTGGCAGAAGGCTCTAAATAAAGATTATGATCGAACAAATGTCTTTTTATCGCAGTCTTGGCTTTTAAAAATTAGAGATTTTTTTCCACAACTTTGGGGGCCCTCAAAAATCCTTGTCAGATTTTTGATTAAAAAGATGGGTTAAGAATCCAGATAGACTTAGAGAGCAATAGATTAATCGCTTAAATAAAGAAAAAATTTGTATAAC
>BNJT01002021.1_pt1 | contig 84820 bp, 98 predicted proteins | sample 8540491 | NCBI WGS metagenome assembly BNJT01 (sample SAMD00202455, study PRJDB9452) | human saliva metagenome | host: Homo sapiens | reverse complement strand
GATGCCGCCGCAGCTGCACACCACCTCACTTCGACAGAAACCAGAAACGACGCGGCTCGGGTCGTTTCACGGTGGTAGTAGTGAAGTTGATCGTAACCCTCCCAGCAGACAGTGCCATCGCGGGGCGTGAACGCAGCAGGTGCACACCGCGCCGGGTAGTCTGCCGTAGACGCGCACTGCCCGCCGCAGGGCTCCTCAGCGCCGGGATCTTGCTCCACAGCGCGGCGTGGGCCCTCCTTTCAGCGAGCCACCACCGCAGCCGCGCGCGACTGCCGCCATCGGTTGAAAGGATGGCCTCAGTCCGCGGGTCACCTTTCGTCGACTGGACCGCAGCCCTCGGGAGGCTCCGGCTTCGACCCAGCTCCGGCTGCGAGACGATTCTGTCGGTTCTGGGCTGTGGCGGATACGACCAGGCGCTTGACAGCGTCAGGGCCTGGTCGAGCACTGCGGGTCGTAGCCGTGTCGCGCTTCCGGCTGCAGCGGCTCGTGCGAGGCGACGGCTCGCCAGCCCGCCCAGGCCGCCGTCTTCGCCACATTGCTCGACCGTCTCTGAGGAATCGAACAATTATTTAATCCTGGAGCGTCAGCCGGCAGCACCGGTCGTATCACTTCGCTGGATTTTTGAGCGCGTCTCGGGGAATATTCTCTTGAGCTCAGCCGCGCCCTGGCCGTCCCGGCCTGACTGCCAGGCGCATGGGGCCTCGGCGATCATGAACCCGACTGGATCATGGCTGCTCTCGCCATTCTTCAGTCCGTCTGGGCATGGATCCCGGACCACATCCACGGCATGCTCCTCTGTCGAACGCAGGACGGGGCGGTTATCAAACACTGATACCAAGCAGGACATGGCGGTGCGCCCGAGACTATCGATCGAGGAGCTCAAGCCGCCCGTCCCTGCTCACTGCACGCGGGACGACCGAATGGCGCCTTCGCTCCCCGGCGGGGCACGTGCGATCCTCCATGCCGCTACCCCGGACCTGACGACGTCGCTCTTTACTGGCGTTACCCATCGCAGCCGGCCGCCAGCTCGAGGCGATCCTCCTTCATCGGCCAGCACGCCGGCTGGCCTGATCGCCTCGGCGGCAACGGGACCTCCGTCGCCGCCCTCTCGCCGCCCGCCTCACTTCGACCAAACTTCAGAAACAGCGCGTCCGGGTCGATTGTGAGTTTTGGTTGATATTCAAAATTCCGTTGCGGCGCCTCGGCGAGCGAATTGCCATCATGGGGTCGTGAACGCAACGACCGAGCATGCGCCAGTGGACGCCTGGGGGCCGGATTTCCTGGGCCCGGGCTTCGGTACACCGCGAGCTGCTGCCGACGACGAGGACGACGGCGCGTATACCCTGGTGCGCCACCGCGGCCCTCGGCAACCCTGCCGGGCACCTCTCCCTCCTTCATCTACCTCTACCTGCGGCTGGGCGACTACTTCTTCCAGACCCACCTGGCGTACGAGATCCCGCCTGGGCGGGCCTTCCACCACCCACTGGACTGCGCCGCCACGGCGCTCGCGCGAGGCAGATGTAGGCTGACCACCTCCTGGCCGAGTACGGCGGGACCTGGGGCTGGCCTATCCGCCATCCGCGCCGACCAGGGCTGGAGACCAGCTCATCTGTCGGTACTCCACAGGCAGGCTCATCCGCCTCCCTGTGGGCCGACCGCCACCCGGGGCCCTGCGCGCCCTGGTCCCTCGCTCCGCACGGCTCTCGCTCCAGGGGTCGAGCTCGTGCACCGTCGGCGACCGGTCCTGCTGCGCACCCTGGCGCTGCGCGACCCGCGCATGTCGATCCTCGACGGCTGGGTCGACCAGCGCGCGTCTTCTCCATCACCGACGGCTGGGCGCAGGCGCGGCGGCGGCTGCGCGATCGCCTGGACCGGCAGCTTCGTGACCGTGGGACATCAACTTAGCCTGGTCTGATCAAGCCCCTCCGCACCCGTGCGGGTCGGCAGCTCTCCAGGCCGTCATGGAGAATACAACCGCGCTTCTTGGGGAGCTGGACATCCGCTGCCGGTGCTGTCATGGGCGCAGCCTCACCCGGCTCAGGGTGACCTGGACTCAGGAGTCACGCAGCGCGGACATGCGATCATCGACGCCGGGCCACCGCCCGCGCCGTCATGCTCGGCAAACTGGTGACCATCGCTCGCTTCCCGGCAGCGTCACGACCTCACCCGCCGAGCCGCCCGTGCGCAACGGGTCTTCTCCGCCCTGCGCCGCTGGATGGCCGCCCTACGTGCTGCGCTGGGCCCGCCCGGCCAGCTGCCCGGGCCAGGGTGTTCGAGGCCGCTGTCGGCTGGTTGTCCCTTTGGAGTCACCCAGGTGGGCGCCGTGCACCCTACGCGCTTTACGCGCCAATAAATCGGCGTCGGTGACCCGTTCTGGGCGGCGTTGGCGGCTGATGTGGGGAATCGGTGAAGGAGCGACCGTCGGACGGGGTGATGACTCCCTCCACCGACAGGGTCGCCTACAGTAGTAGATGCCTCGGCGCAGCCTCCCGAATGGGCTGGTCGGCTTGCCGAGCGAGGCGCCACAGCCGCCAGCTCAGCGGTCTCCTGAACCAGGAGGGACTGGGGTCCCGCCAGTGCCTCGGCCACCGGGTCGAGCGTCATCGACCGCGCAGTGATTCCCAGGACACAGGCGGCACCGAGCCAGTGGGCGCCTCCGTGCGGGTCTTGTTGGGGCCACGGTGGACGGGCTCCGCGGCCCGGACCAGAGCTGGCGGTCTCGGGCTCCTGGCTCCTCTGCGGGGCGAGGTCGCGGCGTGCAGGGTGGCGATGCCGGGCGCGTCCTGCGCAGACGGTGGCTAAGGCCACGCGAGCCGTCCATACGGTGCGGGGTGCGCCCTCACCCAGGCATCAGTCGCTTGAGTCGCCTGCCAAGGCGCGAAGTGCGCCACCGGGTGCCGCGGCGGCGGCGAGCGGAGCGTCAGGCTGGGCCGGCCGACGCCACTGAACTGCCCCGGACGGAACTCCGCCGAGGATCGACGCCTCAGCCTGGGCGGCGACTGCCCGCTCTCCGGCGCCGGTACCTGGTGTCATCAGGGCGATGACCGGCCATGGCCGGCGGCGACTCGCCACCGTTGAGGGCGGCGGGGAACCGTCGCCAATTGTCCCCACCGAGAATGCCGGCCAGGTCCCGTCCGACATGGCCGGCGCTACCGGCACTACTGGCGACGTGGTCGCCGGGTGTCGTCAGTCCGGAGTCGCCGGGACCGTCAGCGGGGCCGGATGCGGCGGGGTCTGGCGAGAAAGCGACGGGCCTCCGGGCCTGGCTCAGGTAATCTCCGCGCGGCTCATGGTCAGCTCATGGAGGCACCGGCCGCGGTGTCGTCGTCGGCACCCGGCGGGTTCTCCACGGCAACGACGACGTGGGGTGCGGCAGGGCCGTCGGCGACGCGCCCTCACCCGGTTCGGGGCGCGCCTCCCCGGCAGGCGGATGCCGCCGCCTCGCCAGGTCCTTGGGCCGGGGCCCCAGCCCACCTGAGAGGACAGGCTGCCACCTGGGGCTGCTCGGCGGTCGGCACTGCGTCGAACAGCTCGGAGAGCGCATCGGCGCTTTCATCGCGGAGGCTCAGCGGAATGGCGGCGCCGTCGTCGCAGCACGCCCTCGCCATCGGGCGCGTGTACCGGCTCGAGGGCATGACGATCTCGATAGGGCCCGGTGACCAGGCTCATGTGCTCAACCTGCTCAGCAGCATCGATGGCACGCGAGCCGCTGAGCCGGCAGCGGGGCGTACCTGCCGGACCGGCAAACCGGCCAGGGCCGCGGGCAGGGGCGCACGGGCCACAACAGCAGCCCCGGCGGCCCGTCCATCCGGAGATCTGCTTCTCACACGACGACGACCGGATAATCACGATGCGCACATCCACCTCGTGGATCTCAGCGGAGAGCCTTCTCCCAGCCCTCCGACGACGTCAGGCTCCCAGGGAGGCCTCGGATCGTCAGCGCAATTGGCTGTTCCTGGGCGGAGCATCGCCTCGGAACTCGTTCCAGTCCTCATGAGCTAGCCGCCCGCGCTACTGGCGTCTCGCGTGACCAGCGGTGGCGGCTGGTCGAACGCGACGCCAGCGTGCTGGCATTGCAGGTCCGGTATCTCTCAGGACTCATTTGACGACGAGCCTGCCCGGTGGCGTCCAGGGCGGTCAGGCTCGCTCAGCGTCGAAACCTCCCGACGAAGGCGGACGCTGGACGTCGTGATCTGTCGCTGAATGAGCCAGGCTGCGGACGGGGTGATGGCGTCAGCCGGCGACCCAGGCGCACGGGCAGGAAGTGGTTACCGTAAACTCATAATAGCGGGTGGCCGCGCCTCATCGTCCTGCTCCGCAGTGGCTGACACTGAATGGACACGCGCACATGGGCGGCTCTGATGCCCACAGAACACGGTGCCCAGCCATCCTGTCGACCGCTGGCACGGCAGACTATCTCATGATGGCAACGAAGGTGACCGTCGCTAACACATCAGCCCGTGTACGGTGAGAAAACTGCGGAAGCAGCCAGATCAGGATTATCCTCGAGTTGTCGATGCTTGGAGAGACCAGGTCTCTAGTTTGCCTCCCACCTCAGGGGTGGATAGGGGACGCCCAGGCAAGTGGATAGAATGTGTTTGACCGGCTCCCGCAGGGAGCCCTCCACCCTCTCATCACCAGCCTCCCATCACTACCGTCCGGGGGCGTTCATGCCGTGGTCTCGTCACGACTCCACCAGGACTGCACCCGGATCGTGCCTCCCGGCACGTCCTCTCACCCATCACGTCATCCTGGTAACGGCTCCGCCGCAGCCTCGCATCTGACGCCTCGCGTCAGGCCTGGCGGGCCACGCACCCTGGCTGTTGGCGCGGCGTTCACCTGCGCCGCTGGCCCTCATCTGTCGGCATCCTCCTGCCCTGGGGACCCCGGGGCAGATCGCCCTGTCACCACCATCCACCAGCGCAGCAGGGCGCGGGCCCTGCTGACCGCCTGGGCCGTCCCCGGCACGCCACCAGTGACCAGCGGCCTCTGCTGCTGTCCATCGGCGTGCTGCTGGGCAGCTCCTGGGCACGCGGCGGTGGCGCCACCGCCGCCGTCTCCGCAGGGGGATCGTCCTGGCCCAGGCATCACCTGCACTCGGCCGCGTGTGGGACGCCTGGTCGTCCTACATTCACTTGCGATCCAGGGCATCCAGCCTGCCCACCGCCGGCCTGGTGCTGTAGCCTCGCAGCGTCATGCGCCCGATCACTGGCGGCGGCGGCGCGCGCCCTGGCGATGTTCGCCGTCCTCATCGTCTCGGCCGCCGTGGCCGGACACCGTGGGAGCTCTGGCGCCTGCAGGAGCCGGCATCATCCGGCCTCATCGCCGGGCGTCAGCCTGGAATGGGCGGCAGCAGTCGGCCCGCCAGGGCTGCCCCGGCGCGTGGAGCGCGGGCTCGTGGCCTTCCTGGTGGCCTGCTGGGCCGTGGTACGCTGCGCCCTGGCGGTGGTGAGCAACGCCCGCCGGTCCCCTGGCCGATGCCCGCTGCGGCCTGACCCCGCCATCCTTCCCAAGGACGCCGTCAGCTCTACCCCGTCGACACGGCTCCGCAATGGTGTGCGTGCGCGCGCTCACGCAGCTGGTCCTGGCCCGACGGACTGCGCCGTGGACGCCGCTCGGCAACCCACGGCACCGCCTTCGCCTCAGGTGTTCCTGGGGGCCTGCGCGGCCCTATTCGCCCTGGTGGGAAGATCGGTGAGCAGCTGCAGCGCACGCTCACACGGCCCAGCTCCTGCACGCTGGCTGCGCTCAGCACCTGCTGGTGCCCTGCTAGCACTCAACATCGTGGTCATCAGTCTCGTCGTGTGGAAAGAGCGCTTCACCCTGGGGTCGTGCGCGTGCCGCCGCCGCCGTCGTCGCCTGGGTCCTGACCCTCGTCAGTGGGGCGGTCTGATCGTCAGCGAGGCCTGCTCATCGACCGGGACTTCTCCCCGCGGGCCTGGTCCGCCCTGCTGGAGACCTACGTGTCTGCCTGCCTGTCAGCACCGGCGGCATCATGGGCCTGATCGTCGAGCCCGCGCGCGCCCGCCCTGCCTGCCGCCACCGCCTGCCGGTCCTGGGTGTGGCCTCACAGGCAGTCCTGTGGGTGTGGCTGGCCCAGTCCGCTCCGCCCGCACGGGTCTCCGACCGTGAGGGCTCATCGACCTGGTGCGCAGCCGGCGCCCGGGACCCTGGGGTGGATGCTCACCTGGGAGGAACAGCGAGGCCTGCGTCAGCGAGGCGGGCACGCCGGCTTCTCTACCGGCGGCCAACCGCGAGCGTCGCCCTGACGGTCAGATCACGCCGCCGATGACGCCGATGTGGACCGGGCGGTGCGCGACTTCGCCGACTTCGCCACCGACGCCAACGGACTCATCGGCCCTCTACTCGGTGCACGCCCGGCGATGGAGAGCCGCCCGGGCCATGGGCTGGACGATCCTGCGGGTGGCCGAGGAGGCCGTCCTGGACCTGCCGGACCTGGCACTTCCTGCGAGGCCTACCGGGACGTGCGCACCGCCCTCAACCACGCAGAAGGAGGCATCAGGCGGTATGGACCACCTTCCGCGACTGCCCGGCCGGTCGGCGGGACCAGATCGGCCATCTCCCAGGCCTGGGCCGGTGACAAGCCGCTGCACCGGAGATGATCACCCTGGGCGGCCTGGCCGAGCTCGACGACGCTGAGACGCGCCTGCTGCTGGCCGTCGACGCCGACGGCGCCGTCAGGGCGTCACCTCCTGGCGCTGCCGGTCTGCGCGACGGGCGCGTCAGCAGCCTGACCCTGGACTTCATGCGACTGCCGTGAGGACGGTTTTCCGCTTCCCGTCATGGAGTACCTCGTCGGGGCGCCGCTCATGGGACGCCCAGGCCGAGAGGCCTGGGATCCTGTCACTGTCCGGGGCGCCATGACCTGCTCCGCCCAAAGCCGACGGCGGCGCTCTCACTCCTTCGACCCGCTCCTGAACCTGCTGGCCTCCGTGCTGGGCAGGCCGTACCAGCTTCGGCTCCTGCGCCTACAAGCGCAAGTTCAGAAGCCGCGCGCGCGCCGATGTACCTGGCGGTTCCCGACCTGGTGGACCTGCCCACGGTGGGGATCGCCAGCGCCCGGGCTACTGCCGACCTCAAAGCCCTCCCAGACGGCGCGCTTCGCCCGATTAACGCATGAACCGCGACTGACCGCCGGCTCCACGGTCCCAGGTTGCCCGGCCTCGGCCCCTGCACTGCAGACCGCCGGGGCCCAGCGGCTCATCTCGGGTTGAGTCGGCCGGCCCCCGCAGATGCAGCGATCGAATGCGTCCTGGGGCCTCTCGGGTCCTAGTCGGCCTTGTCCTCGACGGCCGCGCGCCCGGCCTCCGGGCGGGCCACCAGCGCACACGGGCAGGCGCGAGACGGGTCAGGCGCGCGCACGGTGGAAGGAAGCCGATGGACTCGAGATTCGCCGCCGCGCTCGCGCACCCGCCATCTTCATCGTCGGCGCGGTGGGCGACGCGCCCTCGACGCCCAGGCGCACCATACCGCCCGCGCCGGCGATCGATGGTCTCGCAGGGCGGGAACGAAGATGCCGTCGTCGATGTGGCGGCACGAAGGATCCTCGGGCGTCGTCGCGCGAGAAGCAGGTGGTCTGGGTCAGGTCGTTGGTGCCGAAGGAGAAGAAGTCGGCCTCCTCGGCGACGTGGCGCGTGACGGCCGCGCGCAGCGCAGCTCGATCTAGCCACGGCCGCAGGAAGTCAGGCGCGGCGTGAGCTGGAGACCTCCGCAGCGCGTGCTCCACGCGCTCGCGCGCGCCAGGCTGGAGGCTCACGCGACCCGCCACGCAGGCGGGATCGCGCCCAGTCTCGTGCGCGCCTGCCGGCGCGCGCTCGACGGCGGCCTCGGCGATGGCGCACCTGGACCGATGAGAGCCCGCGCGCGGCGGACCCGCGCACGCGAGCAGTCATGGTTGGACTCGTGGTTTCTTGCGCACCACGACCGCTCCTCGTCGGCCGGGTCCGCTCGCCGCGCTCGCGGTCCAGGGCCCTGCCATGACGCTCCAGCTCGGTCGGGTCCGGCAGGAACTCGTGCAGCAGCGGGTCGATGAAGGCGCACGTCGCTGGGCTTGCCGTTCATCGTCTCGAACATCGTGGATGCGGTCGCCCTGCTGCGGCAGCGGGAGGGGCGGCCAGACGGCAACCTCGCGCTCGCTGGCGTCCGGAGGCCAGGATGAGGTCTCGGACCGTGCACGCGCTCACCCGGAGACATGTGCTCGGTACGGCACAGGCACGCCCTGGGCGCCGCGGTGAATGGCGTGGCAGGCGTCATCGGGGTGTCGGCGTTGGCGCGCGCACCTCGAGGCAGCGGGACCCCATCGGCGTGGCATGCAGGGCGCACGGCAGTGACGCGCGAGAAAGCTCGCGGGTGTCGTCGTCGCGGCGCGTCGACGCCTCGGTCAGGCCGCGGCGCGGGTGGGTCGTTGGGGGTCGACGACCCACCTCGCCGAGGAAGACTCGCCGGTGCCGTCGTGGCAGGCTCACTGGTGAGGACATCGCCACGCCCGACATGGTCTTGGCGTCGACCTCGAGACTTCCGGCGCAGGTCTTGCCCATTCCGCGGGCGACGACGGCGGCGTGGCTGGTCTTGCCGCGCGGACGTGCCGGCGGCCTGACCGGCCGGGCGGGTCGTCGAGGGTTGGTCTCGCGGCGCACGAGGATGACGGAGTCGCCCTTCTCGGCGCGGGAGACGGCCTCGATCGTTGTCGAAGGCGATGTAGCCCCACGGCGGCGCCCGGGGGAGGCGGGCATGGCACGGGTGAGCGGGTCACGGCTGAGTCGTCGTCGAACTGGGGAACATCAGCTGGGTGAGCTGCTCACCGGAGACCCGCGTGAGGGGCCTCGTCCATGCGTGATGAGCTTCTCGTCGACGAGCTGGGTGGCCACGCGGAAGGCGGCTGCGGCCGTGCGCTTGCCCACGCGGGTCTGGAGCATCCACAGCTTGCCGCGCTCGATGGTGAACTCGATGTCGCACAGGTCGCGGTGGTGGGTCTCCAGGCGGCGCATGATGGCGCGCAGCTCGTCGTAGGAGGCCTTATCCAGGCGCTCGAGGTCGGCCAGGGACAGGGGTGTTGCGGATGCCGGCGACGACGTCCTCGCCCTGGGCGTTGACGAGGTAGTCGCCGTAGACGCCAGTGCGCCCGGGTGGAGGGTGCGCGGGTGAAACAGACGCCGGTGCCGGAGGTCTCCCCATGTTGCCGAACACTCATGGTGCACACGTTGACCGCGGTGCCCAGGTCGTGGGGGATCTTCTCGCGGCGGCGGTAGATGTGGGCGCGCTCCGTGTTCCAGGAGCGGAAGACGGCCTCCGTGGCCATGTCCAGCTGGGAGCGGGGATCCTGCGGGAAGTCGATGCCCGCGTGCTCCTTGACGATGGCCTTGTACTCCTCCACCAGCTCCTGGAGGGCGTCCACGGGGAGCTCATAGTCCATGGAGACGCCCCGTGCGGCCTTCTTGGCATCCAGGGCGTCGGAGAAGTGGTCGCCGTCGATGTCCAGGACGGTCTTGCCGAACATCTGGATGAGGCGGCGGTAGGAGTCCCAGGCGAAGCGCTCATCGGAGCTGGCGGCGGCCAGGCCCTTGACGGAGACGTCGTTGAGGCCGATGTTGAGGACGGTCTCCATCATGCCGGGCATGGAGAACTTGGCTCCGCTTCGCACCGAGACGAGCAAGGGGTTCTCGGCGGCGCCGAGCTCGCGTCCCAGCTCCTCCTCCACGCCGCGCAGGGCGGCAGTGACCTGGACTGAGAGCTCCTCGGGGACCTCGCCGCCGGCCAGGTAGGCGCGGCAGGCGTCGGTGGTGATGGTGAAGCCGGGGGGAACGGGGAGATCCAGCCGGGTCATCTCCGCCAGATTCGCTCCCTTGCCTCCCAGGAGGTCCTTCTGGTCCTTGTCACCCTCGCTGAAGCGGTACACGTACTTGGGCATCCTTGCCTCTTTCGGTTCTTGTGGAACTAGGGACTCCGTGCACGCGCAGGCATGCGAAGCACTCTATGTGACTTCGGTCCCATGTTGCAGGTGACTCATCCAGCCGCGAACAGGGCTGCGCCGGCCGGGCCCGAGGGGCTTAAGGGCGCAGCGCCAGCAGGCCGGTGTGTCCCGGCAGGGTGATGCGGGTGGACAGGGGCTCGCCGTCGGGCGCCCCGGTGGGGCCGGGCAGGACCAGGCCGGCGGGCAGCTCCAGCGTCGCCTTCTCCTCCCCGCTGAGCACGACGGCGGCCAGGCCGCCCTCGAACTCGCGCACCCAGGCTCCTGAGGTCCTCCGGGGGCCGTCCCAGCGGGCGCCCCAGGTCGGCGTCGAGGGCGGAGAACCAGGCAGTGCGGGAGTAGTCGTCGTGACCGGTGGCAGCGTAGGCGCCCTCCCCGCCCCGAAGACCCAGAGGCCGCCAGTCCGTAGAGGCCCGGGGAGCGGCGGGCGCCGGCCATGGAGCCGCCTCCCCCGCCGTCGGGGGTGCGCACGATGGACAGGCCCGGCCCGCACAGGACCCCGAGACGCCGAACCACCGGCACCCGCTCACCCCGACCACGCCCTCACACACGAAGAACCTCAAAACATAGCGGCGGATGCCCGCCACACTTCCGCGTGGCGGGCATCCGCCGCCGATCGATCGCGCAGGGATCCGACGTGCGTCCGACGTCTATCCGGCGACTAGGGGAACGACGACGAGGACGTCGCACTTCGACTTGCGGAGCACCTGGACGGAGACGGCTCCGAAGATGCGGCCGAACAGCGAATCGACGCCTTTGGATCCGACGATGACGAGGTCCGCCTCGGTCTCCAAGGTGACGAGGGTGACGGCATCGACCGCCGTGCCCTCGACGACGACGCCCTGGGCGAGGGCGACGCCGCGCTCAACGGCGGTATCACGCGCCTTCTCGACGACGGCGTAGGCCTGGTCCTCGGTGAGCCCGACCCGCACATCGGCGACGGGGGCAAACTCGTTGATGCGAGCCTTGTCCCGCGCCGAGACGGGGTCGAAAGCCGGCGACGAGGAGAAGAGCGGCGTCGCACAGGCGAGCCATCTCGCAGGCGCGATCGATGACGTGGGTGTTCGCCTCGACATCGCCGACTCCGGCGACAATGGTGGTATAGGTCACGGATGACATCCTTTCGTGGGGCACCCGGTCAGGCCACGGCAGTCTCAGTGGCGGACACGGCGGCGGCGGCACCCGCAGGTCCGCGTCCTTGACGGTGTCGATCCACTCGATGAGCAGACCGGCGATGACGAGGAAGACTGCGACGAAAGAGCATGGCGTTGACCGGGTGATCGCCGAGCAGGGTGCTTGTAAATGGGACCGAAGGTGAGGGTCTGGATGAACTGGGGATGACGATCATCATATTGATAACGCCCATGTAGACGCCTCGGCGCTCCTTGCGGATCATCTCAATGGCCATGATGTGGGTACGCCCGTAATAGAAGCCCAGGCCACACCAATGCCGATCATGGGCAGGGTAGAGGACCGCGGTGTGGCCGGGGCTGCCGATGCGGGTGAGCAGGACCAGGCGGACGGCGGCGAGGCACAGCGCCGCGGTGTGGACGTGCTTGGGGCCGATGCGGTTGGACAGTCGCGCCGGGAAGAGGGCGACGACCGTGCAGGAGACGTAGTAGGCGACCATGAGCCCGGTGGCGAAGCCGGAGGCGTTGTTGAAGGCCTCGGTCTTGGCGTACCCGGGTCGGACAGGTTCACGCCGAAGTAGGTGACGGCGCACGAGGCCCAGGTACTGCCAGAAGACGTTCATGGCGTACCACTGGAAGAGGTAGACCAGGGCCATCTTCTTCAGGCCGCGGGGCATCTCGACGATGGCGACGCCGATGTCGCCCTGACGAAGCCGAAGGGGCCCTCCTCCCGCTTCTTGCGCTCGAGCTCGACCAAGCCCTCCGGCGTGGGCGGCAGCTCCTGGTGGAGAGCACCGAGATGAGCACCGAGCCGATGGAGCACACCGAGCCCACCATGAAGGCGCCGAAGACCCGGTAGGGGATGCCGGCGGCGGTGGCGCCCGCCAGGGTCTTCTCCAGAACGACGAGGGTCCCGGCGGCCAGGGCCGAGCCGGCGCCGATGAACGGGGACTGGGCGAGGAAGCCCTTGGCGAGCTGCTTGGAGGGCAGGCGGTCGCCGATGAAGGCCCGGTAGGGCTCCATAGCCGTGTTGTTCGAGGGCGTCCAGCAGCCACAGGCCAGCACCGCCATCCACACGGCGGTGACGAAGGGCACGAGGAACAGGAACACGGAGCAGCCGACGGCCCCGATCAGGAAGAAGGGCTTACGGCGTCCCCACTTCTCGCTCAGGTCCGGTCCGAGCGCCCCGATGAGCAGTTGGACGAGCAGGCCGGTGACGGGTCCGGCCAGATTGAGGATGGGGATCTCGTCAGCGGAAGCCCCGAGGAACTGGTAGATGGGCGACATGGCGTTCTGCTGCATGCCGAAGGGTACTGGATGCCGAAGAATCCGACGTTCATCAGCAGGATCTGAGCAGTGCTCATCATGGGCTTGTGCGCGATGTCCGCCGCGCTATTCTGGGAAGTCTGTGCCATGGGTCATCCTTGTCCTGGGCCCTGTGGAACTCTGTCGACGCCGCCCGAGACGGACAGCCGCACTTCCTGCCCGAGAGAACGCTGCTACGGGACGGCGGGGATCTCAGGAAGTCAAGCAGGTCAATGATCCACCCAACATGACTAACGTTTGACAGGGTCTTTGGTCCCATTATCGGATCTCGCACGAGCCGGACCGGGTCATGACTCAGGGCACGCAGGGCAATCATCCCACGATGCGCGCTGGGGCGCACCTCCAGACCAGCGCCTCACCGTCCGGGTCCCCGGTGGGCCCCGGTGACCTGAGGCCCGCCGGGGAGACGCACGGTGCCGCCTCCCTCCCGCTGAGCACGACGGCGGCCAGGCCGCCCTCGAACTCGCGCACCCAGGCGCCCCACTGCGCCGGGGCCCGCCGAGCGAGCCGACCCAGGTCGGCGTCGAGGGCGGGGAACCAGGGGTGCGCAGTAGTCGTCGTGGCCGGTGGCCGTGTAGGCGCCCTCCCTCCGCCGAAGACCCAGAAGGCCGCCAGCCCGTACAGGCCGGGGGACGTGCGGGCGCCGGCCATGGAGCCGCCGCCCCCGCCGTCGGGCGTGCGCACGATGGACAGGCCCGGCCCGCGCAGCTCGTGGATCTGGGCCAGGGCCGTGGCCTCATCGAAGAGGTGGTTGTCCCCCCAGCCCAGCCAGCACTCGTCGAAGCCGCCGCCCCAGGCGGAGTGGCGGTCCCAGCGGCCGGGCTCCCGGCGGGCCTCGGCGACGTTGGGGATGAGGATCTTGCCGACGGCGTTGAGGCCGGCCCCGACCTGGTCGACGAAGGTGTTCAGCTCGGCACGCAGGGCGGCGGTGTCGGCGACGGTCTCCAGCGGGAGGTTCAGGTCGTAGTAGTCGTCGAAGACGTCGTTTGTCCGCCATGATGCCGTCGAAGGCGGTCTCGGCGGTGGCCCGGCAGACCTCCTCCGCCCAGCGGGCGCGGTAGTCGGGGTCCCACACGCGGGCCTGGAAGTGCCCGGGGTAGGGTGCTCCATTCGACCAGGTCGCCGTTGTCGCGCTGGCGAGCCAGCCGCGGCGGCGGGCCTCGCGGTAGGACAGCCCCGAGGGCGCGCATGGGTCCGGCTCGAAGTCCCGCGTGGAGGACAGGCACCGGTAGGCCAGGACGAGTCATGTCCGGTCGCGCCTCCCGAGGCGGGCGGCGGCCCTCGGTCTCCCAGGGCTGGAGAATCGCCGCCCGGTAGTGGGCGATCGCGAAGTCCAGCTCCCGGGCTCGAGCGGGTTGCCGTAACGGATCCAGGCTCCGACGCCGCCAGTGCTGCTCCTCATGCTCCTCCTCGGTCGGCGCGGGCATCGCCTGCTCACCGGCGCCGCCCTGACGGTAGATCTTGTTGTAGGAGGCGTTGACCTTGACCAGGTCGTGAGGCCGCCTCCACTCGGCCGCGGGCGTTGAGGCTCAGACGCTCGTAGAGATCGACGTCGCTGATGACCTCCTGGACCTTGTCCGCCATGACGGTGGGGTCGCCGGGCTCGATGATGATGCCGCAGGGGTCCCAGGTCTGTCCGTCGTCGGTGACGATCATGTCCTCGACGACGGAGCGCACAGCGCCGACGTCGGTACTCACCGTGGGGATGCCGGCGCCCGCATGGTCTCAGGGAGACGACCGGCAGGCCCTCGTTGTAGCTGGGCGGGACGAGACAGGGTCCGAACTCGGGCAGGGAGCTCGCGGACCTTGACGGTCCCGCGAATGGTGATGACGCTCTCCAGGCCCTGCTCGACGATGCGGGTGAGGCACTGCTCGAAGTAGGAGGGCATGTGCTCGGTGGGCCCGCACACGTCAGGTGGATGTTCAGGCCCCGGTCCACCATGAGGCGCACCGAGGTCGATCATGTCAGCAGGCCCTTGATGGGCACGACGCGGGCGATGTACACCAGCTTCCACAGGTGCTTGTCCGCGCCCTCCTTCTTGATCTCCTCGATGGCGGCCAGGCGCGCGGCGTAGGAGGCGTCGAACTCGAGGTGACGATGCCGTTGAGGGATGACGATGGCGCGCCCGGCGTCGCCGCCGAGCTCATTGGCCTCGGTGATGGCCCGCGGGTAGAGGTAGGTGGAGGCGTAGGCGTAGAGGGTAGCACAGGCGCCCCATCTCCAGCCACCAGGCCATCCACATGCGCTCGCGGCCGGTGACGTCGAAGGTGCGGTAGTCGGTGAGCCTGATGTTGAGGTCCAGCCTGCGTTCCAGGAGGGTGTTGACGGTGTCGCGCACGTAGAGGTTGTGCTCGGTCAGCAGCACCTTGGTACCGTGCTCGCGGGCGGCGTTGACGCCGAGCAGCATGGCGTAGCCGGTGGTGTGGGCGTGGTAGACCTGGGCGCGCGGGACCGGCTCGGCCAGGACCGCGTGAGGCCAGGGAGAAGAAGTCGCGCAGGCACCAGAAGACGTCGGTCATCGACATCCCCAGGTCCGGCATCATGTCGTGGTAGGCCTCCATGAACTCGCGCGTGCCCAGGATCGCCCAGACCGGGTAGCGGCGTGAGGGCGCTCAGGCCCTCGCTGATGATGTCCCACAGCGGCTCGGTCTGGCCGTCCTGGGCCAGGGAGAGCATGGCGCCCAGGATGCGCCGGGACAGCTCGCGGCGCTGGCGGCGGTTCATGCGCAGGTCGCGCGGGCGGGCGCGCAGGAAGTCCTCCTGGTGCTCCTCCATGGACAGGTGGAGGACCTCACCCAGGCGACATTGTCCGGCATGCCGTAGAGGTCCTGAGCGGCGGTGGGAGTCCCAGGTGATGTGGATGATCCCGAAGGTGAGGTCCGGGTTGCCGGTGATGATGTCGTGGACCACCGCGGAGACCCCGCCCTTGAGGTAGGGGTGAGGTGGACTCCATGACGATGGCGACGTCGACGTCGGCGTACACGCCGTCCTCGGGGACGCCGTCGGGCAGGGGCCCGGGCACCGGCCTCAGGCTCCGGCTCCTCGGAGAGCTGAAGCAGCTCGGCCGCACCGGCGGGGCCTCCTCGTCGTCAGTCTCCTCCTCGGCGACCTGCTGGGACAGGGGATCGCGGCGGCGTGAGAGGCGGCCGAGGCCACGGACTCCCAGGCGATGGCCGTGGGGGCGGGGGGCCGCGCAGGGTGTGGGGGCTGCTGGGGCTCCGGTCGGTCCGGCTCCTGCGGGATCGACTCGGCGGGGGCCGAGGGCTTGCCGTGTACCGGGGTGCCGGACTGTACCGGGGCGGCGGCGCCGGTGGCATCGGGGGGCCGGCGAGGCGGCGGAGCGGGGTGCGGTCGGCTCCACCGGCGATGACGCGGAGGCGGCCGACGCAGCCGAGCTCACGGCACCGAAGATCGGGGAGTCCAGGACGTCAGGGGCTCCCCGAGGAGGATGGCTCCGGGCTCTTGGGACGCGGCTGGACCACGCCGTAGCCGGCGGGGGCCGGGGCCTGGACGACGCCGAAGATCGGCGAGGCAGGAACCTCCGGAGTGGAGGCCGACTCACTGGCCGGCGGCGTGGCGGGCAGGATGGTGGACGATCCGGCGGAGGGGTGGCGGCTGAGGGGCCGCTCGGGGCGCTGGCCCCACCGGTGGTGACAACGACGCCATAGCCATCGGGGCCGACCTTGACCCTGGGGCCGTTCTCCTGACCCCGGTCACCGATGCCGGGCGCGTCGTCGGGGCTGGGCATCGGGGCGTAGCCACCGGCCGGTGCCGAGTAGCGCAGCGGAAGGCTCTCCAGGCGGGCGCGGAAGGAGGATGACGAGCTCACCAGGACATGGCCTTTCCCAGAAGAAGGGAGTACTCGGGCGCGGCCCACCGCTTGCGGTAGGCAGCAGCCCCAGCGCACACAGCACCAGGTCGACGCCGGCCAGCGGCAGGTAGGCGTCGGCATCGGCCAGCTTCAGCAGCAGGGGCCGCGGCGATCACCACGTGGATGCCGGACAGGAGCAGGGCGAGTGGTCGAGTCACCGATGTGGTCGATCTCGTAGCTCAGGAGCGTCAGCACCGTGAACAGGGGTCGAGGAGGCACACCTCGAGGACCAGCGGAACCTGCTCGGGGGACATGAGCGCCATGGAGCAGACGACGATGATGACACCGGCGGCCCCGACGACGCAGGCACGAATGAGGCTGGCGTCCAGCAGCCGACGCAGCGTGCGCCCCGGTCGCGCAGGCTGGCCATGCCCTCACGCTTGAGAACCGTCTGAAACAGGGCGATCTCGGTGTTGACCCGCGGCGCGGTGACCGCAGTAGTAGCAGTAGGCGACGACGGCGGGCTGGAGGCACAGGTAGACCAGCGCCACGTCGAAGTCGCGACCGGCGCCCAGGAAGAGGAAGAACTTGTCCGACCACAGCACTCCCCAGGATCGCACCCCGAAGCATGTCCTGCACGAGGGATGCCGGTGGCGACCCGCGGGGCCGCAGGATCCTGCCCAGGGAGCGCCCCATGGACAGGAGCTGACTGAGGGCTCCCACCAGCGGGGGCAGGTACCACCAGGTGGGCTCGGCGACGAGTGCGACGGCGTAGCAGAGCCAGCCCACCGACCACAGGCGGCGTCGCCCGGCGACGTCGGCGACGATGAGCGACTGGACGAAGACGACGTGCAGGAGGAGCAGAGCGGTATGGACGCCCAGGACGTGCGGGTTCCAGCCGGTCACGGCGGCCACGACGAGGATCTCCAGCGCCGTGGGCACGAGCGCCCACAGGAGCAGTGCCGGCCAGATGGAGCAGTATCGCTCCAGCACCGCCCGCGGACCGCGGCCGATGGAGTCACCCAGGGAGCCGGTAGACGGGGGTGCCGATGATCTGGCTGAGCCACGGCACCGCCACTGACACACTCAGGGACGATGACCGGCAGACCCGTGCCGCTCACCGTGCTGGCGGCCATCTTCTGGGGAGACGACGGGAAGCTCAGGCCCAGCAGGATCGCCGGGGACATTCCCAGGAGCATCGCCGCGCCCCAGTGCCAGCGGGCACCCGAGCGATGCCACCGCGCTTGAGCGCCCGGGTGGGCGGCGCCGTGATCAGCCCCAGACCGATGAGGACCGTGACGACCAGAACGCCGATGGTGACCTCCACAGGCCAGCCGATCCAGGGCAGCACCGCCGTCACCACGCCGACGACCCCCAGGGTCGCAGCAGCGTTAGCGGTCCGCAGTCGCGGAAAAACGATGCTGGTGGAAATGTCGCGGTTCGTATCTGAGTTGGGTCATGGGAGTAGCGGCACCAAGAATGCGTGAGCACGCACGAGCGATCCGAGCCGGACACTCAGGCGCCGTGGTCGAGGAGCGCCACGGCAGCCTGAATGAGGGCGGACAGGTACGGACAGTGAGGACGAGTAGGGCGAAGACGGTTGAGACAGCCCCGCGCAGTGCGGGGTGACGACACCGACCGGCCATGTCCGAGGGACGACTTTCGACGGATCGTCACTCCACTGTATCCGGCAGAGGACAGACATGAGACACCCAAGCCAAACTCTCAGAATATTCTCCTGTTTCGCTCAGATTTTATTCATTTTTCGTTTCCCGCTTCGCCGCATCGCAAGCCTCAGAGCCCGTATATATTCACAAGTCCGAACTACGTTCCGCAAAGTGCTGCACCCAAGATAATGGCCACTACCTGGAAAAATGAAAGCAGAGGCAATGCGGCCCCACCACATCCCCTGTGATTCACACCAACACTCCTTGCAGGCTGAGACCCCCACCGCGTAGCGACGACGATGGGCCGCAACCCCAGTGGGGTTGCGGCCCATCGTATGGAACTGATAAGGGGATTCGGCGCCGGTGCGACACCCGCGCCCCGTTGGACTCGGCGAGGTCCAGTGAGCCCCAGTGAGGTCAGCGTCCGGGCTCGGCGGCCGGTGAGGCGCCGCCGTCACGACTGATCGGCGTCGAGGGGATGCGCAGTGGACTGGAGGCCCCTCCACTGCCGCCGGCAGCGGCGTCCTCTGCCTCGCGCAGCGCGGCGACCTCCGCCTCACCCTGCTCCCAGGGCTCGCCACGGAAGATGAACTCACCCAGGATGGACTCGCCCTCGGCGTCGACGACGACCTTCTGCCCCGCTCGATCTCCCCGAGAGGATCTTCTCGCTCAGGGCGTCCTCGATGTCACGCTGGATGGCACGGCGCAGCGGACGGGCGCCGAGCACCGGGTCGAAGCCGCGCTCGGCCAGGAGGTCCTTGGCAGCCTCGGTCAGCTCGATGGTCATCTGCTGCTCGGCCAGGCGCTTGTCGAGCCGCACGATCATGAGGTCGACGATCTGGCGCACCTCCTCCTTGGTCAGCTGCGGGAAGACGATGAGGGTCGTCGACGCGGTTGAGGAACTCGGGCCGGAACTGCTGCTTGAGCTCACGGTTGACGTGGGCCTTCATCTCCTCGTAGTCCATGGCACCGGACTCGGTGGACTGGAAGCCGGTGGCCACCGACTTGCCGATGTCCTTGGAGCCGAGGTTGGTGGTCATGATGATGACGGTGTTCTTGAAGTCCACCACGCGGCCCTGGGCGTCGGAGAGGTGCCCGTCCTCCAGGATCTGCAGCAGGGAGTTGAAGATGTCCGGGTGGGCCTTCTCGACCTCGTCGAACAGGACCACGGAGAAGGGCCGGCGGCGCACCTTCTCGGTGAGCTGGCCGCCCTCGTCGTAGCCGACGTAGCCGGGAGGGGCGCCGAAGAGGCGGGAGACCGTGTGCTTCTCGGCGAACTCGGACATGTCGAGCTGGATGAGGGCGTCCTCGTCGTCGAACAGGAACTCCGCCAGGGGCCTTGGCCAGTTCGGTCTTCCCGACGCCGGTGGGACCGGCGAAGATGAAGAGCCACCGGGGCGCTTGGGGTCCTTCAGGCCGGCGCGGGTGCGGCGGATCGACTTCGACAGGGCCTCGATGGCCTTGTTCTGGCCGATGATGCGCTTGTGGAGCTCGGCCTCCATGTTGAGGAGCTTGGCGGACTCGGCCTCGGTCAGCTTGACCACCGGGATGCCGGTGGACGCGGCCAGGACCTCGGCAATGAGCGCCTCGTCGACCTCGGCGACCTGGTCGAGGTCGCCGGACTTCAGGCCTTCTCCTTGGCGGCGCGCTCGTCGGCCAGACGGCGCTCGTCGTCGCGCAGGGAGGCGGCGCGCTCGAAGTCCTGGTCGTCGATGGCGGACTCCTTCTCCCGCTTGACCTGGGCGATCTGCTCGTCGATCTCGCGCAGCTCGGGCGGAGCCGTCATGCGGCGGATGCGCAGGCGGGCGCCGGCCTCGTCAACCAGGTCGATGGCCTTGTCCGGCAGGGAAGCGGTCATTGATGTAGCGGTCGGCAAAGCTTGGCGGCGGCCTCGATGGCCTCGTCGGTGATGACGATGCGGTGAAAGGCCTCGTAGCGGTCGCGCAGGCCGGTGAGGATCCCGATGGTCTCCTCGATGCTGGGCTGGTCGACGGTCACCGGCTGGAAGCGGCGCTCCAGGGCGGCGTCCTTCTCGATCTTGCGGTACTCATCCAGGGTGGTGGCCCCGATGGTCTGGAGCTCGCCGCGGGCCAGCATGGGCTTGAGGATGGAGGCGGCGTCGACGGCCCCTCGGCGGCGCCTGCACCGACGAGGGTATGGATCTCGTCGATGAACAGGACGATGTCACCGCGGGTGCGCACCTCCTTGAGGACCTTCTTGAGGCGCTCCTCGAAGTCACCGCGGTAGCGCGAGCCGGCCACGAGCGAGCCCATGTCCAGGGAGTAGAGCTGCTTGTCGCGCAGGGTCTCGGGGACGTCGCCGTGGACGATGGCCTGGCTCAGGCCCTCGACGACGGCGGTCTTGCCCACGCCCGGCTCCCCGATGAGGACGGGGTTGTTCTTGGTGCGCCGGGAGAGGACCTGCATGACCCTCTCCATCTCCTTCTTGCGGCCGATGACCGGGTCCAGCTTGCCCTCGCGGGCGGCGGCGGTGAGGTTGCGGCCGAACTGGTCCAGGATGGCGCTGCCCGAGGGGGTGCCCTCCTTGGAGGGGCCACCGGCGTTGACGGTCTCCTTGCCCTCGTAGCCGGAGAGCATCTGCATGACGGTCTGGCGCACGCTGGACAGGTCCCCGCCGAGGTTGGTCAGGACCTGGGCGGCCACGCCCTCGCCCTCGCGCAGCAGGCCGAGCAGCAGGTGCTCGGTGCCGATGTAGTTGTGGCCGAGCTGGAGGGCCTCGCGCATGGAGAGCTCGAAGACCTTCTTGCCGCGCGGCGTGAAAGGGATGTGGCCGGTGGGGGCGGACTGCCCCTCGCCGATGATCTCGATGACCTGGCTGCGCACGGCGTCCAGGGAGATGTCCATCGACTCCAGCGCCTTGGCGGCCACCCCCTCGCCCTCGTGAATGAGGCCGAGGAGGAGGTGCTCGGTGCCGATGGTTGTGGTTCAGAGCCCGCGCCTCGTCCTGCGCGAGCACGACGACGCGGCGGGCACGGTCGGTAAAGCGTTCAAACATCAGTAATTCCTCCTCGGCACGTGCTCCGTGCGGGACCGCTCGTCCGGTGGTGGCGAGGGATGTCGCAGCGCCGCGGAGAGATGGCGCTGAGAGCACGTGCTGACAAGGCTAACCAGCCGGATGCCTTGGCCATGCCCCTGTTCGCGGTAGGCGTGGTAGGCCTTGAGCCGGGTCGACTCAGCCCTGGGTGCGCCTGCGCAGACCCAGTCCCTGCCTCGCGGCCAGCCTCCATCGGTCGCGGTCGTCGGGTAGGTCTCGCGTTCACACCCTTTGCCCCTGAACGCGAAGCCCAAGGTACGACCGCGACGGCAGAGACGGCATGGGTGCACCCAAGAGGCGCAGGACGAACTGCCTCACGAATTCTGCCGCACGATTCGTATCTGCCCATCACAATGGGGGCCATGCCTCCCGTGACTTCTCCCGCCGACGCCGGTCGCGACAACACGGCATCGACTGACCCCATCGACACGTCCACCGGCCGGGCCTCTGACACCGAAGCGCGGGAGACCGGGCGAGGTGCGGCCGGTATCACGCATCGTCTTCTGCCCGCTCTGCCGGCACTGAGAACCGGGGCGCTGCTCAGTGTCATCGGAGCCGTCGTGCTCTTCTTCGCCTGGCCGAGCGGCGTTTACACCTTCACCTTGTGGAGCACGCCTCCCGCCGTGATCGCAGCATTCTGGTTCATGACCATTATTCTCCGCCCCCTGCCCTCGCGGTTCCGCGACCCAGCCCACGGCTCCCGCATCACCGTCATACGCACGGCGGTCGCCGTCCTGGCGATGAGTGGGATCGCAGTGTTCGCCGCTTGGATGACATGGGAGTGCCTGTCGACGTGGTCCTCCGTGCTCTCCCACACCGGAATCAACGCCGTGGAACTCGTCGCCATCGCCGTGGGCGCAGTGGGACTGGCACTTCTGAGCATCACCGACATTCTCATTCGCACGATCCGGGCCGCCGTACTGCCTCCGGAACTCTACCGGCGGACATGGTGGACACGCCTCCGGCGGCCCTAGAAAGGCCGGTTCAACGCCCCGAGGGCCCGCGACGTCGGACGCTCGCACGCGCCACTCTGGTGCTGGCGCCCTCTGTCATCCTCGCCGGGGCCGCCGCCCTTCCCCTGAGCCGACCCAAGAGGGTGATCCAGAAGCCGGCTGCACCATCAGCCGCCGAGAACCTTCCCGCCTACCCCACCTCCCTGGCCGGCAAGCCCGCCTGGGTCAAGGATATCGACAACGTCCTCGACATCGTGGCGGGAGCCGCCGGCCCCGTCATCCACACAGCCGATGGCGTCATGGGCCTCAAGCCCACAGACGGCAGCGTCCTGTGGAGCTACGAGCGCCGGGCTCAACGTACCTTGAGACTTTCAATCGCCTCCCGAATTTCATAGGCAACAGATTCCATCGGACGCTGACTGTCAGCCCCAACCATCGTTACGTCGCCTTCCGCCTGGCCGGCCCAGAGCAGACAGGAGACGTACGAGACGATTGACCAGTCGGCAATCACAATCGTCTTGGACACCGTCACCGGACAAGTGGCCATTGACCATCTCTCCGATGATGGCGTCCTTCAGATCACGGACTCCGCCATCATGGACGGGAGCAAGATCTACACCATTGACAGCGACACCGAGACATGGGATTTTGATGAACATGGCTCGACCCCCGTCAGTCAGGGGATGAAATACTCAGGAACAGCGGGACACTCGACCTTCATCGTCAATGCCGACGCCGACAGCGAAAGCGGTCAAGGCGACCGCAACCCACAGTACGGCCGCCTATCCCTTGTTTCACAGGACAATCCCGAGCAGGTCCACACCTCTCCCCCATCAGTGCTGACGACAGAGTATCCGAATGCCATCTGCATTGATGGCTGGACGGTGGTCTATCGCGACGGAGCCCCGACGAACGCCAACGGTTCCTTCCATCAGGGCTGGGAGATGCAAGCCGTCACCCTGGACTCCCTAGTCTCCGAAGAAGGCTCTCAGCAGCAAAGACATGACCTGGGGAGAAGTGCGGGCATCAACGACACTGCATCAATAACCACAGGAAAGATCGTCACGCTTCCAGGAACACCCTCATCGTCGGCACAAAAAACCCTCACAGAACACTCTTTCGGTTCCTGGGAGGAACCTCGTACAGTCTCAGCGGTCTTCGATCCCTCAACGCAGAAGCTCCCTACCCATGGACCAGCCCTCAGGACTCATCCGAGCGGTTTGGGGTATCACCCTACGAGCACACCCGACAGCCTCGAGGCAAGAGTGCGAGTCGCCCCCATGGGCCACGGAGAGGAGGTCTCCTTCCCCATCTCACCGGGGAGCATTTTCCACCCACCGGGATCAGACGAATACAACCCCGACATGAAGGATATCGCCATCGCGCTCGACGATTCCTCGGAGGTGTCCGCGCTTCACGCCCCAGGCGCCAACATCATCATCCTCAACCCCACGGCGCAACCCAACGACCACCCCCACCCTATCGCCTTTTCGGCCTCACGGAGGTGCAACAACATGAGAATCACCGAACATCGGCACATAAGGGGCAGTCGTTACTCACAACGTCCCCGATGTCGCTTCACCGCACTGGTAGCGCTCGCCCTCACGCTGTCCTCCCTGACTGCATGCCGCCCCACGGACGGCACCCCGGACGACTCCGGAAAGCCAGCGCTCAGCCCCATGAGCGCCGAGGAGGCGAGGGCAATCAAGATCGACGACAGCCGCCCAGGAGCCGTCTCTCCCCTGCCGACCAGGAGCGGCCCCCTCCATCTCGACATCACCTGCGACATAGACGCCCCTTCAGCGCTGGTGAAGCATGACAACCAGGGCGATATCGTCTGGGCCAAGAAAACCACTCCCAGGATTTCTGGCGTGTGCACGAGCGAGACCATGACTCCCCAAAGCGCAGCAGTTCGCCTCCTCTTCACCTCAACCAGTGGTTATGCAGTTGTCAGCCCGGATACTCGCTACGCCTCCTTCATTCTCCTCCCCTCCAACGCGACGAGCGATAACAGGCTTCCGGGCGACAAGAGGACGAGGGACTTCACCGTCGCAGACCAGCGCGCTTATGTCCTCGTCATCGAGACCGAGACCGGAAAGACGGTTCGCACTGAGGAGGTCAAGGGGCTGATCCTGGGCCAGGTGCTCACCAATGACACCCTGGCCGTGGAGACCTCCCAGGCCTACTACCCCGGCGGCAACGGGCACGGGACCATCACCACGTACTCCCTGGCCAAGCCAGCGACCAAGGCAGCCACAATCCCCACCGACAAGTGGCTTGTCGGAGCCACCCAGGACACCCTGCTGCTGGCACCGTCCAACATGAGCGATGGGCATTACAGCGCTCAACCGCTGACCCGCCTGAGCGAGAGCGGCGACGTCGTCGGAACAATCGCTGGCGTGACCGGCGTCTACCGGGGCGGATGGGTCGAACGCGTCAGGGACGCCGGCACACCGCCCCCGAAGGACAGCGCCTCGGGCCCTCCTCGGGCCGTCCCCACTGAGCTGGTCCACCTTGACTCCGGCGTCACCACCGACGTGGCGGGACTCAAGGTGGAGGAGGTCGCGTTGCCGACTGCTGCAGGGCTCCTCGTCTCCCGGGAGACCACCACCGGTGAGGGCCAGAACCGCGAGACCACCTCCACCCCGCAGTTCTGGCTCAGCGCCGCCGACGACGGCCACCGCCACACCGAGAACCTCGAGCAGTTCTCCACCAAGTAACGCCCATCCGGCCCCCACCGAAGGACCCTCACGCCATGCCGCCTACCGCCGAGTCCCCATCCGGTGCTGACACCGGCGCCGCCGCGAAGGCCCCTTCTGGTCAGCGCCGTCGCGGATGGTCCAAGCGCCTCACCAGCATTCTGAGCACGCTTCGGATCGGTTTCCTGCTCGCGTCGGCCACGGCCGTCGGGCTGTACTTCCTGTGGGATGTCGGCCTGTCCCACCTGTTCACTCCATTGCGCAAGCAGTGCCAGTATCCGGTTCTCATCGCCATCGGGCTCTGGGCCGCCTGCGCCGCCATCTGCACCAAGAGCTTCAGTGAGTGGGCGGAGCAGAACGTCGGCACCCCCAAGCCGCCGAAGATCCCCCTTATCCTCATGCCGGCCGGCATCGCGGGCTGTGCGGGCTACGCCGTCTGGCGGATCATCCTGCTGTGGCGAGAGGTCCTGGACGCAGGCTTTCATGTCGGTGAGCTGCTGGCCGTGGCCCTCGGTCTGGCCGCCGCCGGGTTGTTGGCGACATGCGACGCCGTTCTCCGGGGGATCCGAGCATGTCGCCCTCGTGAATCAGCCCCCAACAACCGGGGCCATGGCCGGCGCCGTTGGGTTCCGGCGCTCAGGCGGGTGCCGCTCAGCCGGCGCGCGGTTGCCGCCACAGGCGCTCTGGCCCTTCTGCCATCTGTTGTCCTGACGGGCATTGCTGCGGTCCCGCACTACCGCGGGGCCGCCCCCGTGCGCCACACGACCGCGGCGCCCATCAGCGACTCGCAGCTGCCGTCGGCCCCCGCCTCTCTCGGCTCTCAAGCCGCCTGGAGCAAGGACGTCGACGGGATGCTCGATGTCGTCGGCGGCGCCGCAGGTCCCGTGGTCCTGACAACCACCGGCCTCATGGGGGTCAACCCGAAGGACGGATCCGTTCGCTGGAGGTACCAGCGCGACGGTGCCGTGTACTCCGCACTGGTTTCGGATCGTGCCACGCAATCCTTGGGCGACACCTACCTCATCACCAGCCCCGACCACCGCCATATCGCCCTGCGCCTGAGCGGCCCAGGTTTCATCATCAACGGCGGGAAACAGAATCACGGCAGCCCGGACCGCCAGGACGTCCAGACTTACGTCTCCCTGGTACTCGACTCCGTCACTGGCAAAGTGACTCACGAGCACGTCAGCGCAGGAGGGGCGTTCCAGCTCACGGACAGCGCCCTGCTCGATGACACAACCGTCTACTCACTGGACAAGGACACCAAGCTCTGGGACTTCCGGAGCGCCGGGCTTCAGGTACCAAGCCTCGGACCAGGTGCCTATATCGGCACGGCCGGGCATGCGTCCTTTCTCATCGAAAGCGGCAACGACAGCCGTCTATCCCTCATCCCGCAGGCACACCCGGACCAGATCACTGCCGCTCCCAACCTGCTCGAGAACCATCTAGGTCGGGTGGTGGTCATCGACGGATGGGTCGCCTACTTCGACAACAATGCGTGGTCACAGGCCACAACTATGACCGAGACCGGCCATGCGTACGCGGCGAGCCTCGACGGCCTGGCCGGCGTGCCGGATGCCGACACCCAGACCTACGACCTGGGCGTCACGCTGGGCGTTAATGCCCTGGCGTCCCTATGCATCAGGAACACTGGCGATGCTGCCATCGAGCCCACCACCCAACACCGCCGACAGGGTTTCCTGACTTCAGAGAGTTCTGGGACGGAGTGCCGTCGGTCGGGCAGGTCTTCGACCCGCACAGCAAGGCAGTGAAACCCGCTCGAGAGTCGGCAGGGAATCTCTGGTATCGCCGTCGGCATCGCCTCCCCGGCAACAGAGAGAAACCCGGAGGTCAGATCACCGCCCGCACCCCCGACGGCCACTCCGTCTCCCTTCCCATCGCCCCTGGGACGACTTTCTACGCGCCAGGTACCGGCGACTCCTCCAACTCTCAGCTCAACGACTTGGCAGTCGCGCACGCCGGCGGCACCTACCTGTCGGCAGTAAACACCCCTGGCGTCACACTCGTCACTCTGAACGCCGCACCTCCAGGAAATGGGGCATCACGATACGTCAGGATCTACGGCATCACGGGAGGGAAATGATGGGCAAGCACCCTCGCAACGCACTTACGTTCACGCCCCCTTTCGGCGCCACACCACACACGTTCTTCATCGCACTGTGCGCCATCGCCGTCACCCTGACAATTTCCTTAAGTGCCTGTGCCCCTCTCAGCTCAAAAAGCCACTCACGAGTCTCTCGCGATCACCTCGCGCACCCTGAAAAACGTCGATGAGCTCGATATGCCATCCACCCCCACCAACGGCGGGACGCATGTTTCAACAGCCCTGAAAGACAACATCCTCACGGTTGCAAGCATCAACTCCACAGAGCACACACCTCAATGGGCTCTCGACATCAGCCTGACCAACGCCCCTGACAACAGCATCTCGTGGCCGAGCTATTCAGACCACGACCTGACAGGGCGATTGAGTGCCACAACAGTTGGCGCACTCGTTGTGAGCCCCCATGGGAACTACGTCTCCCTCGCGTTACAGGTGACTCGGAAACAGGAGGACGAGCCGCAGCTCACCGATCAGTCGAGCACTGTGGAACTGGCTTCGCAGCAACGCGGTTACGTCGTCGTTCTTGATGCCAGGACCGGGAAGACCGTCCTCACCCGGGAGGTCTCCGGTTTCATCCTGGCGCAAGCCCTCACCAACGATCACCTCGTCGTCGAGACCGCTCGTGCCTACTTTCCCGCTGGGGAGGGCAAAGGCACCATCACCGCCTTCCCGCTTAATGGAACCTCCTCCCCACCACGACTCCCACCGATCAGTGGCTTGTGGGAGCCGGGCAGGACTCACTGCTCCTGTCACCGCAGCCGCTTTTACCCCGGAATGTGCAGCAGCCCCTGCGGCCCCTTCACCCTGACGCGCATCAGCACCGGCGGCAGAAGCTCGGCACCATCACACATGCAGACAGGGGTCTACCGTGGCGGCTGGGTCGAGAGGGTACAAGAGCCCGCCCCGGACGGCGAGGCGTCTGCGCAGGCAGCACGGGGAGGTGGTCGACGTCGACACCGGTGCCGCCACCGACCTCAACGGCGACCAGGCCGAGGAGACAGGGGCTGTCCACTGGTCCAGGGCTTCTCGTGACGAGGAGAACCGATCCCGACAAGCAGAGCTCGCCGTCCGTGCCGGTCTCCTGGCTCAGCGCCGCCGACGACGGCCACCCCACACCGAGAACCTCGAGCAGTTCTCCACGAAGTAACGCCCGACCGCCCGCAACAAAGGACCCCAACGCCATGCCGCCTACCGCCGACGTCGAGACACCCATCGGCGACTCCCCTGCGCTTCCGGCCGCAGCGCCGACCAGGACGATACGGCCCTCGACCGTCGCAGACGCCGGCATCAGCGTATCGTGGCGGGCCTGAGATCACTGCGTTTCGGATGTCTCCTCGGCATGGTGGCCGCGGCCGCCCTCTACGTCATCTGCGGCAGCGGGATCGCCAGGTGACGCTCAAGCTCCCTCTCCTGTCCTGGAAGGGGCTGGCGCTGAGCGGCGTTCCTGTGGGTGTGCGGCGTCGCCCTCTGGCCCGAGCCGCGACTTGGCACCCCCAGCACACGCAGCAGGATTCTGACCGCGGTCCGAACAGCACTCATGCTCCTGCCGGCTGTCCTGGTCCTGGCCTCGGCCGCGTACGCCGCCATCCCGGTTGCCCGGCTCTGGAGGTCCGTCCTCTCCACCTATACGGTCAACCTCGGCGAGGTCTGGCCTACTCCACGGGGATCGTCGCCTTCGGCCTCCTGCTGTCGACTGACATTCTTCTGCGGGCCTCGCGCGCTCTGTTCGAGCCTTATGCCAGCACATCGCTGTACGAATCCACCCCGATCTCATCACGGCTGCTCGATCTGCGCCATGAGATGCGCGAGCAACCATGGCGTTCAACCCTGCGGACCCGCAGTCCTCGCGCCCTGCTCGTCCTCGTTCCCGTCGTGGCGCTCGTCGCCTCCGTCGCCGTCCCCTACCTCGGCCACCCGACGGCGTCCGCCCGGCCCACCATCACCCAGACCACGGGCCCGTCGATGAACGCCGACCAGCTGCCGGCGTACCCCACCGGCTTCGCCTCGCAGGAGACGTGGACCAAGAACCTGGCGAGCGGACAGGACGTGATCGCCGGAGCCGCCGGCCCCATCGTTCTCACATCTGATGGAGCCACCGGGCTCGACCCTCGCGACGGCTCGAACCGGTGGAGCTACCAGCGGAAGGGCTCAACAGCGACAGGCGTCATCCACAGCCCCGACGGCCACTACATGGCGATGAGATTCGACGAGCCGGTCGTCTACACGTCCATGACCCGCACGGACGGAAATCTCAGTCCTTCGACGCCGAAGACCACCATCGTCCTGGACACCATCACCGGAGCCACGGTCTTCGACTGGCGCGGCGACAGTACCCTCCAGATGACCGACTCGGCAGTCCTCTACGGCACCACCGCCTACTCACTGAAGGACCGGTCGACCATGTGGGACCTTCGAAAGCTCACCGTTGACGGCGCCTCAGGCTCTCAGTCCGCTCAGGCCGCCTACTTCGGCGCGGCTGGTCACTCGGCCTTCGTCCTCAGTCTCCCCTCGGGGGACCACGACGTCGTCGTATCCCAGAAGGATCCCACCACCACGCATGAGCTTCCTGACCTCACCCCCCGGTCATCCCCTCAGACCACCCGCGGGTCGAACGTCGACCACGGCCCCGTCGTCATCGACGGCTGGGCAGTCGTCGACAAACCCGGCGGGAAACAGGTCAAGCCGTCATGGTCCGAGAAGGGCCTACAGGATAAGGAGGTCCAAGCTGTCAGCCTCGACGGCCTGGCCGGTGTCCCCGGAGCAGATACTCGGGCCTACGATCTCGGCATGACCTCCGAGGTCAACTCGGTCGCCTCCAGGAAATCGCAGACTCTCGTGACCTTCCCGCCCCTCCCAGAGGAGAAGCCAAAGGATGACGTGGACTTAGAGCTTCACCTGTGGGAGGCCTCCGGCACTGTCGGCTCCGTCTTCAACCCTCGGACCCTGGCGGTGACGACGGCGGCACGACGCCGGGACTCGCCGCCGCCTCCGTCGGCATCACCCAGGCCGCCGTGGGTGAAGCCGTCGAGGACGGATCACCATCAAGCCCGCAGACAGGGTCATCAGGCGCATCAATCCCCCTGGGGCCAGGGACAACATTCGCTCCGCCGGGAGACACGCTCTACAACCCTCAGCTCAAGGATCTGGCACTCGCCGACGTGAGGCCGGAAGAGAATCTAGTGAGCGCCATCAGTACTCCCGGCGTCACCATCATCATGGTTCGGACAGGCACGCGGTATTCCGGCACCTCTCGCATCTACGCCGTGGGAGGAGAAGCCCGATGATGCGCCACACGACACACGCGACGAAGCCCAACCCTATGCCCGCCCCCATGCCTCGATGCCCCGTCACTCACTGGTTCGGCGGCGAGCCGCGCCACCCGCGCCCTGGTGGCAGCGCTCCTGATCTCACTGCCACTGTCCGGCTGCGGCTCCTCAGCCCCGAAGACCGCGGCGACCACACCGTCCACGGGACTCTCCGTCTCATCACTCAGCCCTGATCAGGTGGAGTCCGAGCGGAACCACTTCGACGTCATTGACGTTGGCGACCTGCCTACCCGCTATGGGACCGTCAGGGTGGACAACTCGCAGGTCTCATCCGGTGCCAAGTTGGAACGCGCAGGAGTCGTCACCAGCTACAAACCGGGTAGCACGGGGTACAAACCGGATATCAAGGGCATGCAGTGGGCCAGCCGCATCAAACCTGCGGTATTCGATCACGAGTACGAGTCCAGCAGTGATGACTGGTCAACCACTCAAAAGAACACATTCCATCTTCTCAAGCAGGAGTCCTCCGGCGTGGGCGTCGTCAGTCCCGACGGGCAGCAAATCTCACTCGTTCTCCAACCGCACCAGACGGCTCAGGACAACGACTTCTCGGCCCAGCGCACCTACGTCGTCGTCCTCAGCGCCGAGACGGGCAAGCTCGAAGGCTCGGTGGAGGTCTCCGGACTGATCCTGGGGCGGGTCCTCACCAATGACAGCCTGGCCATCCAGACCGCCCAGAACTACTACCCGGGGAGCCGACGGTCAGGGGAGTCATCTCCGTCTACCCGCTGAGCAACCTTGCGGGCAAGCCATCGACCATCTCCAGCGACCACTGGCTGATCGGCGCCTCCCGGGACTCGCTCCTCCTGTCCCCGTACTCCCCCACCGCCGGCAACGACTGGAGCACCCGGTTCCGCCCGTTCACGGTGACCCAGATGGGTACGGACGGCACAGTGCGCAGAACCATCACCGGCGTCAACCAGATCTACCCCGGCGGATGGCTTCAACGCTTCCGCGATCCGACCGCTGCGGCCGCACTCGCCCCCAGCACTGTCGGAAAGGACGATGACCAGACGCAAGCCGCCTGGAACGCCCTGCCCACCCAGATCGTCGACCTGAACTCGGGAAGCACGCACGACCTCACGGGAGGAAAGGCCGAATCGGTCGGCGTCCCCACCGGCCCCGGGCTGCTCATCAGCCAGAAGGCCACCGACGGCAACGGCAACACCCAGCAGTTCTGGCTCAGCGCCGACGACGACGGCCACCCCCACACCGAGAACCTCGAGCAGTTCACCAGCAAGTAGCGGCCCGGAAGACAAACACGATGACCGATCAGCACAGTGACCAGTCCCAGGACGCCGAGTCCTCTATACCCGCCGCCTCCGCCGAGTCCGCGGAGACCGAAGAAGCCGCTCAGCCCGCTGGGTCCTCAGAGCGCCCGGAGTCGGCTGAGTCGTCGGGGCCAGGCACCGAGGATGCCCCAGAGGCCTCCGAAACCCTAGACGGATCGGCGCCCCCTCCTCCGCGACACGTCCTCACGATGCTGCGGGCTCTGCGGGCCCTGCGCCTCGGCTGGCTCCTGGCGGTCGGGGCGATGACCGTGCTGTTCCTCGCTTACCAGAGTGGGCTGAGGGATCCCGGTCACACGATGAAGGCGGCCGGGGGCTTCGTCGGCGGCCTGGCCGCGCTCATATGGATCGCCGGCTACTTCAAGTGGAGAGAGACCGCGCGTTTTACCTTAAAGAGCTATCCCAGCTCACCGCGAGCGCTTGTTAAGAAAACGGTGCTCTTCCAACCGCTGTGTCTCCTGATGTTCTCGGGCGGCTTCGCCATCGTCCTTCTTCGCCTATGGCACGCCCAGCTGCGCAGCACCTCGGTCAGTATCAACCAGCTGCTCACGCTGGCGGTGGGGGCGCTGGGCCTGGGCCTGCTGGCGGCTACCGATCTCCTGGTTCGTGCCACCCGGGCCACCTATTTCCCGCCGCCGAGGAAACGGCGCTTTCCAGAGCGACTGCATCGCCTGCGGAGGATCCGGCTGCCCCGGCCCTCGTGGCGCTCCGTCCTCGGCGCGGTCATTCTCATCGTCGTTCCACCGCTCGCCCTCGGGACAGCGGCCACGGCCCCGCACCTGATCGCGAGCCGGGTCACGCCGTCGACCGCTGCGAGTATCGACACCTCTGCGCTTCCGGCACTGCCCCGGTCCTTCGCCTCGACGGCGGCCTGGTCGCAGGACATTCACAACATGGCGGAGGTGGTGGCCGGTGCTGCCGGGCCGGTCGTCCTGAGCAGCGACGGCGTCGTCGGCCTCAATCCCGCCGACGGCTCGACCCGGTGGACCTATCCGCGCAAGCACGCGCGCGCTTCATCCGCTGCCACCCGAGCCCGGACCGCCGTCACCTCGCGGTGACCCTCGATTCCACCGACGGCGAGGAGCCAGAGGGTATGAGCGTCGAGCCTTTGGTGGTCGTCCTCGATACGGTGACCGGGCGCGTCACCTACGAGGGCTTCATGCAGGAAGGTGTCCTCCAGATCACCGACTCCGTCCTGCTCAACGGCTCCACCGGCTACTCGCTCACCGACGGCTCCCGACTGTGGTCCATCGATGCCGAGGACGTCTCCGTGTCACCTGATACCTGGCCCTACTCGGGCACGGCAGGTCACTCCTCCTTCCTCCTGCGCGGCACGCAACGACGCCCCGATGGGAGGGAGTCCAGGGACGGACTGTACGGAACCTACACACTCATGCCCGACACCGCCCCCTCGGTACGCCGTGAGAGCGCCCCACTCCTCACCGACGGCCGGGGCAGTCCTCTCGCCGTCGGCGGGTGGGTGGCCGCCTTCACTGAGACTCCTCGACCGATCGACTTCAAAACCTCCCCCACGGGTTGGGCGGCGCAGGCCGTCAACCTGGACGCCATGGCCGGCGTCGCCGGCGCCGACACGACCACCTACGACCTGGGCCTGACCTCCGGAGCCAACACCATGGCCTCCCACGCCACGGGCACGCTGACCACTCTGCCTCAACGGACCGTGGGTAACGGAGCCGGCAGCATGCCGACATCTCCCAGGAGCTCGAGGGCGGCACAACCGTCGCCGCGATCTTCGACCCCCAGACCCGAACCGTCTCCCACTCCGCTCAGGAGGCCGGGGTCCTGTCCTACGCCGGCCTCGCCCGCGCCGGAGTCCGGCAGTGGCGGCGTCCTGAGCGTCAGCAGCGAGGGAGCGCACCCCAGCGACGGTGGACGTCCCGCAGGCTCCACCTACTACCCACCCGGGACTCGGCACGTGTGGACCATCGAGGCTCCTTCGCCGTCGTCAGAATCCGCTGCTCACCACCCTGAGCACGCCGGGGAACGACCCTCGTCATCATGGCCACCGGCCCGGACAAGGGCTCCCCACTCCTTCCGCATCTTCGGCATTTCAGGAGCCTCGTCATGACCAGCACACGCCCTCACCTCCGTCGCCGGCGCCTCACCGGCTCGGCCCTGGCTGCGGCTGTCCTGTTAGCGGGGACCATGAGCGCCTGCAGCCCGAGCCCCTCGCAGCTGCAGCAGGTGGAGTCCACCGCCCTGAGCGCCTCACAGGTCAAGGAGCGCATCTCGAAGACTCCCACCAGCACCGACTACTACTCACACCCATCGGCAGGACTTCCTCCACGTCTCCGCCCCAGAGCTGACGGAGAGGAGAAGGCGCAACGCGGCGAACAGGACCGGTCGAGGGGCGAACAGCTCCATCGTCACCAGGTACCGCGGCGCGGACGGCTCGGTGCTGTGGGCGCGTGAGATCACGCCGGCCGTCGTCGACTGGCTCGACGACGACGGCAGCTCTGCCCAGGACGTTGCCCACGATCTCCTCGCGTGGCGGCCGGCCGGCTACGCCGTTGTCAGCCCCGATGGCCGCTATGTCTCCCTCGTCCTGCGTCCGCCGCAGATGAGGCCCGTGATTCACGACTCGGACGACGACCGCAACCCGCTCGACGTCGCCGCTCAGCGCACCCACGTCCTCGTCCTCGATGCAGCCACCGGGGAGACGGTCCGCACCGTGGAGGTCTCGGGGCTCGTCCTGGGGCAGGTGCTGACCAACGACTCTCTGGCCGTAGAGACCGCCCGGACCTACTACCCGGCCGGGGACGGGAAGGGGACGGTCACCGTCTACTCCCTGACCGACACGTCCGCCGCTCCAGCATCCTTCGCCACCGACCAGTGGCTCACCGGGATCGACGACGGCGCCCTGCTCCTGTCCCCTCAGTCGCTGGCCACCGGACGGCACGACGACATGTCGGTGACGCTCACCCGCGTCGATACCCGGGGGCGAAAGCTCGGCATCATTGAGGGCGTCACCGCACCCGACCTGAAGCATTGGGAGCGACCGAAGCAACGCTAGTAACCCGGCCCTCCGGAGTACTCCTTCCCTTGTCCGTTCAACCGGGCGAATACCGCGCAAACACCTGACATCGTCACGGATGGGTCACCACAATAGGATTCATGCCCACCACGCCCGACGCCGACGACAACGGCACCTATCAGCCCGGCACCGATCCGGGCACCCATCCAGGCACTGCCGACTCCGGCGATGAGGCCTCGACAGCGCCGGACACGGGGGAGGCCGAGAGAGGTCCCGGCGGCAATATCGCTGAGGCCGGCGAGGGCGAGACCGCAGGTGGGAGTGAGGGCGACTCCTTCCCGCCGCACGGCACCCTCACCCTGCGCGCCCTGCGCTGGGGCGGACTCCTCGGCGTCGTCGTGTTCGCAGTGACCGCGCTGGCACTGCTCCGGGGCTTGGTGGACGCCCGCAACCTCATCCCGGGCAAGGTCTCAGCACTGACGACTTGCATGATCGTCGGAGGGGCGCTGGCCTGGCCGTTCCTCAACTTAAGGGACAAGAAGCGCCCCGTCCTGGTGACGATCATGACCACGATCATGACGGCCCTGGGCGTGATGACCTCAGCATCCCTAACACTGGCGTGGTGGGACATCTACCAGGAGACCGGATTCTCCGTCCTGTTCCTTCTGGCCCTGGCTGGAGCAGCACTCTCAGCCGCGATCTTCCTGAGCACCGGTCCACTGCTGCACCACCTGCGCAGTACCGCGGTAGGTCTCGGCGATGACGATGACCCGAGCCACTGGGGCCGCCTCCGGCGCAAGACCGGAGAGAAGACCGATGAGGGACTCCCCCGCTACGAGAGCATTCGGGTGACCCGCCGTACCCGCGCCTGCCTCGCTGCCCTGGTCATTGCCCCGGCGCTGACGCTCGGTTCCGCCATTGCCGGAACATGGGCACTGGTCAACCCGGTCCACCATGTCATCGCCAAGGCCCCCGCCGACGCCTCACTGGCTCCACCCGCCTCGCTGGCGCCGACGGCCTCCTGGAGCAAGGAGATCTCCTCCACCAAGCTGACCACCGCTGCGGGCGCCGGCGGCCCCATCCTCCTGACCGACGGCATCATGGCGCTCAACCCCACGGACGGCAGCGTCCTGTGGAACTACGAGCGTAAGCACGCGAACTTCGATCACAACTTTCTTGCCTTCACCAACGCCACCGCACCACTGGTCACCAGCCCGAACGGGAAGTACGTCGCACTGAGAGTCCTGTCACCCAAGTTCGTACAATCCACCGGCGACACCTTGGTTTTCGATGCTCTGACCGGCAGGGATCGTCTTCAAGAATCTGAGCACCGGCGGCCCACTTCAGCTGACAGACTCCGCGGTCCTCGACGGCAACAGCGCCTTCTCCCTGACCGATGGGAAGAAGCTCTGGACTCTATCCGATGGTGACCGTGTCGATTACTCCGGAACTGCTGGGCGCTCGTCGTTCATTCTGGGCCAGTACAGCGAGGATCGACGTCATGAAAATTCCCCCCAGTCCTACAAGTCAACGATCATCCTCCGCGTCACTCCACAGGAGGACCTCTCGGCTGCCGTAGAGGTCGATGATGTGCTTGCCAATCCTCCCGATCACCCCGATGACCCCACCAACCTAGTCAATTTCATTCGAGGGTGGGCTGCACGCTACACCGGCGAGTTCGATTCGTCGGGTAACCCTATGGCTGAGGCGATCAGCCTGGACGCACTGGCCAAGGTCGACGGCGCCGACACAAGGACCTTCCCCCTGGGGGCCACCTCAGGGATCAACACCGCCGCATCCTTGAGCTCCGGAAGCATCGTCACCTACTCCCCTATCAGATTGGACAACGGTCCGCGAGATTTCCCGTCAGAGCCACGCACGGAGAAGGTGTTCGACCCATCCACCTTCACTGTCACCTCTATCGCCCAGTACCCGGGCTTCACCGGCTCGCCGGTCGAGCTCGTCGACATACCAGCAGACGATGGCTCACTGTCGGCTGCCATCACTGTTCGTCCCGGAGACGGCTCCACCGGAACCACGATCCCCATCACTCCCGGCTCCACCGACCTTCCTCCGACCCTCCTGGCGAGCAGCACTCCAGGCGGCACCGCCGAACGAGCACAAGCGATGAGAACTCCCGGAGCCGTCATCGCCATCTTCAATGCCACCGACGACGTCGAAAGTGACTGCACCCACGGGAAGTACGACCAGAGCAAACGATGCCCGAACACATATCGGATATACGGAATCACGGGGGAGCACAAATGAGAATCTCACTCACTCCAGGGCATCGTGACCACACTCCGTATCGCCGCATGCTGGCGGTGGCCGCATCCGTCTCCTTGGCCCTCTCGATAGCCTCATGCAACATCAGCGCATACGGTCAAGAGCCGGCGCTCACATCTCTCTCCTCCCAGTCCGTGGAGGACCTCAAGCAGGGTGTTTCGGCGCAGGAACTGCATGATGCTTCGCTGAGGAAACTGACGACCAAAACAGGGAAACTCTTTATCAGCACCAACTACAGCACTGGCACAGCCACCAAGAAACCGGATGCGGACGTCACCAGGATCGTCAGCCGGGATCCCTCAACCGATCAGTTCCAGTGGGCGGTGTCCATTACGCCATCAGCCGCCGACCGCCAGATGCCGAACAGTATCTCGGATTCGGAATACGAACACGACCGCACAGCGAGCCAGTCACATGATGGCGACATGATCGTCAGCCCCGACGGCCGTTACCTGTCTCTGGTCCTGACACCCGATGAGTCGCAAAGAGGAGTGCCGGCGACCGACCGACACACGCACGTCGTCGTCCTCGACACGCAGACCGGCAAGGCTGTCCGAACCGCCGAGGTCCCCGGGATCATCCTGGGGCAGGCCCTCACCAACAGCGCCCTCGCCGTCGAGACCGCCCAGAACTACTTCCCGGCCGGTTCAGGCAAGGGGACCATCCGAGTGTTCTCGATCACGAGCTCCGACGCTCAGCCATCCTCGTTCTCCACCGATCAGTGGCTCATCGGCGCCTCGGGGAAGGACCTCATTCTGGCTCCGGACCTGCCGCCCTATGAGTGCACGTCGTATTGCGCCCCGTACACCGTGACACGGCGCGATACCGATGGCAACACTATCGACACCCTTCCCGGAGTCACGGCTGTTCATCCAGGAGGATGGGTGAGTCAGTACCGGGACCCGAAAGCGGCCGCCAGTCTTGTCCACACAATGCATGCGTCTCCGGCCAAAGACGGCTCGACTCTGGAATCAATCCGAAATCTCCAGGAACAGCTCGTCCACATCGACACCGGTCAGACCACGGACATCACCAACATGTTCGTGGATGAACGCAGCGTGCCGAACGGCCTCGGACTGGTCGTCTACCAGGACGTCACCACCGGGAACGGCTCAATGGAGCGCAAGCCCGCCTTCTGGCTCAGCGCCGCCGACGACGGCCACCGCCACACCGAGAACCTCGAGCAGTTCGAGAACAGCTGAGGCGCGGGCCAGGGCACGCCGACCGGGCGGCACTGGGGGCGACCGACGCAGCATCAGTAGCCCGGCACTCTGGAGCGCCCCTTCCCTTGTCCGTTCAACCGGGCGAATACCGCGCAAACACCAGACATCGTCACGGATGGGTCACCACAATAGGCTCATGCCTCCCACGCCCGACGCCGACGAGAACAGCACCGATCAGCCCCACACTGGTCCCGGCACCCAGCCAGGCGATGCCACCTCCAGCGACGAGGTCCCCAGCTCATCGGACGCCGGTGAGGCCGAGGGCAAGAGCGTGAGCGAGCCCTTCCCGCCGCACGGCACCCTGACACTGCGCGCCCTGCGCTGGGGCGGACTCCTCGGCGCCGTCGTGTTCGCAGTGACCGCACTGATGCTGCGCCGAGAACTCAAGGATCCCAGCAGCCTCATCCCGAGCAAAGTCTCAGTGCTGACAAGTTGCATGATCGTCGGAGGGGTGCTGGTCTGGCCGTGCCTCACCTTACGGGGGAAGAAGGGCCCCATCCTGACGACGGTCATGATCACGGTCATGGCGGCCTTGGGCGCGACGATGTCAGCATCTCTGACCCTGGCATGGTGGGACACCTACCAGGAGACCGGGTTCTCCGTCCTGTTCCTCCTGGCCCTGGCAGGAGCAGCGCTCTCAACCACGCTCTTCCTCAACGTCGTCCCACTGCTGCACTACCTGCGCATGCGCTCCACGGCGGTCGGTAACAGCGATCCCGATGACCCGAGCCGCTGGGCTCCTCTCCAGCGCAAGACCGGAGAGAAAACCAACAAGGGATTCCCCCGCCACGAGCGTATTCGGGTACCTCGCCGTACCCGCGCCTACCTCGCGGCTCTGGTCATTGCCCCGGCACTGACGCTTGGTTCCGCCGTCGCGGGAACATGGGCACTGGTCAATCCGGTCCACCATGTCATCACCAAGGCCCCCGCCGATTCCTCACTGGCGCCGCCCACGTCACTGGCGCCGAAGGCCTCCTGGAGCAAGGAGATCTCCTCCACCGAGCTGACCACCGCTGCGGGCGCCGGCGGTCCCATCCTCCTCACCGACGATGGCATCATGGCGCTCAACCCCACGGACGGCAGCGTCCTGTGGAGCTACAACCGCAAGCACATGACCTACGCCCCCGCCGGCTGGAACTCAGACCGAGGCGAGCTGGTCACCAGCCCTGACGGCAAGTACGTAGCCGCCCGAGTCCAGCTACCCACATTCATCGCGTCTCCTCAAGGGGAAAACGCTGCTATCACCCTGGTTTTCGATGCTCTGACCGGCAGGATCGTCGTAGAGCATCAGGGTTCCGGCGGCTATCTTCAGCTCACCGACTCCGCAGTCCTCGACGACGACACCGCCATTTCACTGACCGACGGTTCCCAGATGTGGACTCTCCCGGAGAGCGCTGACGCTCCCTATTCCGGTCCGGCCGGGCACTCCTCATTCCTCCTGAGGATGTCTGAGGACCGCTCCACCAAGGACGCCTCATCCAACTCAATGAAGTCAGCGGTGAACATCACGGTCTGCCCACAGAACAACCCTAGCGCCAAGGTTGAGGTTCAGCATGTTCTGTCTGAACCCCCTTTTGAATCAGACCGGACCGATTACCTACTCAGTGTCTTCATCAACGGGTGGGCAGCCCGCTACACCGGTGAGGTTGATTCCTCAGGGTAACCCTGTGGCTGAAACGATCAGCCTGGACGCACTGGCCAAGGTCAACGGCGCCGACACCACCACCTTCCCTTAGGGAGCGACCTCGGGGATCAACGCAGAGGCATCACGCGTCTCAGGCAGCATCGTCACCTATCCCGTCATCAGTCGGGATGCGAATCTCCCTACCCCCAAACGATTCACGAGCAGCGACAGTCTTCGACCCAGTCACCCGTACGGTCACTCCCGTGTCCCAGGATCGGAGCCTCGCCAGCGCACGCACTGGCATCGTTGAGACACCAGCCGACGACGGCTCTGCCTCCGCAACACTCGTCATTCGGTCCGGCGACGGCTCACCCGGTACCACCATCCCCATCACACCCGGTTCCACATATCAGCCATCCCAGAAACTGACCGACACCAAGAACGCTCCAGCCCAGCCACTCACCCTCAGGGCGTCAACCCCGAGAGTCGCACAAAGGCTGTCAGGACTCCCGGTGCCGTCGTCGCCATTCTCAACGCAACCGATACGTTGTACACCAGCTGTGGTGTCGATTCAGATCACCAAGACCAGACCTGCCGCAGCACATATCGGATCTTCGGCGTCACTGGAGGACAGAAATGAGAGCCGCACATCCCCTGACTCCCCGCATATCCTCCACGCTCCGGCGACTGACAGCACTCGCCGCAACCGCGACGCTCGCGCTCACCATCAGTTCATGCAGCATTGGGGAGAGTAACGACGATCCAGTCATCTCCTCCCTCACCGCACAGGAGGCAGATGCTACCGCGCCGCGGAATTCGAAAGAGCGACATGGACAACGATCCATTGTCATCGGCCGTAGGCACCGTCAGCATGATCACATCAGATGAGAACGGAAAGAAAGGTGCCGTCTCCGGCGACATGACAACGACCGTGGTGAGTCGAGAGCGCTCCACTGATAAGTTCCAGTGGGCCGTGTCCATCAAGCCCGCAGTCGCCGACCAAGAGAGAACCGAGTACGCAGACAACGCCCAAAAGTGCGATGAATAACGCCATGAGCCGTTCGTCGTCGGGGAGCGCCGTCATCAGTCCTGACGGTCGGTACCTGTCGCTGATTCTCCTTCCCGCCGAGCAGCAGACAGGGAGCAACAGCAGCCGATCTGCGCACGCATATCGTCGTCCTGGAGGCAAAAGACCGGTAAGACGGTCAGAGACGCCACAGTCTCCGGGGTCGTCCTGGGGCAGGCGCTCACCAACAGCGCCCTCGCCGTCGAAACCGCCCAAAAACTACTTCCCGGCCCGGCTCCGGGAAGGGAATCCTGACCACCTTCTCCCTGACAGACGCGAGCGCTCAGCCCTCCTCCTTCCCCACCGACAAGTGGCTGGTGGGTGCCACCCAGGGAGAACCTCGTGCTCGCACCCGACCTTCTCCCGGACGACTGCATTGGCGGCTGCTCAATGATGACCGTCTCCCTCGTCAACGCCGCCGGCACCACGGCCGGGAGCATCTCCGGGTTGCTGCCGTCTACCCCGGCGGCTGGATCCGCAGGTTCACAAACCCCAAAGCAGCCAGCGATTATCAGCAACGTTCAAAGGCGGTATCAGAGGACGAACAGAAGTCACTCAGTCCCTCCCGGGGAGGCAGTTGAGCAGCAACTCGTCAATCCCAGCATCAAGAAGACAATCGACATCACCGGAAAGACAGCCGTCGAACAAGGCGTGGCGACCGGCCCCGGACTGCTCGTCGATCAGAAGGTCCCCAACGGGAATGGCTCAACAGACCTCAAGCCCGCCTTCTGGCTCAGCTCGACCGATGACGGCCACCCCCACACCGAGAACCTCGAGCAGTTCTCCGTCCACTGACATCACCACGATCCACGCACCATCATGGAATCCACATCTTCTCAGCCCACCTCGCCCTCACCCTCCGACGCCGAGGAGACCGCCAGCACCGACACCGAGGTATCTCCGGCACCCCTGGATCACGACGATGCCGCGCTCAGCGATCACCCACGCCTGCTGGCATGCATGCGCACCCTGCTCGCCGGCAGCGTCATCGCCCTGATCGCGGCAGTCGTTCTGTTCTTCGCCTGGAACAGTGGCATCAAAGGCGTCGGGCAGATAGCGATCACCCAGTCATGGAAACGATGCGCACTGCTGCTGGTGCTGTGGCTCGTGGGCGCCTCCGTATGGCCCACGCCTTACTACCGTGCTTCCGGAGCGAACAGGATTCGGACGGGTGTCATGACGGCCCTCAAGCTCCTGCCCGTGGCCGGGGTTGCAACATGCACCGTCTACGCCTGCCTTCCGGTCCTGCAGTTGTGGAGGGAGACGTCCTCCACCTTCGGTGTCCGTCTTGGCGAACTCCTGGCTTTCGCGATGGGCATCGCCGCGTTCGGGCTGATCGTGATGTCGCACATCGGACTCTGGGCGGCCCGTTCAGTCACCCTCCCCGCCGAGGAGACGCACAGCGGCGAGTTGTCCCCCGACGAGCTGGATCTCTGGTTCAGCCGCCCTCGGGGCACTGGGTTAAGGCAGAGGTGGCTCCGCGCTCTTCACGGCCACCCCTTCCGCCGTCTCAGCACGGCTGCCATCGCAGCCCTGCCCGCAATTGGCCTTGTGACCGGCTTCGGCGCCCCCTACTTCACGTTGAGAAGCACGCACGCCAATACCCCCACGATCACGCAGACCACGGCACCCGCGATCGATTCCGCCCAGCTCCCCACCTACCCCACATCCTTCGGAGCACGGAAGGCGTGGGTGAAGGATGTCGACGGCTTCCTCGACATCGCCTGCGGCGCCGCGGGCCCCATCCTCCTCACCAAGGACACGGTCACCGGAATCAACCCCGCTGACGGCTCGGCGCGATGGCAGTACCGCCGTGCCGGCGCCGAGTTCCGCATCTGGCCACTCAAGAACGATCCTGTCGCGTCGGGCAAGCAGGGTCTTATCACCAGCCCGAACGGGCGATACGTGGCAGTGGTCGCCATAGACCCCATCACCTACACATCCATGAGCTCGGAATGGCCAGAACTCGAAGGCGAGTCCCCGGTCACGACCTTAGTGTTCGACGCCGTCACCGGGAAGATCGTTGTGGAGCACCCCCGCAAGGCCGGAGACTACGACGACACATTTCAGGTCAGCGATTCAGCTCTTCTTGACGGCACCGTCGCCTACTCCCTGAGTGACGGCTCACGGATGTGGGATCTCAAAGACTTCAAGCTGGATTATACCTTTTTACCCCCAGTAGCCAACGAGTATGCTGGCACAGCGGGCCACTCCAGTTTCATTCTCGGGTATGACAGCGGCCGTGACTCTCTGGGAGTCATCTCTCAGACCAACCCCTCACATCCCAGGAGAGTCAAAGGAACTCTTCACGAGCAGGAACGGGGAGATGTTGTCACCGCCCGAGGGTGGATCGGCGTCTACGACGACCGCGCCCCGCAGGGCCATCTAGACGAGGAGGCGAAAGCTCGCCGCGCGCACGCGGTCAACCTGGACGCCCTCAGTGAGGCACCTGAGGCAGACGCCCGCACTTTCGACCTGGGAACAACACTGGGGATCAACGTCTCAGCATCGCTCTCCACCAGCACAATCTCCGTCTTCCCGGCGACGACGCCGGACGGACAACCCACCGAGCTCAGTAACCTTGAAGACTCTTCGACGTGGGAGGGTTCGAGCAGAGTCGGAACGGTCTTCAGTCCTGCGACCATGACGGTCGCACCACTCGATCAGTCTCCGCACTATGTTACGGCAGTGGGGATCACGGCAATGAGCCTTAAAAGCGGCACACCCGCAACACAGAAATCCCAAGACGGCCGCTATATCACAACCACAGGAGACGGCCGCATCACCATCAAAACAGGAGACGGGAATATCACCGCAGTCTCCGACGTCAAACCAGGTTCCACCTACTATTCCCCACGATCGAGCGAATATAACTTCACACTGGATGACATCTCATCTCACTGGGAATCTCGCAAAGAGATATCCGTATTGAGCACTCCAGGAGTCACTATCGCCATTCTCAACAATTCACCAGAATATCTTCGATCTTCACAGACCTTTCGGCTCTACGGCATCCCAGGATGAGCACACATGACCACACAAGCATCTCATTCCATGAGCGACCGGGAGAGACGAGGTCCCGGAGTACGCCTCCTGACGCTGCTACTGCTGCTTTCACTCATGGTGACCGCCTGCCGCTCCAACTCACGTGCGTCTTCCTCGAGCACGGCGCCACCCATGTCATCAACGTCTCTCACAGCAGAACAGATGAAGGAATGCCAAGACGAAGCGCTCGATTGGATAAGCGACCCGGAATCTGAAGATCCTTCCTACCTTCCCGCGCAGGGAGCGGATATATGTGTCATCCAGTCATTCAATGCCGCGGACCAGGAATCGACACTCATCGCACGGTACGAGGCCTCTGACAAGGAGCCCGAGTGGGCGATGTCCCTGACGCCGAGAATTGCGGCCTACGGACTTGACGAGAACGACACGGATGCTCAGCCGGCGCAGGAGCTGGCCGGAGACGTCCTCAGATCCCGTACCGCAGGCTATGCAACCGTGAGCCCGAACGGGAAGTACCTCTCCCTGGTACTGCGTCCACCGGAGGTCGCCAGCGACAGCCCCCGCCACGCTCGGCAGACACCTGCCATGCCCGCCGAGCAGCGGACGACCGTTGTCGTTTTTGACGCGAGCTCCGGAAAGCCGGTGCGCACGGCGGAGGTCTCCGGGCTGGTCCTGGGGCAGGCCCTCACCAGCGAGTCACTCGCCGTCGAGACCGCTGACGCCTACTATCCCGCCGGCGCGGGCAAGGGACGCATCAGCGTCTTCTCACTGACGGACACAACGTCGTCTCCGACGTCTTTTAACACCAGCCTGTGGCTCGCAGGCTCCGGGAAGAACTCTCTTCTGCTGTCCTCACAGCCTGCCCACTCCCACGACACCGCCACGACCTCCACGGTGACGCAGGTCGATCTTCACGGCAAGCACCTGGCCTCCTTCACCAATTCCAGCGAGATCCTTCTCGGCGGGTGGGTCAAGCGGTGCACCTATCTTCCCGATGAGGGGCGACTTCACTGGGAGGTCGTCGACACCAACTCGGGCACGGTCTACAACGAGGACACCGATAACGCCGTGGCGCGACGAGTCCCCACTGGTCCGGGGCTCCTCATCAGCCAGGTTGTCATCAACGACAAGGGATACCGGGAGTCAGGCACACCACGCTTCTGGCTCAGCGCCGCCGACGACGGTCACCGCCACACCGAGAACCTCGAGCAGTTCAAGAAGAACTGAGGCGCAGACCAGGACACCCCAACCGGAGGCACCGGGAGCAACCGAAGCAGCACCAGTGGTCCGACCCGCTGGAAGGCCCCTTCCTTGTCCGTTCAACCGGGTGAATACGGCGCAAACACCAGACATCGTCACGGATGGGTCACCACAATAGGCTCATGCCTCCCACGCCCAACGCCGACGAGAACAGCACCGATCAGCCCCACATCGATCCCGGCACCCAGCCAGGCGACACCGCCTCCAACGGCGCGCCCTCGACGGAGCCAGACGCGGGGGAGGCCGAGGGCCGTCCTGGACGCGATGACGCTGAGGCCGACCAGGTCACAACCGACAACAGCGAAAACGAGGCCGACAGCGAGCCCTTCCCACCACGCGGTGTCCTTACGCTTCGCGCCCTGCGCTGGGGCGGAGTGTTAGCGATGTTTGCCTCGTCGACTATCGCAAAATTACTGAGTTCGACCTACAAGATCGACATCGACGTCCTTCACATAAAATCAGTGCGCCCTTTCTCCGACTTGGAAGTACAGGCTACCGTCGCAATTTTCGCACTACAGCTCCTCTTATGGTCCTTCGCCGCCGTCGCCAATCAGTTGAGACGGACGGCAACAATTATCACAGTCGGCCTCATTGCACTACTTGGTGCCACGACGGCAGGCATCAATATTCACCACTGGATGACAGCATACGAGCGATCAGGAATCTCCATCCCCATTTTCCTGTGCCACGCAGCAGAGACCCTCGGCTTCACAACACTCATCTGCACGAGCGTCATCCTGCATCGCGTACGAACCCTACTTTCCATGCACCCTAGGCAGCTCAGCAATCCGGCCCGCTGGCGCAAGCTGTATCTCCCGGCACGTCCTCAGCCAGGCGAGAGCAGCGTCAAGGTAACCAAGCAAGCATCATTAAAACTCCAACCGATCACGAAGATAAAACTTGCCGCCATATCACTCACGCCAATCGTCACACTTTCATTGCTGACATCAACAGCACACTATTTCGTGACACCTTTGATACACAGCACTTCTGCCGCACCTCACAAGACACCACCCATCGCAACAACAATCAACACCAAAACGAGTTGGGTCAAAGATATGCTGGGAGTCGAACACGTCATCGCCGGCTCGGCAGGACCTATTGTGATAAACAGCGAGGGGATCACAGCATTAGAGCCAGCCCACGGCAGTACCCTATGGACATACGGAGCAACCCTTAACATACTATATGCCTTTACAAGCCCCAACAGAGACTACCTCGCTCTCAGGGCAAGAATCCCAGATGATCTGGACATCAATTCTGATGAATACTTGTCAGCATCCGATCCACCAGAGACGACACTGGTATTTGACACTCGAACAGGTACTCCCGTCATAAGACACATGAGCCGCGGCGGCACCTTACAGCTCACAGATTCCGCCCTTCTCGACGGGGATACAGCATACTCCTTGAAGGACGGGAGGAAGTTGTGGAGCGACAGCGACGCCATTGATACCACCTTCATGGGGGCAGCCGGCCACAGTACCTTCATTGTCTCAACCTTCGAACAAGACAATGAGGACACAGATGAAGAAAAATGGGCAGGAACCTCCTCAAGCATCGCCGTGGCTCCCGACACCAACCCGTCCACACGCACCCGCATCGACAACCTCCTCATTGATCCGATGGTCGTCGATAACTTACGGTCGCGAAGCCACAGCGATGACATGGAAGCAAATCCGGTCATCGTTTCTGGATGGGCCGCCCAGTTCACCAATCAGAGCGACGAGAACGGGAACCCCACCGCACAGGCCATCAACATCGATCAGGCCTCTAAGAGTGATTCCAGCAACATGGACAGAATTCCTCTTGGCGCAGCGTCTGGTATTAACGAAGTCGCATCCACCGCATCTCAGACTTTGGCGACATACCCTTACTACGGTTCCGACAAATCCATATATGACGTCATGGCTGCCTGGGACACTCCACGAGTCGCCACAGTATTCACGCCCAGAGACCGGACGGCCACATCTGCAGAGCACTACCCAGGCCTAGCCTCTGCGTATGCAGGAACCGCGTCCCGTTCAGTCGACGGATCTGTTACAGCAACAATCACTTTACGCCCTTCAGACGGCTCGCCGGAACTTGCTATTCCAGTCAGAGGCAACACTATTGACACCAGTCCACTCAGTCTCTCAGAAGAAGAGCATCAATTCATCGCAGTCAAAGGCGACGAACAGAGACCTTACGTGAAGTTCACGAGCACTCCAGGAATCACCGTTATCGCCCTGAACACTAGCGGCCCTAATAGCAGCTCCTCCGTCTATCGACTTTACGGAGTCACAGAGAGGAACGCATGACATCCCCACACACTGCCGAATCTCGCTCACCCATGGAACAGGAACTACGCAGAGACGTCAGGGCATTCACCGCTCTAGCGCTTGCGATCGCAATTATGCTGACAACCAGCACCTGCCATTACCATCGCTCTTTGGATTCCGACATTGGACTTACTGTCACATCACTGAACCTCTCGAAAGCTGAGGAGATGGATTCTTCCGAAATCCTCCCGACCTCTCCGTGCGAAATAACTCCATCGCCGCAAACGGACACTACATTAGTGGAGTAAGCCAACATACAGACGAGGCCACCGGAGCTGAACCTCCTTCGATCTCTGTATTTGGAAGGAGATCCTCAGATAAGGCCCTGGTATGGGCCACACGAATTACGGCAAACGACTTCACATCGTCTCTCACTGAAGAGAGTAACGCAAGCTCTTCAAGCGACCGTTCGTCGACCATTGAGACCACCAATCTTCTCAACCCCTGGACTTTGAGCCCCAACGGGAAGTATGTAGCATTCGAACTCAATAGTTCATCCAAGTCAGTCACATACTTCGCGGTGGTCGACACCTCCACCGGAGAAGTTGTCCAGACAACCCATGTCACTCGAAGAATCATTGGTGTGGCACTCACTGAAACACATCTTGCTGTCGAAACATCTGACCAGCCGTTCCCCGGAGAGGACGGACACGCCACATTAACAATTCTTTCTTTATCGCAACAGGACTCACCTCCAACCACTCTACCCACGACGCAGTGGATTATTGGCTCCAGCCACAGGTCGTTCCTCATGACCGACAGCCTGTGGAATGGTTCCTGCATGGAAAACAGCTGTCCCCCCAGAACAGTGAGTCGCATAGACGGCCAAGGCCGCATGATCGACACCGTCACTGGAGTCACCTACACCTACTCCGGCGGCTGGATAATGCGATATTCTGACCCGACCTCTGCATCATCGTTATTTAATCAGTCCCACGGCCGTATCGATCAGCAAGAACGTGATACTGCACGCACTCAATTGGCAGGAATTCGGCGGGAACTCGTGGATCCCGATTCAGGTCAACACACCGACATCACAGATCTCCTGATGAAAGAAGTCGGCCTCCCCACAGGGCCAGGTCTCCTTGCGCTCAAGCGGGTTCCCTCAGAGGACGGCAACGCCAAGTACGCCCCTGTTTTTTGGCTCAGCTCGACCGATGACGGCCACCCCCACACCGAGAACCTCGAACAGTTCACGGACGACTGAGGAGCGGGCAGCGGCCCGTGTCCTCACCCCTCCCCTGAGGCTCACATGCCTCTGCAGCCGCTGCAAGCCGCCTCGGCTCTCTCGCCTCGCTCGTCGGGCCGCGCTTATCCGAAGTGCTGCTCGACTGCGGCGATGTCCCCGTAGGAGACCTGCGCCCCCACTGAGGTCGTCGCGAAGGCGGAGACGGCCGAGGCCGCACCTGCCGCCTCCTTGAGCCCGGCGCCTGCGGCGAGCGCCGCCAGCAGCGTGCCCAGGAAGGAGTCGCCAGCACCGGTGGTGTCCACGACATCAGCCGGGAAGGGATCGACCGGGGTGATCTCCTCCCCCTCAATCACCATCGACCCGCGGCCCCCCAGAGTCACCACCGCGGAGGGGATCCCCATGGCGGCCAGTCTCCTTGCGCAATCGCCCCAGTCCGTGGCGTCGTCGGTCCCCTCGCGCTCCGGCTCGGCCGCCGTGTCGCTCGTACCCGGCTTCAGCATGTCGGCGAGCTCATGCTCGTTGACGACCAGGACGTCAATGGCCTCCAGGAGCCCGGCGGACAGGACGGGGTGGAACGGAGAGTTATTGAAGACCACGCGGGTGCCGGCATCGTGGGCAATACGGGCCGCGGCCTCGACCGCATCGGGGCTGACCTCCATGCACAGCCCCAGCACACGGGCGCCGCGGATGACGTCCTGGTGCCGCTGCGCCGTCGAGACGTCCACCCTCCCGTTCGCACCGGGAGACACCACGATGGTGTTGTCCCCCCGCGGAGTCCACGGTGATGATGGCGGTACCGGTGGCCACGTCCTCGCGCTGAACCGCCGCGGTGTCCACGCCGGCGCGCTGGAGGGACTCGATGAGCAGATCGCCGTGACCGTCCCCTCCGACGGCCCCGATCATCCTGACACGAGCGCCGAGAAGACCGGCCTGAACCGCCTGGTTCGCCGACTTGCCTCCCGGCAGGATCACCAGGTCCTCCCCGCCGATCGTCTCACCGGGCCTGGGGAAAGCGCTCCGTTCGGACCGTCAGGTCAGCATTGAGCGACCCGAACACGGCGACCTCGCCGGATACGTCACCCAGGACAGTACGCACACCAGCTCCCATGTCCGGTTCCTCTCTGTGCTGCAGCACGGACACACGTCCCATCACACCACACCTCAGCGTGAGGCAGCACTCCTGCCGGTCCTGACTGCCGGCCAGCGCAGGCTCGTGCGGCTGGCCGCCGTCCGACAGGCCTCCACCAGGACGTCAATGGCCAGCGGCCGGGGCTGCTCGGCGCGAGTGACCACCTCGACACACCGCTGCTCGCGGGCCAGCGGCCGCACCTGGACCCCCTCGTGCCGGTAGGCGCTCAGCGCCATCCCGGGTAGCAGGGCAGCCCCCACCCCGGCGGCGACGAGCGCCTGCACAGCCACGTAGTCGTCGGAGGCGTAGGCGGTCTCGGGTGTGAAGCCGTTGGCCCGCCCCACGGCGATGAGCTCCTCGTGGCAGCGCGCGCAGCCGGTCACCCACCGGCACTGGGCGCCGTCGGCGATGCGAGTGATGCCGCCGGGGTGGGCGACGAGGTAGAGGACGTCGTCGAGCAGGTGCTCGGCCTGGAGGCCCCTCGCCGGCGTCGTCGTCGATGTAGGAGAAGGACAGGGCTGCATCCACCCGCCCACGCCGCAGCGCGTCGAGAGCCTCGGGCGGCTCGGCGTCAACGAGCTCGACCTCCAGGCCCGGGTACCGCTGGCCGACGACGTCGAGCACCCCCGGCACCAGGGAGGCCACCGCGGAGGGGAAGGCGGCCAGGCGCACGCGCCCCGCCTCGGCGCGGGCCATGGAGACGACCTCGCGCTCGGTGCGGTCCAGCAGGTCGAGGACCTCCTGGCCCCGGGCGGCCAGCGCCCGGCCCTCCTCGGTGAGCCGCACGCCGCGTCCGGCCCGCGTCAGCAGGACCGCGCCGGTTGCCCGCGACAGCGCGGCGAGCTGGTGGGAGACGGTGGACTGGCTGAAGCCCAGGGACTCGGCGGCGGCCGAAACGGTGCCGAGGCGGGAGAGCTCCACGAGGGCCCGCAGCTGCTGCACATCGATCACGCCACCAAGTATGGCTCATATCGATGGGTATTCCATAAAACATTCATTGGACCGATACTCCGGCCGTCCGCATCATGAAGCCATGACCGCCACCGACACCCTGCCCCAGGCTCCCGCCACCATCCAGTCCGGCCTCGACTTCGACGCCGTCCTGCGCACCTACGAGGCCGTCTCGCGCGTCCCTGCCCGAGACCCCCGCCTGGTCCTACCCGCTGCTCAACGCCGAGGCCGGGGTGGAGGTCACGGTCAAGCACGAGAACGTCCAGCCCACCGGCGCCTTCAAGGTCCGCGGCGGGGTGGCGCTCATGGCAGCGCTCAGCCCCGAGGAGCGGCGCCGCGGCGTCGTGACCGCCTCCACCGGGAACCACGCGCAGTCCCTGGCCTGGGCCGGCGCCCGCAGCGAGGTCCCTGTCACCGTCGTCGTCCCGGTGGGCGCGCCGGCCCGCAAGGTGGCCGCGGTGCGCGCGCTGGGGGCTCGGGTCGTCGTCGAGGGGGAGACGATGTGCGAGTCGCTGGCCCACGCCGAGGCCCTCTCGCTGACCGAGGGAATGCGCATGGTCTCCCCGGGGACGAGCCGGCCATCGTCCTCGGGCACGCCACCGTCTACCTCGAGCTCTTCCGCCGCCACCCAGGCCTGGAGGCCGTCTACGCGCCGGTCGGCTCGGGCTCCGGGGCAGCCGGCGCCTGCCTCGTGCGCGACGTCCTGGCCCCCGGGTGCCGGGTCATCGGCATCCAATCCAGCGCCGCCCCGGCCGCGCACCGCGCCTGGACCTCCGGGGAGCCGGCCACCGTCCACAGCGGCACGCGCGTGGCGGGGCTGGCCGTCGGGGCGAGCTTCACCCTCACCCAGTCGGTGCTTGGCCGCAGCCTCAACGACTTCATCCTGGTCGACGACGACGCGATCCAGGGCGCCGTCGGCCTCATGGCCACCCACGCCCACACCCTGGCCGAGGGCGCCGGGGCCGCGGGCCTGGCCGGGCTCATGGCAGACCCCACCCGCCAGGGACCCTGCGCGATCGTCTGCACCGGCGGCAACGCCGAGGGACCGCGAGCTCGCCGGCATCTCCGCCGCGGCCGGCTCCGCCGTCAGTACCGACGAGACCCTCAGCCGCTGAAGCCGGCCGACCCATACCTGCCGGCCGGTTGGGGAATACTCCCCGTTGAGCCGGGGCCGCCAGCCGATTGACACTCGAGTGAGGGCCGGGAAGCGCGGTCGGGGCGCACACCCGGCCCTCCCCCTTGCTCCGGCCAGATTGAGTGACCACCGCGCGGACATGAACCGGCTCAGGCTCACTACTCCATCCGGAGAACCGCGGAATGACGCGGTTCAGAAACTGCGCCCGACGACGTCGGCGGCTTGATGTCCGCTTGGTGGACACTTGCCGCGGGGAGTCAGCGTTCAGCAGGGCCCGCGTGCACGGCGGAACCGGTCCACGCCGACCGGCTCGAGCGCAGGTAGGCGACCGTTGCGGCCAATACCAGGATCCCGCCCACCCAGAAATGAGGCATCCACAGCAACAGGCGCCACCAGCCGTATCGTGAGAGCGGCTCCCCCGCCAGGAGCCTCGGGATCGCCGGCGCCGAGCCGGCCATCCCGTAGGCCATGAGCAGGGATCCGGAGACCCAGCCGAAGGCCAGGCGCATCCAGCGCGGCACCCTGATGACGTCCGGGCGCAGCAGGGCGAAGCCGAAGACGACGAACCCCAGCTTCACCAGCCCGGAGACGAAGACGACCACGACGAACCAGGTGGGCCGCTCCTGAGCCAGCCGCAGGGCATCGCCCTGAAGGACCGTGTCGACCAGCCACGGGGAGCCCAGTGACCAGGACACGCTGACGCAGCCGAAAAAGGCCCACCACAGCATCATGACGACGACCACCACCCGCGAGCGCCCCGTCATCTCAGCGCCTCCTCACATCACATCGGCCACGGCATCGCATCGTCGGCCTCCTTCGACCTAAGTCCTGTTGCGTATGTCCGGACGGCGCTGCGAGGCCCACCCCGGAATCCAGATCGAAGAACGCACCCGCGCGCTTGATCATGCCTCTTTGTCGCCCCACAGCAGTCACCCCATCCATGGGCGGGACAGACCGCAAGGGCCGGCCCGGCTCAGCCGACGGCGTCGAGCACGGGGGACAGGGGCGTCTAGCAGCGGGTCGAGGTCCTCCTCCCCAGTGGCCGTCTCGAGCTCGCCGATCTGGATGCCGACGACCTCGCCGCGGGCGAGGACCTCGGCCGCCTGGCGCAGCTCGGCCAGGCTCAGGCCTCCGCCGACGAGGTAGTCGGTCGGCACGACACCGGGCTCCAGCACGTCGCAGTCGATGTGGGTATAGACGGGCCTGCCGTCCACCACCCGCCCGAGCCGCTCAGCGAAGCCCTCTCCAGGCCCGACGAGGGGGATGCCCGCACCCTCGATGAGATCGGCCTCGGGCGGGTCGATGTCGCGCACCCCGGCCAGGACCACGTTGTCCGTGCCCAGCCCTGCGCCGAGTCCGGAGTCCCACAGCCCCAACGGTCCGGACAGGGCCAGGCCGCCGAGGTAGCCGCTCGGCGTGCTCTCCGGGAAGTTGAGGTCGGCGTGGGCGTCGAACCACACGACGAGCGCGTCGGGCCGGTTGGCAGCAACGACGGGCAGGGGTCGCTAGCGCCCCAGCACAGCGGCTCAACGCGGTCACCGGTACGGCAGAGCCGGCCCACAGCACCTCGTAGTGAGCCGCGAGCGCCTCCAGTTCGTCGCGGGCGGCGTCGAGCTCGACCTGCCAACCCACGCTCAGCGCCGGGCGGGGTGATCCGATGACGACGGGCTCGACGTCGTAGCGCCGCGCCAGGGCGGCGGCCAGGCGCGGTGAGGCCGCCATGGCTCGGTCGTTGTGGTCGCCGATCCTCCCGGCGACGTGGGTGACCACGACCCTCTCTTCTGGCCCCTGTGCTCATCTCCAGCTCCTCTCGTTGCGCGGGTTTCACGTTACCCGCAACGCTAGGGACCGGCGGTGCCGTGCCTCAGCCACCGAGGAGGAGCCGTAGCCCCCGCCTCCCGTCACGACTGTGGGCTGATGTCCGCACGCCAGTCGCCGACGTCGCGGTCGTACCTTACTTAGAGCTCGCGTTCGAGGGGTAGAGGGTACGAACACGCGGACGCTTCACCCCACTTTCGCAACAGGCCCTATTCGGCCTCGATCAGGATCGTCACCGGGCCGTCGGCCTCCATGTCGATCTTCATGTCGGCGCCGAAGCGGCCGGTGGCCACCTCTAGGCCGCGTCCGCGCAGGTCCTCGGCCACGGCCTCCACCAGGGGCTCGGCCACCTCGCCGGGGGCCGCCTTGTTCCAGGTGGGGCGCCGGCCCTTGCGGGTGTCGGCGTACAGGGTGAACTGGGAGACGACGAGCACGGGTGCTCCGGCGTCGGTCACTGAGAGCTCGTCCTCCAGGAGCCGCAGGTCCGCGATCTTGCGGGCGACCGTGGCCACCTGCGTGGGGCCGTCGTCGTGCGTGGCCCCCACGAGGACCATGAGGCCGGGCCGGGTGATCTCGCCGACCACCTCGCCGTCGACCCGGACAGCCGCCCGGTTGACCCGCTGAATGACCGCGCGCATCAGCGACCAGCGCTCCAGTCACGCGGTCCGCGCCCGCCGCGCCCCGGCCGACGCTGCGAGGCCCGCCCCGGGATACGGATCGAGGAACGCACCTTCACCGGCGCCAGCGCCTGCAGGGCGGGGCGCACGTCCACCAGGTAGACGGCACTGGCCACAACGCCCAGCAGGCCGAACATCGAGGCTGCGCCGAGGAGGCCGACAACCGCCGTACCCGCCGCGTTGACCACGTTCCAGAACCGCTTGGTGCTCTTGCCTGCCGCGGCGTAGTACTCCGCCGGCCGCATCAGGGAGTCGACCAGCGCCCAGATCCCCATGACGATGGAGACGGCCTGGGCGGCGATCCAGCTCCACCTGACCGCCTCGGAGAGAAAGAATGACACAGCATAGAGGACGCTCACGCGACCCAGGCTACCGGTCGCCGGTCAACGATCCCAGTGAGACGGCCACGCCCAGCGAGAACAGTTGGTTCCTCATGCAGCGGCTGGCCCCGGAGCGCCCTGAACCGGACGCTCGACCGGACCTCTCAGAGCCGCAGGCCCTTGCGCAGTCCGGCGCCGGGGCGCTCGGACGGGCTGGCCTGGGCGCGCCCCTCGGGGGAGACCAGTACCTCCTGGACGGCGTCGACCCGGCCGACGGGGACGGTCTCACCGGTGGTCTCGTCGACCTCGGTGACCTCCACGGTCAGCTGCTCGCCCACAGGCACGGCGCGGCGCAGCAGGGCCAGGGCGATGGGGCCGAGCTCGTGGTGGCGCGCCACAGAGGTCACGGCGCCCACGGTCCGCTCCCCCATGCGCACGGTCGCCCCGGGTCGGGGCAGGTCGCCGACGAGGCCGTCGAGCTGAAGCACGGTGAGGCGGCGCGGGGGGCCGACCCAGGTTGAGGGTGCGCGCGATCGTCTCCTGACCCGGGTAGCAGCCCTTCGTCAGGTGCACGGCCGTGCGCAGCCAGTCCAGCTCGTGGGGGATGGCGCGGGCGTCGGCCTCGCGGGCGTGGCGGGGTCGGCCGGCCTCAATGCGCAGGGCCTCCCAGGCCAGGGCGCCGGCCAGGCGCCGCCCCTCCCCGGCGGCGAGGAAGGCCTCCACCACAGCATTCACGCTCTGGGCGGGCACCAGGACGTGACCGCCCCGGTACCCCTGGCCGGGATGCGGTCGGTCCTCTCCGACGTCGTAGCTCGTGCCGCCCTCGACGACGCCCGGCCACGGGTCGCGCCACAGGCCGATGAGCGAGCCCCTGAGGCTCGGCGCCGGTCTGGGCGGCGTCGGCCTGGGAGGTGGCGGGGCCTCGGGGTCGGTCGGCGAGTCCGGCGCCGTGTCACGCGCCACCTGGGCCAGGGCCTCGAGGCCCCTCCCGAGGGGCGCCCAGCGCCATGACATCGGGCCGCTCGGCTACCTCGACGCGCAGCATGAAGCGCATGGAGTCCAGGAATGTCGCCAGGTCCTCGCCGTTGCCGGCCTCCGTGACGAGCCAGAGCGTAAGGCCGTCGTCGAGAGCCGCGAGCGCGTGGGTGATGTGTCCCTGGGCGTCGAGGAGCAGCGTCTCCGCGCCGCCGTCGCCGGGCTCCAGGGTGGTGAGCACCTGGCTGGACAGTGTGGTCAGCCAGCTCAGGCGGTCCGGGCCGGTGACGGTGACGACGTCGCGAGCCAGGGCGCAGGCCGCGCGCCCCTCGGCCAGGGCGGCCTGCTCGCGGCCGGGGGTCGCCGAGGTGGGCGGGGACGGCCTGGTCGGGGGTCGTCCGGGGGCGGAGGCGACGGCGCCGGGGCTGGTCAGCAGTGGGGAGGGCGCATCAGGCGGTCGGCTCGGCGTCGTCGGAGGCGGGTGCGGAGAGTCGAAGGGAGTCCGCGGTCGGCTCCAGTCGGGTCGAGGGCTGAGCCGGGCTGGGCGGCGGGGTCGTCCACGTCGTCAACTCGGCCGAGGCGGCCGGAGGCGTAGGGTGGTCACCTCGCTCTGGCCGAAGGCGGCCATGTCCTGGGTCCACATGAGGGTCGCCGCCCACGAGCCCGAACATGCGGGTCATCTCCTCCACCGGGGACGGCCGTGCGGGCACGGCCCACGGCCTGGGTGCCGACCTGGGCGCGCGGCCCCTGGATCCAGCCCTCCCAGACGCCGACGTGACCGGCGGGGTCGGCCGAGACGAGCTCGAGCCGGGTGACGGGGATGAGCGGGCCGCCGGAGCTCTCAGCATCGGAGGGGGCATCGGCGGCCTCGGTGGTCCCGGCACCGTCGGCGCCGTCGGGCTGCTCCTGGCCGACGGGCCGCCAGTAGGCGGTCTCGGTGGACCAGATCTGAGCGGGAGCCAGGAGGGAGGCGCCCTGGAGGCCGGGCATCTCGAAGTCGAGGTTCTTGGAGCGGGTGGCGTCGACCGTCCAGATGGTGGTGGTCTGGCGCAGGTAGGGGCCGCCGTCGTGGTCGAAGGTCATCTCCTGGTAGACGGCCTGCTCGGGTACGGTCTCGCCGTAGGTGAGGATGCCGTAGCCGCGCCAGGTGCCGGCCAGCCAGGCCAGCGGGTAGAGCTCGGGGGGCAGGTCGTCAGGAAGCGTGAATGCCATGCCCGCAGCCTACGACGTCACCCCTGCCCGCTTCACGCGCGCCGCCTGCCCGGGCCGTGCTCAGCCGGCGAGGAAACCGCCCAGGAGGCGGGCGATGGCGTAGACCGGCACGCCGACCGACAGGATCGGCACGAGCGCGGAGGCCACAGCCGCACGCCCGCCGGGCACCCATCGGTGGGTCCACAGGACGCGGTTGCCGGCGGCCGCGAGAACCCCCGCCACGAAGCCGACGGCCACGCAGGCCACGGCGCTTTGCAGCGCCGCTGTCGCACTGATGTGGGACAGGCCGAAGAAGCCGGCCGAGGCAAGCACGTAGCCTGCACCGCCGGCGAGCAGCGCCGGAACCGTGACGGTGAGGGCCTCCAGCATCCGGGCGCGCACGTTGAGGACGGTCAGGACGGCACCGACGAACAGCGCCAGACAGGTGGGCACGACGATGGCCGGATCGGCCAGGCCCGGCTCCAGGGCGCACCAGGCCGAGCCGGAGACCGCCACGAGGCAGCCGGCAACCGTTGCGGACAGGGTCCTCGACCAGGTTGTGCCGGCCGTCGCGCCGCAGCATCTGGCCGACGAAGGCCACCAGGATCGAGAAGGCCATGACCAGGCCGGCCACCCCCATGTCACCGAGGAGGTAGACACTGACGGCGGCCGACAGCCCACAGATCGTCATGACGACCGTGCCGCCCAGGTCGTGCCGGGCGCGCACGAGCGCGGGCCAGCCCTGCGCGGCGGCCGGCACCAGGGCGGCCACGAGGGCCAGCCTCACCCAGCCGGGCAGCACCGAGCCGACCGCCAGCAGCAGAGGCACGACGCCCGCGAAGGCGAGCCGGGTCCAGGCCGGATCCACCAGGCCCGGCTCCTTGGGACGGTTGGAGGTGCGACGGGTGGCGTAGCCCAGGTCCTCAGCAAGGTCGGCAGTGTCACCCGAGTCCGCTGAGCGGGCCGTCGCCGGAGCACCGGAGGAACCGGTCGACTCACCGGCGGCGTCGGGGCCGGTCGAGCGCGCGGTGGGCTCCGATCCGGTCGGCCTGGCCGAGGTGCCGGAGTCGTCTACGCCGATGACGCTGGCCCAGTCCGCCACGCCGCCGGCGGCCGTCGGAACGGCTGCGGCATGGGAGTCATCGGGGGAGGCACGAGAGGCTCCACGGGCGCGCGCAGCCGGCTGGGCTCGTCGGTGGTGGGTAGTCACAGCACGCATCGTCCCACACCCGGACGGCCGCAGCGCCCACTCCAGCATCCTCCTGGATGGTCAGTATCCGGTCGGTCATCGCCTCCGGAGATTTCGCCTGCGACGAGGTGTGGTTGACTTATCCCCGTCAGTATCGCCGCTGCGCCGCTCGACCGCGCCGGCGAGTCCAGGTCGAGAGCCGTGGAAGGAGCAGCATGCGGATCATCATGTTCACTCGTGAGAGTGACGCCACTGACGTCCTGCCGGCGACCGCCTTCCTCGACTCCCAGGTGGAGTGCCTCCCCAATCCCCTCCTCCTACGCGGAGGTGGACAGCGCCGACGTCGTCATGATCGACGCCCGTGGGGACCTGACCCGCGCCCGCGCTCTGTGCCAGCTCTTCACCGGCCCCATGGACTGCCCGCCCATCATCCTCATCGTGGAGGAGGGGGGCGCCGCCGCGGTGCAGATCGACTGGGGCGCGGCCGACTTCGTCATGGCCGGCGCCAAGCCCGCCGAGCTGTCGGCCCGGTTGCGGCTGCTGCGCGCCCATGTCCCGGTCGTGGACGAGGGTCGACGACGACCGCATCGACGTGGGCGATCTTGTCATTGACGTCACCGCCTACACGGCCCGACTGCGCGGCACGATCCTGGACCTGACCTACAAGGAGTTCGAGCTGCTGAAGTTCCTGGCCGCCAACCGGGGACGGGTCCTGACGCGTGACGCGCTCCTGCACGAGGTGTGGGGCGAGGGACTACATCGGTGGCTCGCGCACGGTGGACGTCCACATCCGTCGCCTGCGCGCCAAGCTGGGCACCGAGCACGACAACCTCATCGGCACGGTGCGCAACGTCGGCTACCGTCTGGACGCCCCCGAGGACGCCTGAGCGCACACCGGCCCCGGGGAAGACGGCGAAGGTCAGGACGGGCCAGGGAGGCCAGGCACCTCCCCCGACCGCCGGGTGGACTCACTGGGTGGACGCCGGGACGGCCGGGAGCCCGGACCTGTAGACTCGTGGGCGGCGTCGGGCCGTGACGGGCCCCGGGCTCCAACTCAAGCCGCCGCGAGCGGCATTCGCGCCGACTGGCGCTCTCCGGCCCGACGTCCTCATCCCTCCTCGTCCCTCAGCCGAAGCGGCCGGAGATGTAGTCCTCAGTGGCCTGCTGGCTGGGGGCGGAGAAGATCTTGTCGGTGGAGTCGTACTCGACGAGGTGGCCCGGCTTGCCGGTGGCCTCCAGGTTGAAGAAGCCGGTCATGTCGCTCACGCGGGAGGCCTGCTGCATGTTGTGGGTGACGATGACGATCGTGTAGTCCGTCTTGAGCTCGGAGATGAGGTCCTCGATGGCGAGCGTGGAGATGGGGTCCAGGGCGGAGCAGGGCTCGTCCATGAGCAGGACGGCAGGCTTGACCGCGATGGCTCGGGCGATGCACAGGCGCTGCTGCTGGCCGCCGGACAGGCCCAGGCCGGGACGGTCCAGGCGGTCCTTGACCTCGTCCCACAGGTTGGCTCCGCGCAGGGAGGCCTCCACCAGGTCGTCGGCGTCGGACTTCCTGATGCGGCGGTTGTTGAGGCGCACGCCGGCCAGGACGTTCTCGGCGATCGACATCGTGGGGAACGGGTTGGGCCGCTGGAAGACCATGCCGATGGCGCGGCGCACCTGGACGGCGTCGACGCCGGGGCCGTAGAGGTTGACGCCGTCGACGATGACCTGGCCCTCGACGCGGGCACCGGGGATGGTCTCGTGCATGCGGTTGAGGGTGCGCAGGAAGGTGGACTTCCCGCAGCCGGAGGGGCCGATGAGGGCGGTGACGGACTTGGGCTCGATGACGACGTTGACGTCCTTCACGGCCAGGAAGTCGCCGTAGTAGATGTTCTCGCCGATGACGTCGATGCGCTTGGACACGTCGGTTCCTTTACCTGAGGGTGGACTGCTGAGGGCTCTGGGGCGCTGCGGGCTGCGGCTCCGGTCGGGCTAGCGCCGGCCGCCCTTGGGGGCTGAAGTACTTGGAGATGAGGCGGGCCACGAGGTTGAGCAGCATGACCAGGATGATGAGGGTCAGTGCCCCGGCCCAGGCCCGCTCCATGGCGGCGGCCTCCCGCGGGAGTACTGGTCGTAGACGAGCACCGGCAGGGTGGACATGGAGCCGTCCAGCGGGTTGGTGTTGGTGCGGATCGTCAGGCCCACGGTGATGAGCAGCGGGGCGGTCTCACCGATGACGCGGGCGATGGCGATCATGACGGAGGTGGTGATGCCGGCCACCGCGGTGCGCAGCACGACCTTGACGATGGTGAGCCACTTGGGCACGCCCAGCGCGTAGGGAGGCCTCGCGCAGGTGGGAGGGGACGAGCTTGAGCATCTCCTCCACACCGCGGATGACCACCGGTGTCATGAGGGACGCTCAGGGCCACGGCCCCGATGATGCCGGCCTGGTAGCGGGGGCCGGCCGCGATGAGGAAGATCGAGTAGGGCGAACAGCCCGGCCACGATCGAGGGGATGCCGGTCATGACGTCGACGAGGAAGGTGATGGCCCGGGGGATCCAGCCGCCGTTGTACTCCACGAGGAAGACGGCGGTGAACAGTCCCCAGGGGCACCGAGATGAGGGTGGCGATCCCGGTGATCTGGAGGGTGCCGACGATGCCGTGGTAGAAGCCACCGTTGGAGGCGTCGGCGCCGCGCATGTTGGTGGTCAGGAAGTCGTAGCCGAAAGCGGGCCGAGCCGCCGGACAGGGACCATCCACACCAGGGAGACCAGCGGCACCATGACGACGGCGAAGGACAGGTAGATGAGAAGGGTCACCAGGGTGTTGCGGCCCCAGCGGTCGCCCTCGCGCACCCAGGGAGACGACGGTGGCGCCCACCACCCACACCAGGGCGGTCAGGGGTGACGACGGCGGCGATGCTCCATCCGGCCAGCAGACCGATCCCGCCGACGACGACGAAGGCGGCTCCCAGCGCCGCCCAGATGAACCAGTCGGGCAGGCGGTAGGAGGTCAGGGCACGCCCTCGATGGACGGCGGGTCGGCCAGCGGGTCGACAGGAGCGGCCGGGGCCTCGGCGGCCGCGAGCGCGGCCTTGAGGGACTTGGGCGCGGGGACACCGGTCTCTCGGCTGAACCGTCCGCACCGGTGGCCGGGGCGTGGCGAGAGGCCGCGCTGCTGGAGGAGGCGCCGTCGGTGGGCTCGGGTGTGTTCGTGGGCGTCATGTCAGCTGGCTCCTGAGAACTCGGAGCGGCGCGCGATGATCCACCGCGCCAGGGAGTTGACCGCGAAGGTGATGATGAACAGGACCAGGCCGGTGGCGATGAGCACGTTGACGCTCAGGGCCGTAGGCCTCGCGGAACTGCGAGGCGATGTTGGCGGCGATGGTCTGGTGCTGGCCGGCCTGGAGGACTCGGAGGTTCAGACCCATGCCGGGCGAGAGGATCATGAGGACGGCCATGGTCTCCCCCAGGGCGCGTCCGAGCCCCAGCATGGAGGCGGAGATGATGCCGGAGCGGCCGAAGGGCAGGACGGCCTGGCGGATCATCTCGTAGCGGGTGGCGCCCAGGGCCAGGGAGGCCTCCTCCTGGAGCGTGGGCGTCTGGAGGAAGATCTCGCGGATGGTGGCGGTGATGATCGGCAGGGATCATGACGGCCAGGACCAGGGAGGCGGTGGTGATGTTCTTGGCCGGGGCCGTGTAGTCGGCGAACAGCGGGATGAAGCCGAGGTGGTCGCTCAGCCAGGTGTTGATGGGGTCGAGCAGGGGCACCAGCCACAGAAAGCCCCACAGGCCGAAGACCACGGAGGGGATCGCGGCCAGGAGGTCCACCATGTATCCCAGGGCCTGGGCCAGGCGGCGCGGGGCGAAGTGGGAGATGAACAGGGCCACCCCGATGCTCAGCGGCACCGCGACACCCAGGGCGATGGTCGAGGACAGCAGCGTGCCGAAGACGAGCGGGGCCACGTAGCCCCACAGGCCGCGGTCGCGCATGAAGGAGACCGACTCGAGGGTCTCGCGCGAGGCCGTCAGGGCGGGCAGCGCCTCCCGGATGAGGAAGGCGGCCACGAGGGCGAGCACCACCATGATGAGGGTGCCGGCGCCGAAGGACAGGCCGGTGAAGATCCGGTTGCCGGTCTGCCCGGGGGCCCTGCCGGGCTGGATGATGGCGTCGTCGGCGCTGCTGGAGGCGGTCGCGGTGCCCGCTGGGGGTGGCGACGACGGCGGTGCGGTGGTGCTGGCCACGGCTGACCCTCCTCGGGGTGTCTGGGGCGGCGGCTGGGCGGGTGGGTGCTGGCTGGTCATACGGTTCGGTGCGGCGTCGTGGTGGCCGGCCGGGCGGCCTCAAAGCGGCGATCTTGTCGATGGCGGCGTTGATCTTCTCGCGCATCTCGCGGGTGATGGGGGGGCGCAGCCGGTGGCCTTGGCGGAGGCGTCCTGCCCCTGGTGGAGGCGGCGAAGCGCAGGTAGGCCTTGACGACGGCGGCGATCTGGGCGTCGTCGTAGCGCAGGCGGGCGACGAGGTAGGAGACCAGGACGATGGGGTAGGGCGCCCTTGGCGTCGTGGCTGGGGTTGTAGAGCAGGCGGGCCTCGTCGGCCTCGGTGCCCAGGGTGGCGGCGTCGAGGGGCGGCGGCTGCGGCCTTGGCGGAGACGGGCACGTAGGGCCCCGTGGCTGCCGACGGCGACGGTGCCCAGGGTGGCGGGGACCTTGGAGGCGTCGGCGTATCCGATGGTGCCGGTGGCCGCGGAGACGGTCTGGATCATGCCTGCGGTGCCGTCACCGGACTGGCCGCCGCGCAGCGGCCAGGGTCTCCTCGGGCTCGTGGGGCCAGATCTTGGGGGGCGACGGTGGCCAGGTAGGTGGTCAGGGCCTTCGTGGTGCCCGAGTCATCGGAGCGGCCCACGACGATGATCCGCTGGTCCGGGCAGGGCGGCGCCGGGGTTGAGGGCGGCCAGGGCCGGGTCGTTCCAGCGGGTGATGGCCCCGGAGAGGACCTTGGCGAGGACCTCGCCGGTCATGTTGACGTGGGACTCCCCGGTGAAGCCGGGCAGGGTTGTAGGCCACGGCGATCGGGGAGATGTAGAGGGGCAGCTCGACGGCGCCGCCGATCCCTGCTGATCTCGTCGACGGTCATGGGGGTGTCGGTGCCGGCGAAGTCGATGGCGCCCTCGACGAGCTTGGTGCGCCCTGGCCCCGGAGCCGCCGCCGGCGTAGTCGACGGTGGCGCGCAGGTTGGCGCCCATGAAGGTGTTCATCCATGCGTCCTGCGCGTCGGACTGGGAGGTGGCGCCCGCGCCGCGGATCTGCCCCCACCAGGTCGCTGGAGGCGTTGGGGTCGGCGGCGCCGGCGTCGCGCCCGCAGGCGGTCAGCGCGGTCAGGGTGGCCACGCTCAGGGCGCCCAGGGCGCTGCGACGGGTCAGGAGCACAGGCTCTCCTCGCTGAGTCAGAGGGGGCGGAGAATCAGTCGGATACCGGGTGAGTGTCAGGCAACGATCACGATAAGCGCCCCGGATGAAGGTTCCGGGTGACCGGGGTAAACGGTTGGTAAACACTCCCTATGAGGAGCATCACCAGGCGGCTCCGCGCACCGGGCGGCGGTCCGGCTGACGGTCCGGCCGGCGCCCCGGTCAGCGGCCCTCGGACAGGACGGGGCGCTGCTTCTCGATGGCGACGGCGCGGATCTTGCCGCGGGGGCGGCGGGCCATGTGGACCACGAGGATCTCGCCGGTCTTGAGCCAGGGGTCCCGGTCGGGCACGGAGCGCAGGAGCCTGCCGGGGGCGTACTGGGAGACGACCTCCATGATGGTGGGCAGGACGGGGCGGTGGGTGCACAGCGCCGTCGGCTCCTCGCGCACTCCCAGGACCTTCTTGACCACGGAGCGCACGCCCTTGGGGTTCTGGGCGTGGGCCATCTCGGTGAAGGCCCCGGCCATCTCCAGGGTCAGGCCCGCGGCCGTGGCGTAGGGGGCGACCGTGTCCACACAGCGCTTCCAGGGGCTGGTGAGGACGCGCCCCACCCCGTAGGCGGCCAGGATCGGCACGAGGGCGCGGGCCCGGGTCTCGCCCTGGTCGTGGGTCAGGGGCGGGTGGCCTCGTCGGTCTCCTTGTCCCGCTCCTGGGGCGGTTCCACACGGAGCGCTTGACGGCGCGGCCGTGGCGCACGAGGACCAGGGTCCAGGTGTCGAGCTTGCCGTCCTCCCACAGGTCGACGAGCTCGCCGAGCAGGTCACGGTCGTAGGGGTAGGGTCAGGCGCTTGCGGGCCTGGCCCACGCGCAGCCACTCGACGGCGTCGATCTCCTTGGCCGAGGCGGGTTCGACGGCGCAGCGGGCGGCGACGGCGGCCGAGGAGTCGGGGGCGACGCGGGCGGCCCAGTAGTGCACCTTCTTGCGGGAGCCGTCGGCGATCTTGTAGTGCACGCGGCTGAGGGGCTGGCCCAGGATCACCTGGACGCCGGTCTCCTCGGCGACCTCGCGCACGGCGCAGGTGCGCACGGACTCGCAGGGGTCGACCTTGCCCTTGGGGATGGACCAGTCGTCGTAGCGGGGGACGGTGGACCAGGAGTACCTCGAGGTGCTTGCCGTTCTCGCGCCACACGAGGGCGCCTGCGGCCTTCACGGTCTCGCGCGAGCCGTTCTTCCTGCTGGACGGACTCATGGCACGGCTGTCTCAGTGCCGGCCCTTGACGCGCGAGCGCGCCCGGGCCATGAGGCTGTCCTGGATGTCCTCGAGGCGGTTGCCCTCGGCGTCGAGGAGGTGACGCTCCCAGGAGCCGTCGGGCTGGAGGTGCCAGGAGGCGACGTCGTCGGAGGCGCAGTGGGTGACCAGCCACTCGAGGTCCTCGACCATGGCGGGGTCGGTGATGCGCACCAGGGCCTCGACGCGGCGGTCGAGGTTGCGGTGCATGAGGTCGGCCGATCCGATGAACAGCTTGGTCTGCCCGCCGCCGGCGAAGGCGTAGATGCGCGAGTGCTCCAGGAAGCGCCCCAGGATCGAGCGCACGCGGATGTTCTCGCTGAGGCCCTCGACGCCGGCGCGCAGGCCGCAGATGCCGCGTACGACGATGTCGACCGGTACTCCCGGCGCGCGAGGCGCGGTAGAGGGCGTCGATGACGGTCTCGTCGACGATGGAGTTGACCTTGATGCGGATCCAGGCGGGCAGGCCGGCCTTACGGTTGGCGATCTCCTGCTCGATGTGCTTCACGAGCCCGTCGCGCAGGCCGCGGGGGGCCACGAGCAGGCGGCGGAAGCGGGCGCGTGGGGCGTAGCCGGAGAGCTGGTTGAACAGGGTGGTCAGGTCCTGGGCCACGTCGCGGTCGCAGGTCAGCAGCCCCAGGTCCTCGTAGCCGCGGGCGGTCTTGGGGTGGTAGTTGCCGGTGCCGACGTGGCAGTAGCGGCGCAGGCCGTCGGACTCCTGGCGCACGACGAGCAGCAGCTTGCAGTGCGTCTTGAGGCCGACCATGCCGTAGACGACGTGGACGCCGGCACGCTCGAGCTTGCGGGCCCAGGAGATGTTGGCCTCCTCGTCGAAGCGGGCCTTGATCTCCACGATGGCGACGACCTGCTTGCCGGCCTCGGCGGCCTCGATGAGGGCGTCCACGATCGGGGAGTCGCCGGAGGTGCGGTAGAGGGTCTGCTTGATGGCCAGGACCTTGGGGTCGGCGGCGGCCTGGGCCACGAACTCCTGGACGGAGGTGGAGAAGGAGTCGTAGGGGTGGTGCAGGAGGACGTCGTGCTCGCGCATGGCGGCGAAGACGTCCGGCGCGGTGGAGGACTCGTGGGCGGCCAGGCCCGCGGCCGTCACCGGCACGAAGCGCGGGTACTTCAGGTCGGGGATGTCCAGGTCGTGGAGCTGGTTGAGGCAGGTCAGGTCCAGGGGCGCGGGGAGCTCGAAGACGTCGTCGCCCTTGAGGCCCAGGGCGCGCACCAGGTAGCGGCGGGTGAAGGAGGAGATGGTGTCCTCCACCTCCAGGCGCACGCAGTCGCCGAAGCGGCGCCGCTCGAGCTCCTTCTCCATGGCCTTGAGGAGGTTCTCGGCATCGTCCTCCTCAACCTCGAGGTCCTCGTTGCGGGTGACCCGGAAGAGGTGGTGCTCCAGGATGTCCATGCCCGGGAAGAGGTGGTCGAGGTGCTGGCCGATGACGATCTCGATGGGGATGACGGCGCAGCCGGCGGCCTTGTCCGCGGCGTCGAGCTCTCGGCCGGGGACCTGGATGAGGCGCGGCAGGGAGTCGGGCACCTTGATGCGGGCGAAGTGCTCCTTGCCGCTGCGCGGGTTGCGCAGGATGACGGCGAGGTTGAGGGACAGGCCCGAGATGTAGGGGAAGGGGTGGGAGGGTCGACCGCCAGCGGGGTGAGGACCGGATAGATCTGGTGGCGGAAGTAGCGGGTCAGGCGCTCCTGCTGGTCGAGTCGAGCTCGTCCCAGCCCAGGATCCTCACGTTGCGCTCGGCCAGGGCCGGGCGGATGTCCTCCTGGAAGAGGGCGGCCTGGCGGGCGGTGAGCTCCTTGGTGCGGCTGGTGACCTGGGCCAGGACCTGGTGAGCGTCCAGGCCGGAGGCGCGCACCGGGGTGATGCCGGCCTTGATGCGGCGCATGAGGGCCGGCGACGCGCACCATGTAGAACTCGTCCAGGTTGGAGGAGAAGATCGACAGGAACCAGGCGCGCTCCAGCAGGGGGCAGGGGTGCGGTCCTCGGCCTGCTCCAGGACGCGCTCGTTGAAGTCCAGCCAGGTCAGCTCCCGATCAATGAAGCGGTTCGTGAAGGACTTCAGGGGCGGCAGGAGGTCCTCGGGGTCCACCTGGGCGGTGTCGGCGGAGGCGGCCGAGGCCGCGGCGTCGGCGGCGTCGGCGGCGTCAGCCGAGCTCAGCGAGGAGACCGAGGAGGCGGCGCTGGCGGGACTGACGGCATGGCCCGAGCTGGTGGCGCTGCCGGGGAACGGACAGGCCCCGGTCCCCCTGGCGCCATGGTCGACGGTGTCGCCAGGGCCTCGGCGGCCGAAGGGGCCGACTGCGAGCTGGCGGAGGTGATGGAGGAGGGGCGATGGCGGGGGTCGCGGTGCCGATGGGGCCGGGGGCGGGGGACGCCTCGCCGTCGACGATGTCGTCGAAGTCCTCGTCCTCGTACTGGGGGCCGGAGTCGTCGGCGAAGTCGCGCGGGTCGGCGACCTCGATGACGTGCTCCTCCTCGACCGTCTCCTCAGTGCCCTCGGGGTCGTCAGGGGTCGGCCGGGTCGTCGAAGTCGTGCGGATCGGCTGCCCCTCCCGGGGACGCTGCGCCGGTGGCGGACCCGCCGGAAGCGGCTGCGGCGACCTCGGCCTCGGCGTCGGAGCCGGCGACCTCGGCGGAGACGGCCGGCTCGTCGGTGCTCGCGGCCTCAGGCGACGCCGCGGACTGGGCGGCCTCAGCGGCCTCGGCGTCGTCGGTCACCTGCTCGGGCTCCTGGGGGGCTCGGGGTGACGCATCCACCCGCCCAGGAAGCGGGAGGCAGCGTGGGGGGCGGGTGGGGCGCGTCGTTGGTCATGGCCACATGGTCCCACGTCCGAGCAGCCTTGTGGGGCGGGGGTCCGCCCCAGTTCAGCGAATATGCGAGGCGCCGCAGCTCACGCCCGATCTTCGGGACTCGCGGCCGATAGGCGACCCCGCCACCTGAGACCGCGCCCCGCTGCGCGCTCCCCACGTCTCGTCCAACGAAGCGCGCATGATCTCGCCAATCGTGTCCAAATCGGAGACAAAGGAGCTTGCGCACTCTTCACGGCTTCAACAGATCCGCGGAATCATGCGGTTCTGATCTACCTTCACACACTCACTTCGGGCCTTTGTTTCCGATTTGGACATCCCGCGCCCGGATCGCCCCTGCGCAAGGTCCTCTCAGTCGAGGAGGCCGGCGGCGGCGCGGCGGGCGGCGTCGGTGAGCTCATCAGCAGTAGCCAGGAGGCGGAGTCGCGGCGGGTGACGCGGTCGGCGAGCTCGTCGGCGTCGTCCTCGATCCACACGGGGTCGGAGCCGGCGGCCAGGGCGCGTAGGAAGTCTGCGGTGGCGGTCAGCAGCGGGGCGATCTCGGTGACGGAGTCCTCGACGCCGCCGGCCAGGACGACATCGAGACGCTCGCGCAGCTCGGCGGGAGCGGGCACGGCGCGCGCCTCGCCGAGGGCGGCCTCGAGGCGGGCGGTGGCGGCGGTGTCGGCACCGGTGAGGTCGACGACGGTGGCGTAGCGGCGGGCGACGAGCTCGGGGTCGCGGCGGATCCACTCGCGCACGAGGAACAGGCGCCACAGGGTGCCGGGCAGGGTGGTGGCTGGGGAGTCGGCCCACAGCTCGGCGATGTCGTCGACGCCGTTGGTGGCGACCGCGGTGACGACGCCGGAGCGGGTGATGGGGTCGTCGTCGGTGTCGGTGCCGGGGAAGCCGCCGATGAGGGCCTGGGCGGCACGGTGGGCGAACTCGGAGGCGACGGCGGTGTCGGTACTGCCCTCGATCTGCTCGGCGGCCTCGGGGTCGAGCCGGGCGGGGACGGTGGAACTGGCGGGCCATGGGGACTCCTCACAAGGTGCGGACGCGCCGGCGACGACGCGCCGCCCCATTGTCTCGCGGGAACGTGGGCGCTCCCCCATGGGTTCACTTCCGGCCGACGGCGGGGTTGGCGGAGGAAGGCCAGAGGCGCACTGGCGGGCGACGAGACGGGCTCCTGGGCGGCGTGGGGCGGGTGCGGCCATCAGGATCGCGGCGGGCGACGGTGAGACCGGTTCGACACGGCGGTCGGTTGTCCGGCTATGCTGGCCCCTGCCGATGGCGTCTGGACTCTGCTTCCGGCCGTCGGCACGCCCCCTTAGCTCAGTTGGTCAGAGCTGCGGACTTTTAATCCGAAGGTCGTGGGTTCGAGCCCCACAGGGGGTACCGCACCGGCCTCGGCCCCGGAAGGGGCCGGGGCCTTACTCGTTCCTGGGACGCAGACAGCGACACCCTCCCACCATCCTGCCGACACAAGCTTTCGGGCTGCGTGATGGTTGCTGGAATCCGGGTGAGCTCAGGTGGCGCCGATCCACGCGGGGTGGACGCCCCGTCCAGCGGGAGCGGGAGAGGACGCTCATGTCGACCTGGGCTCGATCGGCGCCAGCCCAGATGGCCGGATGTGAGCACAGGTCACGCAGCCGCAACGACATACTCAGTTCCAGCGACTGTCAAAACACACCACAGGCTGTTTCGAAAGATCAAGAACCGAAAAGTTAAAGGCACGCGCTCGAGGACACAAGATGCGCCCCTCACGGTACACTCCCTACCCTCAGCCTCCCACTGAAGACGGCGCCACTTTTTCCGATTCCGCCATTTTGAAGGCTAAGACGATACTGCTCGGCCTCTGGCTCCTCAGTGAACCCAGGAGGTTCCCAGTCACTCTGAGAGGTACGTCGCGAACCTCAGTCGGCGACGCATAGAAGAACTCGCGACGAGTATTGACGCGATTAACCCGCCTGTCCGCAAACCGTCGATGCAGATCAGCCTCCACCGTGACAGCATCGTCAGAGAAGAACAACGCATGGACATCAAAACCCAAACGAACAGAGGCATCACCAAGCTCCCGAACACGATCCATTGATCAAGTCGACGCGTCATGCCAATCTTGACCATCTCGATCACCGAACGCCCCACATATTGAGATAACATACATATCCTGCACGAATATTAGCGGCACGAAAAGTCAACTTTTTCGATCTCCCTTGTCGAGCCCTCAAGCGAGACCTAATCTCATCCGCCTCACCGCTCGCCCCTGCTCCACAAGAGACCGAAGCACGTGCTGATAGTGCTCTGCGTTCCTTGTCGAGCTTCGATCGACGCTGGCAAGTCCCTGCTGAGCCTTGCGCTCTTCACGCAGCTCTCGCCCTCTCCTCCGCTCCGCGCCTCTCGGCCTCGCATTCTGATACCTGAGCGATAAAGTCGAGCTCTCCTCGAGACGGAGCGTATGGTACCTGCCATCTATCCTCAGGGCTGATGAGAGCACGAGACGCTCCACCTGGTCGCGAGGTACGCCCAAGTCGTTACGAGCCGTCCCCACCATTGCCGCCTTTTGACGGTGAGGACGCAGTTCTCAACCTCTCGCATTGTAGGCACGCAACATCATCTTTCGACATATCGGCAACGAACTTACGCCCCTGCGATGCCGAGTTATTGAAGTGAAGTTGTCCTGTCCCTGATCGCGATCTTCGCTCTAATCATCTCCTTTGACCTGAGAGCGCACATCCGAGAGGACGACCACCGAGCTCCAGAGAAGACTCAGCGGGATGCACTAATGTTCGTCAGCCCGCTGTCGACCATCACGACAGCATCCGAAAGATGCATATCAAGTGCGCGAGCTCGCCGCTTGCGATCATCGATCGTAATCGGAAACTGCGCGAGCATCACGCTCAAGAGCACGAAGATTTCTCCTCCGCCGAAGCTGCCTCGCTGGGCACTCCAACTTCTGCCGCTCCAGAGCAGCCTGCGATTCAACCTGGTCACGCCTCATCTGCGCAGCAACTTCAGCATTTTACCAGATCTCCACCCCCAACCCGATCAAGCAGCGCCCGGAGCTCTCCATTGACGCCAGAGCTGCGTCATACTGTTGCTGCTCCGACACTGAGCTGCTGTTCGAGAGTTTGAATCTTCCGCTTTTGTCCCCAAACACAATGAGACCCTCTTTGTCCACAGGGAGTAAGGCGAAACGAATGACTACAACTTCAACCTATCAGACAACGTGCAGCGACAGATCACAGTTAGGGCAACCTTAGTCGAGACAACCTCCCGAAGTACAGTCATTTTTCCACTTGCGGCAGCGTCGAGCACGCGCTCGACGTAGCTGCCGAACTTCTCGGTGATGCTGCCGTGGTCGTCGTCGGGCCACTCGTTCCAGGTGTGACGGAAACCCGCGGCTCGGTAGTAGGTCAGGCTGTTCCTGGGCGTGCCCGATGCCGTCGAATCCGTCGAGGCTGTTGGCTGGGCACGTCGCGCGTCCCGGTCACCCAGTTCAGCGAGAGCCGCTCCTCGGCACCGTCGGAGAACATCGCCTGTTCCTCGGGCGCATCACCACCCCGAAGAGCAGGAAGCCCCCGCCCGCCATGCTCTCGGCGTAGACCGGGAAGAACCACTGGCTGATGAACTCCGATCCTCCGGAGTAGCCCACGAACCAGACCCGATCCATGGTGGCACCGCACTCGGCGACCACGTAGTCGAGCGCCTCCCCAGGTAGCGGACCTTGCCGTCCTGATCCTCCAGCCACCAGATTCCGTCGTCTCCGGGAGATCGCACCGAGACCACGTCGTACCCGCGAGCGCTCGCCGCCTCGACGACTCCCCGACGCCGGCCAGGCCTCCGCGGGACCTCTCGTCCCGCTCTGGTTCCCTTGACTGTGGAAGGACTGCCCGTCGCCGTCGAGGTAGACGACCAGTCCGACCGGCACGTCCGTGGCCGCGTAGAAGATGCAGTCGGAGGTCTCGCCCTCGGAGTCGGTGTAGGAGAACGCACGGGAACCGACAGGTCTGCTGACGTCGGCCGCAGGCTCGGCGCAACGCCGGCCCCGCGCGAGCGCAGGTACGACGGCGGAGTCGAGTGCTCTGCCGCTCGCTGCGGCCCCCGGAGGAGCGCAGCCGGCCAGGATGAGACCCGTCATCGCTCCGGTCAGAGCTCGCCGTGAAAGGTGCACCGCCACGCTCTCCAGCCACCCTCCCAATTGCCGTCAGCCACTCGACGGTAGCACTGACGCCCCACTTCCGCCCGGCCCGAGCCAGGACCGGCTTAGCTCCACCAACGACGCCGCTCACCATTGCGGGTACGGGGGCTCGTCGCGAGCACGGCATCGTCGACGCCCAGCACCTGCGCCGAATGCCGTCTACCGCAAGGCGTCAGGGCGGGACTTCCCTGGCCTCCCCTTGGCCCCGCGGCCGCGGGATCCGTGCCTACGAGCTCCACCGCTGCGGCCACCCCGGCCGGAGGGCTGCCCGGAGCCCCGCTCACCACTTCCGCCGCGCCGCTTCGCACCGCGCCCGCCGTTCCCGCCGCGCGCTCCCGCCGCGACCTGCGCGGCCGACCGACTGCGTCCCGCTTCTCCGTGACCGTGTCCCGCCGCCCGGTGGAGGCCCGCCCGCTGGGGCTGCCGCCCTTGATGGCCACGCCCTCGGGCATGTCCTCGGTGCAACAGCCTCGGCGACCCTGCCCCACGAGGGCGGACACGGCGTCGTCGTCGGGCCGGATGCGCTCGATGTCCGCACGGATCCGCGCCTTCTTGAGCAGGCCCTGACATCGTGCTTCTGCTCGGGCAGGACGAGGGTGATGACGCTCCCGGCGGCCCCGGCGCGGGCGGTGCGGCCCGGAGCGGTGCAGGTAGGCCTTGTGCTCGGCGGGCGGGTCGACGTGGACGACGAGCTCGACGCCGGAGACGTCGATCCCCCGGGCGGCGATGTCGGTGGCGACCATGACGTGGACCCTGCCCCGGTGGAGAAGGCCCGCATGGCGCGCTCGCGCGCCTTCTGGCTCATGTTGCCCTGCAGCTCGACGGCGGGGATCCTGCCTGGACGAGCTTGCGGGCCAGGCGCCGGGCGAGGTGCTTGGTGCGGGTGAACAGGATGCGCTGCCCCTCCCGGAGGCCAGGCGCCGCACGATGCCGTCCTTGGCGGTCTTGTCCGCGACCATCCACACGCGGTGGGTCGCTGGCGTCCACGGGCGAGGTCGAGGGGTCCACGGAGTGCTGCAGCGGGTTGTGGAGGAACCCTTGACCAGGGTGTCCACGCCGTTGTCCAGGGTGGCGGAGAACAGCAGGCGCTGGCCGCGCTGCGGGTGGCGCGCAGGATGCGGCGGACGCCCGGCAGGGAAGCCGAGGTCGGCCATGTGGTCGGCCTCGTCCAGGACGGTGATCTCGACCTCGTCGAGGCTGACGAGCCCCCTGTCCCATGAGGTCCAGGAGCCGGCCGGGGCAGGCGACGACGACGTCGACGCCCGCTTTGAGGGCCTTCTCCTGGGGCTTGGCGGAGACCCCGCCGAAGATGGTGGTCGCATCCATGTCGACCACGCGGGCCAGAGGGCTCGATGACCTCGGCGATCTGGAGGGCGAGCTCGCGGGTGGGTGCCAGGACCAGCCCGATGGGTGGCCGGGGCGGGCCTTGTCCTGCTGCGCCAGGCGCTGGACCAGCGGCAGGCTGAAGGCCAGGGTCTCTGCCCGAGCCGGTGCGGCCGCGGCCGAGCACGTCGCGCCCGGCGAGGGTGTCGGGCAGGGTGGCGGCCTGATGGGGAAGGGCGCGGTGAAGCCGCGGGCGTCGAGGTCGGCGGCGAGGTCGGAGTCCACGCCGAGGGTCGGCGAAGGTGGCCTCACCCGCGGCCGGGGTCTTCCCGGAGGCGAAGCGGTGTGAGGCGGAGGTGCGGTGTGCGGCCACGAGGATCCTGTCGTTTGGGACCGCGAGCACGCCGGCGCGTGTCGCTGGCAGCGTGCGCGTCGGTGCGTGAGGTGCCGGCGTACGCGGCTCGACGGCGCAGGGCGTCGGTGAGTCGACGCGCGCCGACCGGGGCACTCAGCCAGGCCGGGCGGCGCCCGGACCGGGAAAGCCATCCTGCCCGAGATCCCGCACACCCCAGGACCCCGCTCACACGCGCGTGGGGCGTGGCACGCGGCCAAGCGCGGTCGCCACCCGCGCCCCGTGACGGCGGCGACGGCGACCGGTCCGAGGAACTCCAGGGAGACGACCGTTCCCAGCGGAAGCAGTGAGATCGCCGCGTAGAAGATGACGTTCATGGTGGCGGTGGCCGTCCCAAAGGCGGCCGCCAGCGCCAGAGCCCGACGCGTCCAGCTCCGGCGCCACGGGCGTCGGAGCGCCAGGAGCACGACAGCGCCCACCACCAGGCGCAACCAGGCCACCGTCGTCGAGGGCATGAGCGAGAACAGTGAGACGGCCAGGCCCGCACCGAGATACTGGGAGAAGGCGGAGGCGACGAAGACCAGCGGCGCCGGGACCCTTCCCGCCACCGCACTGCCCGCACCACCTGCGCCCGTGCTGCTGCTCAGGCCTCGGGGCGGGTGAGATTCACCGCTCGTCACGCCCGTATTGTCACCCTGCGCTGCGGCTCCTTTCAGGCGCTCCTCCGCGGTCTCGGTGCGGCACCCGGCGCGGCGCCCGGCCCGGCTACCTGCCCAGGCGTCGCTCCCGGCCGGCGAGGTCGCGCAGCGCCCGCAGGAAGTCCACGCGTCGGAAGGCCGGCCAGTTGACCTCGCAGAAGTAGTACTCGGGAGTGCACCGACCGCCACAGGAGGAATCCGGAGAGCCGCTGCTCGCCCGAGGTGCGGATGACCAGGTCGGGGTCTGGGCTGGCCCTTGGTGTAGAGGTGCTCGGTGATGTCCTCCTCGCTGAGCGAGGCGGCCACCTCCTCCAGGCTCGCCCCGGCGGCGGCCCGCTCGCGCAGCAGCTCGCGCACGGCGTCGGCGATCTCCTGGCGGCCCCCGTAGCCGACGGCGATATTGACCTGCATGCGCCGATCCTCGACCTCGGCGGTCTTGACTGCATGACCCGCCGCCCCGTCCGACTCCGGAGGCCCCGGCGCTCGCGGGGCCGGGAACGGACGACGGCAGCGCGCAGGCGCTCGGCCAGCGGCTCGGGCAGGAGGTCGACGGCGCCCACGAGACGCATGGCTCCAGCGGCCGGTCTCGGCGAGCTCGTCGACGGCGTGGGCGATGATGTCCAGCAGGGGTGAGAGCTCGGCCGGGTCTCGGGAGAGGTTGTCGGTGCTCAGCAGCCACAGGGTGACGACCTGGACCCCCATCTGCTCGGCCCACCCGAGGAACTCCTCGATCTTGTCCGCGCCTCGCTTGTGGCCCTGCGCGGCCCCGAACCCCATGGACTCTGGCCCAGCGCCGGTTGCCGTCGAGGATGACACCCACGTGGTGGGGCACCGTGGCCGGGTCGATGCGCGCAGCCAGCCGGCGCTCGTAGATGTCGTAGAGGAGGTTGTCGCCTGCCATGCCGTGTTCCTCAGGGACTCCTCGGTGGGATTGATGGGGGACGGGGCCTGACGGCTCGGGGCCATCTCCAACGCTATCGCGCGATGCCCCTCCCGTGCTGGACGAGTCGGCTAACAGCCGGGTCAAATCCGGTCATCAGGTTCATCCAGGGTTACCGGGGCACAACGGAGTCATGCGAGGACGCGCGACCGCACCGGCTCAGGCGACGACGGCCGAGGGAACCTCCCGAGGCACGTGATCGTGCCTGCCGCGTCACATCACCGTCCGGACCGCTACCACCACAACCCACGCTCACGTAACCTACGGGGTCGTAAGGTTCAGAACCGGTCCCGGGCTCAGCCCACGCCACCCAGAAGGACGCTCACGCCCATGTCACCGACATCGCCATCGACGCCGCCGGCCTCGCGCCGCTCCCGCGTCCACGAGCGCCAAGGGCGTCATCGCCGCCGTCAAGCCGAGGCTGCGCGGGTGGATCCACGCCGGCACCGCGCCACTGGCCCTGGCTGCCTGCATCGTGCTGACGGTGCTGGCGCTGGGAGCGGGCCTGAAGTGGGCCTGTGCCGTCTACCTGACCTGCTCGCTGCTGCTGTTCGCCAACTCCGGCGTCTACCACATCGGCACCGGGCACTGGCCCGCGAGGTGGCGGCCACGCTGCGGCGGATCGACCACGCGAACATCTACCTGCTCATCGCCGGCACCTACACGCCCCTGTCGGCGGCGCTGCTGCCGACGCGCACGGCCACCCTGGTCCTGGGGATCGTGGGGCGGGAGCCGCGATCGGCACGGGCCACGAACCTGTTGTGGATGCGCTCCGCGCTGGTTCACCACCGCCCTCTACATCATCCTGGGCTGGGTGGCGGTCTGGTTCCTGCCGCAGTTCTGGCGGGAAGGCGGCCCCGCGATCGTGTGGCTGCTGGTGGCCGGGGCGTGACCTACACGCTGGGTGCCGTCGTCTACGCGCGCAAGACGCCCGATCCTCGCCGCGCTGGTCTCGCTTCCACGAGATCTTCCACGTGTGCACCGTGGCCGCTTGGGCCTGCCAGTGCGTGGCCTGCTTCCCGGCGGTTGTGCGCTAGAGGGGCGGAGCCGACCGTGAGGCGACCCCGAGGCCGCCAGGCCCGGTGCACGAGCCGCCACACCGTCGAGCCGAGCGCTTTACCCACCGAGTCTTCCGACCCTCCCGCGACGCCGCTGATCAGGCGGGCCGGCAAGGATTCACCCGCCCTCGGCACCCGACCGCGGACCCGGAATATTCCAGCACCTTTCGCCAACTACACAGCATCCCCAGGCTGCGGCGTAGACTCGCGCTTCAAACCCGGTCGGCCCTACGAGGAGCCGCTGGTGTCGTCGTCGCAGGGTGACCCGACCGGCTGCCGAGCGACCAGCACCAGTCATCCAAGGAGGACCCATGTCCGAGCAGTCAGCAGGGCACCTGGCTCACCCAGGAGGCCTACGACCGACTGTCCACCGAGCTCGAGCACCGCAAGACGGCCGAGCGCAAGGAGATCGCCCAGCGCGTGGAGGCGGCCCGCCAGGAGGGTGACCTGCGGGAGAACGCCGGCTACCACGCCGCGCCGCGAGGAGGCGGGGCTCAACGAGGCGCGCATCATCCAGCTCGAGGAGACCCTGGAGACGACAGATCGGCGAGGCGGCTGACGACGGTTTGGTCTCAGCCGGGCACCATCGTCACCGCGAAGGTGGCCGGCAGGAGCAGGTCTCGCCCTGGGCGGTCAGGAGATCACCGAGGACGTGCCCGATGGCGTCAAGGTCTTCTCCCCCGACGCCCCACTGGGTCAGGCCCTCATGGGGCACCGTGCGAGCGACACCGTCTCCTACGAGGCCCCCACGGGCCGGGAAGATCAAGGCCGAGATCGTCAAGGTCGAGCGGGTCTGAACTCGTCTCACTGAGCGGGAGAAGCTGCGCAGCCCCACCGGATTCGTGGGGCTGCGCGAGAAACGCCCGGCTCGGATTCTACGGACGCCCAGGAAAACAACCAACCCCTGAGATGGTGCGAGGAGAGTCCCATGGGTTATGCCATGTATTTTTACAGATTCAGCGATGGACGCAGCATCGGGGGCGACAAGCGGGGGTTGTGGAACTTTCTTGAGCGCCGAGGGCTGAGCCTTCAGCGCAGCACACACTCCAGCGACACCACACACCTGGCGAACGCCGACGGGTCGGTACTGTTATTCGACGACGGCTACCCACGAGATCTCATCCTCTCAGACCCCTCCATTCACGACTCGGAGCTGAGCGCCTTCATTGCACACGCCCATCTCAGCGATGACGAGTGCGAACTACTCTACGACCTGTGCGTCTCGACGAGCTTCCTCCTCGTTCACGTGGACGTGCCCCTGCTGTTCGTGATCCCGGACGGGAATCACCGGATCGACCAGCTGCCGCAAGAGGTGAGGGATGACGCAGACCGAGGTGAGATTGAGATTGTTGTGGCCAACAGCTGGCAGGAAATGCAAGCCGCATTAAAGTACGAGTAGACGCGCATTCCGTAAAAACGAGGACTCCAACCACGGACAGGACGTATCCACCCATGGGCTTCTCTCTCTATCTGTACAAGATCGACGGAGACCGACTCTGTCGATCCGGATCGCGACGGCGTGCAGGAGTTCTTGCGACGGCGTCGAATGCACATGAAGGTCTTCCCGCCCTCCAGCGCAGATCGGTCATCATCCGCGACGCTGCTCAACGAGGACGGAACCGACATCGATGTCGATGGGCTTCAGGACTTCCACTCTCCAATGTGCTCGAGGAGGATGAGGCGATGACGGCGGGACTGGGCACGCCCACCTCACCGCCGGTGAGTGCGACTTCATCTTTGATCTGTGCGTCTCGGCGGGCTTCATGATCGTCAACCCTCAGGGAGGCTAGCCATCAGTCCCGCGAGGGAACCACACCGCTGAGGAATCTGCGCGCCATCACGCAAGGTATGAGCGAGGAGGATCAGCGGCAGGACATCGTCGCCGTCGACAGCGGCGAGGAGCTGGCGCCTGCTCACCGGCGGGTTCCAGGCTTCCTCGACTGGCGCGAGCGGGCCTTCACCCGTCCGGAGCTGAACGGATCCGGGCCGGAGCCCTCGCCCGAGTCTCCTGACCGACACCTGCCCTCAGACCTCCGCCCGACCTCCTCGCGGTCAGTGAAGCGCGGGCGGGAATAGAGGCGGGGCGCAGTACCGTGTTCTCATGTTCAACGCCCTTCGTCACCACTCAGCGGATCGGCGCCAGCCGGCTGCGAGACGCCGGTTCCGGACCGCCCCGGGGACCATCCGGTGCTGGGCACGCCCTGACGGACCGTGGCCCGAGGGCAGTCGGGTCATCTATCTGGCGGCCGGCTGCTTCTGGGGCGTGGAGCGGATCCTGTGGCGCCAGGACGGCGTCGTCTCGACGTCGGTCGGCTAGCATGGGGGGTGAGATACCCAACCCCACGTACCAGGAGGTGTGCACCGGGGCGACCGGTCACGCCGAGACGGTGCGCGTCGTCTACGACCCGACTGTCTGCGGCGAGGGCGGGGAGACCCTCGCTGCGGACCTTCTGGGAGAACCACGACTCCACGCACCTGAACCGTCACGGCAACGACGTCGGCACCCAGTACCGCTCGGCGGTGTGGACGACGATGCCCGCCCAGCACGAGGCGGCCGTGCGGATCCGCGAGGCCTTCCAGAGCGAGCTCGACCCGCCTGGGCCTGGGGACCTGCGTGACCACCATCGAGGACGCGCGCCGACGCGCCGGCTCAGTTCGGTGGCCCCTACTACCCTGGCCGAGGACTACCACCAGGCCTACCTGCACAAGAACCCGAACGGCTACTGCAACCACGGCCCCAACGGAGTGACCTGCCCGGTCGGCATCACGGACCTGCCCGCCCAGACGGACATCCTGGCCCCGGAAGACGCACCGGACTGAGGGCGCCACCCTCAGCCTTTGAAGGGTCAATCACCAGCGTTCTCACACATTGTCTTGAGACGCTGTCCCAGGCAGCAGGCCAGCACTCCAGCTGTGAGCGCCTGCGACTTCCTGACCCGTTTCCCTGCGCACCACAGGAGGCTCAACCCGCGATGAGCAGCCAGCAGACGAGCACCCCTGCCGGACCGGTCTCCGGCAGGGACGGCCTGGAGACCCACTGGTCTGAGGACAGGGACTTCCAGTGGCGCGCGCGACCGAGCTGCTCATCGCCATGGGGGTCCCATTGCTCCACCGCCCGCCTCACTCGGCGAGCCTGCGCCCTCCGTCGCGCACCTGGAAGAGGTCGACGCGCGCCCGCCCGTGATGGCAAGCCCCTGCCGGAGGTCGACCGGCTCACCCGCAACAACGCCGTCGATGACGTCGCCCGGGGTCATCCTGCCGCTGGCGCGCACGCCGCCCCGAGCGGATCCGGGCCGAGGAGCTGCGCACCGAGGTCGTCGGTGTCGACCACGACGCCCCTGTGCGACGCCGTCAAGCAGCCCGAGGCCACCTACCGCGCCGGCTGGTGGCGCGCGGGCCGAGAGGGAGGGCGCGACTTCTTCCTGCGCGAGGTCGAGGCCCTCAACCGCCCTCAATGTGCCCCGGTGCGGGCCACCTGGCGCGACGCCGGCAGGATCGCGAGCATCCTGCGCCAGATGCCCGTCCTCGACGCTGCGTCGCGTGGCCCGTACGAGCAACCCCATGGCGCTGCGACTCATGGTGCTGTTCAATCTCCAGGCCGGCTACCGCGACGGCCGCTTCGACAAGACCATCTCGATCCCCCGCCTCATCCACACCCGCACCAGCGAGTACCGCACCGAGTACCGGACCGGTTCAGCCGCCTAGCGCGAGCCGCGCAGCCGCCGCCAGCCCACTCACTTCGACAGAAACTTCAGAATCGACGCGGCTCCGGGTCGATTCTGAAGTTTTGGTCGAAGTGAGGGTGGGAGAAGGAGGGTGCTCCACGTACGCACGGCGACATCGACTCGCCCGGCGACTCGGAGCGGCCGTCGGCCAAGCGCACGGCCTGCCGAGCACGAGGGGCGCCACGTGCCGTCTCGGGCATACGCGCCAGCGCCTCCTCCAGGGCCTCCGCGGAGCACAGTCCGTTGTGCAGGGCCGCATCCATGGCGGCGACCCCCGCCATGAGGCCGTTCCACCGAGCCAGGTCAATGAGTGAGTCCGGCAACGCGACGGCGAGATTCCCGCCCACTCTGACGACCTCAGTGCCGGGGCGCCGGACGTGGCGCCTCAGCAGGAGGTCCGCACCCGGCCGGGGTGTCCGTCCACGACCTCCACCCGGCGCAGAACCGTCCCCACCAGTGGCAGCCCGTAAGCGGCGACAGCGGAGGCGCCTGCCAGCACCAGCTCGTCACCGTACTTCCGGTGCGCCGCCTCGAGCAGCAGCTCGTAGCCTCCATCCACGCAGCCTCCTGCCGGGCCGCACGGGGCGCGTAGACACCAGCGGCGACACGCAGCCAGTCGTGGCTGAGAGTCCGGGCGCGCGCACGCGGCGCCGTCGGAGCCGGTCTCGTTCCACATCAGCGGGCGCAGGGGCCCGCCGTCGGACAGGGGCGGGAGGAGATCGCGGTGGTCATCCCCTATGCTGCCCGCGGCGCCCCGGACGCTCCCCCGAGCACTTGCCTTCCTGTGGAAAGCAGGCCGGCGGCGCCGTTGGACACCGGCACCGTGGATCACTTCGACCGGATCTCAGAAACGACCCGGGCCGCGTCGTTTGTGAAGTTTTTGTTGAAGTGCGGGTGGAGGCCGGCGTGTCGGAGGGTGCTCGCTCGGGCTCAGTCCCCACCTCGCCGGTCGGCCAGCCTCGAGCTTGCGGTAGCGGCCGACGGCCGCGCCGACGTCGACCATGCGCGGGGCGCACGAGGAGCGTGGCCGCTCGCGCTCGTCGGTCAGGGCGTCCAGGCCCTCCTCATCGAGCAGGGCCTCAAGGTCGTCCAGGCACTCGCGCAGCGGGAGACCCCGTCGAAGCGCTGCTCCAGCAGGGCCCGCAGGGCGTGGCGATGGCCTCGGCCTGCCTGGGGTCGGTGACGCCGCCGACGTCGGAGATGTCGATGTCCTCCCGGTCCAGGACGAGGGTGGAGGTGCCCTGGGCGCGGGTGCGCACCGGTCCCGGCGGTGCGCGGCGGGGGCGGGCTCGGGGACGCGCTGCCGAGGCGCGGCGAAGTCCTCCAGCCTCGGTGAGGGGCCGGGGCTGGTCGGCCACGACCCGGCGGGCCTGCTCGGTGACGTCGCGCAGGTGGTAGGCGTCCATGAGCAGGACCCGGTCGGCCACGTCCAGGTAGTCCCCAGAGCCGCCCATGACCATGACCGTGGAGACGCCACGCCGGCGGAACAGCGCGGTAATGCGGTCCACCAGGGGGTGATGGGCTCGCGGTCGGCGGCCACCAGCTCGCGCATGCACTCGAGTCGCGGATGAGCAGGTTCGTGGCGGAGGTGTCCCGTCCAGCAGCAGCACGGTGGAGCCGGCCTCGACGGCCTCGATGATGGAGGCGGCCTGGGAGGTGGATCCCGAGGCGTTGCGGGTGGTGAAGGAGGCGGTGTCGCGCCCGGCCGGCAGGTGGGGAGATGAAGGGGTCAGGTCGACGCCGGTCACGGCGCGCCCGTCGGCGGCCCGCACCTGACTGCGTCGGGGACCGTGGCGACGAGCTCGCGCCCGTCCCCGGCACGTGCGGGTACACGCCGCGCTCGATGGCACTCAGCAGCGTGGGACTTGCCGTGGTAGCCGCCTCCGACGATGACGTTGACGCGCCCGCCTCGACGACGGTGCCGCGCACCGTCCCGGCGTGCGGGAGCTCCACCGTGGCGGCCATGGACTCGCCTCGAGGGGACGCCGTCCAGGGGGCTCGTCGCTCACCCCGGAGCGCGCGGCAGGACGGAACCGTCGGCGAGGAAGCGACCCCAGCCGTTGCGGGCCACCGTCGCGTCAGGGGCCCGGTGGTCCTCGAGGGTGGCGATGTGGTGCACAGCCGGTCGCCTGCTCGCCGGTGAGGTCCATGGCCTCCTCCAGCTCGCGCACGAGGTCGCGCCCCACGATCCGGGAGGCTCGTGGCCCTGGATGGAGCGGCCCTGGGCGGCAGGGCCAGGCGGGCGCGGCCTCCAGGATCCAGCCGGCCCCTCCTTCTTCTCGTCGCGGGCGCACGATGATGCTGGAGCGCTGCAGGATTCCGGCCCGAGGCGATGGACAGCGCCGTGCCGCGGAATCCGGCGTGCAGCTGCGGCGAGTGCACTCTCGGCCAGGCGCCGGTCTGACGATCGGCCAGCAGGTCGGCCTCGGTCGAGACAGCCCGCAGCGCGTGCAGGTCCGGTGGGCACGTCCACGTGGATGCGCGTGGGCGGGCGCGTGTGTGTGTCGGACTGGACGCGAGATCGATGTGCAGGAACCAGCCGGCGCGCCCGGCGGTACGAAATCCGACGATCGCCTTGCAGGCGGCGCAGTGAGCGTCCGTCGAGGGCGTGCGGTGGCCCGACGAGGTCGGGCTGGTGGTGCGTCGCGGGAGAAACCGTCGTCGTAGACGCGGCGCGACGGCCGCGCCTCGCGATCCCGGTAGCTGCGCGGTCACTGCCCTCGGTGGCTCGTCGCCACCGCGGCCCGCCTCCACGCGCAGGTCGCCGCCCGCCCTCCTCGGTGGCTGGTCGCCGCGCTACCGGGCCACGCCGGTAACCGTGCTCCGCCATCCGGTACCTGCGCTCGCCGTGCCCGCCTCTGCGACGGTGGGAACCGCCTCGCCCGCTGCGCTCGGTCGTGTGGAAATCCCTACCCCACCCGCCATGCCGCGCCCCGGGCAGCCGCCGCACGATCGACGTCGCCGCCGGGGCACCCGCAGGTACCGCCGACGGCGACGTGGCGGACTGGCGTCCTCCGGCTCAGCCGGACAGCCGAGTCTCGGAGCCCCTCAGCGCAGGGAGGCCAGGGCGTCAGGTGGGCGACGACGTCGCGCATGTAGCCGGCACCTCGGCGTCGTGGAAGAGGCCGGCGGAGGCGCCGTCGGCGAAGTCGGTGTTGAGCGACAGGAACACGTTGAGGCCACGACGGTGGCGCCCATGCCCTGGAGGATCTGCTGGAGGTGGCTGACGGCGCGGATACCGGACGCTGTAGGAGTAGCCGACCACGCCCACATCACTTGTTGGCCACGGCGCCGGGCTGGAGGAAGTCGATGGCGTTCTTCAGCGCGCCGGGGATGGAGAAGTTGTACTCAGGGGGTGACGAAGATCAGCGCGTCGAAGGACCTCAGGGCCTCGTCGAAGGCGGCGCCAGCCGGGTCGCTGGGGACGGCCATGCGCGGGGGATCTCCTCGGCGAACAGGGGCGGGTTGAAGGAGGCGATGTCGACGATCTCGGCCTCGACGCCCTCGATCGTGTGGCTGGTCGACGACCCACTGGGCGATGGGGCCACCCACGCGCGCGCAGCGGACGAGACCAGACGTGACGACGGCATAGGTACCGCTATTTTTCTCCTGGTCGAGATTGAGCCGGGCGCGTCAGGCGGAGACTCCTATGGCACGCCCGGCGCGACAAATGATGTGCCGATAACCTATGGGCGTTCAACAGAAACAGCGAGCCTTATTGCATGATGCTCGCGCCACAACACAGGCCTACCCGTCCGCGCCCCACCTGTGGAGGACGGGTGAGCCGCGAATGGTGCTCTACGGATCATCGGGCCAGGGAAGAAGCGGAAGGCGGGTCGCCGGTCTCCTCGTGTAGAGTGAGCGAGACGGTCCGTGATGACCGGTCAGCCTCGACGCGTCGTCGGGACCGGCCGCGAGCGGCGCACAGGGATGCGGCCGTGGTCGGCGCCGTCGGTGCGGTAGTGGAACAGGGTGATGTTCAGCATGGGTGCCGCACCTCGAAGGAAGTGGGCCCAGCGCTCCCGCGACTCGGGGAAGAGGAAGGAGAAGAGGCGCTCGGCACGCCCGGGTGGCGCCCGCCCGATCGCGAGCGCACGTGGACTTAGCGAGCTCGCCCGCCGGTGAGGTCGACGACGTCGCGGCCAGCCCTCCTCCCGTCCGCCACGATCTCCGGCGCCCTGGCGACCGGGCGATGCGCGCACGCCCACTGAAGATGCGGGCGGGGTCGGTCTCGGTGCGGGCCGCGGAGAGGCGGTAGAAGTTGAACCTCGCGTGACCGAGCGGGCGGACCGAGGCGAAGCGCGGGAGGAGCCCTGCTCCTCGGGGATGGCAGGACGAGGATGGCCTCACGCTGCTCACACGATTCCCGCCAGCCTCGGAGATGCAGCGCGCGCCTGGTGGAAGTGAGGTTGGCGCCGGACGGGACGACAGGCGAGGCGCTCGCCGGCCAGGTGGTGCTCGGCGCACGTAGCGCTTGAGGCCCGCCAGGGCCAGGGCTCGGAGGGCTCGAGATGGCGCGGCACGTCGTCGAAGACGTCTCCCCGCACGGCGGCGGAGGTCTCCGGTTTCTGGAGGAGACGGTGACGACGTCGTCGAGCAGGGCCCGGCACAGGCGGTCTCCTCCCGATGCGGCGCACGGCCGCCCTTCGGCGAACAGGCCCCATGGTGCAGGGTGGGCTGGGCTCACCGCCCAGGAGGGCGGCTCAGACGAGCCGACTCCTCGTGCTCGACGCCGATGACCCGATGCCGGCGCAGGAGCGGCGTGGAGGCGGCGAGCGGCGGCCGCCCGCCGCCGCCCACGGGGCACGAAGACGCGGTCGAGGTCGGCGTCCTGCTGGATGAGCTCCAGGCCGATGGTGCCTGGCCGGCGATGACGCGGGGGTCGTCGAGAGGGGGCGATGTGAGGGCCCTGCGACCCTCAGCTGGCAGACACGCTGGGCCTCGGCGCGGCGTCAGGTGTCCCCGAGAGCAGGACCTCGCCGCCCAGTCGCGAACAGCGTCGACAGCGCGGTGCATGAGGGGGTGACGGTGAGGCATGACGATGGTGAGCGCTCGACGCCCAGCAGCGCGGCGGAGCGGCCACGCCCACCGAGGCGTGGTTGCCGGCCGAGGGCGGTGACGACGCCGCGCGCGCATCGGCGCGCGGGCGCGCATGGCGTTATGCGCGCCGCGGATCTTGAAGGAGGGACCGACTGGAGGTCCTCGCGCTTGACCTCGACGGTGTTGCCCAGGCGGGCCGACAGTCGGCATCTCTGCAGGGCGTGTGCCGGCCGCCTCGTAGACGGGGCCTTGAGGATCTCCCGCAGGTAGCGGGC
>BNJT01001848.1_pt1 | contig 84870 bp, 135 predicted proteins | sample 8540491 | NCBI WGS metagenome assembly BNJT01 (sample SAMD00202455, study PRJDB9452) | human saliva metagenome | host: Homo sapiens | reverse complement strand
CACCCTCACCGACCGTGCTGCCGAGGGTGCTGCCCGCTGGACCGTGCACCAGTGGCTGAAAAAGGCCGTGCTGCTGTCGTTCCGCCTGACCGACAACGCCCCCATGCAGGCCGGCATGCTGCAGTTCTTCGACAAGGTGCCCACCAAGTTCGACGGCATGAGCGCGGAAGCGTTTGCAAGGGCAGGTTACCGCGTGGTGCCGCCCGCCGTCGCGCGCCGCGGTTCGTTCATCGGAAAGAACGTCGTGCTGATGCCCTCCTACGTCAATATCGGCGCGTATGTCGACGAAGGCACGATGGTCGACACCTGGGCGACCGTCGGGTCGTGCGCACAGATCGGCAAGAACGTCCACCTGTCGGGCGGGGTCGGCATTGGCGGCGTGCTGGAGCCGCTGCAGGCCAACCCCACCATCATCGAGGACAACTGCTTCATCGGTGCCCGGTCCGAAGTGGTCGAGGGTGTGATCGTCGAAGAAAACTCGGTGCTGGCCATGGGCGTGTTCCTGAGCCAGTCCACGAAGATCTACGAGCGCGAGACCGGCCGCATCCATCAGGGGCCGGGTTCCCCAGTGGATCGGTCGTGGTGCCGGGCAGCCTGCCGTCGAAGGATGGAAGCGTCCATCTCGCGTAGTGCCGTCATCGTCAAGCGTGTCGATGCCCAGACCCGGGCCAAGACCGCCATCAATGACCTGCTGCGCGGGGCGGATGCCTGATTCCGGTCCGAAGCCGGACTGGCGTTTCAAACCGGGAGGCAGCCCCTGCACTGCACCCGACCCTGAAGCCGCGGGTGGGCGCCTGCCCGTGGCTACCACAGGGCCGGCTGCATCCGGAGCGCCTCCGTGAAACGTACCCGCACTGGACCCGTGCGTGCGTTTCCGTCCCAACCAGGCACCCGAACCGATCATGGCGATCAACAAGCTGCTGGAAGTGATGGCCCAACAGAAGGCCTCCGACCTCTTCATCTCCGTGGGCTCCCGGTCCAGATCAAGATCCACGGCGCCATGCATGCGCTGACCGCTCCGGACAAGCGCCTGACCCCGCAGCAGGCCGAGGCCCTGCTGCGCACGGCCATCAACGACCAGCAGTGGAAGCGTTTTCAGGACGAGAACGAACTCAACATCGGCTACGGCCTGAAGGACGTGGGCAGCTTCCGGATTTCGCTGTTCCGCCAGCGGGGCACCGCGGCTGCCGTCATCCGCTACATTCCCGGCGACATCCCCGAGTTCGACACGCTGGGCATGCCGGCCGTGCTGAAGGAACTGATCCTGCAGCCGCGCGGTCTCTTCCTGATGGTGGGGCCACCGGCGTCGGCAAGACCACCACGCTGGCCTCGCTGATCGACTATCGCAACGCCCACTGCACCGGCCACATCCTCACGCTGGAAGACCCGATCGAGTTCGTCTTCCGCAACCAGCTCTCCATCGTCAACCAGCGCCAGATCGGCTCCGACACGCGTGACCTGCACACCGCGCTCAAGAGTGCGCTGCGCCAGGCGCCCGACTGCATCCTGATCGGCGAGATCCGCGATATCGAGGCCATGGCTGCTGCCATTGCCTATGCGCAGTCAGGCCACCTGGTGCTGGCCACGCTGCACGCAAACAACGCCGCCCATGCGCTGAACCGCATCCTGAGCTTCTATGCGCCGGAGAACCGTGCCGCCCTGCTGGCCGATCTGTCCACCACGCTGAAATGCATCGTGTCGCAGCGGCTGCTGGCCACCGTCGAGGGAGGGCGTGTACCGGCCGCCGAGGTGATGATCAACACCAACCACGTGGCCGAGCTGATCGCCGCCGGGCGTCTGTCGGAGATCCCCGACGCCATCAACAACAGTCTGGCCGCCGGCTCGCAATCCTTCGACCGCTCACTGACCGCCCTGCTGCGCGCCGGCCGCATCACGAAGGAAGACGCGCTGCAGCACAGCGACTCGCCCACCAACCTGCTCTGGCTGCTGGACAACTACACCGAGGAAGTCCCGGCCGCCGATGCCGGACAGGGCGACGGCAAACTGGAGCTGCCGGGTCTGCTGGCCCAGCAGGCTGCCGATTTCAGCAGGCAGCGCGGCCCGGCCACCCGCGGCCCGCAATTCTCCCGTCCCACGCTGGCCGACATGGACGACGCGCACGGTGCACCAGCCGGCACGGCGCCCGGCGCCTCCCAGCTGGGCACGCCACCGGGCGCCGGCGCGCTGGCCACCCAGGGCCCCGATACCCTGATCCGGCCGCCCTCCCCCAGCCGCCCGCCAGCGCAGCCGCCACCGCAGCAGCGGCTGCCGCCGGCACAGCCGCCCAGCACGGCACCGGCGGCCCGGCCAGCCAGATCTTCCCGCCAACCGCCACCCAGCCGCCTGCCACGCAGTCGCCGGCCCCCGCTGTGGCCAGCCAGGCACCGGTCAGCGGGATATTTTCAACGGTACCCCATCAACACCGCAAAAACATGGCACACTGCCCCCGGCACGGGTGGGGCGGGTGTTCCGGCAGGCGGTCATCCCAGCACGTCTCCAGGCCAGCCGGGTACAGGTCCGCAGGGTGGCAATGCCGGTGCAGCGGGCGGTCCGTCGGCGCCACCACCTTCCCAGGGTGCCTCCTTTGCAGAATTCATGATCAGGCTCGACGAATGACAGTCACGGTTTACGGCATTCCCAACTGCGACCAGATCCGCAAGACCCGGGCCTGGCTCGACCAGCACGGCATCGATTACCGCTTCCACGACTACCGAAGGAGGGCCTCGATGCCGCCACCCTGCAGGACTGGGTTCGCCGTACCGGTCTCGACACCCTGATCAACCGCCGGGGCACCACCTGGCGCAGGCTGGACGCCACCCAGCAGGCCGCCGCGGCCAGTCCTGCCACGGCCATTGCCCTGCTGCAGGCCCATCCTGCCCTCATCAAACGCCCTGTCATCACCACCAGCCAGCGCCCTGATGCCCTGCAGGGTGGGCTTCAGTGACGAGGCCCTGCGCTCCTTCCTGCTTCCCGCATGACAGCCCATTTCCCCGCCTTCGCCCACGTCGTGCCACGTTCGCCGTACCGCACCGACTACAGCCCCCAGTCCGCCAGCCTGATCGACGCCCAGGAAAGCCTGCGCACCCTGCGTGACTGGGTCCGCTATGCCGTCAGCCGCCTGCAGGCCGCCGGCGCCTCCTTCGGTCACGGCACCGACAACGCCTACGACGAAGCCATCTGGCTGGTCTGCTGGTGCCTGCACCTGCCCGTCGAACAGTACGAGGATCTGGCCAGTGCCACCCTGCTGCCCGACGAGCGCCGCAAGCTGCGCAACCTCATCGACGCCCGCAGCCAGTGCGACCAGCCGCTGGCCTACCTGACCGGCGAGGCCTGGCTGATGGGCTTCGGTTCCGGGCCGATGCCCGGGCACTCGTGCCGCGTTCGCTGCTGGGCGAGGCGCTGGTGCACCACGCCTTCGACCCTGGCTGAACCAGGACATGCTGCAGCCCTTCCACGATCTGGCCGATGAACTGGATCAGGACGTGCGCACGCAGCCGCCCCCGTCCAGCCAGCCCTACCGCATCCTCGACCTGTGCACCGGGGGCGGCAGCCTGGCCATCATCGCGGCCCACTGCTTCCCGGGTGCCGAGGTCATCGGCAGCGACATCTCGGCCGATGCCCTGCAGCTCGCCGCCGAAAACCTGCTCGACTACCAGCTCGAAGACCGCATCGAACTGCGTCGCGGCGACCTGTTCGAAAGCCTGGAAGGCGAGCAGTTCAAGCTCATCCCGTGCAACCCGCCCTACGTCAACGCCGGCTCCATGGCAGCCCCTGCCCTCCGAGTACCGGGCCCGAGCCCTGAAAAGGCGCTGGGTTCCGGCGAGGACGGCATGGACCTGATCGCCCGCCTGCTGGCCGAAGCGCCCGAGCACCTCTGGCCCTGCGGCGTGCTGGCGCTGGAGATCGGGCACGAGATGCCCAACTTCCGCCGGCGTTTCCCGGGTCTCGTGTGGACGGCCATCCCCGTGGCCCAGGGCGACGACCGCATCGTGCTGATCACTGCCGACGACCTGAAGCAGTGGCGTGACCAGCAGCCTGCAGAGGAAGGGCTCGCCAACGGCGCGTTCATCTGAGCAGCGCTCGGGATGCACCCGCAGGCACCATCCGTCCTGGCACGCCCGTCATCCAGCCCATTCTTCTTCATCAGCCGGGCCGCTGCAACTGGCTGACATTTGATGCACCCGCGCCAGCGGAAATTTTGGGATAATCGGACTCTTTCCCGTACCCGGGCCGCATGCCACCTCCCTGCGGGTCGCGCCTCCCGCAGGGGTGAATCGCCCTCGCACCGGCCCGCCACAGACGAACGCCGTCCCCGGAATCCCGCCTTGATCCGCTTCGACAACCTCAGCCTGGCCCGCGCCGGGCGCCCGCTGTTCGGCAACGCCTCGCTCATCATCAACCCCGGTGAGCGCGTGGCCCTCATCGAGTGCCAACGGCAGCGGCAAAAAGCTCGCTGCTGGCCCTGCTGCGCGGTGATCTCTCGCCCGAACAGGGGCAATGTCGACCTGCCGAAGCTGCGCATCGCCTGGCTTGCCCAGCATGCGCCCCAGGCCAGCATCAACCCCGTTCGCTTCGTGATGAACGCCGATGCCGCCCTGGTCGCCGCAGAAGCCGCCATCCGGCAGGCTGAGGCCAACGGCAACGCGGCGAGGCCATAGGGCGAAGCCTACGCCCACTGGATCGACGCCGGCGGCCCTCGGCCGAGGCCCGTGCAGCCGAACTGCTCGACGGTCTGGGCTTTGGCCAGGCGCAGCTCTCCCGCACCGTCAACGAACTGTCGGGCGGCTGGAAGATGCGCCTGAATCTGGCCTGCGTGCTGATGGTCCCCAGCGACCTGCTGCTGCTGGACGAGCCCACCAACCACCTCGACCTGGACGCCGTGCTCTGGCTGGAACGGCAGCTGATGCGCCACCCGCCATCCAGCTGATCGTCTCGCACGACCGCGACTTTCTCGACCGCGTGGCCACCACCAGCCTGGTCATCGAGGACGGCACCCTCAACTGCTACCCCGGCGGCTACACCGCCAGCGAGAACATCCGCGCCGAACGCGCCGCCCAGCGCGAACGCGAACGCCGCGAACAGCAGGCCCGCATCGAGCACCTCAACCGGTTCATTGCCCGCTTCCGCGCCAAGGCCACCAAGGCCAGGCAGGCGCAGAGCCGCCTGAAGGCGCTGGAGCGGATGGAGACCATCGCCCCGCTGCGTGCCACCCGCGGCATCGATTTCGAGTTTGCCCAACCACCCGAGGGCCCCGATCCACTGATCCGCGCCGAGCACCTCGCCTGCGGCCACAGCCCGCAGCAGCCCGTCGTCACGCTGCCCGAGCTGATCGTGCGCCGCGGCGCCCGCATCGGCATTCTGGGCCGCAACGGCACCGGCAAGACCACGCTGATCCGCACGCTGATCGGCGATCTGGCACCGCTCTCCGGCGACCTCACCCGTGCCGCCACCCTCGATACGGGCTACCTCGCCCAGGAGCAGATCGAAGACCTGCGCCCCGACGACTCCCGCTGCAGCACCTGGCCCGCCAGGCACCGCAGGAGCGCGAGCAGGTGCTGCGCGGCTTCCTGGTGCCTTCGGCTTTTCGGGCGACGACGCACTGCGCCCCACCGGGCCGATGTCCGGCGGCGAGAAAGACCCGCCTGTGTCTGGCCCTGCTGGCCTGGGAGAAGCCCGGTTTTTCTGGTGCTGGACGAACCCACCAACCACCTCGACGCCAACACCCGTGACGCACTGGCCGACGCCCTGGCCGAATTCGAAGGCCCGCTGCTGCTGGTCTCGCACGACCGTTACCTGCCGCGCAGCACCGTCGATGAATTCTGGCTGGTGGACAACGGCGTGCTCCGTCCCCTTCGACGGCGATCTGGACGACTATGCGCAGTGGCTGCAGAAGGAACGCAGCAGCAAGGCTGCCGCCGATGCGGCAACGCAGGGCAGCGCTGGCAAGGGCAGCGCTGCGTCCGGAACAGGCCGCACAGGCGGCACGGCCACCACGAACAGCACAGGGCGGTACCAGTGCCGCAGCCGGGGCCATGCCGGCAGCCACCCGGACCATCACGAAAGGAGCGGCGAACGGGCCGGAACCACGACTGCCAGCACCCGGGCATGGGCCAGAGCGGCCATGCCACCGGCATCACGGCAGGCAACAGCGCCGGCAGCACAGCGTGGCAGCACCGGCTCCACCAACCGCGCCAGCGACCGCCGCGAGCGCGCCCAGCAGCGTGCCGCCCTGGCCGCCCGCAGAAAGCCCATCGAACAGGCCATCCGGAAGATCGAGACAGCAGATGGAACAGCTGCAGGCCCGCGCCGACGAGATCGACCAGGCGCTGGCCGCCCCGATGCCTTCAGTGACCGGGCTGCCGCCACGGCCCTGCAGCGCGAGCGCGCCCAGATCGGCACCGATCTGGAGGCCCTGGAAAACGACTGGCTGGAACAGCAGGAGCGGCTGGAGGCCGTGGAGCGGGAGTAATTACTGCAGCGGCCTTTCAGCGACGGCGGCAGCGGCACCGTCATCACCTCGATGCCTTCCTCGCGCAGCTCGGCCGTTTCCGCGCGGTGGCCGTGCCGCGAATGGCCCGTGCCGGTGCTTCCTGAAATGAATGCGACGGGCTTCCTCCGCAAACCGGCTGCCCACGTCCTCGGTGGATTCCACCAGCTTGCGCAGCCCCGCATCAGTGCCCCCTGCAGCTCGCGCATCTGCTCCGCACCACCCGACAGACCGGACGACGGCATCTCCTGCCCTTCTGCCCCCGCTCACGTTCCCCTTCGGCACCCTCCGCGCGCCCTGTGCTCCCGCCTCTGCACCACTGCCCCGGCGGCCTTCGGTCTCCCCGGCATGTGACAGGTTCAGCCGTGGCGCCGACAGCAGCTTGCGCACCTGGCGCGAGCCGCACATCGGGCATTCCAGCAGTCCGGTCTCGCGCTGATGCTCGAAATCATCCGCCGAGGCAAACCAGCCCTCGAAGGCATGCTCATGCTCACAGCAAAGGTCGAAGACTTTCAGAATGGCCTCCTGTAGCGTCCCTTCCCGCGGGACAGGGAACAGATGAGGGAACATGCACCTGCTGGCGCCTGTACAACCAGCCCCAGGCGCGCGGAGAACATGCCAGCGTTCAGGGTACCCAGCACATTGGCCACAAGCAGCCCCCACGCGGGGAGACGCACGTCTGACGTTGCGCCTGGGCTCCGGGCCTCGTCCAGCCCCTTCGCGCACAGACCCGCCAGCACGCCGCACACGGTGCCAGCCCCCACAGGCGAGGGGCGCACAAAAAAGCGGCCCCGAGGGGCCGCGTGCATCAGCAGGCCGACGCACGGGTCACTGATGATCCCCCGAAGCGTCGTCGCTGTCCAGATGCCGTTCGATCTTCAGGCTGCCCTTCAGTGCGGCAATCCAGGCCTGCGTCTCGGCATTGGCCAGGGTCTGGCGCAGCTGACCCTTGTAGGCATCCATCCGCTGCTTCGCGGCATCATCCGGCGGCAGCGCCTTTTCCACGCGGATCAGCTGGTAGCCTGCATGGCCCAGATCGGCCCCCACCCAGGCCGGCAGCTGGTCTGCCGGCACACCAAAGGCGGCCTGCAGGGCATCACGCTGCAGACGGCCCGGCTGGGCACGGCTGACGGTGTTCTCTTCGCTCAGCCCCGCGGGTGCCTTCGCATCCTTGCCGGCTTCCTTCAGCGCCGCCAGCTGCTTCTCGCCGGCCTCGCGGGCCAGACGGGCGGCTTCGTCGGCCATCCAGCGCTGCTTCACCGTGTCCTTCACCTCGTCGAAGGTCTGGCGATGCTGCGGATGGTGAGCATCCACGCGGGCCGACACCAGCACGCCCGGCGCAATCTCGATGGCCGTGGTGTTGCGGTGCTCTTCCAGCGCCTCGGGTGCATAGAGCTGGTCCAGCAGGCGGGCATTGGCCTCCACCGAACCTTCCCTGGGCACCGGCGGCCGGCTTGCGTGGCAGCCCCTTCGGCCTTCTCGATGTTCAGCTTGAAGCGCTCGGCCACGGGCTTGAGCGAATCGGCCTGCTCGTACACCATGTTCGACAGGGTTCTCGGCCTCGGCGTTGCAGCGTCTGGCCGCCTCTTCCTCACGCCACATCTTCAGCAGCTCGGGCTTCACGTCCGCCAGCGGCTTCTGCCTCCACCCTTCACGCCCGTCACCTGATGACGTGATAGCCATACTCGCTTTCCACCACGTCGGTGAAGCCCGGTTTGTCCAGCGCAAAGGCAGCGTCGGCAAAGGGCTTGACCATCGTGTCACGCTCGAAAAAGCCCAGATCACCGCCCTGCGAGATCGAGACCCGGTCTTCGGAGTTCTTCTTCGCCAGCTCGGCAAAGCCGTCCGGATTGGCCTTCGCCTCGGCCAGCAGCGCCTCGGCGCGTTCCTTCACCTTCTTCCGGGCAGCGTCATCGGCCCCTTTCCGGCACCTTCAGCAGGGATGTGGCTGGCCTGGCGCTCGTCGGCATCGTTGAACTGGTTGCGGTGCTTCTGGTAGAAGGCTTCCAGATCCTTCTCCGAGGGCTCGGCATCCTTCGGGCAGAATATCGGCGCGTTTGAGCGTCACTAGCTGATATCCACCGACTCGGGCTGGTCGAACTCGGCCGCATGGGCGTCGTACCAGGCTTTCAGCTGCTCATCGGTCGGGTTCAGGCCCTTTTTCGTAGTCCTTCGTGGGCAGCAGCAGGGTGCGCACCACGCGCCAGTTCTCCAGCGTGGCCACCAGACTGTCCACCACCGCCTGCGGCACCATGGCCGATTCGCGCACGGCGCGCTCCACGGCCCCAGCGCCAGCTGCTGGCTGATCGAGGGCCTCGTACTGGGCAGCCGTCATCTGGTTGGCCGCCAGCAGACGCTGGTAGGCCTCGATGTCGAACTGCCCCTTGTCGGTGCGCAGGTCCTGGTGGCGCTGCAGAATGGCGCGCTGGATCTCGGGCCGCGGCCACGGTGATGCGGTTCTTGCGCGCATCCACCAGCATGGCCTGCTGGGTGATGATGTTCTCCAGCACCTCGGCCCGCATGGCGGGTGAGTCGTACACCGCCGCATCGAAGTTGTCGCCCAGCATCTGCTGCATCTGCTGGACCTGCTGCCGGTAGGTGTTGTCGAAATAGGCGCGCGGCACCGGCTCGCCTTTCCACCGAGGCCACCGCATCGCCGTGGCCGAACATCTGAGTCGTAGCCGGATATGCCGAAGAACACGAACGCGGGCAGAATCAGCACCAGCAGCAGCGCCTGCGCCAGCCGCTGGTGGGTTCGGATGAAATCAAACATGGGATCCTGGTCGGTAGAGAGGAATCCCCGTAGTTTATTCGAGATGCGCGCCGTTGCCCGCAGCATGGGGGCAAATCGCCGTGGCTGCAACAGACAGGTACAAGCTGCCAGCAGGGGTGGCGCAGGCATGGACCCCATCAGGCATGGGCATGGACCCATTCTTCTGCGCGACACTGCCATTTGAACGTACGGGACAGGGTGGTAAGACCGCAGAATCCCCGATGGCCTCACGGCACTGCCGGCACAGTCTCTAGATTTCAGCCAGCCAGCCTTCCTTCAGCGCGGCACGGTCACCCTGATCACCAGCACCAGCACGCCTCCCGCCACGGGGGCTGCTACCAGCAGCGCGGCGGACGGCGGCCACTCCGCCACCAGGGGACAGGGGCACCACCAGAATCATCAGCCTGACCAGAATCCGGAAGAAGGATCTCATCTCAACCCCCGCGCGCCATCCCGGGCCGCACGGCCTCCCTCGAAACCGCCCTGCCCTCATTGATTCTCCCGGGAAATACACCGTTTCAGCATGCATGGTGCAGGGATGCTAGCCAGCGCCATGCGCCCTGACTGCAACCGCCAGCCGGGCACGCCCCCAGGCGGCACGACCAGGGCACGGGCGACTGCGGATCATCGGACAACCAGTCCGACTGTCTCTGCCGACACACTTCTCACCCCGCGCCGGCCCACTGCGAACTCCCCCACGCTGCCCACCTGCATGGGTACGCACGCCAGACACGCCTTCCGGGCATGCTCCGGCCTCACTCCGCGCCGCTCTTGCTCGCCACGCGCTGTGCAAAAAATAGTGGTTGTAGGCCACGCGCCGAGTCGGCATAGGCGTCGTTCTGCCAGCCCACGCAGCGCTGCGCGTAACGGCGCATCGAATCCAGAACGCGGGCGAAACACCGGATCGCCATTGCTGTTGCGCACCGTCACCGGTCCCACGCCACCAGTTGCGCCTTCAGCACCGACTCCGGGCGTCTTGTAGAAGCGCACGCCCTGCACCTCGCGCATCTCGATGTAATGCGTGGAATTGGCATTGGTCTGGCGGCTTCCATCATGGCCGTCACGGCCTGCGTCGCAATGTTCACCGCCTGCTGCCAGGCCGGCGACAGTGCATTCCAGGCATCGCGGTTGACCAGCAGCTCCACCTGTTCGGTGATCTGGTGAAAGCTCTGCAGCATGCACACCTTCAGCACATCCGGCAGGCCCAGTGCCCGGTCGCTGGAAATGGTGCTGAACTCGGCCGCCTCGATCTCGCCGCGACGCAGCGCCGGCACGATCTCGTCCACTGGCAGCTGGAACACCGTGGCGCCCAGCTCCTGATAGATCTGCGCCGCCAGCCCCCCGGCATGAAAAACGCATGCCGGCCAGGTCCTCGGTACGCGAAATGGGCCGCTTGAACCAGCCGAAGGCCGGTGTGGGCAGCGGCCCGTACAGCAGCTGAATGCACCTTCAGCCCCTCGGCCTCGTACAGCTCCTGCAGCATGGCCTCGCCGCCACCGTACTGGTGCCACGACAGCAGCGTCATGCCGTCCATCCCGAAGGCCGGGCCACTGCCCACAGCCCCAGGGCCGGCTGGCGCATGGCATCGAGGCTCAGCACACGATGGGCCGCCTCAGCCTGCCACGCGACACGGCCCCGACAGCGCCTCGGTGGGCACCTCGTGACCGGCCGGCAGCACCTCGAGCTGCAGCCGGCCTTCGGTCATCGTGCCCAGCACCTCGGCCAGCGTGGTGATGTACGCATGAAAATCATCTTCCAGCGTCCAGGCCATCTGGCAGCGCCAGACCACCGGTGCCGGCTGGGACTCCGCCCGGGCACGGGCCATGGCCCGTGCAGGGCCCGGGCCGCTGACGGCCCCAAGGACAGCGCCGCCAGCCCTGCCCCAGACCGGCCCCTGCAGCAGCCGGCGCCGGGCCGGCGGTGCGACCGTGGCCACCGGACGACGGCGGCAGATGGCGTACGGCCAGCCACCGCGGTGCCGGATACGGCAGACCCCGCGGCCCTGCCGATGCTCACCAGCCGGCCGCCAGGGCGATTCGAAGCCTGATTTCATGCGTTCTTTTTGCAGATCACTCCACGCGGGCAGCCTCCGGCGCCAGTAACGGTGACCGCTTTCTCCCTCGTAATACTCGCGATCATCGTCGATGTAGATGCCCTTGTCCACCAGTGGTTGGCCCGGACGCCACTGTTCGGGCACCTGCCAGACCTGGCAGACCAGACGGCCCGCCGTGGCCAGCGCATAATTCCAGCACAGGGCCGCCTCCTGGGCACCCGGGCCTTCACGCAGCACCAGCTGGGCAAACTGCGGACCGTTCTGCCACTGCTGCAGCACCTTGCCGAACGGCACTTCCGCTTCCTTGTGCACCCGGAAGGCACTGTGCGCCGTCAGCATCACCGTCTGTCGCTCTGCGCGAGGCCGGCACCATGAACTGCGTACCGTACTGCGCACCCTGACGTACCGAGCGCATCGTGCGCACCGACAGCCAGTTGCCCACGGCCAGCGCGCGGTCGTCCTGCGAAAATAGGTCAGTGCCCAAAGATCCGTGAACGGACGGTTTTGCACCGGCACTGCGCTGGTTGTCGTTCTGCACCACATGACGCTGGTCATAGCGGTAGGCACCCGGCATCGGACGATAGCCATCCGCCACGTTGTACACCGGTGGCACGGTGGGGTTCGACGGCTGCGCATAGTCGGTCAGACCGCTGCGTACGTCCACCGCCGGCGTCAGCGCATCGTGCGTGACCACACCACCCATACCATGCACCTCGGCCGCATGCGTGGCGGCACTGCCACTGCTCTGGTCCAGCATCGTGGCCAGCACGGCACCGCTCACCCGGTGGCCGACAGCGGTGCACGGGCCACGGCCCTCGGCGTGCAGCACCGGCCCCTGCACGGTCACGCCCTCGCTGCCGGCCGCGCCAGCGGACGGCCATCACCATCGTCAGCACCGCCAGGGCGCCGGCCGAGATCATCCAGTTCTGCTTGTTGCGCTTCATGTTGTTCATTGCTCCCTTCAGCGGCCAGCCGTCAGCTGCTGCCAGTACAGATGGCCGGACTCGCCCTGGGCCATGCGGTTGTCATTCACGAAATTGCCCCCGTTGGCCAGCGCGCCACCCGGCTGCCAGCCCCCGGCACCTGCCAGGCCCTGGCGAGTACGTGCGCTTCAGGTTGGGCAGCCAGAAGTTCCAGCACAGCTGCGGCTGGCTGCTGCTGCCGTTCTTGAGCAGCCACAGCTGCACATAGGTGTTATCGGCACTCCACTGCTGCACGAGGCTGCCGTAGGGCACCAGCTGGTCGTCACGCCAGCGCGGCATGTTCTGGCCATAGAGGTTGGCCCGCCAGTACGGTACCGGCGCAGCCCCTTCGCGCACCGGCACGCCCGGCACACCGGTACGGTCATAGCGGCCGTTGTCCAGCTTGTTCGGCGTCCACGACATCACGTGCAGCATCTTGCCCACCGACACCGAACCGGCGCCGGAGACCAGCAGCGTCGTTCATGTTGAACTCGCCGAAGGGACAGGTGGCAGCGCTGCTCGAGCCATAGAGGTTCTGCACCGCATGTACATCTGCAGCTGGCTGCGCCGCTCTGCCGGCAGGCCGCCCTGGAACCCGTCATTGGCGGGTGTCAGACCGAAACCAGCCGTCACCATCGGCAGCGCCGTGTCGTAATCACCCGAACCATTGCGGGCCGCCACCGGCACCAGGAAGGTGTGGTCGGTCGGACCGATCTCGTGCAGTGGGTTTGCCCGCATGCTGGTCCAGCAGCGTCGCGAGCAGTGCACCGCTCACGCCCTGTACCGAATACGGTGCCTGGCCGGCCGCCACGGAGGCGTCACGCGCCACACCACCGGCGCGCACCAGCTCACCCGCTGGCCCGCGTGCCGGTGCACCGTCCGCAGCCTTCAGCGCGACCGTCCCGGTCGACGGCAGCACATCCACCACCGTCTGGCCCACCGAGGCCAGCAGCAGCGGTGCATCGCCCGCACGGGACACGTTGTCCTGCAGCTCGGTCACATCGGCATCCGTTCCACCCCGCCGCCTTGACCACGGCCGCCAGCGTCGCAGCCTGCGCCGCTTCGCCCTCGAACTGGACCGTTTCCACGGCCTTGCTGGCCGACACCGCATTCGATGCCGCCGCATCCTGCCATTCTCACCACTGCCACAGGCCGCCAGCACTGCCAGCATTGCGGCACTCACGGTCCATTGATTGCGCTTGCTCACCATGTTCTTTTCCTTGGTTGCTCCATTCCGGTTGAAAAAGCACCCTCACCTTAACCAGCCGCCATGGGCGCAACCAAACCACCGGCGACAGACGGCAGCCGCACCATCACATCAGCCACAGACGGGCAGATGAACGGCGGACAGGGCTGATCACGGGCACGCAGGCAGACAGCAGCCGTAACGTTGATCACAAACCGGCAGAGGAACAGCGGCCGTGACACTGATGCGCGGGTACTCGCAGGACCATGGCAAAGCTTTTTCGTCACCTGTGGAACGACCTGCACGCGCAGAACTCATGCGCACCGGGGTGGTTCGCGCCAGAATCATCACCCAGTGGCTGCCATGCCACAGGACTCGTGCACATCGAGGTGGTTCCCTTCGGGCAGCCTCCAGACCTCTGTGCTCGCCCCCCCACACACAACTGCTCGGCCCGCAGCCCAAAGCCCAAAGCCCAAAGCCCAAAGCCCAAAGCCCAGCGTCTCAAACCCGCCCGGAACCATCCAGTAACGCCCTCACCTGCTCACCCCTCCCCGCCAGTACCACCCGCGCCCACCCTGCCGCCCAGTCCGTGAAATCCACCACGCATCCCGTCCGACGCACCGCCGGTCTGCCACCCGCCGTGACTTATTGCCGCGCCGGAACGCCGCCTTTCCGTAGGATGCACGGCACTGACAGCCCGACGGACGGCGCCGCGCAAAGCGCCCCGACAGTCCAGACGGCCAGCCGGCCGCACAGCCTTCCGGACAAACATCCATCGCCGTGCGTGCCGATCCCGGCACCCATTTTTGCCTGGCCCGCCCAGGCCAACCGGAACGAGGTGAGCCCCATGTTGACGTTGACCACTACCCGCAAACTCCAGATCAGTGCTGCCGTGATGCTGGCCCTCGCCGGCTGCGGCGGTGGCGGCAACAGCACCAGCGAGCCACTGGCCACCGCCCCGGGCGGCAACACCCAGGCAGGCGCCATCACGGCGCCAGAATGCCCAGACGCCAGCCACACCAGCACCCCAGGCACCGGCCACACCGGCCCCGCAGGCCCAGGCCGACACCACCCCGCAGCAACCGGCCGCCCCCACCGTGCCGGAACAGCCCGCCAAACCGGAACAGCCCGCTCAACCGGCACCCCAGCAGCCCGACACATCCGCCAGCCCCCCGGCACCTGCCGTACCTGCTGCACCGGCCGTCCGCGCTGCCATCAGCGCCGAGGGCATCACCGGTGCCGTGCTGGCCACCATGCTGGACCAGCGCAGTGTCGAACCGGGCGAGCAGGACAGTGCCCTGGCCTGGCCCTCCACCCTCGATGGCCAGTTCCTGAGCACCACCCACGTTCCGTCCGTGCAGTCGGTGCAGTTCCGCAGCACGCCGTATGCCGGTGAGGGCGAGCGTCCGGGGGCACCGGGCAGCTACAGCGCCGCCAACGGCATTTACACCTACACGGCCTTCAACGGCACCGTCCACACCGACAACCCCAGTACCTACGCCGTCAACTCCATCGGCATGGACCTGGACATCAATCGCACCGACGATGCCGTCGTGCTCGGCACCAAACTGGTTGCTCTGGATGTCAACGGCGAGAACTACCAGAACGGCCCCACTACACCAGCCACGGCTACAAGGTGGGTGACAACGAGCTGATCCGCTACAACGAAGTGCTGACCGAATGGGAAAACGGCGCCCACAGCGTGCAGATCAGCATCGCACAGGGTTGCCGACGACCAGGCCGCCCTGTGCTGGAACTTCCACCTGCCCAACACCAGCCGCCTGTACCGCAACAAGTGGAAAGGTGCCGCCGACTGGAAAGCCGGCCAGCCGCTGGTCCACGCCGGCTACTACCTGGTCGAAGACCGCAACGGCAGCTCTACTGGCATACCAAACCGGTGAGCCGGTAATCCCATCCCGGGCGGGAGCGGGCCCTGACAGAACAGCCCGCCCTGTCCGTCATCAGGCGCCCTCCCCAGCGCGTGTCATGGACTCATTCGTCAGATCCAGCACCTTGGCGGCCGCAGTCTGTTGACAGATCCGACCCTTATCCGGCTGGCTATCCCTCACCAGCCACCGCCGCCAGCCCCTGTATCCGCTGGCGGCTTTTTGTCTTGAATCGGCCCTGTGCATCACGCGCTGGCTACGCTTACCGTACGCGACAGCGTACAGCGCCAGGAACGTACGAACTCATTCGTCTCCCCGCCCCCTTTTTGAGCGCGCACGGCTGTGCTGGCAATGCCTCGAAAGTCATCGAGGATTTTTGCGGCCCGACCACCTTGTCCTGCATGCCCGAAGTTGCGGAGACAAACAGGCCCATGGCCACTTCCACAGCACGAACGCCCCTTGATCATTCGTGGCGCCAATAGTCGCCGTCAGCCAAAAACGACAATTTCCGCCTTCACATTCTTAACAAATGTGTCAGCCACGTTATTCCCGGATGAATGGTAGGGAGTTTGAGGGATAAACTCCCGCCCTGTCTGGCAATTGCCTCCTTTTATCCGGTTCAGCCGCCCGCGTGGCGGATTCGTATGGGTGGAATCGTGTTGACAAAAACAACAAACTTCAAATCAGTGCCGCTGTCCTGCTCCTGCTGGCTGGTTGCGGTGGTGGCGGTGGCGGCAGCGAGGCACCGAAGGCCGTTTCGCCCAGCCCGGCTGCGCCCACGGCCCCCTCGTCGTCCAGTACCGGAACCACTTCGGGCACCACGTCGAACACCGCATCGGCCGCAACGAGCAGCGGTTCGACCACCACCGATCCGGCCACCCAGGCTGCCGTCACCCAGGCCCAGAATGCCGCCATTCAGGCTGCCAATCAGGCGCAGGCCGCTGCTGCCCAGGCCCGTGCTGCGGCCGAAGCAGCCGCCGCCGCACAGACCGCCGCTGCCCGCCTGATCAACCAGGCCAACGCCAGTGCTGCCGAGCGCACCGCTGCGCAGCGGGAGGCCGCCCAGAAACTGTCTGCAGCCCAGGCTGCCGCAAAGGCTGCTGACGAATCCGCGAAGAAAAGCAGCTGCCGAGGCCGAAAAAGCCAAAGCATCCGCCAGCAACGCCGCCTCCGCTGAACAGAACACCAGTTCCGCGCCGCCCAGGCTGCTGCTGCCAGAGGGCCACCGCCGACAAAGGCTGCGGCCGATGCCGATGCTGCCAAGGCCGCCGCCGATCAGGCTGCTGCCCAGAATGCAGCCACCCAGGCTGCCGCTGCCAGGGGCAGACGCTGCTGCCCAGAGTGCCGCCCAGGCCGAGGAAGCCCTGCAAGGCTGCTGAACGCGAAGCCGCTGCCAAACGTGCTGCCGAGGAACAGGCTGCCGCCCAGAAGCGTGCCGAGGAAGAAGCCGCCCGCAAGAAAGCCGAAGCAGAAAAAGCCGCTGCCGAAGCTGCCGCCATCAAGGCCAGGGCCGAGACAGGCTGCTGCCGAGCAGAAAGGCCGAAGAAGAGCGCAAAGCCCGTGAGGCCCAGGCCGAGCCGAGCGCAAGCAGAAGGAAGCCGAAGAGGCCCTGAAGAAAGAACGCGAAGAACAGGAAAAAGCAGGAGCGCCTGAAGCGCGCAGGAGGAAGCTGCCCGCCAGGCCGCACTGGAAAAACAGGCCGCCGAGCAGGCTGCGAAAGACGCCGCCGAGCGTCAGCAGAAGGAAGAAGAGGCACTCCGCAAAGCGGGAAGAAGCCAGGCGGGAAGAAGAGCAGAAACGCCTCGCCCAGGAACAGGCCGAGAAGGAAGCCAAAGAGAAAGCAGGAAGCCGCAGAAAAGGCCTGGGCTGAAGAACAACGCAAGGCGGAAGAAGCTGCCGCGGAAGAGAAAACGCAAAGCCGAAGCTGCTGCCGAAGAGAAGCGTAAGGCCGATGCCGCAGCCGAGGGCAAAACGCAAGGCCGACGAAGAGAAAGCCAGGGCCGCCGCCGCTGCCCAGCCGCAGGACAACGGCCAGCAGAACGGCAGCTCGCAAAAACAGCAACGCCGAAAAACGGCAACCAGCAGAACGGCAACCAGCAGCAGGCCAAGGGTGACGAACCCAGCCCTCAGCAGCCCAATGGCGAAGCCATCAACCGGCCGAACCTCGATCATCCGAAGGATCCGATCCATTCCGGTGGCGTCAACGGTGCCGTGCTGGCCGCCATGCTGGACCAGCACAGCGACAGTGTCCTCAACGATCCGCAATCCATCGCCCATCCGCTGGATGGTCTGGCAGCGCCCAACCTGCGCTCCAGCCAGACCCGGGATCAGGGGCTATGCCGGCTCGAGGCAATGCCGTCATCGGCAACTATTCACCGGCCAACGGCACCTACAGCTACATCACCTTCAACGGTGGCAAAGGTGGAAGGGACCGGCAACAACGCCTTTGATGTGAACCAGGTCAGCAGCGAGCTGCAGGTCACCAATGGGGCCGACAGCGTCACGCTGGGCTCCACCCTGCATGCCACTGACGAGGGTGTTTTTCGATCCCAAGGGACGGCACCCCTACACCGGCCGTACCGAAACCATCAAATTCGATGAATCGGTGGCTTCGGGCAAGCATATCTTCGAATGGAAGAACGGTGCCAACTTCGTGCAGCTGATGGTGATGGTCACGGGCGAGAACACGGCCCAGAGCTGCTGGACCCTACAAGCTGCCGAAAACCCAGCGTACCTACTGCAACAACTGGCGGGTACCGGCCGACTTTGCACACGGCAAACCGCTGCGTCACCTCGGCTACAGCATCGAGGACGCCACGGCTGACGGCAAGAAAGAAACCGCTGGGCCAGCAAGTAAACAGGGGTAACAAGGCAGACCATCAGTATCGGAAAAAAATCGGGGAAACAGGTTCCATCTGTGAAACCTCATCCCCCGGTAGCATGCCCCGGACCGGGGCATGCTTCCATTCAGCTACGCCCTGGCACCCTGGGTCAGTTTTTCAATCGGCGTTGACACCAGCTCCTGTCTGACCGGATGATTCGACATCATCAATCGCCAGCCCTGACGCTGGCATTTTTAGTCATGGCATCACGTCCTCCTGCCGGCATTTTTCTTTCCATGGCATCACGCCGCCGATCATGTTCAACCAGCTATCTCACATACGGCTGTCTCACCCGGCTGTCACCGCCAGACAACATTCGGAGGCAAACATAATTAATCATTGTTGCATACCCATTGCAGCCTGATCGGCGGCCGGTTTTTGGCGATAGACTCGCGCTCTCGCTGGACCGTCCAGCCTTCTGTCTGCAATCACCGCCCGCGTGGCGGGCCTGATGGGTAAACACCATGGTGACCAGATCCAATACATTCCAGATCAGCGCTGCCATTCTGCTCCTGCTGGCCGGTTGCGGCGGCGAGGCGGGGGCAGCGAAGCTCAAGGCCGTGTCGTCCAGTCCTGCTGCGCCGGGTGCATCCAGCAGCACTTCAACGCAATCAAGTACAGAGTCCCAGGCCGCACAGGACGCAGCCAAAGCTGCACGTGAAGCGGCAGAAGCGTCAGCCGCTCTGACTGCAGCTGTCCAGGCAGCCATTCAGGCCTCTCAGGAAGAAGCGGCCGCAGAACAGGCAGCCGCGGAGAAAATTGCCGCAGCCGAAAAGGCAGCAGCAGAAGCCAAAGCAAAGCAGGAAGCCGCCGAGAAAGCGACTCGTGAAGCAAAAGCTGACGCCGCTGCACAAGCCGCAGAAGCACAAAAAGGCTGCTGAAGCACAGGCAGCAGCCGAAGCGGCTGCCGCCGCTGCAAAACGTGAAGCTGCTGAGGCAAAAGCCAGGCCGAAGCAGCCCCTTGCCACCCAGAAGGCCCGCGAAGAAGCAGCCACAACCGCCAAGGCCGAAGCAGAAGCGGCAGCGAACAACAGCAGCCATGGCAACACAGCCATCAACCGCCCCAACCTGACCCACCCCAGCGACCCGATCCACCCCGGTGGCGTCAACGGTGCCGTGCTGGCCGCCATGCTCGACCAGCACAGCGACACGGTGGCCAACGATCCGCAGTCCATCGGCTATCCGGTGGGACAACGACGAGGCGCCCTCCCGTTCTGGCCACGCAGAGCCGTGACCCGGGCTATACCGGTGAAGGCCGGGGCGTGCTGGGCACCTATGCCCCCGCCAGCGGCAGCTACACCTACTTCACCTTCAACGGCGGCAAGGCCACGGGCGAGGGGGCAATGCCAACTTCGCCGTCAACCAGATCACCAGCTCGATGCAGGGTCATCAACGGCACCGATGGCGTAACGCTGCCCGCCACGCTGACCGCCACCGAGGAAGGCGTGTTCGATTACCGTCAGGGCACCACCTTCACCGGTACGGCCGAAACCGTCAAGTACGACGAGGAAGTGGCCCGGGCAAGCACGTCTTCGAATGGAAGAACGGTATGGACTTCGTGCAGCTGAGCGTGACGGTCACGGGCACCGACACGGCCCAGAGCTGCTGGACCTACAAGCTGCCAAAGACCAGCCGCACCTACTGCAACCTGTGGCAGGTGCCGTCTGGCTTCAAAAAGGGCCAGGGCGCTGGTACACAAGGGCTTCACGCTGGTCGATTCGCTGGACAGCCAGCTCGAGGGCAAGAAGAACCGCTGGGCCAGCCGCTGATCCTGGTATCGCGCAATCGATATGGCCTTTCCCGGTGGAGCAGGAAGGGCCATCTGCGCAATCGTGGATTGCTCCTGCATCGCCGGCCTTTGCCGGTGGCGCGGGAAGGGCGTCCACCCTGCTCCACCCACGCCCGGGAAGGCTGCGGCATCTCATGGTGAACAGATGGCCCCGGGACCCATATGGCTGGCAAACAGCCTCAGCGCAGCTGACACGCATTCAGGCCCCGTCCAGCACGGATTGGCGCGTCATTCCGGCACCAATCGACGTGTCATTCCGGCACGGATCGGCATGCTCACTGAACCCCGTCTCTCAGGATCTGGCCACCACTTCCTCGCCAATGGCGTAGAAGTGGCCGCCGGCCACGTGGTGGAGCGTGCGCCACTGCGGACCGGCAGAATCGAACTTCCAGTGGCCGTCGAACACGATGTCATCGGCCCAGGCGTCCAGCACGGCACCAATGAACAGATCGTGTTCCTGCTGGCTGTGCGGCTCGGGAAATGAGCTTGCACACCATCCAGCCGGCGCAGCCCCGCACCAGCGGCACGTCGAACTTTTTCGGGGTAGAAAAGCTCAGCCCGCAGCGCGCCACCTTGTCCGGGTCGTTCCGGCCCGAGCGGCTGCCCAGTGCGGCCACCATGTCCACCTGCGACACCACCGGCACCTGCAGGCCAGTAGCCGCTCTGCTCGATCAGCTCGCGCGTGTACGTTGCCCTTGTCCAGCACCACGCTGACCTTGGGGTGGGCGCAAAATCGACGATGCCCGCCCAGGCCGCGGCCATCACGTTGCTGCGGCCACCGGCTCTGGCCGATACCAGCACCGTAGGGCCGGTGTTCATCAGCCGGTAGTATTTGTCGAGTGAAATCTGTCTGATCAAGGGCTCCCCTTTCCATTCAAAGAAACAACACGAGGCCCCCGCGGCAAAAGCACTGGGAGCGCCAGAATCCCCTGCATCGGGAGCGCCTGAGTCCATGATCGGGCCGGGCCAGAAGACGCCCTGTCGGCAACAGCGGCGCGCTATTGGCGGCAAATGGCAACAGGCCGGATCGCCCGGACATGGAAATCAGCCTGCCACAGCGCCTTTTGCGGGGCGTTCCACGAAAAGATACGGGCATCGCCCGGATTCAGGGTCCGCCCGAAAGAGCCCTCCTTTGGGCGCGCGGGGACGAATGGCCTCATCCGTGCCTGCGCGTCCGTATCGCTGCCCCTTTGGGCGCGCGGGAACGAATGAGTCCACGACACGCAGGCAGGCAACAAAATCCAGGAAACCGGGCAATCCAGAAAACCGGGCAACAAAAGCCCTGACGCTGCCGGCAGCATACCAGCAAGGTCAGGCCTTTGGGGGTGAACTTGGGGTTTGGCTGCCGCCTCAGCGAGCGCACGCCGGAAACGGTGGCGGAGAGAGGGATTCGAACCCCCGAAGGGCTATTAACCCTTACACGCTTTCCAGGCGTGCGACTTAAACTCACTCATCCATCTCTCCGGAATTCGGTAGTATAGCAGCATCTGTGGGCGTTGTGGCAAGCACGACGAAAAAGCCCACATGCCCACGCAACACTCTCTCACATGTCCCGCCCATCACATCATGCACCCGGCCCGTCACCTGACCCAGCCGGGCCTGAATACCCGGACACCGGCGCATGTCATGCACCCGTTCGCGTCCCCGCCTGCCCGGTCGCGGGCAGCCTGCGTCCCTGTCAGCCAAAGTGACCAGCCTTGTACGATGCCTTCCCTGGCGCACGGATTCGGGAACCAGCGCGTGGACGAATGTGCCCGTACGCGTTCTACGCCACGATGGCCTCGACCATGGCCTGGGCAATCTCCAGATCCTCATGCGGCTTGACGCCCGACACACCCAGGCGCCCACCATCTGGCCGTCGACCACGATGGGCAGGCCGCCTTCGAGCGTGCCCTTGAGCACGTCGACGCACAGGAAGGCCGTACGGCCATCGTTGATCATCTTTTCGTAGCCGCCACTGCCACGCTGACCCAGCGCCGCGGTACGAGCCTTCTCGGGCGAGATGCAGCTGCCACTGCCGGGCAGCCATCCATGCGTTTGAGGCCCAGCAGGTGGCCGCCATCGTCCACCACCGACACCGTCACCAGCCAGCCCTTCTCAGTGGCCTTCAGCAGCCCGGCCTTCAGGCCGGTTTCCACATCACTCAGTTCCAGGGCGGGTTTGGTCTTCATGGGTCTGTCTCCTCAAGGATGCCGCAAGGCTGCGGTTCAGGCCCGGCGGGCCTGATCATTCAATGACCGATGGTCTCACATCCGGCACGGGCAGTCAGCCACCACACGGCGTTCTTCACGTCCAAAGGGGCACAGAAACGCATGATCCATGGCACGCACTGTTACGATGCCCGTGCCGGCATGGCAGAGCGCCTTCCCTCAGCCCCCGAACGGATCCGCCGCGCTGACCTCGAATTCATCGTCGGCCCGGGCCTGCGCCACGCCGCGTGTCAGGTTCACCCTCCCCAGCAGCGCCAGCGCCACCACGAAGAAAAATGCCCGTGAACAGCAGCGCATGCCGGTGATTGTTGCCGGTGGCCCAGCTGATGCCCCCCATGGGTCAGCGGCCCCACGATGGCGGCCAGCCGGGTGGCAAAGGCCCAGAGGCCAAAGAACTCGTCCAGCCGGTGCCCCGGGGCCATGGTGGCAACCAGCGCCCGGCCGGCCGACTGGCTCGACCCCATGCACACCCCCGGCCAGCGTGGCTGCACACCAGAATGCCGGACGGCCCTCGATGAACACCGCCACCAGTACCACCACCACCCAGCCGACCAGCGTGAGCGCCAGCGACATGCGGTGCCCGATGTGGTCTTCCAGATAGCCGAACAGGAAGGCACCTATCGCCGCCGCCACATTGACGGCAAAGAAGAGCTGCATGGTGTCGGCCGGCTCGAAGCCCAGTACCTGATCGGCATACACGGCCGTCAGGGCAATCACCACCGCCACGCCCGCGTTGTAGAAAAAGCCCACCCACAGCAGCCGCTGGAAGTCCCCATAGGCGCGGATGCGCAGCCAGCTGGTGCGCCAGTCCACCGGCGACTGCACCATCCGGCTGGCCTCCTGGGCACGGGGCCTGGCCCGCTCCTTCACCACCAGGAACATCGGCATGGCCGCCAGAATGTAGATGACGGCGGCGATCAGCATCGTGCCGGGCACGTAGTCCTCGACCTCACCGCCCTGCCCCTTCACCCACGCCACCCAGGCCAGCGACAGGCCCAGCGTCAGCATGCCGCCCACGTAGCCGAAGCTCCAGCCCCAGCCGGATACCCGCCCGATGGCCTCGGGACGGGCCAGCTCGGGCAGATAGGCCGCACAGAAGGTCTCACCCAGCGAATAGCAGTAATTGGAGATGATGATCATCACCACCGCCAGCGCCACGTCTCCGGCCCGAACCCAGTACAGGGCGGCAATGCACACCACGCAGACCAGCGTCACCCCCAGCAGCCACTGCTTGCGCGACCCGTTGGCATCCACCCGTGCCCCGATGCCGGGCATGGTCAGCATCACCGCCAGATTGGAGATGGCCAGGATCAGCGACCACACGAACGTGGCCCAGTCGGCTCCGTTGGCCACCACGCCCACGAAATAGGCACTGAACACCGCGGTCACCACCACGGTGGTGTAGCCCGAATTGGCAAAGTCGTAGCCGGCCCAGGCCAGCACCTCACGTCGGGTGACACCAGGCTGCAGCGCGCGCTGGTCGAAAAGGCTCATGAAAGTATTCCCCGCAGGTGTCCTGCATGTTCGGTATGCACCGGCGCCATCCGGCACGGGTGCCCGCCCTGGTCATGCCGGATCCGCAACGGTCATCCGGTCGCTGCGGATGATACGTTTGTCGGATGAATGAAACATGAACAGAACCTGCGGCAGCGAAAATACCGGTGCAGACATGGCAAAAATGGTGGGGATCCGTTCCGCCATGTCTGGAATGCCCCGGCTGGCAGAACGCCTCGCAGGTCAGGCCCGCAGAAACCCCGCATGCCAGACCGGCCCGGAACAAGGCCAGAAAGCACTCGCTGCCGCTGCTTCAGCGGCGAACGAATCCTAACCCGGCGTTCCGCCAGACTGCACGGAACAACCGCAAACTTTTTCCGACTTTGGCTCTGATGCACACACGTATCCGACGAACGGGGCATGCGCTGCGTGCCCTTCTGCGCCCGGGCCTGACGGCAGGCGGGCAAACCAGCCGCCAGCGCCGGCAGCTGCTGGGTCTTGCGCTGGGTGCTCCGGGGCTGCTGCGGCCGGGTGTGCCAGCACGCCATCACGCCCTGCGCCGCCGCCACCCATGCCCAGCCGGGCGGCCCGCGAGGTGACGCGGCAGGCCATGGCCCAGGTGGGCAGGCCCTATCGCTGGGGCGGCAGCAGCCCCGGAGGGCTTCGACTGCAGCGGGCTGGTCCAGCATGTCTACCGCGAGGCACTGGGCATCGAACTGCCGCGCACCAGCCGGCAGATGGGGCCAGCGGGGCTCGTGGATCGCCCTGAAGGATCTGGCCCCGGGCGACCTGGTGTTCTTCCAGACCGGCCGCCATCCGAACTCCCACGTGGGCGTCTACATCGGCAACCATCGCTTCGTGCACGCCCCTTCATCAGGGCAGCCTGGTGCGGGTCGAATCGATCAACCGCCGCTACTGGCTGACCCGCTTCAATGGTGGCCGCCGCCCCATGAAGACCGCGCGGATGTGAACATCGAGCCAACGCTGCCGGCGGCCTTCTGTCCAGCAGACCCCAAACCGGGAGCCTGTTTATCTGGTGCGGTCAGACTCGAGCCCTCGCCGCATGGCGCCCGGGACCGGGTCTGCCGCCACCAGACGGCGACGTTCAGTCCACCGCCGCCGTCACCACGATTTTCCACCAGAATGTCCGGCGAGGCCAGGCGCGCCTCCACCGTGGCCCGGGCCGGCGGGTTGCCGGGCGACACCCAGGCGTCCCAGGCCTCGTTCATGGCCGCAAAGTTGCCAATGTTCGACAGATAGACCGTGGCGCTCAGCAGCCGGCTCTTGTCGGTACCCAGTTTGGCCAGCACGCTGTCGATGGCCGCCAGCACCTCGCGGGTCTGCTCCAGCGGCCCCTTGCTGGTGTCTTCCGGAATCTGTCCGGCCAGATAGGCCACATGGTTGTGCACCACAGCTTCGGACATGCGCTTGCCGGGTTCCAGTCGCTTGATTTCCATGCAGATCTCCTCCTGTCAGGTCGATGGAAAGGGGGTTCGCCCTTCCGCCAGCACGGCGCTGGCGGATACGGTACGACCCCCGGCAAGATTACCACCATCCCTCGCCCGCCCCCTGATGGCCTGCCGCTGACGCCTGCCGGCTGGAGCGTGTCCATGGAGACGTTCGCCGCCATGCCGCCCGCAACTCCACGTGCAGACGTTCGCCACCATGCTGCCCGCGAATCCGCGTGCCGGCAAGGAGTCTTCGGATCCGTGTACCGCCGGGGTATCCTGGGCCATGCCTACCGTATTTCCGCGCCTCACCGGATTTCCGCGCCTCCAGATTTTTCACACCTCCGGATTTCCACACATCCGAATTCCGCGCCTCCGGATTTCATCCAGCGCCATCTTCCGCATGCCCTGCATGAATCCGCCAGTAGGGCGCCCCGTCGATCCGGCTGCGGATCACCTGCGGCGCAGTACCCGCCCGCAGCACGACCTGCACGGCACCATGCCAGTCGGTGCGCAACAACCGGATGTCATGCCGCTTTCAGCCGCATCAGCACCTCCGCATGCGGCTGCTGCTGATGGTTGCGATAGCGGGTCTGCAGGATCGCCAGTGCCGGCGACACGGCTTCCAGCAACCGGTCGCCGCTGCCCTTGCGGCTTCCGTCCTGTGGCAGGACCAGCACGTCGGCCGCCAGCCGCCCTCCCTGTGCCTTCACCAGCGCCGCTTCGGCCGTCAGTGGCAGATCACCGGGCAACAGCACCGAACCGGCCGGGCTGCGCACGCGAATCACGCAACTCTGACGATCCTGCTTCGCCGCGTTCGCCGTGCCAGCCAGGCGCTCGGGGTTAAGCACCTCGATGACGGCCTGTCCCCACTGGACCGTCTGCCCGGCCAGACAGGGGCACGAAGCCTGCAGACGCCGCCTCCAGTCCGAGCAGACGTGGATTCATTGGCATCATCCACCAGCGCGGCCGCAGCCGGGCCATGGCAGCACGGGTGCCGCCGGCATGGCGGGCATCCAGATGCGACACCACCAGACCGTCGATGTCCTGGAGCCCGCGCCCATGCAGCCAGGGCAGCAGCGTCCCTTCCAGTGCACTGCGGCCGCCCATGCGGGAAGGCCCCGTATCGAACAGCAGTCGCCGTTCTCCCTGTTCGATCAGCACCATGCTGCCCTGACCGATGTCGAGTGCCGTGACGACCAGCGCATCGTCCGGCGCCGGCTGCGCCGGCGCCAGCGCCATCGGCAGCAGACACAACAGGCCCAGCCGCACACGACGCAAGCCGCGCGGCGCCAGTATCAGCACGGCCCCCAGCAGCGCACATCCCAGCACGGCGGCACCGGGCTGCGGCAGCTGGATACTGGCCATCGGCAGCGCATCCAGTGTCCGCAGCATCTGCATCAGCCAGCCCAGCTGCACCAGCAGCAGTTTTCAGTATCCAGCCTGCCAGCCACGGCCACCACGGCGCCAGCAGCATCACCCCGATGGCCATCGGCGTCAGCACCAGCCCCACCCACGGAATGGCCACCACATTGGCCACGGGGCCGATCAGTGACCAGGTGGAAAAGAACGCGATGGTCAGCGGCGTGAGCAGCACCGTCGCCGCCCACTGGTTGCGCGCGCCCTCCCGCAGTCCCTGCAGCCAGCCCTGAACACGCGCGCCGGCAAACCATGCACGAATACGCTGCCCGGGCAGTCGCGCAGCGGCTGACGGTACAGCGTCATTTCCGGCGCCCGATACAGTGCTGCTTTCCCTGTACGCCGCCGCCCCTCCCCAGCACCCGACACGCCATCGGCACCACGGCCATCATCAGCATGAACACCATCATCAGCAGCGAAGCCACGATCGGTGCCAGCGCCATCATCTGCCCCCAACCCTGATCCTGGTTCTGTTCCTGATCCTGCTTCTGATCCTGCTTCTGATCCTGCATGCCCACTGGCACCCGGAGCGCCCTGCCATCCCGGCCATGACAGTCTCCCCAGCATGCCCGCCACTGCCCTGCGCACACCACATCAGCGCCAGCACGGCACAGAACGACAGCCAGAAGCCGGCCTGCGCCACGGCCCATGGGTCCAGCGCGATGATCGCCGCCGCGGCCAGCAGTACCGGCATCAGCGCCGATGGCGAGCGTCCCCCGCCCGCAGCACGGCAGCGGCCAGCAGCATGAAGCACGTCCGCTGTGAAGGCACACCCCAGCCCGACAGCAGCGCGTAACCAAAGGCCGTCAGCACCCCGGGCACCAGCACCACCCAGGGTCTTGGCACCCGCATCAGCCGCTGCAGCCTGCGCCCCTTCGCCCGCATGGCCACCGCCTGATGCAGACGCAGGCAAAGCCCCGACACCACCAGCGCCAGCAGCGTCACATGCATGCCGGAGATCGCCATCAGATGACTGACGCCGGTCCGGCTGAACAGTCCCCAGGCATCCGCCCCCCATCGCCGCCTGATCCCCCAGTGACAGCCCGGTTACGATACCCAGCAACGCCCAGCGCTCCGCATCGCCTCCCGCTGGGGATCGATGTTTGCCTGCAGCGTTTCCAGATGCTGCCGCAACTGCGCCCGCAGCGACTGCACCCACACCATGATGTGATCCGCCAGTCCGGCATGATCCGGAAAATCCGGTGCATGCACCGAGCCCCAATCAGCCGCTGATGCCGCTTCACCCACCACTTCACCAGCCGCTTCACCCACTGGTTCACCCACTGAAGCCGCCTCACCCGTTGACGCCACCTCTCCCGCTACAGCTACCTCCCCAATCGATGCACTGCATCTCCCGGTGCTCGAAGCACTGCGCCGCCCCTGTGCCCCCTGTTCTTTCAGGCACCGCCCTGCGCCCGCTTCCCTGCAGACGTGGCGGATACCCCAGCCGGTGACGCTGCACGACCCGGCCGCTGGCATCGATGCCATCCTGCAGCATCCGCAGCTCCGTATCGAAGGCACCCGGGTTCACTGCCGCCACCGGACGCCGGAGTTTCACCACCAGCTGCCAGCGCTGGCCGGGTTCCGGCCACACATCGTCCCAGCCGGCATCCGGGCTTCCTCCACACCCTGCCAGCATCCGCTGCCCGCTTCACGACGCCACCAGCTTCCCCTCTGCTTCCCCTTCTGCTTCTCCCCCGCCTCCTGCTCCGCCTTTTCTTCTGTCTCTGACGCCTGCGCACCACCCGCCGCATGATCGCGCCTCACAAAAACCGTCATGCTTCACCACCTGTGCCACGTGCGAGCGGTTGAGAACGCGTGCCTGGGTATCGGCATGCCAGCCACCGTCCCGCGGCGCGCTCCACGAGAGCGAAATCTGGCGCAGACCGCCACATCCCTGGCCATCCACACCATGCCCGTCTTCCCCAGACAGGGACACGCATCGCTGCACCGCAAACAGTACCCGGTCACCCGCCCCCTGACGCACCGGCAGACTGGCCACCGTACCCAGAACCTGCAGCGGTACGTCTTCCAGTGACGGGGCCAGGCGGGACTGCAGGCCGTCATGGATCGAATGTGCCACCCACACGGCGGCCAGCAGCAGCACGCCAAGATGATGCAGCCCGTGCGTCAGCATCCCGGCAGCCCGCGTACGCACTCCAGAAGCCCCCTGCTCCGGTTTCACTGCCGCCGCCAACGCCATCGATGCCATTGCCGCCGATGCCACTGTCGCCGGATTCATCACCGACGGATTCACCATCACCGGGTTCGTCACCACCGGTTTCGCTGTCTCCGGTTTCGCTGTTTCCGGCTTCATCGCCACCGGTTTCATCGCTGCCCGAAGTGCAGCCATGACCGCCGCCAGCACCATCAGCAGCAGGCCAAAGCGCCATGCCTCCCACAAGCCACGCTTGTGGCAATACCCAGCCGGAGAACTGGTAACCACAGGCCGCCACCAGTACGCACACGGCCAGCCACGACAGGCGAGGCACCAGCATCAGCAACAGGGAACGAAGGGCGGGCAGACTCATCCCGCCAGACTAGAACCACCCTCGGCCAGACGGGAGGAGCGATGCCCGCCGATGGCCATGTGGCCCTAGGGCCACATGGCCTGGTACGCCTGGCTCAACTGGCCTGGTGGGCTCCAGCCCGCGTCCATCACCCTCAGCGCTCCCCCGAAGCGCCATCGGCCCCATGCTCGCGGCGGCCGTCTTCCTCATCACGCCCGCGGGCTGCCGCCGTCTCCTCCGGTTCATGCAGCTCGATCAGGTCCAGCGCTGGTGCCACCGGCCCAGACGGGCGCTCCTGGCCCGGCTCCGGCTTGCGCAGATACAGCCGGTCCGACCACGTGCCAGCCAGTCCGGCTTTGAAGGCCACGAAGATGGCCGTGCACATCCCCGTGAAAAAGCCATCACCCCAGGCCAGCAGCCAGCGTGCCACCATCGACGAGAACGCGTCATTGCTCTGGCCGATGCGAATGCCCGTCCACTGCGCCAGCGCGCGCTTGCAAACAGGCAGAGCACCGTGCACAGAAAGCCCCGCCCCAGAATGTAGACAAACAGCTGCTCGCCCATCATCCGGCGAATCAGCGCCCCCAGCACCAGCGCGAATGTCGCCGGCGCCACCCCCAGCCACAGAATGCTGTCGAACACATCCGGCCAGGGCCTGCGGCGCAGAAGCCCGACAGCACCCCCACCAGACACAGCACCGGAATGGCCAGCGGCCAGCCCAGCATCAGCAGCACCAGACAGGGCTCCTGACCACTGCAGCTGCACCGGCGTGATGTGCAGCCGTGGCAGCGCCCACAGCCAGGGCAGCAGCACCAGCGACGCCATGAGCGGCGTGACCAGTGCCCCGCCCTTGAGCAGCCGCCAGGGACGCATGACCAGTGCCACACACAGGGCAAACGGAACGAGCAGATAGGAGATGTGCATGCCTGCTATTGTCGATCTGCAGACAGCCACGAACAAGCCCCGTTCCGTGGCCGCCCACTTGCGCTCGCCAAAAACGTGGCATAATGCTGCGCTTTGACCGCAAGGACACGGAGAGGTGGCAGAGTGGTCGAATGTACCTGACTCGAAATCAGGCGTACCGGTAACGGTACCGTGGGTTCGAATCCCACCCTCTCCGCCATAGACCCAAACGCCCGCCGTTGCACTGTGCTTCGGCGGGCGTTTTCTCTTCCGCCTGCGTCGGGATTGATGCATGCTGGCGGCTTTTGCGGGCGATGTCCTCATGTAACTGTTCCCAGCCCCTGGTCCGCGCGGCGCGGGGTAGCTCGATTGCAACCTTTCTGGTTCCCGTGTTCCGGATGAAGTGGCCACCTGCCCTGCCGGGCGCCTGATCAGCCGACTGCCTGCGGTTCGGGCTGCTTGACTGGCCGTGCCGACAGCTCTACTCCCAGTGCCTTCATCACCGCCAGCATCGTGCGCAGCGTCGGGTTGCCTCCCTCGCTCAACGAGCGGTACAGCTGCTCACGTGACAGCCCTGTCTGCCGTGCCAGCTCAGTCATTCCCTTGGCCCGCGCCACGACACCCACAGCGTGTGCGATGTAGGCCGCATCACCGGTCTCGAAGGCCAGCGCCATGAATTCCGCCGCATCTTCGTCCGTCTCGATGTACTCGGCTGCGTCAAAGGTCGTCAGTTTTTCCTTCATTCTTCAAACTCCTCGTTGCGCACCATCTCGATGGCCTTGCGAATGTCACGATCCTGCGACGCCTTGTCGCCACCACAAAGCAGGATGATCAACACATCCCCGCGCCGATGCAGATATACCCGAAACCCGGGACCATAATGAATTCGCAGCTCTGTGACACCGCCGCCTACCGACCTGGCATCACCTTCGTGACCTCGTTCCAGCCGGTCAAGCCTCGAAGCAACGGCCATCACTGCTCGCCTGTCCCGCAGGCTTTTGAGCCAGCTGCGAAAGATTCGTGTTTGGCGAAGAATTATCATGCCGTCATCGTAATCCAAAAACTACGACATGACAAGGCATAGTGCCGCCTCCTATGGACAACCTGCCGTCGCGCCTCACATCGGTGGCCCGGTCATTTTGTCGCCAGACTCGACCCCAAAAGTGCCAGTTGATCAGCCCCCACATCGGTGCCGTTGTCGGTCAGGCCCCCGCTGACGGTCACCGTGCCCAGTCGCAGCAGGTTGGCCAGCGCCTGGTTCAGCAAGGCGCACACCAGGGCACCCTGCCCTGGATCTCACCACGAAGCGTCTTGGTTTGAGATTTTTAGACGCTATATGATTGATTTCCTTGACATATATCCCAAACTCGAAATCAGGCGTACCGGTAACGGTACCGTGGGTTCGAATCTGAAATCAAAGAAGCCAGGTAGCTGGCCAGAAACTGGACAGATGACGATGAAAACCACTGAAACACTTCATGATTTTGACGAAGCCGATTTTCTCGACGATGACGAACAGATCGCCGAGTACCTGACCGCCTCTCTGGAGACGGGCGACGCCGCCTATATCGCACATGCGCTCGGCGTCGTGGCCCGAGCCAAAGGCATGAGCAAGGTAGCAGAAGAATCCGGTGTTTCTCGTGAACTGCTCTACCGATCACTCAGCAACGAGGGCAACCCCACGCTTCGCACCATGCTGGCCATCCTGCCTGCACTGGGTGTTCGACTGACCTCCGTGCCGCTCGTACAGGCACGCCCCTGACGTCCGGCGGCCCCTCTCGACGGGGCATGACCATCCTTGACTGCCGGCGGACATCAGGGATGTGTGCCCAGCCTTCATCCGTCAGCATACCGTCATGTCACGATCGCCCGCTTGCGCTCAAGCGAAAGCCTCGTCGGGCAGCCCGAAGTCAAACAGCGTCTGGGCCGATTCGGCCGTGACGGCATCACCGCTCGCCGGATAGCTGCGGAGGGCCGAATATTCGGTAATCTCCGGAATCCACAACCGCCCGTCAAACTGCGTAACGAAGTACGGCGTCCCCGGAAAGTGGCGGAAAGGTCCTGAACCTCACCCCCGGCCCAGCGCGTCCCACGCTATCAAATGCACACGCCTTGCCAGGTGTGGACATGAACAGCCCGCGTCGGCGCCCCAGAAAGAACAGGTCGTTGCTGCCTTGCCAGACCTCGGGCAGATGAATCACCGAACCAGTCGGGCTCACCCGGCCACGGTCCACCCCATAGACAACAATGTCCGCCTCGCCCACAAAAGTACAGCAATCCCCTCGTGCAGGGGTAATGGAACGGCAATACTGACGCCCCAGTTCAGGAATGATCCGGGTCAGAGTCCGAACCAGCCTGCCGCCCTGCACCTCCAGCAGGTTGATGGACTGATCCGCCGAACCCACCACCAGAAACTGCTGGTGTTCGGCATCGTACAGGGTGCGATGGGGCCGTATACCAACATCGGGTACATGCTGCACCCGCTCGAAGTGATCGGGTGCCGTCTCGCGGTACACAAACAGCCCATGCCGGCCGGTGTCTTCAGCCACATGAAAGGTACCGTCGGTTGCAATGGAGTGCGGACCGGCAATGTCGTCATCCAGCGTCTTCCAGCGCACCAGCGGTGCGTGCAGGTTGCGCGAATGGATGATGCGGTGGTGCCAGCAGTCCACGATGAAATACGTGCCCAACAGCCTGGTGATCATCGTCGGTGTGTACAACCGGGCGCGATAACCTGCCTGCTGCAGCGAAACCGAGTCTTGCGCTTGCCCGGCCTCCCCATCCGTCAGTACATTGGCATGGGCTCCGCCCCCGCTGCAACCGGACAACACGATGGGTGACAGCATTGACGCCATGCTGCCTTTGAGCAGGGTACGCCGACGGAAATCGACCCCGCCATATCTGCCTTGCCCACGAACTGCACTCCCGCATGCCTTCAACACGCACGGCAGTGTAGGCAGCGCATCGTCCGCATCCAACAAAACACGGCGAAATGAGACACTCATCCGGCCGCCATCCGATAACCGGTCGGTGTATGCGGACCTGTGACCCGCGGCGGGAACGCGACGCCCGGAAACATCATGTCCGGACATCCCACCAGTCAGCAACGAAAGGCTCTCCAGCCCTCCGAAACACTCACACCAGAACCCGAACCACACCCCAGAGCACCAGCACCACCGCAAGCAGCAGGGCCAGGGGCGCGTAGCGCCGACGGTGTGGACGACGGAACGGCTTCCGCACCTTCCGGCACCGGCGTCGGGTATGCTGGTCTGCCCCTCGCCTTCCGGAGCAGACGATGGCCCGCGGCGCTGCATCAGCCGCGCCAGATGGCCGGAACGGGCGCCGGCCACAACGAAAACGCAATGCCCGCACTTGCCAGCAAGGGCAGGCCAAACTCGATAACGATATCAACAGACGCAGACATGATGCGCACAGAGAGAGCCAGCGGGCACGCTGCACCCGCCAGTAACAGATCACACAGGAAAACGGACCTTCGCCAGAGCGAACGCAGGCCCGGATACCCGGCCGGAGAATGGGTCGGACTGATGCGTGTCATGAACCAGTGCCTTCAACGCGGCTCCCTGACTCCAGCGCAGGGATGCATTCATGACGCGCTCCAGAGCGCCCCGGAGGGATTACTGGTTGGCGAACATCATCAGCAGCCCCAGCCAGATGCTCACCATCACGACGAACACGCCCAGCACCATCCACCAGATGGGCCAGGCGGTTTTCCATTCGTTCGGATCGGCCGTCGAGCGTTTCATCCCGTGCCTCCCCGGGCTCGGGCTCCCCCTGCCGCTTGCGGGGGCTGAAACACCGGAACACGATCACCACGATGCCGATGCACAGCAGCAGCGGAAAAACGAACTCGACGATGAAGGGTGAGAGTGAAGACATTGTTCAGTACATGCAACAGGATAGGCCAGACCACGTCAGTGCTCGCCGCGGCCAGTGCGGGATCACCAAGATCCGCAGAACGCTGACGGCAGTTTCGAGCGTAACGCGCCTTTCAGCGCAACAGGTTGATTTTTTCATAAGATCAGGCCCGGCCGTGCGCATCACGTACCGGGCACGGGCGAATCCGGGACAGGCAGACGCCCCGGCCAGCCGCATGCGTTGCCCGGCAAGGTACCGTGCAGCACGCCCCCAGAACGACCCGCCCCCAACGAGGCAGGCGTTCTCAGACCCTGCAACACCTCGATCCCCCCATGTACGGCTGCAGCACCTTCGGAATGCGCACCGACCCGTCGGCCTGCTGGTGATTTTCCAGCACGGCCACCAGCGTACGGCCCACGGCCAGGCCGGAACCGTTGAGCGTGTGCACGTGCTCGGGCTTCGCCTTGCCCCTTGCCGCCCTTGCCCTCGGCATCGGCCGGCCGGAAGCGCGCTCTGCATGCGCCGCGCCTGAAACGCCTCGGTATTGGAGATGGAGGAAATCTCGCGGTACGCCTGCTGACCGGGCAGCCACACTTCCAGATCGTAGGTCTTGGCAGCCGAAAAAGCCCATGTCGCCCGTGCACAGCGCCACCACCCGATAGGGCAGCTCCAGCGCCTGCAGGATGGCCTCGGCATGGCCCGACCATCGCTTCCAGCGCGTCGTAGGAATCTTCCGGACGGGTGACCTGCACCATCTCCACCTTGTCGAACTGGTGCTGGCGGATCATCCCGCGCGTATCGCGGCCATACGAACCCGCCTCCGACCGGAAGCACGGCGTGTGCGCCGTCAGCCGCAGCGGCAGCTGCGCGCCATCCAGAATCTCGCCCGCCACCAGATTGGTCAGCGACACCTCGCTGGTGGGAATCAGGTACATCAGCTGCCCGCTGCCTGCGCCGTGGACGAAGCGCTCGCCCTTCCCTTTTCTGCCGCATCGCCGCCTGTACTGCCCTGCCACACGGGCATCGCCACCGGCACCACCAGTCCACAGGGCGCTCCCCCGGCACCAGCGGCCCCAGGCCCCTGATCACCCAGCTTCTGCACCCGGAAAGAGATCTTCCTCGAACTTGGGCAGCTGCCCGGTGCCGAACAGCGCCGATGCGTTGACCAGATACGGCGTGTAGCACTCGGTATAGCCGTGCCGGCCGTGTGCGTATCGAGCATGAACTGCGCCAGTGCCCGGTGCAGCCGGGCCACCCCGCCACGCATGACGGTAAAGCGCGCGCCCGAGAGCTTTCGCGCCCGCGGCCGGATCGAGCCCCAGCGGCTCGCCCCACGTCGAGATGGTCCTTCACGGCGAAGTCGTACGTGGCCGGCGTGCCCCAGCGGCGCACCTCCACGTTGTCGGCCTCGCTCCCTGCCCACCGGTACGGATTCGTGCGGCAGGTTGGGCAGCGTGGCCAGCAGCGTATCGAGTTCGGCCTGCACGGTCTCCAGCTCGGCCGGGATACCCGCCTGCTCGGCCGACACGGCAGCCACCTCGGCCATCAGCGCAGAGGCGTCCTCACCCTTCGCCCTGGCCTGGCCGATCTGCTTTCGACAGCGCATTGCGCTGGGCCTGAAGGATTCCGCCCGGGTCTGCAGCGTCTTGCGGCGCGCCTCCAGCGCCTCGAAGGCGGCTCGGTCGAAGGTGAAACCACGGGTCTTGAGACGGCTTTCTACCTGTGCGGCGTCCCGGCGCAGTGTCTGAATATCGATCATCCCGCGATTCTAGTCGTTTGTCGGCGCAATCGTGCCAGACGGGAGGCGCCGGATCGCCAAAGCCGTATCATCCATGACAAGGGAACCCCTGAACCAGAGGCTCCCAGGGAAGAACCGGACACCTGCAGCCAGGCACCCTTTGCCGCCGCCGGGTTTTTGCCCCGGCACGCCTGAAGCCCATGGCCGACGGCGGCGCCGATGTCCGGCATAATCCCCGCAGCGCGGCCCTGTCGCGCCCATGCAACCCACCGTCGTCCGTTGTCCGATCCGGAGGAAACCGTGTCATCGAAACCCCAGTTTCGAGCCCCGAAGCGCCTGACCCTCAAGGGCGCCGGCCTGCTTGCCCTGCTGCTTGCCGGCTGCAAGGCCATCACGCCCACACCCGTCGACACACCCGTCCATCCTCTTCGTGCACGACAACGGCGAAAAGTGCCGCCAGCTGGCAGACCACGCTGTGGCGTTTCGAGTCCAACGGCTGGCCTGCCTCCAAACTGCACACACTGGACCTGCCCTACCCCTTCGCGCGGGATGACGACACCCAGCCCCAGGCCGGCCGCAGCAGCAGCGCCGACTACATGGCTCACCTCAAGGCCAGCGTGGCCAACGTGAAGAAGCACGACGGTGTGGGACAAGGTCATTCTGGTCGGTGCGGGCCGGGGTGGCAACGCCATCCGCAACTCCCCATCCAGAACGGTGACGGTGCCGGCAGCGTCTCGCACGCCGTGCTGGCCGGCACGCCCGCCCACGGCGTCTGGGCCGTCAAGGGTCTGCGCGAACAGAGCGAATTCTCGGGCCTGTCGCGCTTCTCACCGAACTGAACAAGCCGAAGGACGCCACCGGCAACGAAGTCCCCGCCGGCGTGCAGTGGCAGACCCTGCGCTCCGACCGCAACGACAAATACGCCCAGCCCACCGGTGAATGGATCGGCAATCCGTCCCTCAACACCAACATCGGCCCCGCCAGCCAGGCGCCTCAGGGCGCACAGAACGTGGTGCTGCCCGGCGTGGACCACCGCGAGGCCGCCCACTCGCCGGCAGCGTTCGGCGCCATGTACAACTTCCTGATGGGCAAGGCCCCGAAACCCTACGACATCAAGCCCGAAACCCAGGCCACGCTGGATGGTGTGATCAGTGGCGTGGAGGGCCAGAGCGCGGGCTTCCCCAGCAACCTGCCGCTCAAGGGCGCACACATCGAGGTCTGGCCAGTCAATGCCGAAACCGGCATCCGCACCACCACCACACCCGCCTACACCTACACCACCACGCGTGACGGCCGCTGGGGCGGCTTTGCAGCCGATCCGAAAACAGACCTACGAGATTCGTGATCAGCGCCAGCGGCTACCCCACCCATCACATCTACCGCAGCCCCTTCCCGCGCAGCAGCAACATCGTCAACTTCCGGCTGCAGCGCATCGTGCATGCCGACCCGGACGCCCGGGCCATCGTCATCATGACGCGCCCGCGCGGCTACTTCGACCTGCGCCGCGACACCATGTCGTTCGGCCGCGCCGTCCCGCCTCCCGGCATCCCTCTCAGGGCGCCGGCGTGTCGATGTCGCGCATGAAGTCCGTCAGCGATGAACCCGAAACCGTGGTGGCCCGTTTCAACAACGAACGCGTCGCCGGCCGCACCTGGCCGCTGGCCGACAAGCACGTGGTGTTTCTGGAGCTGACGTACTGAGGATACACATCACGATGGAACGCGCCCGGTGGCTCGCCAGCGAATGGGGGAGCCACCATCGATCCGGGCCAGCACGGGGACAGACGGGTCCATGACACGCACTATACTGTCAGCAAGAAAAAAACTTTCTGACAGTATTGCCATGACTGCCACACCCGCGCCCGCAAACCCCACGACCCCGCCCCTGACGCGCCGCGTCGACGACACCTGCATGAAGGCCGTGCGGCCGCTGATCACGCCGGCCCTGCTGCAGGGAATGGCTGCCCTGCCTCCGACGCCGCCACCCAGCTGGTGGAAGACAGCCGCGCTGCTGTGGCCCGCATCCTGAACGGTGAGGATGACCGCCTGCTCGTGGTCGTCGGCCCCTGCTCCATCCATGACCATGCCCAGGCCATGGAATACGCGCGCCAGCTCAAGGTCCACGCAGACGCACTCGACAAGGATCTGCTGGTCCTCATGCGCGTCTACTTCGAAAAAGCCGCGCACCACCGTCGGCTGGAAGGGGTACATCAACGACCCCCACATGGACGACAGCTACGCCATCAACGACGGACTGGAAATGGCACGCGCCCTGCTGCTCGATGTGCTGGAACTGGGCCTGCCGGTGGCTACCGAATTCCTCGACCTGCTGTCCCCGCAGTTCATCAGCGAACTGGTCACCTGCGGGTGCCATCGGCGCCCGCACCACCGAGAGCCAGAGCCACCGCCAGCTGGCCAGTGGCCTGTCCTGCCCGGTGGGATTCAAAAATGGTACCGACGGTGGCGTGAAGGTTGCGGCCGATGCCATTCTGGCGGCCCAGAGCGGCCACGCCTTCATGGGCATGACCAAGCTGGGCGTGGCCGCCATTTTCGAGACCCACGGCAACCCCGACTGCCACATCATCCTGCGCGGCGGCAAGGCCCCCAACTACAGCGCCACCGATGTGGACGCCGCCTGCCAGCTGCTGGCAAAGACGGGGCTGCGCGAACAGGTGATGATCGACTTCTCGCACGCCAACAGCAGCAAGCAGCACCGCCGGCAGATCGACGTGGCCCACGACGTGGCCGGCCAGATCGGCGCAGGCGACCACCGCATCACCGGCGTGATGATCGAGAGCCACCTGCACGAAGGCCGGCAGGACATCACCCCCGCCAGCCGCTGGACTACGGCGTGTCCGTCACCGACGCCTGCCTGAGCATGGAACAGACCGTGCCGGTGCTGGAAGAGCTGGCGCAGGCAGTGCGGGCGCGGCGGGCAAGATGAGCTGAACTGCCGGGGGACTGAGCGAACGGGTGCCCGTGCTCGCGGACATCGTCAGCCCGAGGGTGACAGTTCGTTTGCGGCAATGGTTATCGCAAACAGGGAGATCCGCTGCCGGGAATCCTGGGAATCGCTGCTTCCGGGCGGGTGATGGAGACAGGCTCACAACACCACCGCCATCGGCACGATCCGCGCCTTCTCATCCAGCTTCAGGGCCGCCTCCACGTACAGATGCAGCTGATGCCGCTCCACCCGGTTGGTCCGGTCCTCGAAACTCGATCAGCACCAGGTCGACACTGCCATCGGCGCGCTCCAGACGCACCGCACCGTCGAGATCGTATTTCGGCACTTCATTGCACAGGGCACGCAACACCCTTGTATCGATGACCGTCGCGCGGGTCTGACGACGACAGCTTGCCATACAGGCTCTGGCCAAAGAACTCCAGCGCATCGCGCGGATAGTCCCGATCATTTCAACCAGGGCCGGAATGGGATCGCGCCCGTGGGCGACCTTTTTCAAAACGGTCGTTGTCACCGGTGAAGCCGGCACGCACGGAAGCATGACCGGAACTGGATTTGCTTCGGAATTGGGAACCCATCATCATCTGCCTTGAATGGAGGAGGCGGCCCCGAAAGGGTGCGCGTGACCAGCCTCCGGTTGTCATGAACGCCGCAGGGCTTTTTGCCCCGGCAGCACGCCAGACACCATTCCAGCAGCAAACATTTTTTCCGGCAGTGCCGGATATTCCACACATGCCATCCGGTCTCAGGCCAAACGGATGACCGCAGCTCACCTCTGCATTTCTGCGCCGCTCATCCCTGTGACGGTATTCACGAAAACCCGTCTGTCACCCCTTCTTCTCTGCGTCGCCCCTGGCTTTCGGCATCCCACTGCCGCAACTGCGCCAGTTTCTCGGCAATCTTTATTTCCAGCCCGCGCGGCACCGGCCTGTACCAGCGCGGCTCGCGCATGCCTTCGGGCAGATAGGTCTCACCCGCCGCATAGGCATTGGGCTCGTCATGCGCATAACGATAGGCGTGGCCATACCCCAGCTCCTTCATCAGCTTTCGTCGGCGCATTGCGCAGATGCACCGGCACCGGGCGGGACTTGTCCTTCTTCACGAAGCTCACCGCCTGGTTGTACGCCATGTAACCAGCATTGCTCTTGGCGGCCATGGCCAGATAGATCACAGCCTGCCCCAGCGCCAGCTCGCCTTCCGGGCTGCCCAGCCGCTCGTAGGTGGCTGCCGCGTCGTTGGCAATCTGCATGGCCCGCGGATCGGCCAGACCGATGTCCTCCCACGCCATCCGCACGATGCGCCGGGCCAGGTAGCGTGGGTCGGCGCCACCATCGAGCATCCGCGTCAGCCAGTAGAGGGCTGCGTCCGGATGCGAGCCGCGTACCGACTTGTGCAGCGCCGAAATCTGGTCGTAAAGCTGTCGCCTCCCTTTGTCGAAGCGCCGTGCATTCAGCGACAGCGCCTCGCTCCAGAAAACCCCGGCGTGACCGTATCGATATGCGCCGCCCGGGCTGCCGTGGCCGTCTGCTCCAGCAGATTCAGCATGCGCCGGGCATCGCCATCCGCATAGCCTCCACCAGCACATCGATGGCCGCCCTCCTCGAAGGCCAGCCCCGGCAACGCCTCGCTCCGCGCCCGTTCGACCAGCTGCCGCAGCCCTCATCCGACAGCGACTGCAACACATACACCTGCGCCCGCGACAGCAGCGCCGAATTCACTCGAACGACGGATTCTCCGTCGTCGCGCCGATCAGCGTGATCAGCCCCGACTCGGCATACGGCAGCAGCGCATCCTGCTGTGCCTTGTTGAAGCGGTGAATCTCGGTCGATGAACAGAATGGTGTGGCGCCCCGCGTCCAGATTGCGCTGCGCCTCCTCCATGGCCGCCCGGATGTCCTTCACCCCCGAGAACACCGCCGACAGTGCGATGAACGCATGTCCGAACGCGTGTGCCGTCAGCCGCGCCAGCGTCGTCTTGCCAACCCCGGGTGGCCCCCTACAGGATCATCGAATGCGGCTGCCCCTGACTCGAACGCCAGCCGCAGCGGGCCGGTCCGGCCCCAGCAGATGCTGCTGCCCGATCACCTCGTCCAGCGTCTGCGGGCGCAGCAACTCCGCCAGCGGCACCCCGGAAGATTCCCCTTCCCCAAAGCCCGGCCTGACGGTCTTTCCGCCCGCTTTCCATGCCGGTATCCCCTGCGCCACAGTCACACCCTCCTTCCTGCCATCTCCCTCCCTGGCACGCAAGGCGAAGGGGGCGGAGGTATCCCCCGACGAATCCATTTCTTCCGCAGGAAGGTCCGCAAACAGGTCCCCGTCGGCCATCATTCCAGCACATCCACCCGGCCGGCGGCGTGAACTCGAACAGCGAGGCCGGCACGTTCACGTTCTTGACCTCAGATTCCGGAACTCGAAGCGGTTCACCTGCCCGAACGCATCCACCACATCCATCACCGCTGGCAACGTGTTGCGCAGCCCGATGCGGATCCGGTCAAACCCGCTGTCCGGCGACTTCGGCACCGCCTCCACCCAGTACAGATCACCCTCATGCTCGCCCTCGGTCAGCGTGAACGCATCATCCAGCTTGCCCACCCCGAACAGCACCGCCGCCGGCGTGGCCTGAATGGCCTCCGTCGCCTCGCGCACCGTCACCTGCTTGAGGCCCTCATCGTAGAAATGGAGCTTCCTGCCATCCGTCACGATCAGCTGCGGATCCGGCTTCGATCTGCCAGCGGAAATGCCCCGCCGCCTGAACGCAAAGGGTACCGGACGATCTTTCCGCCCTCGACTCTCCCTCCGGCCAGCTGCGTCTGCACGAACTGCCCGGTCGCCTCGCGGCGTACCGCCCGCGAACCACCGCAGCTGTGCCACCACCGCGCCCCTGATACACCCGGGCCGCCTTGCCCGACGCCGCCCCACCCTGCGAAGGCTGTGCCTGCCGCACCGCCGCTGCCTTCCCGGCCGAAGCCGCATCGGCCGCCCCCTGCGCTGTCACCTCCTTCACGCTCTGCCCGGAAAGCCCATCATCATTCGCGCCCCGCGCCCTCGCATCGGATTTCGCCTTTGTCCAGCATCTGCTTCAGCTCCGCAGAAGTGGCGGCCTTTGCATCTTCCGCCTGCCCCGCAAAAGGTGCCATCAGCAACCCCACGACCACCGCCAGCGGCACCAGCCGGCCCCGCATGCCCCTCCGCGAAGAAGGAGCAACCTGCGCAATGAAAGAGGAATGACTACGCAACATATGACGACGCGACATGGTTCTGAACCCGGACGGACCGTATTGATGGAAGGGCTTAGCTTAGCAGCCCCACGCAAACCGTGCAGCAGATGCTCTCCCTCCCCCGCCTTGCCCTCACCTGCCAACACCCTGTCAACGTCTGCTTCCTGAATCCTGTCCGTACATCCCCTCCGCTTGTCCAGCCGGTCGGTCATCCCCAACCCTCTCGTCACCGGGGTATTCCGTCATGCCAGACAAGCGCTGCGCAGGATGCGAGTGCTGCGACTTCGCGTGCTGCGTGAACGACTTTTCTGACAGTCGGGGCGCAGCCCCGGTTGTCGGAAAGTGTTTTAGCGTTGAGGTTTGTTGACCACGACGCAGGTCGGGCAACAAAGCTTTCAGTGAGCGCTGAGCAGCAATCGCATACCGGTCTGCGGCGCGTGCGCAACGAAAGTCGTCTTCCACGCATGGCCATCCCCACAGCGAAGTCGTCTTCCATGCATCACAACCCGCAGTCCGGGGCGCGTCCTCACGAAAACACGATGCCTCATCCGCCATCCCTTGACCCTGCTCAACGCAATCCTGACCCCCTGCCCCAGGAACTATCACCGATAATGATGGAAAACTGCGTCATCCATCGAGAAACAACAGCATGCACACAGCCACAGCCAGACATCATCGTACTGGGCGGTGGCGGCGCTGGACTCGCGCGCCGCCATCGCTGCCGCCGAACACAGCCCGCGCGCCCGTCCATCGCCCTGGTCTCCAAGGTCGTTCCCATGCGCTCGCCACCGTCGGGCTGAAGGGAGCTCCGCCGGCGTCATCCGCGACGACGACAGCCTCGACAACCACTTCGACGACACCGCCCTCCGGTGGCGACTGGGCTCTGCGAGCAGAATGTCGTCGAATACTTCGTGCAGCACTGTACCGAAGAGATGGTCCAGCTCGAGCAATGGGGCTGTCCGTGGAGCCGCCGCAAGGACGACGGGCAGCATCAACGTCCGCTACTTGGCGGCATGAAAACCCGCGCACCTGGTTCGCCGCCGACCGCGCAGCGGCTTTTGCCATCCTGCAGTACACCCTCTTCCAGACCTCCGCCTCGAGTATCCGCAGATCCGCCGCCATGACGAGTTCTTCTGCACCGACCTGCGGGTCGAGGATGGTCACATCAGGGGCCTGCTGGCCGTGGAAATCGCCAGTGGCGAGCGGCGCCCTCGCCAACGCTGTCGTCAGTGGCCACCGGCGGCGCCGGCCGGGTATTCGCCAGAACTAAAGCGCCGGCACGCTGACCGGCGACGGTATGGTGCGGCCTCGTGCAGGGCGTGCCGCTGCGCGATCATGGAGTTCGTGCAGTACCACCCCACCCGCCCGCCCGGTTCGGGCATCCTGATGACCGAGGGCTGCCGGTGAAGGCGGCATTCTGGTCAACAGCGACGGCTACCGCCACCTGCAGGATTATGCGCCTTGGGCCCGCTGGACCCTGGCCAAGCGCGGGAAGGCCGCGGAACTGGGCCCGCGCGACCGGCTGTCGCAGGCGTTCTCGGCACGAGCAGAAGGAAGCCGCACCATCGATACTCCCCATGGCCGCCGTCCATCTGGACCTGCGCCACCTGAGGAGAAGAAGATCCACGAACGCCCGCCCCTGATTGCCGAGGCGGCCGGAAACCTTCGCCGGTGTCGATCCGGTCAAATCGCCCATCCCCGTCTCTTCGGCTGTGACACCACCATGCGGCGCATCCTCACCGACGGCCAGTGCAAACCATCAAGGGGCTGTTTGCCGCCGGCGAATGCTCCAGCGTCGCATCCGGGGCCAACCGGCTCCGGGTCCAACTCTGGCCGGAGCTGTGGTCTTCTGGCCGGTGGCCGGTGAAGGTGCAGCCCGCGAGGCTGAACGGCCTCGCCGCACCCGCCTACCGGCCGTGCAGGTTCAGGCCGAGGTAGCCGAGAGCGCATCCTGTCCCTGCTCGATCAGCCCGCAGCCAGCAGCCGCAGGCGGAACGTCCAGCCGATCCGATGACGAAATGCGTGCCAGCATGGAAGACGGCGTGGGCATCTACCGCTGACGAAAAGGGCATGCGGCCACCGGCGACAAGCTGGCTTTGCTGAACTGCGCGAGGCGCTATCGTCAGCGCCAAGCCTCGACGACTACAGCCGTGCCTTTCAACACTGACTCGGCTGACCACACTGGAGCTGGGCTATTCGCTGGAAGTGGCGTGCGCCATGGCCCATTCAGCCCTGGGAACGCCGGGAGTCGCGTGTGCCCACCAGCGGCTGGACGGATACACACGAACGGGATGACCGCCAGTTCAGCGAAGCACCCACTGGCCCCACACCAGGGGAGAGATTCTGCCTCCATCAGCCTGCAGCCCGTGGTGATCACTCTGCCGCGTGCCCGCGTCTATGGCGGCGCCGCCAAAAAGTGTGGACATGTCCTGATGGAAGAACACGGAACAACCCTCGGGCGACGCCCCGACAGGACACCACGGCCGTGCAGCGCCACACCCCAAAGCCCAGACACGAGAAACGTCCCGAGATGAAGAGGTTCGGACCATGACGACCGCCACACTTTCCCGCTTCACCGAGACCATCCTGCGGCGGGTCCGTCACGAAGCCCCGGGGGACGCCCTGTCCCACCAGCGTGATGACCACACGCAGGCCGGCGAGCCCCGGCAGCTCCGCCGCACCCGATGGTGCCGAAGGCTGCCAGGCAGCGGCAGCACCCCACGCAGCCTCCGGCCACGATGCCACCACCGGCACGCGGATCATCACCATCGAGTGCCAGCGCTACAACCCCGACGAAGACAGCCAGCCGCATTACCGCACCTACCAGATACCGTTCACCCACGACATGTCGGTGCTCGACGGGCTGCAGTACATCAAGGATCACCTGGACGGCAGCTCACCTCGCTGGTCGCGCCGGATGGCCGTCGCAACTGCGGCGTGTTGTCAACGACCTCCGGTACCGCTGCTCCACGCGCGCGACCACTACCCCAACGGCCGAAGATCGCGTGTCGCACTTTCCGGGTGGTGCGACCAAGCCGTGGACCAGAGCGGCTACAGCCAGCTCAACGCACTGGCTGGATCATCCCCAGCAGACCACAGGATTACCGGCCGAGGGCTGAACCGCCAGACGCGGCGGACAGATGGTCAGTATACCAGTTCTCGCAGTGCATCAACTGTCGCTCTGCTATGCGGCTGTCCGCAGTACGGGGCTGTAATCCTGAATTCACCGGCCCGTCGGTACTGGCCCCGCTGCAGCGCTACAACGCTGACCCACGGGATCACGGCGCGGGCTGAACGGATGACCATCGTCAACGCCGAAAGCGGCGTCTGGGGCGCACGCTGGTGGGCGAGTGCTCGGGCAGTCTGCCTGAAGGGTGTGGATTCCGGCCCGCCATCAACCTCAACAAGATCAATTCCACCAGGACTCATTTTCTGCGCTTTCCCGATGCCCCCGCAGCGGAAAGCGCGAAACGGCATGAACCTGAGCGCGTTGCCGGAGAAAAGCCTCGCTGAATCAGCCTTACACGACGCGTCCTCGCCCTGCGGCAGGCTCAAGACCCTACCGAAAGCCCATGAAGGGCTGGTTCCTGCACGGCCGACGCACCTATCTGGCCGCCACATGGTCGCGAGCTGACCAGCGTGGCCGTGGCCTACTATGCCCTGTTGGTGCTGTACGGGCTGTTCCAGCTCCGGGGTGGTCGGAAGCCTTCAACGGCCCTCATTGCGGCCCTTGGCTCACCGCTGTGGCTGCTCTCGTCAGACGTGGGCCTGGTGGGCTTCCATGCATTCACCTGGTCTCGAGGTCACGCCCGAAGACCATGCCGCTGGTGTTCATCAGGCGTCGCGCCATTCCTGACCGGCTGATCGTGGCTGGTGGCCTGGCGGACTTGCCGGCGCCAGTCTGGCACCGCTGGCAGCGTTTCTGCCGGCAGCCCCCTTGAGCCCGACGCGCGGCCCATTACCTCGCTTCCATAGTCACCTGCACACCATGAACACGCATTCTGAACGACGACGATCCGCTGGCCCGCCAGAAACCGCCTGGCGCACCAACGAACCGGTGGTCCGTCCCCAGCTCGGCGCCGGCGGTGCTGTCGGCCATGGCCGGGCCCGATGCTGATCCTCATCCCTGTGTGCTGGTGCCACTGGGCATCCTGCCGCCCACCGAAACGCCTCGGCTACGAACGGGTACTGGGGTTTGTCCCGTGGTGGCCCGGCGCTGGCCATTCTGGCCGTGGTGAGCCTTTTCATGTTCCACGCCATGCACCGCTTCCGTGCCATTCGCTGCATCGATTTCGGCTTTCACACCGGACGCGGTGCATGGGCTCGTCTGCTACGGCTTTTGCCGCGCTGATCACCATCATCTGCGCGCCCAGTGTTGCGCAGCCTGCAGTGAGCGGCTGACATTCCGGAAAACTGGCGCCCGGCAGGCAGAGGAACCCTTCGTAAATCCGCGAGCGCCCCTGAGCCCATAAGCCAGAAAGGCGCCAACTGGCGACGCAGCCAGCGGTTTAGGCGGTGCAAAATGGGCAACGCACTGGACCGCCGGCATGGACTCAAAGTGCCGCGGACTTTTGCAGAAGATTCCAGCATGCCATGCAGGCGCAGGCATGCATGAGCGTGTCGAAAACAGGTCAGAAGAAGGAATACAACACACCAACCATCGCGGTGGCGTTGGTGTCGTCCATCATCGACGGGTACTCCTGCGGATGTCCTCGACAAATTTTCTACACCTCACCCCCTGCCAGCAGCGACCAGTGGGTAGGTATGGGATCACAGCATGCCGACGCCGGCGAAAGGTCTGACCGCTGTCAGGGGGCTGAACGTGGCAAAGCTGGTGCGCTGGTTCTGTTCGGGCGTCGCGCCGAACCAGGTCTGCGATATTTGCGGGTCTGCATGCTGCGCATGCAGCCCCACCTGCACCCGGTCGGCCTCGGTCTGCAGCGGCAAGCCGGAGTAACGCCATAGGTCCAGGTCGTACCACGCTTGCTGTTGCCGAGCAGGCGGGTATCGGCATCCAGGATCCAGTCTCGAGCCACGAGGTGATACGTTGGGAAATCCCGGCCGTCAGCAACCCCGCACCGCGTACATTGCCCATGCCGGCCAGCTTGTCCGACCCTCCAACACTGGAATGTATGGCTCGTCCTTGGTTTCCCTCTGTGATGGTCCTTGCGAGGCACGATAGCCCAGCCCCAGACGCAGTTTCGCTGCACGCTGTACGGGTTTCGTACTGCAAACCCAGTCTGCGCTGGGTGATCGCACGCGAAACATGCCGTACTGCGCGGTGATCATCTGTGGCGGTGCTGTCGATCATCGTGTTCCACTCTACCGGACATGTAGCGTCCACCGCCAACGCCAAAGCCTACACCGAGGTGCCACCCACCGTCCGACGGGGGCACCATGGCGCTCATGCCCATCCGGTAAAGCCGCATGTGCATCCGACTGCGGCTGCCCACCACTGCAGTGGGCATCCCGTCCCCGCACGGAATCCCGCCCGTAGGTGCCAGAAGCGCCCGCATCGCTGCTCCTGACCGGCATCGGCAGGCGTCACATGCGTGGCCCCCATGCCTGCCTGCCGCCGGGCCCCCTGAACGGACGAGGTACCAGAACTGTCATATCCCGCCCTCATCGCCACTGGGCAATTGCACGCTACCTCCGTGAAGCAGCAAACCAGCCGCCAGGGCGGCCTGAACGGCACCGGCCAGCACGGATTTTCGGGAACGGACAACAGCCTGCATTGTGGAAAACCTCCGTGAAATTTATGTGATTATTTCCCGACCCTTTTACCGTATTTCGCAATCTCTGTCACACCCGGCAATGCGCAGAAACCCAACAATATATGGGAGGAATCCGGCCTCCATCGTTCATCATCATTTGAAAAACGGAATGCTCCGGTGATGATCTTTCCGGCAGGCGTGACGGGCTTGCGGGGGCGTTATATATCAAGGGATATCACGCCTCCTGGACTCGTGCCAAGTGCAGGCACGTCTATACTGAGTGTGTTGCCATGGAACGAGTCCGCCTGCTCCCACCTGGGCCCCAGATCGACGTGTGGCGTCACTCCTTCTGTGCAGCCCCCGCCGCCGGCACCAGAGGCACACGTGGTTGCCATTGTTCTGCATCGGCGAGACTGACTACCTGAACGCTCCATCTGCTCCGGCAGGCGCGCCGCCCGGTTGTAGCCGATGCGCAGGTGCGCTGCAATGCAGCGAGATCCGACGCACGCGCCGATGCTGCAGCGAACACGGCTGCAACGGCTCGGTCGTACATGGCATCGCTCTCGCCATCCATGCCGGCCTCCCGGCCAGTGTGCTGGACGGGCAAAGCCCACCCGCACTGCCGGTGTTGGTCTCTTCGGGCACACCACACCTTCCAGGGTGCTCCCTCGATGTAGTCGGGCTCGCCGCCACCTGCACTCCTTCCAGCTGGCCACCACCTTGCACTTCCTCGTCGGCCACATGGGCGCCATGCGCTGCGGCGGAGGCCAGGCGCCGGCGGCAGGAGAGCATGTCGCCCTGACCCAGCGGGGTCCTCGCGCCCATCTGGTCCAGAATGGTGCGCGAGTCGATCTTGGACGACACCCAGAGGCGATCCGCGACGGAATGTTGGCCTTAATCAGGCCGGTGATCACGTCCACCGACGGACGCGCTGGGTGGCGGGATTCGGTGGTGCCAGCCGCCCCGCGCCTTCTGGGCCAGACGGGCGATCAGCTCCTCGATCTCTTTCGCACCACCATCATCAGGTCGGCCCGTCGTGGTGACGCGATAAGTCGGCAGCGACAGCAGCTCAGGCGCATCCGGCATCGGCGAAGGTTGGAATCAGCTCCTCACTTCTCGGCCTCCGGCGATCTGGCGTTAGTGGCCAGCCAGGTTGCACGCACGCCCAGCTGCTCATCAGCTTTAGCCAGCGGCGCTCCATCTCGCACGCACCAGTTCAGTGCATGTGCGGCGCAGCGCATATCGGTGCCACCGGCGCCAGCAGCGTGCGGAATGCCTCGTGAACACTCATCTCCAGCATCTGGGTCGATCGCGGTCATCCGCACCTGGGACGGATCGGCGCGCGAGATCGACATCAGCATGGCGTTGATCCCCCTGCGGCACCGGAACGGTCATACCGGCCGCAGCAGGTAATCTTTGCCGGGTCGGCCACCACCGGGTTGCCGGCGATGTCGCCAGCGAGATGGTGCAGGCGATTTGGCGTCCACGTAGGCGCGAGCCGATGATCTCCGACAGCCTGCCTGCAGCGCGGGTTGAGCAGCTCAGCCCCATCAGGTTCTTGCCGGGGATGGTCTCGACCACCGCAGCGAGATCACCGACAACGCGACCGGGCCAGATCCTTGGCCAGATTCACGATCTGGGCGCCCTTCACGCCAGTGGCCGGCGATCTCGTACCGGGTGATGACCGGGCCCGGATAGGCATGCGCGACGGTGGCCGAGATGCCGAAATCGGAGAGTTTCTTCTCGATGAGCCGCGGTGGCCGCCATCTCGGGCGATAATCTCGACCGTGGCGGGCGGCGCACGTCCAGCAGGGCCAGATCGGGCAGAACCGAATCGTCGCCGTCGTGGCGGTAGACCGGCGCCGGCGGGTTTAGCCACGGTGGTCGCCTCCCGGATCTCGCGCACACATACCCACAGTCTGGCCCACGCCGTTGCGTACCGCCCGGTGCAGGCGCAGGCAAAAGGCGCCCGTACGCGAAGCCCCGCCGGGCACCATTGCCCAGGCATCACCATGATCGTTACCAGCATGACCGCTGGCCGGGTTTACGCCAGCAGGCGGCCCCCATACGAGCGGCAGCCGCATCACTCTTCGTCATGCGGCACCGGACCAGAAGGCCTCTTCATCGGCATCATCATGAAACCGGCAATCGTGGGTTCCCTCGCCCCATCGTGCCCGGCGGCCGGTGCCGCACCAACACGCCAGCACCCAGCCCGGTCACCACCGAGACACGGTCGAGCAGCGAACGAAAACGTACGCTGGGCGACGTGCTGCCGTCGGCAGGGGTGCGCATCCAGCCTGTCGCATCACCCGCCCCGCCAAAGGCCGTGCTTCGCCGCACCGGCAGGGCATCCGAACCGGCTGGGCCGCCAGTACCAAAACCGCTCACCTCATCCACGAGCGCGCTTTGCTTCCCAGCCGCAGCGCGCAACCGGGCCATCATTTATTAGCACATCCTCGACCTTCGGCCTCCGGACGGGCCGCACGGCAGCCAACCGGGCCGTGCGGATCAGCAACACACCGCATCATCCCCCATCAATACGGTTTGCCGCGGTGCTCCAGCAGGTGCCACGCTGCTGCGCAGCCCCTGCACCCCAGCCCGGCGGTCAGCCCGCGACCAGCCTCTGGCACAGGCCACTGCCTTGGTGCCGCCCGGTACGTTCGAACACCGACATCCAGGACAGGCCGGTGGCCAGGCTGGGCTCGATGGCGATCAGCAGCAGCGCCAGCACCAGCGTGCCCCCGACCGCCCCAGCATCACATACGGGGCCGGCCACCAACGCGCCCAGCAGCCGCCGGGCACCAGCGGCAACTCGGCTACGGGTTACAGGCGCAGGCCCTCAGCGCAGCCGACCCGGCGCGGCAGGATGATGATCCAGCGCTCCCAAGCAAAGCGCGCCTGAAACTCAGGTGGTTCGCTCTCCTGCCCGCGACCAGCGCCGCTGGTGGTGCCTTGCCGCTGGCCGTGACGGCCCGGCATCGTGGCCCGCCTGGTGTGCGTCGCGGTGCAACCAACGATATCCGGCCAGCACGCGGGATCATGAAAATGAGAACGAATGGGCCGACAATCCAAGCAGATACTGCAGGATCAGATCAGCAGGCATTTACCCCCGGGTTTGTGCACCTGGCGTGCCGTGACGGCATGCTGGCGACCAGCGGATCGACCGGGTTGGCAGCAGCAAGGATCAGGAGAGGAAGATGGCCAGAAAGCAGCACGATCACCGTGCCTCGCGCGGCAGATGGCCCGCTGGGATAAGCCGATGTGACAGCTGGCCCGAGTGCTCTGGGCGGTTGTCTGAACTGCTGCGCTACGCGCCATCGTTGCCTCGTCACTCAAAAACAGCAGCCCAAACCCCCGATCATACCGCCTTGAACCCGAGGATTGCGTCATGCCCTGCCCAGCTTAGCCCCGGCGACGGAATTTGCACAGGATAGTTTCGGCTATGTCCCCTCAGACCAGATGGGTACTCAGCTTCTCGCGCAGCGCTTGCCAGAAAGCCCTCTTAGCGGCACCGTCGCAGCCTTCGGTTTTCCTTCGCCCCATCACCACGGAGACCACCATCTCGCACGAGGCCTCAATCATCTTGGCAATCTCCTGGCGCAGCAGGCAGGTACGGATCATCGCTCCTCGCACCTTCTCCATTGTCAGGCAGCACGCGGACACCCGGCCGCCCCATCGAGCAGGGCCAGCGTCTCAGTCTTCGGTCGGCCTCGCGCAGGCGGCACACCAGGCCGGCCATGATGTAGGCATCGAGGCTGGACATCATCATGGACTTGAAGCTTTCGCTTGTTATTCGCCATGAAGTCGCTGGTCTCGATGGTACAGTCACGCTGGCCGAACGCGGCGACTCGTCGATCAGGCTCATCTCGCCAGAAGCACTCGCCCGGGCCGATCACGGCCAGAATCTTCCTTGCCTCGGTATCCGAACGCTGCCTTAGCACGCCCGGCAGCAGGATGTTACAGGGACACCGACGGCTCCTTCCGTGACGATGACGTCCCGCCCAGGAAAATTGCGACGGACGCTGCCTGCCGCCAGCCGCTTTCGATCTGCGCCGGTCAGACCGGAAGTAGCGGCACGCAGAAATGCGATGTTTGCTCTTGTGACATGCGGGTTTCTCGAAAGTTCCGGGCAGGACGGATGTATGAAAGTTGAAAACACCGGCCTTCGCCATCGGTTGCATGCCGATGACTGCCTTAATTTCCGTCCAGCGGTCGTGGGTCCGACATCTACCACGGTTTCTGGCCGCCGGTGATTCGCGCGGAATTTCTGCAACGATCACCGCGTTGCGGTCGCTTTCGCACGACAGCGCCGCCCGCAGGGTTCCCATCCCACAGGGGCGCTTGATAGGCACCCCGCCACACCCGCCTGCGCGGGTTATAACCGGCCCTGCCAGCCTACACGGCCGCCATCTACGCCGCCCGTGCCAACCTGAAGCCGCTGCTGGTCACCGGTCTCCTCCAGGGCAGCCCAGCTCGACCACCACCGAGGTCGACAACTGGCCAGCCGATGTCGGCAGCGTGCAGAATCATGGTGTGTATCATCTGTTCGCTCGCCTGGTCGACCTGTCGCAGCGCCCGTTCCGCCTCACGGCGACAGCGGCACCTACCGCCGACGCCTGTGTTCTTTACGGCTTTCAAGCGCTACCTGGGGCCCTCCGAAGCCTTTGCGGCGAGCGTCTCGGCCTGCCGCCACTGGGCGGCTTCTTCGCAACCGGGACGTGGCGTCATCGGCGGCGGCAACACGGCTCAAATCGAAGGGCTCTCACCTCAGCAACATCGCCCGCAAAGGTCATCGTCGTGCACCGTCGCGACGGGCTGCGTACCGAACCCATCATGATCGACCACCTGATGGAAAGGTGCGGGAAGGCAAGGGTGGGAATGCGCTGGTGAGCTGGACGAAGTGCTGGGCGATGGGCGTCACCGGCATGCCTGCGCAACCACTGTTCGGCGAGCAGGACGTGAAGCTCTCAGGCTGTCGCCATCAGCCTGTGCCAGACTGCGGCGGCTGGACGTGAGCGGCGGCCGGGCGGGCGCCCAGCAATGCCACGGCCACCAGCATCCCGGGCGCTGCCAGTGACGTGCAGGATCACATCTATCGCTGACCGTACCAGCGCGGCCACCGGCTGCATGGCCGCGCTAATGCCTTTATCCATTGAACGTAACCTTTGCTTCACCCGGTGCGGAACCACCTGCGGCATGTAACGGGGCTGTGCGGAAACGAATGACGCCGCGCCGGGCCCGTGATGCCCACCACCTGCCGATGGGAAGAAAAGAACTCCCCTCCCAGGCCCATTTGTCCCGCTCGCCTGGGGATTGGCCACGGTCGGCCGGGTGGCCGGTACACTGGCTGGCGGCGTGACGCGGCAGCCGTGCCGGCGCGAAGCTGCCACATCCAGGGCCCGGGGCCGACATCTTTCTGAAGTGGCCGACGTTACGCCCCTGCCCCACGGGCCGGCGACTGAAACCCGTCACCGCACACCCGCGCCCGGCAGCGTGGCAGGACGAGCGAAGCCCTGGCCCGGTCTGTCGGACGAATCCATCGAACAAGAGTGGACGAACGCTGTCGTCGCGCGCGGGGGCGGTTGCCCGACTGCGCCGGGGCAGATGAACCGTTCATTAAACTCGACTGCGCTGGTTGCGCGCGGCGGCGCCTGACGGTCGTGTATTTCATTAATGACCCATCGGGCTTGACCTGCGCTATGATGCGGATTCACGCGAGGTCTGGGGTCGGGCGCGGCAGTGCTGAAGGACAGTGCCGCTGGCTGCACCAGCAGCAGTCATCGCCTTCTGTCGGGCCCGCCCTTTGCAGGTGGTGCGGTGCGTTGTGGTGCCGCCAGATAACCAAACCAGGCAGCTCCGGCGGGACACCTCCAGCCAGGAGGGCCGGACGGCGCAGACGAGGGCAGGCCGGCCCGTACACAGACCTTCGTCGCTGCGGCGGTCGCTCCTTACCGGACGGCTGTTTCACCGGACGGACTGGAACAGCTGCTCGTCGGGTTGCGGCCCGGACCCAGACAGCAGCCTCGTCGGTTTCGCGATTGGACTGGACATCCTCGATCTCGCCGGTCCGATTCGGTCACCACTCGACCGGTTTGACGAGATCTTGCCGTCGCCGATACGGCTGGTGCGCCGCCTGGCATTAGCATCGATCACCAACATCCGTTGTCGTCAGCCACCACCGTCGATTTTCAGCTTGAAAATCGCCGCCTCGCGCGCGGTATCGGTGTGCCCCTTCTGACGTGGCTTGCCAGCCTCGGTCACCCGTCAGGCGAAGGTGACTCCACGCTGGCCAGAAACTACGGACCTCACCAGTTTGAACGGCGGTGCATTGATCTCCTGTTCGCCGTATCTCCCGTCGTGTCATCGGGAAGGCGCGGATACGCGCCCGGTTTGCGGTTGTTGGTTCTGGCACTGATCTGACCGAAAGCACCAGCCGGTACAAGAGTCCATTTTCGACTGCGCGTTGTTTGGACATCCGTTCCGCGGTGCCTCAATGCTACCCGTCACGACGCTCGCGGAAGCCGTCGTCACCGGCTGCCGCCAGTCATAACCAGGCGCGCCGTGATGTTGGCGACCGGTGCCTGCTGGCGTACATGTAAGCGCATCCAGCGCACGCAGGCCAGCCGCGCATCGAGCAGGCCTCTGCAACCGGGCTGCCGGCAGGCGGTTCTGCCATCGGCCCGCAGATGATGCGGTCGGGCGTCGTGGGGCGGCGGCGAATCCTGGTCGGATGTGGTCCGGCCGCAGCTCGCGCTCGGTGCCCGCGTGATGATCCGTTCCGGAATCACCGGCGCCTCCGGCTCCCGGTCGTTGCGCCAGCGGGCAGCTCGTAGACCAGCGTCTTGTACCGTCCTTGAGGGGCAAAGCCGCCCGCCAGATCGCCGTACCAGCGTGCCAGCCCGCCGTCTCGGACTTGTTGCCGGTAATTCAGCGCAGCCAGCCCGTCTTGTTCGACACCGCCATCAGCAGCGAGCCGGATGCGCGCCTGGATATTCTCTTCGGTGAGTCTTCGGGCAGGCCGGCAAGAGTCGTCGCCAGCGTGGCACAGGCATCGAAGCAGGGCAGCACCTCGTGCTTCACGTGCAGCCGGTCTGCCGCCATGTCGGCGGCAGCGTCGGCCAGATGTCGGCCGTGTACGGCGACAGCATCATCAGCGTCGTACCGTTCGGCGCAGCGCATCCACGGCGGGGCCCGATGTCAGCGCGGTCGATGCCCCCGACAGCTAACACCACGCACAGCATTCTCTTTGTCACGTAGTCGCGAATATAGCCAGCACAGGAGCCTGCCAGATTTCAGTCAGCGGTCCGGTACCCGTGCCGGTTCGGACGTTCATGAACTGATCCTTCAGTTGGTGGTTTCGGATGGGTGCCGGTTCGCGGCGCGTTCGTTTTCGTGGTGGCGCGCGGTGTGCAGGGCCTGCCGGACGGGCGACCTGCGGATCTATCAACGCCGCGTCGACCTGCTGCTGGAACGCCTCGCGGCGCAACGCGTCACCAGGGGCACCCAAGTAGCGACAGTTCGGGCGAGGACTGCGCTCTGTTCGGCAGCACGTCTGGCCGTCGATGATGCGGTCGGCGTTGCCGCTCATGTCACCCACCACTGGTTCAGCGGCTGGGCGCTGAGCGTGTTCAGGCTCATCGGGTATCCGGGAAGTCTCTCCAGGCGCGTGGGCAGATCACTTGGATTTTTTCCGCGTTCGATGCCGTCCGCAGTTTCCTTCGTGGCGGCTTCGGGCCTTCCCAGTCGCCCACGCTTCACCCACTGCCGGGCTCCAGCGCATAGTGTTCGAAGTGCTTGATGCGGCCGCTGTGGACCGAGCCAGCCAGCCGTCTTCACATCCTTGTTGGTGGCCAGCAGCATGATGGCACCGCCAGCGCCAGCTTGGCATCGCTGCCGCCTTCGTCTTCCATGTTCAACAGGCCCAGTGCGCGGCAACGGAATCACACAGCCATGCACCAGCGGATACGGTCAGCACCAGCACGTCCACCGGATCGCCATCACCAGCAATGGTTTCGGGGATGGCGCGCAGATTGGCCGGATAGCGCATGCCGGTTGCCACGAAGCGGTCGTGAACAGGGCGCCCGTCTCCTTGTCACCTCATGCCCGGCAGGGTCGGAATCCTGCGGGATTTCGATGGCGACGTTGTTCTTTCAGGGTTGGCCGGACCAGCGCGATCGATGCTCATGAATGTTTCGGTTATCAGAAAAAGGTTGAAGGGGCGTCACCCAAAGGCAGGATGCGGCGAAAAACCATCGGGCCGGGCGCGAGATTGCCCGGCGGTGCATCGTCGGGAGTGGCCACCATCGGGGGCATCTCGCCGGAGCGCGGCCGTACTCCCAAGCCCCCTCCTGACATGAAGCCCCCTCCTGACGCGCAGCCTCCACCTCCTGGGCGGAAGCCTGCCGAGGGGTTCCACCCTGCCCCAGCAACGCCGTCAGCGGACCGGTCAGACCACCTGCGGGCGGGAGCGCCAGGATGTCGGGCGGCAGCGGCAGGCTGCCCTGCCGGGCGGTGGACTCCCGGGCAGGGGCCGCAGCCCCGCTGGCTTCCGGCAGCGGCGACCGTTCGCCCAGCGCCAGCCAGCCGCATACTGGTACTGGGGCCGCATCGGCCGCGTCCATCGACGACACGGCTGCGCCGGCGCCGCACGCCGACACGAGATCGCAGCCAGCAGCGAATCCGCAGATGGCCCTCGACGCCTTGCCCCACAGGCTGGGAGGCACCAGATCCGGCCAGCATCTCGCAGCCGCGGCTGCTCGCCATGGCGCAGACGCCACCGTTGAGCTGCCAGGCCGCTGGCGTGCCGGCAGTGCATCCCAGCGCCGCATAAACTTCAGCGTTGCCTCGTCGTGCTGGAAGTCCAGCGAATTGATGCCGATGCGACGGGCCTCAGCCGTATCGCCCGCGGCCAGCGCATATCGTCAAGGCCGGCCAGCATGCCCTTCTTGCGCTCGTCCGCCATGGCGACTTCCACAACGTGTCGATGGCCTGGGCGTTGCCGCTGGCGGGCCAGCAGCTGCCGATAGGCATTGAGCCTGGCGCATCGGCCTCGGCCGGCGACAGAGCGCCCAGCGCTTGAGCTGGCGCACCGTCTGAGCACCTGCTCCAGCGGCCGGACTGGCTGTGGCCACGACAGCGCCGTCTCGAGCGCTGCCAGCTACTCGCCCCGAAATCTTGCCGACGGCCGCGTGCACTGACTCCGGCTGGTGTCTTCCAGGGCGAACTCGGCGCGCGCCATGGGCAGCCGTCTGCCACCCGTTGCGCGGCCTGCCGGGTCAGTCGTCACGGCGGGCGGATTGCCCAGCCGGTGGGCCGACAGCGCCGCCAGCAGCGCAGCCGCCGCGCCCTGGTCATGCGGTTGCCCTCAAGGCGTATTGGTAACGGCGGCCGACAGGCGCTCAGCCGCTCGAAACGCCCTTCGAGAGTGGGCCAGCACGCATCCGCCACGTGAACAGCTGTTCCTGCCCGCGGGCGACGCTATTCTGAAACAGCGAATGCGTGCCGGCAGCCCAGCGTACGGCAAAAGTCATAGCAACCAGTACGCGCCAGAAAACCGACGATCCAACGCGCAACGGCATGTTGCTGGACAGCTCGATCGGTACGGTAGCCAGAACAGCGCCGTTGCCATGGTTGCCCAGAAGACCAGCGCCAGGACGACCGCGCCGGCAAGCGCCGCGCAGCCAGGTGCATTGCGGATCATCAGAATCGCTTCTCGCTTTCGGCCCGCGCCGCCTGCAGCGCCGCCATGCTGTCGGACGAGGGCGGCTTGAGCTGCAGGGCTCAGTTCAGTTAATTGGGATGGACGCGGGCATCACATCCGGCTACAACCGTCAAAGAAGCGGCCAATCGTTTCAACGCTCTTGTCCAGATCCTGCCGGAACAGCGTTCCGTTGCGGTTGAGCAGGTTGATGCGCGTGAGCATGCAGGCGCAGGCTCACGGACGCGCTTCTGGTCGAATGCCAGCAGCAGCCGGTCGGGGGTCGTCGATGCGGCGAATCTGCACCAGGCTGTTGAACTCCTGGTGCACAGCATCGGCCGCGCGCGAGCCCAAATCCAACGGCATCCGGTACCAGTGGCGCCCGTCCCTCGTCAGCCACCGGTTCGTCCTGTGTGCCGGCATCCGGTGCACCGTCGGCGCCCGCCTCGCGGCATCCGGCGTCTCCGCCGCGAGCGCCAGACATCCCGGTTATTCACTCAGGAAGGCAGCGTGTCCACCGCGGGATCACCTCGTCCAGACGGGCCACCAGGCAGGTCAGGTCCACCTCGACAGCGACTTCAGCTTCGATGTCCTGCAGGATCACGGCGCAGGCCGATGGCCTGTGACTGCTCCTGTCCTCAGCTTCTTCTCGGCGCCTTCCAGCGCCGGATCGCCCGGCGTTGCCCGATACCGCCAGATGCTGGTTGTGGCCAGCGTCAGCGCGCGCTCGACCTCAGCCAGGCGGGCCGCCCCACACCAGGCCCACATCGTCGTACCAGCGCCTGCAGCGTTTCCCTGCGCGATGACTCAGCCACCCGCGTCTCAGCGCATTGCCACGGCTCTGCAGCTGCTGCGCGTCCTGCAGCTGACGGATCTGCGCCACCGAGGCTGGCGGCGCAGGACTCGGCCTCCTGCAGCCGCAGCGCGCTCTGCTTCTCCTGGGCGCGGAAGCGCTGCTGCACGTACCACCAGCCACCACCGGCGCGCCAGCGCGTGTGGCGGGCAGCCAGCTCCAGCTGCGCCGCTACACCCACTCCCACCGTCTGCGGCCCGGACACCCTGCCTGCGCCCGCGACGACGGGTTCATCGCACCGGCACTGCCCTTCGCATCGGTGGCAGCCACCGGTTTTGCCGTCACCGGCCCCGGTCACCGATGGTTGGCCCGGTGCTCCCGCGCCAGCCGGACTGGCAGCAGGTTTTGACAACGTGGCGGCTGCCCCAGAGACCGCCAGCCGACGCGCCGTTGCGCCTGCGCCCGCGGACTGTCGACGGCTTCGCGCAGTACCCGCACCAGGCGCACCACTGGCGATTTTGGCGTGGAATGCTGCCTGCCGCACACTGAACAGCCGCTTTGCCGGAGAACCACATACCATGCCTGCCAGCAGGCCAGGACGTGCCGGCAGCCTCAGGGGCTGGGCCGAGACGCCGGCGCGCCAGGCTGGAGGCAGGCTTGCTCCCCGTGCCGGCAGCCGGTTTTCCGCCACTGGCGGGAAGAGGACTCCCTGCCGTGCCCGGTGCGATGATCTTCGCACGTCGCTGGCAGAGCCGCCGGACGATGCCGGTGCCGCGCGCGGACTGTTTGGCTGCTCGAGACTCAAGACTTCGTATCCTCAATAGGAAGAATTTTAATGATAGGCCTAGAAGGCACATGGCGGCAGGGTGCACACCATGAAACGCCGCTGGCAGGTGCGGCCGAAGCCCGGCCGCGCCGCCACGGCCAGCGCCATCTATTCGTACGGGTTCTCCGATTGTAGCCGTTCGACCAGCTGCTGCCGATCATGGTAGACCCGGGTGCTGCTCACGCAGACCCCGCGCGCACGCCACCGGCAGCAGCAGGCGTTCATGCAACGCAGACAGGCTGACCGTGCCCAGCCCACCGTCGGCGGCACGGGCTTGTACCCGCCACGGTCCTGCAGCACCCCCGCCGTCCGGCCAGCCAGTGCAGAGCCGCCCTGCCAGCCAGCCATCAGGGCGCGCAGCTCATATCGAACCACAGGCGCCTGCCCCGCTGTCACCACACCCGATATCCGGTGAAAGACACCGGCACCCCGGCAGCCCGCGACCAGCCCAGTCACGCCAGCCATCCGGCCGGCACAGCACCCTAGCACACTCGGCCGGGACGTACCGCACCATCCCAGCAGCATCTGCGCCAGATGGCAGCATCCTGCCCGGGTGGCGGTGGCACCAGCGCAATAAGCATCACACAGGTCGATCAGCATACAGGAAACACGCGTGCTGCCGGCCTGCACCACCGCCCACGTGGCCAGAGTGGCCCACCTGCCTGCACGTTTCTGGCGGGCCGCCAGCGGGCGACCGCCGCCGGGCTGGGCGGCACCACACACACGGCCTCATGCCTGCCTGCGCCAGCCGCCGCGCCTCACGCCCGAACACCACTGCAGTACCGCCGCATCCCGGCTCGGCCACACCACATCGAAGGCCGGCCACGCCCGCGTATCCATCCCCGCAGCCGCCAGCATCTGCTGCCAGTCGGCAGCCCCCGCCGCATCCTGCGTCAGTGCAACCATCAATACGCGCCGCAATCACTGCAGCGCGTAATCCTGATGCTCAGCGCCATTCACAGCGCATCGGCAGCCGCCTCGCAGTTGCGCCGCCACCCCTCGCCCAGCGTCCGCCTGCGCCTCGTCCCCGATATCGGCCGTCTCGCACACCCGGGCGATGCGCCCATCCGCCCCTGCCAGCAGCGCATCCAGCTGCAGCCGGCACGGTGCACCACAGACTGGCCATAGGCGGCCAGCGGCGTCTTGCAGTTCACCGCCCAGCTGAGCGCGACGGCTCGCCTGCCGCAGCAATCAGGTGCAGCCTGCGGATCATTCAGAAAGGCCAGCGCCGCGCGCACCAGCCTCGTCACCGGCACGGATCTCGATCCCCAGCATGCCCTGCCCGTGGCGCCGGCGAGGCTCTGTGTCACATCCAGTGATACTCGCCGGATCCGGTGGGCAACAGAGCGCGTCAGCCCGCCGCCGCCAGCACGATGGCGACATACTGCCCGGCAGCCAGCTTGCCCAGGCGGGTACAGTGCTCCGCAGCGGCTCTGATGCGAAAGACCCGGGAAACGCGCCTTCAGCTGGGCCGCCCGGCGCAGGCTCGACGCACTCCAACGCATCTTGCCGGCAGCGCCTCCAGCGCGTCGTAACGCACACTCACGCGCATCGCGTGGATCTGCCGCGTCATCACGCCGCCAGCCCGAACCCCTCCGGCAGCTCCATCGGCACATCCTTGAGCGAATGCACCGCCAGCTCAGCACGCCCATCCAGCAGCGCCACCTCCAGCTCCTTCGTGAACAGCCCGCCCGCCGATCTCGGCCAGCGGCCCTGTCCAGAATCTGGTCCCCCGCGTGGTCATGCCCGCCAGCCCGGACCTCCGTTTGCGGATAGCGGGCCTTCAGCAGCGCGGGCCATGGTTGGCCTGCCAGAGCGCCAACCGGCTTTCACGGGTGGCAATGCGCAGACGGGTCGGAGCGGAATGGGCAGTCATGAGCGAGGCGGGCAGAAGGGCCACAAGGTCGGGACAGCCATTCTAGAGCATCCCGCCGCTCCCCCACATACGCCAACGCCCTCGAAAGGGGCGTCGTACGCATCTTCCAGGCCCCTCACACCGAATACGGGAGGGGCAACCCGCCTGCGAACATCGCATCGGGCGTATTGTCGGCTCCTGCCAAGCGGGCTATCCAGCGATGCAGGAGCAGAAAAACAGCGGTTATGTTTGGTCAGGAATTTTTCTTCAGCTCACCAGCCCTTCACGATGGACCACTGGCGACGCTGACCGGCAGACGGTCCGGCACCTCGCGCAGCACCACCTGCCAGTACGGGTCACCCATTCGCCCTCGCCCGACGGCGGACACGTTCGAAAACCGGCAATCGAGGGGCCGTGCCACCAGCGCATTGCGGTGAATGCGCACGAAGCGGTCGTTGATCCTCTTCCAGCGACGTGAGCGACTCCTCGATCGATATTCACGCTCGCGCGTGCCTCACCGTGATGTATTTCCAGCTCTGCCTTCCGGCACACCACCTGCTCCAGCGCCACCAGAATCACCCGGCCCGCTCGTGCACCGACAGGTGGCGCCAGCGTGTATTGGTGGCCTTGATAACGCATTGATGTCCTCGACGTGTTCGACGGCACCAGCGTGCGCGCCGCATCAGTGCTGCGGCAGACGCTGCGCGCGCACAGGTTTTCAGCAGATAGTCGAGCGCGTTGACGCTCGAACGCATTGACCGCAAACTCGTCGAACGCCGTCACAAAAATGATCAGCGGCATCGGCTTCGGATCGGTACCGTCACCTCGACTTACGTGCCGAAATGCCGCCGCGCCAGCTCGATGCCGGTCATGCCCGGCATCTGCACGTCCATCAGCACCACCCTGCGGACGCTGCGATTCGATCTGCGCCAGCGCCTCCGGCGCATTGGATGCCTCACCAGCGATTCGGTGCCGGAAATTCGGGAGCGGGTCGGCCAGCACCTCTCTAGGCGGGCACGGGCAGGCCTTCGTCATCAACGATCAGTTGAGTGGCGTCGGACATCTCGTCGTCGTCTCTCTTTTTGCGGTGAAATTCGAGCAGCACGTGATAACGGTGCCTTGCGGGCCGGTTCTCGCTCGCGCCATATCATATTGCGGCTCCAGCCGCTCACGCACGTTCGACAGGGCCCATTTGGTTGCCCCGCGCGACGCACCTGTTGCAGGAAAAGGGATTTGTCGATCTCGACCCGCACCCTTTCACCACCGGCGTGATGCAAGTCAACACCCCCGTATCGGTACGCGGCTCGATGCCATGGTGGACGGCATTTTTCCAGCAGCGTGCGGCAACGCGACAGGATCAGCGCATCCCCGGCATGCCATCGATCTGCCACCGAACCTCCAGCCACGGCGCAAGCCGCAGCTTCTCGATAGCCAGATATTTCGCGGCAGGTCCAGTACCTCGTCATCCAGTGGCACCAGCTCGCGCGCATCGCGCATGAATACCGGAGCAGGTCGCGGGATTTTTCCAGCGTGCTCGCCAGCTTCGGATTCGTCCGGATCAGCCCCAGCACCGTGTTCAGACTGTTGAACAGGAAATGCGGCCGGATGCGTGCCTGCAGCGCCTGCAGGCGGGCCTCGATGAAACGAGCATGACGCCCGATCCCGCAGCCGGAAATACCGGTACACGCCACCGGCCACCAGCACCGCACGCAGCGCCGTAGCCGGGACCTCCCTGCCAGAGCGGCGGCCAGTGCTCGCCCGGTGATGACATGACGCGGCCCGCAGCATGTTGCCGATCACCATCTGGGTCGCCCGCGCGCGGGGATCAGCGGCCCCCAGAACCACTGCGTGGCGCTGCCGCGAGTCCATTGACCGTCCTGCGCGCCAGCAGCGCCAGCATCGATCAGCAAGGCGGAAGCTCCAGCGTGCTCAGCGGGTAAAGAGCGTATCGACCAGCCGGTTGCATGTCGAACCACAACGGGCACGCTGGACGCGGCTGGCATAGCCTAGATGCCCCCAGATGCACCGGCACCACCGTGCGCAGGAACATCGCCGCGTACAGAACTCCGGAATCGCGGCGCCGGCGCGCCCTCGCGCTCTCGCCAGCGCGCGTCTTCGGCGACGCAGCATCTCCAGCGGCCCGCCATCGCCCGGGCGTTCCCGCCATCACCAGGCTTTTGCATGCCAGGCTTGCCCTTCTGGATTTGTCCGCTGCGCGGATTCCCGCCCGCGTGCACGCCGGCGTCGTGCCATACTTTCTGCCTGCCTCAGACACCGTGCGCAGCCACTGCCGCCACCGCAGCAGGCGCCGCCACCATCACCGTTCCAGCACCGGCCAGCGCGGACGCGGTATCGTGAGATCATCATCCTGCCCACCGCTCTGCAGCAGCGTGGCGCGGCTCAGGCATGGCCTCCCCAGCAGCGCCGGCCCGTCCGAGCTTGTCGCTTATAATTTCCGGCAGTGCCCATACTACTCGCTCATCTCCAGAGACCCATCCACGCGTGCCGGACAATTTGGCAGCAAAGGACAAGGCGCGGTCGCTTACGGTCTCAGACCCGTCTCCGACCTGGTCCGACGCTATCACACGCCTCCAGTGGACTTCGAGCCCGGCGCCTCGCCGATGTCGAGCATCCGCAGCTCGCTTTCCGTACACGGCCATGCTGCTTGCTGCGACCGGCGTTCTGAGTGAAACCGATCTGGCGTCAATCCAGCGTGGTTTTACAACCATTCGTGAGAGAGATCGCCGCCGGCCGCGGAATGGTCGCTCGACCTCGGGGACGTACACGCTCAACGTCGAGCGCCTCGCGAACTGGTGGGCGATGCCGGCTGCAAAGCGCCTGCACACCGCCCGCTCCCGCAGCGACCAGGTCGCCACCGACATCCGCCTCTGGCTTGCGGCCGCCACCGGCGGATCGTCCGCCCTGCTCGCAGACCTGCAGCGCGCCACTGCTCGATACTGGCCGGGAACGGCACGCGCACCATGCATGCCGGGCTTCACCCACCTGCAGGTGGCCCAGCCCGTCACCTTCGGGCCATCGCCTGCTGGCGCTACGTGGAGGTGCTCGCGCGACGCCGCCCGCTTTGCGCCGATGCGCGCACGACGCATCAGCCGCCTGCCGCGCTGGGCGCCGCAGCGCTGGCCGGCACGAGCTTTCCCATCGACCGCAGGCGGGTGGCCCGCGAACTGGGTTTGCCGACGGCGTCTGCCAGCGTCGCTCACCGATGCCGTGTCCGGCGCGACTTCGCCATCGGGTTTCACCGCCGCCGCCAGCGTGCTGATGATGCACCTGTCGCGCTTTTCCGAAAAGAACTCGTCAACTGGATGTCGCCGCGCGTGAGCTCATCGGTACCTGTCCGGCCGCTACTGCACCGGCTCGTCGATCATGCCGCCGAAGAAAAACGACGTACCGGAACTCACATCCGCGGCCAGACCGGCGGCCGTGTCTGCGGTCACCCTGATGGCTGCTCACTGATGAAGGGCGCCGCTCCGCCTACAACAGAGACAACCAGGAAGACAAGAACCGCTCGCTCGCGCGCGTCGACACCCTGGTCGCCACGCTGCGCATCTTTGCCGACATGACGGCCGGCATGTCGGAGTACGTACGCGGGCCGCATGCGCACGGCCGCGGCCGAGGCTTTTCCACGGCCACCGACCTGGCCGACTACACTCGTCCGCAGGGCGCGTTCCGTTCACGACGCCCACGAACTGGTGGCCCTTGCCGTGCCGCGGAGCTTCCGGTACTGGGCGGCGTGGATTCCTGGCCGGGCCTGGGCCTCGCGCGCCTGCAGAACCTCCAGCGCTGTGGTCGGCGACGACGTGTCTCCGACACCCTCACGCTCGAAAGGCTCGGTCGGCGCCGCAGCACATCAGCGGCACCGCCCGAACGGAGTGCGCGCCGCACCATCGGGCGCCACCGTGCGCGCCTCCCCTGACGGACGCATCCATCCCACATCGGCCCCCAGCCGTGGAAGCTGACGGACAGCGCATGCGCAGGCAGGCCCCCAGTCCCACGGCGACAGGTGCTGCAGCGTATGTCATGGCGTCATCGGTCTCTCCACGTCACTGGGCGACTTTACGCAGAGACGAGGCGGCGGGGCCCGCACCGCCACCGGGAACGGTACACTGATATGTCGCGTCACAAATCGCGGCACCATCCGTCGCCCCACTGACGGATTCATGCCGAAGCTGCGCCTGTGACCTGCTTTGTCGGCAGGGTGACGTTTCATCAACCGCCGAGGCGGCCGTTACCAATCACGAGCTTCTACAGCCATTTCCCGGATGAAGCATCGCACATCCGCACCGCAGCGCGGCCCCGCCGCGCCGCCTGCCGCGCGCCACGCCAGTCCGCATGTCGATGATCTCGAGCACAGAACATCCGCCGAGCGCAGCGGCATTCGGTCTCTTTCTCTCACCCGCGCCTCCCGTGCCGCCGCAGATGACGCGCACCGGAAGGCAACAGGCCCAGGCGTACTGCCGTCTGCGGGTGACCCGGCGGCGGAACAGCCCGCCTGGCCAGTGCCGCAGCCCGGCGGTCTCCACCTCAGTCGCGCATCGACGTCATCTCCTGCGCGCATCGCGGAGACACTGATGGACGCTGCCCTGCTGCTAGGCCTGATCGTACTCAACGGTCTCTTTGCCATGTCGGAAGTGGCGCTGCTCACGGCCCGCAAGGCGGCACCGCAGCCAGTCGGCCGAAGGTGACGGGGCGGCGGCAGCGGCCTCACGCCCTGGGCGAAAGACCCGACACGCTTTCTCTCCACCATCGATCAGCATCACGCTCCATCGGCATCCTCGCTTGGGATCGTCGGTCAGGCGGCCTGCCGAGACCACTGGCCCGCTGGATGATCTCGCTGGGTCTCTCGAAACAGCTCGGCCGAATGGCTGGCCACCACGCTCGTGGTCGTGCTGGTCACCCTATGTCACCATCCTCATCGCGAGCTGGTGCCCCAGCGGCTGGGCAGATCCAGCGCCGAAACCGTCGCGCGCCTGGCCGCCCGCCCCATGGGCCTGCTGTCGCTCATCTCGCGCAGCCATTCGTGATATGGCGCTGACCGGTTCGACCAACACTCATCCTGCGCGGCATCGGCGTCGATCGAGATGCCGTGCACTAAAGGTCACCGAGGAAGAAATCCATGCCCTGCTGCTGGCCGAAGGTTTCCAGATCCGGCGCTACCATCGAGCAGAGCGAGCACGGAAATGGTGCGCAACGTCTTCCCGCCTCGACGGGCGGCGGATCTCCTCGCTGATGGTGCCCCGCAGTGACGTGGTCTACCTCGACATCAGACCCGCAGGAAGAAAAGCCTGCCGAAGGTGGCCGAGCACGACCACTCGCGCCTTCGGTCTGCCGTGGCGGCCTCGACGACATCATCAGAGCCATCATCAGCTTGGCTGCTTGCCCAGTCGCTGCGCGGCGAAGCTTGTCGACTACTCGCAGAACCTGCAAGGAAGTCCTGTATGTGCCAGAAACCCTCACCGGCATGGAGCTGCGCGAGGCACGTCCGCAGCTCCAACACGCGGATCGCCCTCGTGCTGGATGGATTCGGCGAGGTGCAGGGGCTCGTCACCCTGCAGGATCTGCCGGGGCCATCACCGGCGAATTCACCTCACCGGATGACGACGACAGCTGGGCCCTGCAGCGTGCCGACGCTCCTGGCTGCTCGATGGCCTCATCCCATTCCGAACTGAAGGACATGCGCTGCAGCTGCAGCGTGCCCGAAGAAGGAAAAGGCCCGCTACGGCGCTCTCCGGCATGATCGTGCTGCTGCTGGGCCGCATGCACCACCGGCGACACGCTCGACTGGGAAAACTGGCGCTTCGAGGTGGTGGACATGGACGGCAGCAGCGCATCGACAGTGCTGGCCACGCCCATCGTCACGCCCGACAAAACGCCCTGCGACGACGGCAGCAGCGCCGCCGAACCGACAGCCACCCACCGCATCAGCGATGCGACGCCCGCGCGAGCGGCGAACGCACGGGAATAGAACTCGAGGACCATGCAAAGTGCCCGCATGATGTGGAACCATCCACATCACGCGGGCGATAACTGCTGGACGACCTCACTTGCTGCTGGCCATCCGCGCTTGGGCCGCCAGCCGCCGCCCAGTGCCTTGTACAGGTCGATTGGTGGCCAGCAGATTATCCGAGACGCAGCTGCACCGCCAGATCACTGCGCCTGGAACAGCGGCGTGCGCTGGGTATCGAGCAGCGCCTGCCATCACGTGTCGCTGCCGGCGCGTGGCGCGACTCAGCCAGTCGCACGGCCTCGCGACCATGCGCAGCGCCTCTGATGGGCCTCCTGCTGCTGCTTTCGCACTGCCCTGCAGCGCGTTCAGCGCGTTTTCCACATCGCCCAGCGAGGCTGATGATGGATGCGCGGTAATCGGCCAGCAGCTCCTCGCGGCGCGCGCGGCATGGGTCGCGTCCGGCAGCCAGCCGGCCATTGTTAGTGGGGGCCACGAGACCGGCCCGCCGGGTTGTGAGATGGGGTTGTCGCACGTCGCGCACGGTCGCTGCCACCCGGCCAAGGCCGTCAGCCGCACCGTGGGCAGCATGGCGGCGCGTGCCACTGTCCACATCGGCATCGGCCGCGGCCAGACGGCGCTCGGCGCGCCACGTCCGGACGTCGCGTCAGCGGAGGTCGGTGGGCAGCCCGGATTCGACCGCGGGTGCCTTCATGGACGACGAGCGACACCGCGCGCACCGTCGCTTCTGCGGCGGCCGCCCCCGCAGCACGGCCAGCGTGGTCAGGCTCTGGTGCTCCTGCTGCTGGCGCAGCGCCAGTACCTGCCGCAGGCTGGCCACCGCGCGCTGCTGCGCGGTTTCCTGCGCAGACGCGCTGCCCACAGTAGCGGGACTCGACCAGCCCAGCACCCGCTCGGCCGCAGTGAGGCTGTAGCGGGCAATGGCCCACGCGCTCGCGCCACGCCACCGTGCGCAGGTAGCTCTGCGCGGTGCTGGCCATCAGCGTGAGCAGCACGGCATCGTGCGCAAACACGACCGCATCGCGCGAGGCCATGGCCGAAGACGCGATGCACGTTTTTCACCCCATATATCAACCTCGTAACTTGCAGAAAGCCCCATTGTGTAACTGGTGCGTAGAGGCACATGTCCTTGTCACGCGAGGGCATTCATTACCCGTTACTCGGGTAACAGGCTGGCTCCGCCATGCGGGCACGCGCGCATCGGCCTGGCGCACGGGCCGCCGCTGCAGCCACGTCATAGCCACCCGACCGGGCCAGCAGCACCATCTCGATCAGCTCGTGCTGCCAAAAGCGCTGCCACCACGAAAAATTGGGGTACACCCTCGGGAGAAATCTTGACCTGATCGCCCGCTCGCCCCAGCCGGACGGCATGGACACGCCCGACGACGTCTGTTCGACCGGCAGCGCAACCACCGAGGAGAGGCGAAGACACCACCATCGATACCAGGGGTTTTCTGCCAGATAGCCGTGTTACGTTTCATCACTCACCCCAATGCCACCACCGATCCAGTCGCGCGGCCTGTCGCGCAGGCATCAAAGCCGAAAAAGCAAACCTGTTGCCAAGGCGCAACCGAATGCAAAGCAGAATCGACCGCAGAGAATATTACCGCACATCCACGCAATCAAAAACATTCCAATCAAAATTCCGATCAGAACGCCACCAGCCCCCACCAGCGACACCGGCCGCCTCGCTGAGAAACTGCTGGATGTCACGCTGCCGTGCACCGATGGTCATCCGGATGCCGATCTCGTGGGTCCGTTCCTCACGCTCATCAGCATCACGTTCGATCACCGAGCCCCCACCAGCAGCGAGATGCCGCTATCAGCGCCAGAACCATGGTCTGGCGCTGCGCGCTTCCTCGTTCGACTTCACGGCTGCAGCGTTGTTGCTGATGCGCAGGAAATCCTTCGTGTGGCGGGCCTCTTTCAGCGCCGCCTCGATGTCCGCCGCCGTCTCGGTTCGTCTCTGGTCCAGCCGGAGAGATCTTGCACCGAAAATCGTGCTCAGATCCCGCATGCTGGCCAATACTTAGGAACTTCCCGCAGCGGAATAAGGGATCAGCGCCACGTCATCATCCTGGGTTCACCGCTGATCTTTGAACTCTTTCTCGGCCATTCTTTCGCCAATGACGCGAAACGGCACAGTCCGTTTTGAGCTGCAACATGGTCACAATGGCATCTGCGGCTCCAGAATGTTCGGAAACGGCCGCTCGCGCGTCACCTTTGCTCCAGCACACCACCACCGCCGCCATCGACTGTTCGTCGGCTCTTCGTGAGAACATGCCCCGTGCTACGCGCACCAGTTCAGCAGGTCCTGCGCGTACTCGTTGACGCTCCACCTCCATCTGGCGGGAATGTCCCCCGCACGCAGCGACGCCACGCCGTCGCAGCTGCCAAAAGACATCGCAAAGGGTGCACTGGGTACGCCCAGCGCCGGTTTCCATCGTCCGTCTCGTGCTACAGCGTGCCGGGGAACGCTGTGACCTCGTCCACATCGGGCGCACGTACGACTCCGGTGCGTGCCGTAGGCCGCCAGCTGTTTCAGCGTCCGGTCATTGTTGCCCCGCGACGGCCGCACAGCACGATCACGGCACTCTCACGCCGATCGCGAAGTCGCCAGCAGCGTCGGCATCGTCTTCAGGCGGCGGCTGACCACAGTCCACGCCAGGCGCTCTGCATCTGCGCCCCCAGACCCGCGCCACTGCAGCAGCGGCGTGCGTGCGGCACGCCGCAGTGCCGGCGCATCGATGGCCTTCGATGGACGAGGCCGATGACGGAAAGCCGGTTTCTGGTTGCCTGCCACTGCCGGGCCGCCGCCCCGCCTGCCGCGGTGTCGCCTCGGCCAGTCCTGGTTTGCCCTGCGCTGAAGTTTGCCCCGCAGTTACCGTTTCGCCCAGCGGTCGCAGCCTCCTGCAGTTACGGTCTGCCCGGCCGTGACGGTTTTTCCCGCCATGACGGCCTGCCCGCCGCTTCGACCTTTCCGGCCCTGCCGAGCGGGTGGGAGCAGCACCGGCGCAAGCGGGTACACTTTTCGCCACCGTCTCTTCCACCACGCGGCCGCCAGTGAGAGCGCGGCACCACCGCGCGCGCCTGGTCCGCCACCTTCCGGTCGTGCGTGATCAGAATGACGGTGTGCCCGGCATCCGGCCAGCTCATTGAGCAGCTTTCATCACCTCGGCGCCGCTGAGACCGTCCAGCGCGCCGATCGGCTCGTCGGCCAGAATCACGTGACCGCCGTTTACCATCATGCGCCGGGCGACTGAGCACCCGCTGCTGCTGCTGAGAGCTGCCGCCGGTTGGCCACCCGCTGCGCGTCAGGCTCCAGCGTGCCAGCGAGCGCGAATGGCCCGCGCCGCATGGTGGTTTCGGTCTGCGTACCCGCACACACCGACGCACAGCAACGATGCTCATCACATCCAGCGTGGGAATGAGAGGTGATAGCCACTGAAACACGAAACCGAAGGCCTCGCGCCCGCAGCATGGCCAGCGAATCGATCCAGCCGCGCCACATTGATGCCGGCAAAATGGTAGGTACCGGACGTGGGCTTGTCCAGGCGGCAGAATGTGTGCATCGGCGTGGACTTGCCGAGCCCCGAAGCACGATGGCCACGAACTCGCCCCACCGGACGCGCGAAAGTGCCGTGTCAGCACCGTCACCGGCGGTGCGCCGTCAGTTCGTGCTGCCGCCGTATGTCGTTCGGCTCGATCAGCGGCACGGCGCCCGACGAAGTCTCGCCCGCTCACCATCGCACTTTCTCCGGAGTCTCGGCCGGACGCACACACCGGTCACCAGCACGTCGCCCTCGTTGGAGCTCATGACACCACCTCGGCCTGCAGCCGGTCACGCACACCCACCTTCACGGTGCGCCGCCTTTGCGAGCCATTCTCGAGAACCTGGGCATCCGAAGGTATTGCGGTCGGCCGAAGGCTTCAGCGCCGCCAGCGGTACCACCAGCGCATGAGCTGGCGCAGACACTTTACCGAAGAACACCCGCGCGCCGTCATTCGCGGCATCAGCGCGCCGTCGGCATTTGTCCACGTCGAACATGCAGCGCCATTGAGCACACCACCTTGCCCGACGCCGCCGGCTGGGCATGCTTCCTGCCCACCCGCACCTGCAGCAGCTGCCGTCACGGGCTTGTTGGGCGGTGCCGGCAGGCACCCGCACCAGCGTGCTCTCCCAGCGGCGTGGCTGACCCTGCGCGTCCATCAGGCCCATCGTCAGAAATACACCGGCATGTCCACTTCACGCGACCAATATCGGCCTCCGACACCTCCGCCCACACCGTCATGCGGGAAAGGTCCGCAATGCGCATCACCACCGGTGTCCTGGTAGAGCCGCATCAGCGTCTGCCCTCTTTCCCTGGGCGTCGCAGTGTCACCACCGTGCCGCACATCGGCGCATAGATACGCGTATGCGGCTTTCACGCCTGCGCGCCCTTCAGCGCGAGGCCGCGCCTTCGGATCCGGTGCCCGTCCAGGCTCTGCACCGCGCCTGCGCACTTCTCGAGTTGGCCTCCGGCCGTCTGCAAATCCTCCATCGCGTGGTCGAGCCATCCGCGGCCATGCGCCGCTGGCGGTGGCGACCTTCTGCTGGGCCAGCGTGCCGTCTCGGCCTGCCGCTTTCCGGCCAGCTGCGCACGCAGACTCCGGCAGGTTGGCAGCGCGTCGGTATCGTACCTCGGCCTGCTGGATCGACGGATCGATCCACCAGCAGGTCGCCCTTTTCCCACGTCGTCACCGGGCTGCGCAGAATCCGGCTGATCTGGCCCGGACACCTGGGGCACGTCCACGTAGCGCTGCGGCTGCAGCGTACCCAGCGCCGACTCGTGCACTCGATGCCCGTGCGCTGCACCGTCATCGTCTCGAGGGTATCGGTGCTGCGGAAAAAAGGCCCACCACACCGCCACCGCCGCCAGCACCAGCACCAGCGCCACCAGCACCACACGGCGCGCGTGGCCGTCCCGGTCCACGCAGCCGCAGGGCACGCAGCGCACGGTCTGCCGAGCCGCCGGAACCATGATCGGCATGGGCGGGCGCTGCCCTCGGTCACCGGCCATGCCCGTGCCGGACGGCCTCCTGCCGTCCCGTCGCCCGCCGCGCAGTGTCGGCATGGCGCGCGCCCCGGCGGCCCTGGGACATCGGCGCGCCCCGCTGCGCGTGAGCAGCATTGCCGTGAGCAGCATTGGCGTGACCACCCTGGGTGTGCGCATCATGGGCATGACTTCATCGGCATGAGCGACATCCGCCCTGTGCGGCGTCTGCGACACCGGCATCCGCAGGACCGGCTTCTGCAGGAACTGCATCACGGGCAGCGTCTGCGCGGGCTGCCTGTGCTCGCGCGGCATCCTGGCGGGCCGTACCGGTCCAGGATGCGCCGGTCTTCACCGCGGCGCTGGCTCGCAGCGGAAACATCGGCACCCTGCACTTCGTCCCTGGCGTCGTCATCGACGCTGGCCGCTTTCTGCCTGCCTCGCGCTGACCCGGTCGGCCTCCGCCCGCCTCAGCGCTCTGCGGCCCTGGGTGTCCCCTGGATACCTTGTTTCTTGCCATCACACCCCTCCCCTGGCACTGGGTTGCAGATGTCCACACATCCGCACTGTGAGAACCTGAATTGCTCGTCGGCATTGCCACCTGGAATGGCCTTTCTGTCTGCTGAATGGACAGCCTCACCGGAAAGCTGCCGCCACGGTGCCACCGGGAGACCTGATCGACACCACCCGCCCGTGCGCCATTCGCACCAGCCGGTCAGCCAGATGGAAATAACGGTCATCGTGACTGATCACCAGCACGGTCTTTGCCTATGCACGCAGCTCGGGCAGCAGCTCGCCATAGAACGTTCATCGGAAAACCGGGTCCTGATCGGCCGCCCATTCATCGAAAACCAGAAAGGGACGGTCTTCCAGACAGGCCACCACCAGCGCCAGCCGCTTGCGCTGCCTGCGACAGCGAACGTCGTGAACGCCCGTCCCGGATCTAGCACCTTGTGCTCCAGCCCCAGACGTGCGGGCCAGGCGCATTTGCCCCGCTCGTCGAAGGCCGAAGCGACACCGTCCAGAATGCTGTCTGAAGAGATGAAAATCGGACTGCTGAAAACGTCTGGCGATAGTGGTCGCGGTCGGCGTCCGTGACCGGCACGCCATCCACGAGAATCTGCCCGGCCTCGAGGCCGCTACAGCACCAGCAGCGGCCAATGTCGTCTGCTGCTGCCGTTGCTGCCCACCAGATACACCCAGTTCGCCCTGGTGCAGGCCGAGATTCACCGGCCCCTCAGCATGAAGACTGCGGCTGTTCGCCTCGTTGTAGTCATGGTGCTCCACGCCCTGCAGCGCCAGCGAGCGAAATGCCGCGCCCTCGTGCGACCTCGCCACATGTTCCTGCTAGCGACAGCCCCCGCCACCGTGTCTTCCATGTGACGGGCGGAAATGATGGCCAGCTTCATCGTCGGCAGCGAGCCCAGCACCGACTCCAGCGGCCCCACCATGTACACCAGCAGCAGGGCAAAAACCGGTCATCACCTGCACCTGCCCGGACACATCGCCCACCAGAACGAAGAGAACCAGCCCGATGAACAGGTAGATCGAGAAACGTGCCAGACCGACGGATGATGTAGATGGTCATGCCCGCTGAACGCTCGTGCTGCACCTGCCGGATGGAGTCGTACATGCGACTGCGAAAACGCTGGCAGCCTTGCTCGCAGATGCAGCCGCAGCTCCTTGAGCCCCGCTGAGCAGCCCGTGAAAGAACGCCAGCATCCGGTCCTGCGCCTGATCGGCTGCATCCAGATGCGCAGCCGCCCGTGCACCGGCCCGGTAATGAATCAGCCAATGCCGATGACCGCCACCGCCAGCAGGAAAATCCACCACGACAGCACGGCCATGTACACCAGCCCGCCCAGCACGATGGCCAGGTTGGTCAGCGAGCGGCAGTAGACCCAGAAATACTTGATGTTCTGGGTGTGCTCGGACATCGAGGCCTGCAGCCGCCCCAGCCCGTCATTTTCCAGCGAACGGTAATCCGCCTGGTTCACCTGGCCAGCCAGATAGATGCCGCAGGTCGGCGCGAATGCGCTGCCCAGCCGCTCCAGCAGGATCTCGCCCGGCCGATCGAACACCTGGCACAGCACCGCCACCAGCGCAAACTGCAGCCCGAGCTCGTCCGTTCGGATGCCGCAGAAGCCGAGATCACTCGTTGATCAGCACCAGCATGCGCACGCTCAGCAGCCCCCGCCACACGCTGAGCACGGCACAGGCCAGCAGCCGGGGCCAGAACTGCCCCAGCAGATACCGGAAAAACAGGGCCGGTTCGGATGGCGGCTGCCGGCCCCTGCATCGTCCCCCTGGTCACTGGCGCCCCCGGTCGAGAGCACCACGCGCGACAGCACCCCGTCACGCCGGATCTGCTCTGCGGTAAACGGAGACGGCAGCCAGCGCCGCTGCGCATAGCGCACCACCGGTGCCACCACGCTGCCCCGCAGCGCGGCGTCCGGCATGCCGGGTGCCCGGCGCCGTCACCAGGCCGCTGGATACCGCCGTCATGGCCTCCTCGTCCTGTCCATGGGCGAGCAGGGTACGGGCATGCACACCGTCGTCGGCAAAATTCACCAGCTGCAGGTAGCTGTTGCCCTCGATGCCGCCCTCTTCGGCGCCGCTGTCGCAGAACACCATGAAATAACCGTATTCGTCACAGCCGCCGAATTCCGGCACATAGCCATCCATGGTGGACACCACACGCGTGGCCGACAGCGGCGCATCGGGCACCAGCCCGGCCGTGCGCATGTCTTCCACGGCCTCGGCCATGGCGCACGCAGCAGGAACGGCGAGTTTTTCACCGGCGGGGGCTTTCCTGAGGGGTTTGCCGGATCGGCCGGTGCACCGGTCGGCACCCCCGTCACGCCCCGTTCCGCCGCCCGCCCGAAGGCACGCCACCGGCCTCCGCACAGCGCCCGCGCGCATCGGCATCGGCCCCTGCCCGACCAGGCCGACAGCACCTCGCACGCGCGCCGAACTGGCCTGCGCACCTTCCTGCGTCGCCATCGGCCTGCCCGGTACCGTCTCGCCACCGCCGTCTCTCCAGCGCGGCCGCCCGATAGCTGCGGGCCGAATGCGGTTCCGGACGTCAGCGGCTCGTGTGCCAGCCGGTCGCAGGGCGCGATGCCGAGCGGAGCCGGGCGTTCCAGCTGCGACAGGGCCAGCTGCTGCCCGGCGCCCGCATCATCCAGCGTATCCGGTTCGCCGCCCATCACGGCCGGGAACCCCGTCAGCGGCGCATGGGCGTTGTGGTCAGCCAGTGCGGGTATTGTTCATGTTGGCCACGTAATCCTGGCGCGGCAGGCCGGGCATTTCCTGCGCTGCCAGCCCTGGCGGCGGCGGGATCCTTCGAACCTTACGCCACCGCGGCGCGCACTGCCTGGCTCCCGTCAGCACCACCGGCTTGAACCGTTTCCTGCGCGGGTGGCGCCATGTCGGCGGCACCGCACAGCGCTGCGCACCCAGTCACGCTCCGCAGCACGGCCGAGATCCGCCGCCGCAGACCGGCCCCTCACGCCACGGCCCGATGGCCAGCGTGTTCACGCAGGGCGAGAGCCAGCGTCCGGCGCTGGATGCCGATGAGACGCCGGTCAGCGAGGCCGGCGCAGTTTCCGGGCCGGGTACTGCGCAAACACCTGGTCGTTGCCGGCATTCGTCGCGCGCGCAGCACGAAAGCCTGCCGGTCGGTGGCCTTCGCCGAGGCTCAGGGGTGCAGGTCGATCAGCGGCATGCCGCTCTGGCGGAAGAGTACGCCGCTCCACGTGCGAGATGCGCCCATCCTCGCCGCGGACACTCGATGCTCACCTCACGCTGCGACGGGCGTGGCCGCGCCCTCGTCCACCCGGTAGCGCGCGGGTTTTCACGCACTCCAGCTGCAGGGCATACAGGCTGAACCGGCGCGCCGTGGATGCGGTGTGCGTCCAGGCCACCCTGCTCAGTGGAAGCCGACGTCACCAGCGGAACGCCAGACCGCCCCGCCCACGTTCAGCGCGTCGAGGAATGGTCAGAGACCATCTGGTAGAAACGGTCCGGCGGCCAGTCACCAGTGCGGATTGCCGAGCAGCACCGGACTGTCCCCTCGCCCGTCACGGCCTCGCCAAATGCCATGCCGTTGCTGCCCAGCCACGGCGCATGCCAAAGCACGCGCACACGCAGCATCCGGCGCAGCTCCTCGCAGCAGCCCTGCCGGGCTAGCAGTACCACAGTTTCACGTCCACCGCCACCGCCGATGCCGGCGCCAATAAGTCGGCGCATCGCCCGCAAGCGCGCAGCATCACGCCGGCCTGCCCGTCCACGAGCGCCGCCGCGGCGCTGCCAGCGGCGCAATGAAATCGCCAGCCCGCCGCCCCACTGGGCGGCAACGTCAACGAACCACATCCCCGGCCGTGATTGGACCTCACCCACGTCTCTGCTCCAGGCAGGCGCGGTGGTGCACGCTTCGTACTGCCCTGGCGTTGCCTGCCGCGGGTACCGTTGCAACTACCGGCTGCGCGTAACCTTCGGCCAGCGCATTGAGCTGGGTGGGCTGGTCTGCTGCCAGCTGCGCACCGCGTCACGCGTGGCAAACGCGCGGAAGAAGAAATCCAGCTCGCGGTTGGTGGGGCCGCCCCAGCGTAGACTGGACGCCGGCCGGCCATCACCGCCGAATTCGCGCGAACGACGCCGGCATACGTCAGAAGCCTCGGCCAGCGATGCGCAGCATCTTCGGCCTGTGCGCCAGCCAATGCCCGCCCCCAGATCGCGCCAGTTCTGCGCACGAATGTGCGGGAATGCCATCGGTGGTGCGCTCGATATCACCACCCGGCACCGCGGCTCCTGGGGAGCAGTACGGACAGCAACGGGGCGACGTCAGGCGCCGGGCCCGGAAGGCAGGATATTCAGCAAGTGGCACGACGCACGGAAATTCGGTGGATGCGCCCGGACATGCCGGCCAGCGGGGCCAGACCATGAGACAGCGCCGGGAACGGGCTCTGGTGGAAGTTCACCCGCCGCAGTTCGAATGGTGTCGTCGGTTCGATGGGGGTGGTGGCACGTCCGGAAACGCAGGGGCCGGGATCGATGCCGCTATCCACCACGTGGAAAGAAGCACCGGTTCGGTAAGAGGCGTAACCGGTCGTGACTCCATTGTCTGCAGTTCAACACCTTCTGGCCACGTGCGCCGTAAAGTGCGTCAAGCGTTGCCGTGGCACCCACGAGCGCTCGTACAACGAATCGGCCGCGTGACGCCAGGTGGATGTTGAACACCCGGTTGAAAATCCGCGCCAGGGCTTTTCAGCGCATCAGGATGAGAATCAGGCCATCCACCACCACCAGATCGGCCTGCAGCGCCAGCGAGCTGCGCCTCCAACCAACGCTCGATTTCCGCCTTGCCGCGGCCCGCGCCAGCCGTATCGGCCGCAGGCAGCACACCACAGGACGAAGGCAGGTTCTCCATCGGGTCGCGCAGCTGCGCCCCTGTACCTGCAGGTCCGGCGGACAGATCCAGTGCTCGCCCTCACCGGGGCGCAGGCCAGCAACCACCGACCTTTTCCATGTCCCGCGCATAGCCCGGCATCACGTCGTAGATCACCCCTTCCAGCGTAGTACCGGCCCAGCGCCGTCTTGCTCCAGCTGCCCGACCAGATACTCCAGCGGGGACTTCATGCCAACAGCGTTCGCCCTGACAGGTGACCCACTGACCGGCCTGATCCGGCGGCGGCGTTTGGCGGGAACATCAGATAAACCAGCCGCTTTGCGGCCATCGAGCCCACCTTTGTCAGATATCAACAATTGGCGACACATGCACCCAACACCCGAATCAATTAGACGAAACAGGCGCTTTTTGTTCAATACACGTATCTAAATGCTACATCATTAAACAAGATGTTGCAGATTCGTCCAGTAGTAAACAAGAGACTCCATGGGCCGATGCCTGCCGGGGGCCCCTCATCCCTTCCTCATGTCTCACAGGCCAGCCCTGACAAGGAGAATCCATGACCGTGCAGCGCAATCAGCGTCGGCTTCAACGCTTCAACATGGCCATCGCCATCGCCTGAAGCGCACTCCAGCAACGCCATCCGGGGCAGCGCGCCGGGGACGCATTCAACGCGGTATTCCTCGAACGACGGCGCACGCAGCTACTCGTGGCACCGCAGAATGCTGATCCGGGATGCCGACATGCAGGTGAGCTTCCTGAAGGATCTGGCACCCCGCAACCCGCGCAGCCCCTACTCGTTGTCAACTACGTCCACCAGCGAGGCGCTTCAGCGCGTTCTGCAACCTCAGGCTTCAACCCCAGCCGGGTGGGTTAACGACTACCTGACGTGGGCTTCGACCAGCTGCGCGACTGGGCCAGCACCAGCGAGACCGTGACCGCCATCGACCCGGTGGTGGAATCGGGCCGCGGTGACCCTGCTGATCACCTCGCACGGCGGAGGGCAGCGTGGATCAGACGGCGCACCCGCAACCTGATCACCAGCTGGGGGCTCCCCGCGTGCCGGCGACCTTTCCAGCCGGCCCTGGCCGATACGCGGGTCTTCCGTCCCATCACTATCTGGCAGGCCGCAGCCGGAACCCCGGCGCGCGGCGCTTTGCCATCATCGGTACCGGCCAGGCGCGGCGGAAAATCTTCATGGACCTGGCCGGCGAGCAGAGCCAACCACGTCGATCTCGTCGCCCGCGCCTACGCCCCCCGACCGGCCGATGGGCCAGCCGTCAACCGGATCTTCGACGAAGATTCATCGACCATTCTATCAGCTGGATGCGGCCCAGCGCGCGGCCTTCCTCGAGGCCTTTCACCACACCAACCACGCGGCCATCGACGTGGACCTGCTGCATGCCATGAGACCGGCGCCTGTGCGAAGACCGGTTCCTGCATCCGGACCGACTGCATCTGCGCATGCGGCACGAAGTTTCGGCCGTGTGCCACGTGCAGACCATGTGGAACGGTGCTGACCGACCTCAACACCGGCCGCCAGTACCAGCAGGCCGCTGACGCCGTCATCCTGGCCACCGGCTACGAGCGCTCGCTGCACCAGAAGCTGCTGGGCGGTCCGGCCGTACATCACCGATTTTTCGGTGGACCGCCACTACCGGCTGAAATCGGTGCGTGGTTCGAACCCACCGTCTTCGTGCTCGGTTCCAGCAAACCACCCGGCCTGACGACGCACCACTGCTGTCGGTCGCGTACATCCGCGCCAGGCAGATTGCCGACACACTGCTTGCCTCCGTGGACAGTTCGATGGTCGGACAGCCCCGGCCGCTTCATCCGCCCCAGACAGCACCATGCCCGCCATGTGGATCGGCCTCCCCATCCCTCTGAAGCCGCGCAGCTTTGCGGGCGCGTCCGTCTGCTGCCGCAGATCGGAGCCCAGGCCGCTGCCAAACGGAACGCGACCGCATGGTGCCCGCGAAAACATCGCCACTGCTGAAGGAAACCGGCCACCACAGGTGTTTCTGCCAGGGCCTATGGCGAATACAGAAGCCCCTGCCGGTACTGACCCACTGCTGATATGGACATTGCCGGCGCCTGCGCCGCTTCCGCCTGAGCATTTGGCCTGATGTGCACCACCACTTCATGCTGGCACATTTTCCGAAGCGGCTGCAGGACGAGTATAACTGCTGGCCAACCCGGATTACCGCCAGCAGCAGCATCGCCCCGCTGAGACAGCGCGAGAAGTGGACGGCGGCATGCGCCTGTCGAGCCCGCTTTGTGGCTGGAGCAGTGGCTGTGACCGCCCACGCCGAATGGGCCATCGCGTGGGCGTGTTGGTCGCCCGCAGGCCGACAGTTGCCAGCAAAACGTGCCTGCCTGGCCGTACTGCCACAGCGGGACTACACCACTCGACGACGACTGGGACAGCGCCGGCACATGGCGGCAGCGGCTCCAAACCACTCGTGCTGGACCAGGTGTTCATCCCGACTACCGCATCCAGCCATCGACGACATGCTGCGTGAAGGAAATCGACCGGCATATCCGCCCACCCCGACAGCCGGCTCTTCCATGCGCCGTACCGCCCCTACTTTGCCAACATCTTTGCCGCCATCGGCCTGGTATCGCACGGCGGATGCTGGACCTTTTCGTGAAAAAACCGCAATCGGCGGCACGCGTACAACAGTATGCTGTTGGTACGCAGCATCACATTCTGCAGAAACTGGGCCAGTCGGCTACCAGATCCGTGCCGCGCGCGGTGGAAACCTCGCGGCTGGACCACCGGCAGCACGCCGAAGCAGCGTTACCCTCGCAGAAACCGCCGTGGCCCTGGCGCACCGACCGAGCTTACGCCGTCAACCAGTGCGCCGGGCCGTGACCGGCCCATTCATCGCCTCTGGCACCTCGGCATGGCCGCGCAAAATCCCGCTGCAGCGGCTTTTCGCGACGCAGACATCACCGCCGCCCATGCACCACCAACTTCACGACCTGTGCGCCGAAGCCCATGGGACGCCGCGAGCTGATGGGGCTGGCGCCGGACCGTTGCACCGGCGCCTGAACCACATTGTCCGGAAGGTTTCATGAAACGAGAAACATTGCGATCATCTGGTTTACGTTTTGCGGGTTGCCAATCATATTGATACGCATATGTTAGGTCTGCAGAACCACAACTATGTTAAACGCCCTCGGGACGGGGCCCGTATCGGGATGCGCCGGATTTCCCTTAACTCTTTTGCTCGGAGATGAGCCCACATGAAACCCTATAAGCATTTTCCCTCAGACCGCTGGTCGTCAGCCTTAGCGCGTGTGGGATTCTGTTCTCCGGAAGCGGCGGCCACGCTGAGGAAGTGTCCACGGAAGATGATGGCTGCATCCGCGCCACCAGCGATGACGGCAGCAGCGGCTCCGGCCTGAGGTCAGGCGGCCCGCTGCCGGAGATCAGCGTGACGGATCGCAGCCGGGATGTGAACCAGGTGACTGGGTACGTGCCGACGAGTTCCTCAGCGGGGACGTACCAGACGATCACACTGAAAGTCGCGTTCCCGATCAGCGTCGTCGGGAAGCCAGCAGATTCAGGACCAGAACTCCCGTTCGATCTCGGACGCCGTCCGCTACATGCGAAGGGTCAATGCAAATTGCTGGTGCTGATCCCTTTGGTGAATGGATCGCTTATGCGGTTTTGGGACCCGTGCGTTTCAGGACGGTATTCCTGACGTCGTGAGCCAGCCAGAAAGGGCGTGCGTGATGACCCTTGTGTACGAGCGCATGGGTGCTTCCCGTGGTCCAAGTGCTGCGGTTTCCAGCGACGCTGGCCGGGCGGCGTGATCCACATGGTCCTTAGCGCCCCAGGCGCAAGTTCGGGAACTCAACGTCGGCTATGGTGCTGACGCAAGCTGATGTCGCTGGACTCCACCGGTCCGCTGGACAAGGGAAGGTCGGTGGCTGTACCGCGTGCTTGCCTGGGCAGCAAGGGGCCGGTGCCTGGTATATCATGCCAGAGGAGCGTGCCCTGTTCAAACCCATGCGGCCTGGAAATTTGCCACCGCGCACCAATATCCGCAGTATTTGCCGAATACCAACGCGACTATAATAACACCGTACAGGGCTATCTGCCAAATGAGAACGCTGTTCGACCGTGCGCCCGGAAAACTCTCACCAGAGCTGTTCGTCAGTGAACGGCTTCGGGACGTGCCTGACCATTGACTATAAACGCGCCAGCTGGGGTAAACCAGCAGCTGGTGACAACTGGAGCCTCGTCACCGCCTGCTTTACTCGAAGGCGAACGTGATCTGCGGGCATGTACCCAGCGGCCTGTAACGATTACAAGGAGAAGTCTGGACGGATGAAGACGGCAACGTTGACGTCAGGCCGCGGCCTCTACATGCGACGTGTGGGCACATATGAGGCAGGCCATCGAAATACACTGACGACCGACCTCACTGTTCAGGGCAGGTTCAACACTGGAAGCCTGCAACGCTGGCCATGATCGGCTTCGATCTGAACAGCATTCGCACCTGATGACAAAGTTTCAGTGGTTTCGAAGTCCTCGCTGAATGCCTATGACCGGTGGCGGCAATTTTGAAGCGCCTGACCTTTTCCGAAGTTAGCTTAAAAAACAAAAGTTCAGTTCTGCAGATCACGCTTGGGACCAGATCAAGGTTACCGATGCTCTCACCATGGCCGCAACGTTACACGCTATGGCGACCGAGGTGGCGCCAGACCGAGGTTCAGGCTCAGGGCACCTTCGATCAGAAGCAGAAAAACCACAATCTCAGCCCATCTGTCGGCGTAATGTGTAATAGCCGGGACATCCGGAGGCGGAGTCAAGCCGCATCCAGCTATGCAGAGTCTTTCCAGGTGGAGGGATGTATGGCAGCCGGAAGGTCGATGGCTCCTTGCTGAAACCTGAAACAGCCAAACAAACTGAAGTTGGTGTCAGGCTGTGATCTGCAGACAAACGCATCCCTGCTCACAGGCGATTTGTTCAACATCAAAATGAATGACAGGGGTCGTCAGCGATCCTGACAACGAGCTACTCTCTATCAGCGGGCAAACAAAAGCAAACGGACTGGGCTGGAGTCTTCATTCAATCTGCGTACCTGGAACCTGATCGCCCCAGTACACCGTCGAAGTCAATGCAAGGCTCCATTTACGGGCGTCGAAGAAATGCTTGACGTCCAGGTCTTGGGTGTTCAAAACATGCGGCGTCCGTATGGGCCACCTATCGGTTCAGCGTTTTGGCCTTCCGAATCTGCGTGCAGGGCCGGCGTCATATACAAAGGAAAACCGGAGATGGCAACAACAAAACTCGTGATTCGGTGCCTGCGGTGACCACGGGCGATCTGATGGCCAGTTATGAGCTGGACAACGTCACCTTCGCGCGGGCGTGGCTAACGTGGCAGACAAAAAATACCTCGCCTATTGTGACGGTGGCGGGGGTGTGGCTGAGGCCGTCGCAATATCGTAGGCACGATCACTTACCGCTGGTAATCCTCTTTTTGCCACGAAGGTACGACACTCCCTGGCGGGGTGTCAGGAGCTCAGTCAGCCAAATTGGCGGCCGGCGTTTCTGAAGGAGAACCGAGACTCTCGCAGCACATAGTGCGCACTAATATACTAGTTTTGCATCCCAGAACTAGGTCAGCAACATCTCCCTGACAGCGCGGTACTTGGAATAGATGATTATCTGTGTTTGGCGTCGTGCACTGTCATTGGCGGCATCCGACCGCGAACACAAACGCAGGTTAGAGTACCCCGTTTCAGCAAGATCGGGACCAGGCGATCCACAATTAAAATAACAGGTTGACAACAATTAGATTACGTAGTCGGCCTGAACAGCAGAATCGCCCGCCAGCCTGCCGTTGAACGGGCTCCTGTCGAGTGGCCTGAAGTCTGAACCGACCGGGTTGGCGCCGCGCGCTCCACCACCTGGCGTCATTTCCGACCGATCGGCGGCATCAAGCGGGCCAGAATCGACAGCAAAATGAAAGCGCAAAACGCCGCAGCCGGCGCAGCCGACGCAGCAGCAGCCGGATGTTGTGTCGGCACCGCACAGCACGGCGTGAGTGCATCTCCAATGCTTATGAGCCAGTTTCGGTCAGAAGTTTGCCATCCCAGTCTTCATGGCCTATCGTCGGTTCGATGGCACTGCGACTCTGATCATCGCCCTGATCCCGCGCGTCACGCCTCGCCTCTGTGTCCTGATCGCGGATTCTCACGCCCGGCGTCAGCACCGCGATAGCCCTTGTCCACAACGGCGGTGTCGATGCAGCAATCTCCACAATCGACGCCTTGATGCTTCGTACGGGGTGTGGCCGATGTGCGGCCGGCCCGGCATCGATCTGCGCCACAACAGAAACCTTCCTGTGTGCGTCGTGGTGATCGAGACCTTGTTACCGAACTCGTAGGGTTCGGGCCTTGCCTTGTGATACGCTCCTCCTGCGCATGGGCGTGCAACTTGTTTTGTCTTTCGGTTGCTGCATCAGAATCCGTTCGGCCCGATGCCAATCAGTCATCAAAACCCGTGGCGCAATGGGCCGGTCACCCTGCTCTCGTTGCGGTCGATATCCCGCCAGCAGATACGCCCGGCCCGTTTGCGCAGCTTACCGAGCACATTCATCGCCCGAACTGTCTGCATGCGTGGCGGCCCCACCTACCTCATCAGCTGAGGGGACCACGCGACTGTAGCTCTGCCGCAGTTTCAGGCCACACGCCCTGGCAGCCTTGACCAGATGCTGGTGTTGCGTTCCAAGCCGGAATCCGTTGGATGCGCAATCGCGGCGCGACCGTCGCCGCCACGATCACCGTCTGAAGCTGATTCATGAGCATGCCGTTCCTGCGCCAGAACCAGCGTCAAAACGGCATCTCTTCCGCGCCGGCCTCACGCCCAGCCTTTTGCGCCAGCGCGTCAGGCTGGACGGATCAATCGGCGGCCTGGTCTGCAGATAGATCTCCCGGTAAAAGACCTGCCAGTACGGGTTTTCCACCCAGGTTGCCACCACTTCTTCATCAGACGGATCGAGGCGTGCTGCGGGTGGCCCGCAATCGAACGAGGGGACGTGGCGGGCCGCCCCTGTACGGGACGAACTGGTCCGCCACCAGTTCATCGATGCTCCTGGATCCGGTCGCCCAGCAGGGATCAGCGGATGCTTCAGTTCAGGTGATCGCCTCATCGCGGTGGCGGTTCATCATCGCTCTTCATCCGTCGGTAAACGCGCTTGCGTGCTCGGAACGTGCGGTCCCCGCCCACCAGATGCTCATGGGCGCGCGAATATGAACGCCCTCGCACACCCCGGAGCATTGCTGGCCTTGTGCAATTTCCATGAAGCAGCAAACAGGTCGGAAAGTTCACTTCCCAACTGAAGGATTCTTTTCCGTCATATCCTGGCCGTCAGGCGAACGGGGAAGACCCTAATCTTCTGACACGCTCCGTCAGCACCCCTCACCCATTCAACGGTGAAGGTCTCATCTCCCAATTCCTTACATAGCTAGCCGGCAATCACATTCCTGTCGCGAGCAGTATTCGCCCTCTTCTCAGACACGGGCTTTGCACATAGCGCAGGACCGAAATCGACGGAAGAAGCGAAGAAATATCTTTCGTCCAGTGACTGGATATACGGATCAAATTACCCCCGCAAACAGCCTCGTCCTCGTCTTCAGTACTTTATTGGAGGCGCTGTACCCCCAGCGACCAGCCGGCAACCCGCACGGCGCCCACTGGCTGGATTTTCTGATGGTTCTGGCGTGCAGACGAGCAATACGTAACTGA
>BNJT01001137.1_pt1 | contig 84873 bp, 77 predicted proteins | sample 8540491 | NCBI WGS metagenome assembly BNJT01 (sample SAMD00202455, study PRJDB9452) | human saliva metagenome | host: Homo sapiens | reverse complement strand
TTTTGATTAATTGTACCTTGAACGCCATCATAAATAGCAATGTTTTTCCAAAACTTTTGAAAAATTCTTAGAAAATGTGCAACCTAATAATGCTATCAACTCGTGTAATGTCCATTTTATTAAAAGCTACATTAAAATACTCCATAACAATCTTCAAAAATGCTCTTTTCAGCTAATTCCACTAATTTAGGTAGCGGTGTAAAACAATTTTATCTTTTGCGTTTAACCTATCTACCAAAGAATTAAATTTGTTCTAATTTTTAATGTCACTGGCGTTGCTGTCACTAAAGTAAATTTATTTCCGAAGCATTTAAAGATACTGCTGGTTTTTAATGCTGGTTCCATTCCAATAGGTATACTATATTTTTCCCTTTAACTCATTGACATAGCAACACTAGTTGTCATTGCAAGCAACAACAATTATTTCACAAACCCAGAGATACTAGATAATCTATTGCACACACATATGTATATCGGCAACAGATTGATAACTGTACGGTACATTCTTAGTATCTGCATACTAAATGTACTCACACTGAAGAAATTTATTTTCATTGCTTGGTGAGTACTGAAAGACCACCCATCCCAGAGATCAAAAACCTATCTTCATTGAAAACATACCCTTTTATTTAATTATTTAACTAACCAATTGAGATATTTACTGATCTGCATCATTCCAAAGTTTTTCTAAACTGTAATATGCGCGAATATCATTCTGATTTGAACAATGATATCGCTGTAATCTTTGTAAAAATCCATTCACCTTCGCGAGTTCCTTCCTCTCTTTAAATAAGGTAAATCGAGCATTTAACAATCCTATCTATTTTCTCTCTGCAAACTTTGAGCATGCGCTTATTTAATGCACTGCATACAAAAATAATCACAAATAGTAGAATGTTGCGATGTGCAATACCGAAATAGCTTCCACCTTTATTGCTATCTAGATTTTTACAATCAATTCTAATATTCTTCCATTACTTTATAACCTCAAAATCTTTTCTTAATCTTTCATTAAAATTGAGTTAACATGTACAGGTTTATCTTGCTTTGTCAAATATTCAATTGTATGAGAAACAATTTCATACATTGCTAAATCTATATCAATAAAAAGCTAATTTTCTAAAATGTTTCAACATTTGGATAACGTCTGCCTATTTCAATTTGCATCTACACATAAACAATTTTTACCTAACAAATCAAAAGTCTATCGTACCGGCTAGGGTGATAGGAAATCGCTTTGCTATTGAATCAATTAATTTTTGTTCTGTTACATAGTGAGCGGCAACTATACCGTGCACATAAATAAGGATTTTCTAAACTAAGCGTATCTACCAGAAGATTATTTTTCTAAACTATATTCTTTACTGGTTTATTATCTCCCCCATTCTTTTGCATAATCATGATATAACGTTGCCAGAAATACATCTTCTAAATTACTATTATAATGCACGGGCTAACTTAATACCCTATATCAACAACATTCATTGTATGAACAAATCTTTTCAGATAATACCTTGGAAAGATTAAAAATTAACCTACCTTTATTGATACAAATGTTTTTCATAAATGTACTTTTCTACCTCTTTAGGAACTAATCCTTTGATACTTTCTCCTAAGATTATTTTTCTTCTAATCATTGTAGAAGAGATATCTTCTGCACTAACTGCGCAATCTAATAATCCTTAGATAAAAACACTTTCTTTTTAAGCATTATTTTCTTTTAATCATTTGATCGCCTCTACCAACAACAACGAAAGTAGCTAAACCCAACAAAGTTTGCCATTTATACCAATAATGAAAATTTTGATGAGAATCTTCTCCTATAATAAAATAAAGTTTTACTATGTATATTTTTCTTTTAACGCGCTTAATGTAGTAAGTGTATGAATTTTTCTTCAACTACATAGTCAATATCAGAGATTTCAAAATTAGCTTTTTCTTTAATTGCCAAATGAATCATTTCCATTCTTGAAGAAAAGTCTGCTTCAATATCCTGTTTTTATACAACACTTGAAAAGTTGGCACGAATAAAACCTTATTTAAATGAAGTGTGCTAAAACATAGCCTCGGCTAAAAACAAATGACTATTGTGAATAGGATTTAAAGTGCACCTCCAAAAATACCAATTTTACAAATCATTGTCTAATTTGACCATCACCTAAAATAATGTATTTGTAACTAGTTAAAGGCTTCTAATCCCATAGGTCCCTCTACTGTGCATTTTTGAGTACTTATCCCCTATTTCTGCACCAAAACCAAATTGCTCACCATCACTGAATCTAGTGGAAGCGTTAACATAAACACAGGCGCTGTATCAATTGCATTTGTGAATATTCTCGCATTAGTAATATTTTCCGTCACGATAGACTCAGAATGTCCTGTACTATATTGTACAATATGCGTTATTGCTTCTTCTAGTGAATCAACAACCTTAACTGCTAATTCTAAGCCTAAAGAAAATTCTTTTTTAAATAACTCATCAGTAACAGGATAAAATTTGTCACTATATACTCTTGATTTTTCGCAACCTGCACAGTCTAACCTTTTCTTCATCTAACCTAAATAAAAGCTTTTTAAAGGAATTCACCCGCCACTTTTTCACTGAACCAATAGAGTTTCCAAGGCATTGCACACACTCGGCCTTTGAACCTTTTCCGTTTAAAAGAATGTCTACACCTTTCTCTAAGTTAGCAAATTCGTCGATATATAAATGACAGTTGCCTACTCCAGTTTCTATAACTGGCACTTTAGACACCTCTATTACATAATCGATTAACCCTTTTTCCACCTCTAGGGAATTGCTAAATCTATCAAACCATTTTAAAGAAAGTAATTCGCCCACACTACTTCGTTCTTTCGAATCTATGAAACCTATAATGTCAGAAGAAATTTTCGTTTTCTAAAGCTCTTTTTAAAATATCAACTAAAGTTTTATTTGTCTCATAAGCAGAACTACTACCTCTTAAAAACAACAGCATTTCCTGATTTTAATGCTAAACCACAAGCGTCAACTGTTACATTTGGTCGAGATTCATAAATCATTGCAATTACACCAATTGGAACGCTAACTTTATGGATTTAAAAGCCATCTTTATTTGTAAAAGTATCTAATACTTGATTAATAGGTTCTGATAATTTAGTTAAAGCAACTAATCCATCTGCCATAGAAATAATTCATTTTCATCTAACTTTTTAATCTATCTTGTAACTCTATTGACATTTGATTAGTAATAGCCAACGATAAATCTATAGCATTTGCTTTCAATATATTACTTATATTTTCCTTTAAGGCTCAGACATTTTTAATAGAGCAAAATTCTTATCTCTGCACTTTTTCTAGCTAAATCTTGAGAAGCAATTTTGTGCAATTTCTTTTTATCATAACAACTCCTACAATACACCTAGATTATCTCTGTGGAATTACTTCATCAAAAATGTGGGTAACCTAATATATCTTTAAATTCACTACTTTTTCTTTGAATTAACCCTAATTTCTTCAGAACTATAATTAGTAATACCTCTAGCAATTTCTCGGTTATCTTGATTTAAAACACTTATAATATCACCACTAGAAAAATCCATCAGAATTCTCAATGATACCGATTGAAAGCAAGCTAGTACCTTGTGTCAAAATTGCTTTTTGAGCACCATCATCGTCGACTTTTACCCAGCCTATAGATTTAGAGCCAAAAAAGATATCCATTTTTCTTACTGCCTTTTTATTTCCTTTGGATAAAATAATGTCCTATTTTCTCACCTTTAACCAGTTTTCTCAAATTGCCTTGAATACCACCATCAATAATACAGCAAGTGGTATCCCTGAATTTTAGTGCAATTTATGGCTTTCAAGCCCTTGTTATCATACCACCAGTACCCAAATTGCCACCATCACCACAAGCTTTTTCTAAACTGTCTGTGATTTCATGTCACTTCATCAATTAGTCTTGCATTTTTATCAATGCTTGGATTAGCAGTATATAAAACCATCTATATCTGTCAAAGAACAATCAAATCTGCATCAGTCAAAGAACTCTACTAAAGCGGCTAAGGTAGTCATTACTCCTAGACGCACTCACTATAAGAAACAGTATCATTTTCATTAATAATAGGAATCGCACCATAGTCTAAAAGTCTATTTAATGTATTTCTAGCATTTAAAAATCTATCTCTAATATTCAAATCAGCTTCTGTTAAAAGTACTTGAGCAACTAACTGACCATATTCATTCATTAATTTTTCATAAATATGCATTAAAAGACCTTGCCCCAGATAGCTGCTAATGCTTGTTTTTCTGGGATTGCTTTAGGTTTTTCTGTTAAATTTAACCTACCGAGTCCAGCACCAACTGCACCAGAAGAAACTAAAAATAATCTCATGACCAGAATTTTTAAATCAATCAATTCGCGTACAAAGAATTTCCAATGCGAGAAAGATTTAATTTACCACTTGGATGACTTTAACGTACTTGTCCCTACTTTTATTACGATAATTCTAGTACTATGAATTAAATCACTACGTTGCTTAATCATCACAAACTCCTTAATTATTTTGGTAAATCTATCTTTGGTTTTTCTGAATTTCTTTTATAAATCAACAAACGTATTACCTAACGCGAAATAAAATCTGCATCAAAATAATCAGCAATTTCACGCCCTATTGGCTTTGCTTCTAAGCCACAATTATTCAAAATACGGATTTTTTACCAATTCATTTGCTTTCAAATTTTTCTGCTATACTATGAAAAAGTGCTGTCCGTTGGACCATTTTTCCTATTTGAACAACAGCCTTATAATTTTGTGATAAATGCTGTAAAAATTTTAGTTGTGATTTATTTAACATAAATGATTCTCCATTTCGCATTCATTTATTTCAAGTATAGTATATTTTCAATTTATTATGCTAATTAACTAAGACTATTTTCATCAATAAATTAAGAGAAACAACCTTCTTAGATTATTTCTCTTAATTCGTTAGCTAATTGTTCTATTCTTCTCGTCGATGATTAACACCGATTTTTCCTATCGGCGGATCCATCTGATCGCCTAATTCTTTTTAAAATTTACTTCAGGATAAGCTAACCTTAGCTTTTTGCAATTGTTTTCAAACTTTCTGGCAAGGTATCTAACCCTCGATGTTTTTCTATCAGTTTAATATTTTGAATTTGTTTTTGGGCCGTCGTTAACCGATTTGTTTAGATTAGCTGTTTCACAGTTCACTCTTCTATTAACTTGGTTTCTCATATTTTTATTAATTCTGATATTTTCAAATGCCATCATCGCTTCCATGAGCACCAATCAGAGTTAAAAATCAGAAATACCATCACTTTCTTTAATGTGAGACGATAATATTTCTCCTTACGATAACTAATTTTTAGTCTCTATATCATAAAATCCAATTAATTTTTGCAACAATTCTGCATAAATCTCACTACTAGTAACAATCTCTAAATGGTAACTTTTTGAGGGTCACTAATAGAGCCTCCCCACCCCTCTTAAATAAGCTCTTCTCTTATCATCTCGATCAAAAATTTTCTAAAGGAATCTCTGCACGAAAGAGCATACCATTTTCATCCATCATACCTAAGTCATACAACATTATTTGCATTTGTCGCTGATTTGGAATGGTGACAATGTAGCGATTATTTTTAACTTTTGTCTACGCTGAATCATAATCGTACAATCGATATGAAATAACTCTTTTAACCAAGAATAAACCAATCTAGAAACACTAGCGTGTTCACTGATTAATTCAAGGGAAATATTCTTATTCGCACCAATTAAAAATAGTCCCATCCATACGAACAATACCAGAAAGCTCTGCTACTTTTAACATTTCACTTTGCTGGTTCTATGCGACACAATTCATCTTTAACAATTGTGGAAAAACTCATTTATCATCCCCCACCTTTAAACTACCCTTATACTTTTGGTAATCCCAAAAAGATTTGATACGACCTCTTTTTCTAGTAAACTTTTTATCGTGATAAAGACCTGTAATAATTAATCTAGCTAGGGCTTCATCATTATGTCTATATGGATTTCCTTTATCAGATAGATTTCCTAAAAAGTGTTTTTAACATTAAGTGCCTTTAACTTAGACTCATCCACTTCAACAGATACAATATTTTTAAGAATTTCAGAAGATACTTCAATCATATCAGTCCAACTACCATCATCTAATACAATATAATCAATCAAATCAATCTCACTATGATCAATAATTGCTTTTAAATGATCACTTGCCGTATAATTATGGAGTTTCTCCAACTTGAGTAGCTACATTACAAACATAAATTACCGTAGCTTTACTTTTTCTTTATGGTTTCAATAACACCTTTGACACATAAATTAGGGAATAATACTGGTGTATAAACTCCTGGACCTAAAATAATAACATCTGCCTTTTCAATAGAATCACTTACTTCATCCAAAATTGTTGCATTTTTAGGTAAAAATATTTAATCGCGCAATTGGTTCATTAACTTTAGAAAATATACGATTCACCACGAACCGTCCTACCACTTTTAAAATTTGCTTCTAAAACTAAAAGGTACATTAGTAATTGGTAATACTTTTCCTGTCATATGAAGAACATCGTCCATTCTAGAAATCGCATCTTGAAAAATTTCCTGTACGTTTGTCATTGCTAAAAGCAATAAATTTCCCAAAAGTATGTCCTTTTAAACTTCACCTGATTTAAACCTATAATTAAGTAAAGTTTCCATTGTCGTTTCATTATCTGCTAGTGAAACGATACAATTTCTAATATCACCAACAGGGAACAACACTCAAATCTTTGCGTAAACGACCACTTGAGCCTCCATCATCTCCCTACTGTTACAGCTGCTGTAATATTACTACTGTGCTTTTTTAACCCCTTTAGGAGATAGATAAGCCTGTACCGCCACCTATTGTTACAATTTTAGGACCTTTGGAGCGACTTGCATTATGGTAATATCCCTCGATACCTCTTTTTACCATAGGTTACTGTAATATATTGATTAATACTCATAAAATGCACCAAGAAATAGTTAAAAGTCCTACCAAGGTACATAAAATACCTTGGTAGAAACTTAAATGAGGTAAATGTGCATTTAACCATCTAAAAAGAGAATAAGTAAATTCTTTTTGCCATACGATTATTAATTAAATTCCATAATCCAATAAGAATAATACCTATTCCAATACCACCAAGAATAGCCCATCTTTTTCAAGCCTAAAACCTGGATATAACCATTTAGTAAGCATATTTGGGGTTCAGTTTCACATTATTTCTCTAATTCTTAATTATCTCTATGTTTTTACACTAACTTCATATCCCTCAGCCAATAGATTTTCAGAGAGCCTAATAGCTGTAGCAATACTTTCTATGTTTACCGCCAGTACAACCAATACCAATACTTAATTGTCTTTTTCCTTCTTTTTCTGTATTCAGGTAATAAGGTTAGCAATAAATTTGTATATTCTTTTTAGAAATTGATGTGCTACATCGTAGGAATAGATATAATCTTGAACAGCCTTATCTCTTCCAGTAAGTTCTCTTAAATTTGGCTCATAGTACAGGATTTTTAGAAAACGAACATCCATAATCAAATCGGTATCAATAGGTATACTGTGTTTAAACCCAAAAAGAAATGATATTAATAGAAAATCCATCTCTACCATTTTTCCATTTATCTATGCAATAATTTCTCTTAATTCATTTTACTCTTAGTTCTCGAAGTGTCTAGTGCAATACTTGACATACCTCTTAATTCTTTTAGTCTCTCTCTGTTAGTATACCATCTAAAATAGCACCATTTGGATTTTGTGGATGTATACGTCTACTTTCTTTGAAACGTTGAACTAATACTTCATTAGAGGCTTCTAAGAAAATAATTTCATAACTAATATTAGCAACTTCTAAAGCTTTTTAAGCTCTCAGATAAAATGACTTAAAAATGATTCCCCTCTTAAATCAATTACTAAACAAACTTTAGAAATTGTACTTTCTGAATGAAGCAATAAATCAGCAAAACTCACTCATTGAGAGGTACTGGTAAATTATCTACACAGAAATAACTCCATATCTTCTAAAGACTTTAGCACTTTGCGTCTTTTACCTGTCTCCAGACAAACCTGTAATAATTAAAAATTTCTTTTCTTATCTTGAGCCATACTAATCTCCTATTAAAAATTTAATTTTCAATCAAACGACTTGATCTCCAAAGTAAATATCTGTCAAATAAAATCATTTCTATTTAATAATAAAGTATCTTCTTTATCATTAATGAAAAATAGCCTTCACCTACTTGATCTGCTTTTTGCCAACCGTTGTGAGAAATCCAATCTTTAAAAATTTCTTCGGAATGTGCATTATTTTTGCAAAGGTATAAATTTCTTTACCACTATTCACACTAGTAAATAAATCATTTTGTGGTTTTTCTAACATAAATACACCTTTTATAATATGCTATTTGCTAAACCTAGATAACTTGCAATGCCTAAAATTGTTAATGTCGCTAATTTTTAAATCCCATAATTAACCCTCCTTGAAAGTAAACAAATCTGATGTTGTCATTATTATACCATATAATTTTTTAAAGAAAATAAACATCTTTCTACCGATTGACAAAAAGAATAATTTTTAAATCTATTATAAAAATCAACAAACACTTTATTATTGTACTATAAACTATTTTTAATTAGAGAATGCTATGACCAATTCGGATTTATCTCTAAAGATTCTAAATTCTAAAAATATCTTTTTATTTACCTTACCTTCAATTATTATGATGCTATTTACTCTCTCTTTAGCATAATCGATGGTATATCTCATTGCACGTTGTCGTAGGTGCAGAGGCTTTGTGCAACTGTCAATATCGCCTTTCCTTAATTAATTTTCTAGTAGCTATTGGCGTTATGCTTGGGAGTGGCGGTAATGCTATTATTGCAAAACATTAGCGAACAGAACTTTCTAGCTCTTTTTACTTTGCTTTGTCTTTGGCATTTTACTTGCTTTTATTATTTTACTCCTTGTTTTGTTATTTACCAACGAAATTGCTCATTTTTAAGTGCAAACACTATTTTTACTAAATAATACTAAAACATATCTTTCTATAAATGCTATTTTCGCCCTTCTTTTATTGCTTTAATTATCTATCAATCTTCTTTTATTACTGCTGGAAAAACCTAAAATTGGTCTATACCTAAGTATTTCCTCAGGTATTATTAATTTTTATTTTAGATTATATTTTAGTTGCTTTATTACAGAAAGGCGTTTTTGGCGCAGCTATAGCTACTGGAGTTGGACAACTATTGCCAGCTCTTTTTGGCATATATTTACTATAGCAAAAATTAACACTTTCTATTTAAAATTTGAAATTAATTATAAAATCATTTTTAAACGCAATGGAAAATGGTTCCTCTGAAATGATTGATCAATGTGCTTCTGCTATAACCACTCTCTTTATTTAATTTAGTCTTAATGCAAATTATAGGTTCTATATGGCAGTACGATTACAATTCTACTTTACAGAGAATTTTATTTTTCTTCTTTTTATACATTGGTTTTGGTATGGGACTGGCTCTCATTATTCAGATTTCTATTATGGCGCTAAAAATGGTAAAGTCATAAAACAGTTACATCATACAGGTATTCGATTTATCTTAATTACACAAATTTTTATATTCTCCTATTTGGGTAAAGACACTTTATCTTCGCTATTTATACTTTAGTAATCTAGATGTTAAAAACTTAACATCAACTGCAATGAAATTATTTTTCATTTATCTATTTATTTAATGGTATCAACATCTACGGCTCAAGTTTATTTTACTGCCTTATCCGATGGAAAAACCCTCAGCAATTATTTCATTTTCTACGTTCCTTTGTTTTGAGTTATTATATTACTCTATACGCTCACCTATATAATAGGTTTAAATGGTATATGGTTAACTCCAGTAATTGCTGAAATGATAACATTATTATTCACACTTTATAAGAAAAATTAAATTATTATTTTTATTTTATAAAAACTCTCTCTTTTAAAAAGAGAGTTTTTTAAAATAATAGAAACGTAATAATCCCATCTCGTAAAAATCACTGACAATATCGATTAAAAATCTTAAAGGAATAGATAGTGCATTGGTAAATACTAGTATAAGTAAAATCGCCATCCCATAGGGGTTCAAGTCTTAAATATTGATAAAACAATTTATCAGATAGCACCCACTACCTTAGATCCATCAAGGGAGGTAGAAAGGTAGCATATTGAATACGCCTAAACCTATATTAATGCTAACAAAAGTTGATGAACGATAACATAACCTAATAAAGAATTTTTCATTATCAAAAACTTATACACAAAAGCTATGATAAACAGAGATAGCTCAAAACAAAAATTCATCAAAGGTCCCGCAAAGGCCACTATTCCCATATCTCTTTTAGGTTTTTATAATACATTGGATTAACTATAACTGAGTTTTGCTCCACCCAAAACGAAATATTAGAAGCATTAAAGTACCCATTAAATCAAGATGTATAAAAAGGATTTAGACTCAATCTACTTTCTATCTTAGGTGTTGGATCACCAAGTTTATACGATGCTAGTGCATGTGCATATTCATGTAAAGTAAACCAACTAAAATAGCTGGTAATACATATAACAACTCTTTTAAATCTGTAATAATCAAACTATCTGGCAAACCATCACTCCATTCTTAATCCCAAAAATCCAGTATGAGAAAATATTTTATTTATAGCCGTCACACTAAAACCACGATTATAGATGATATCTTTTATGTTCATCTTCGCCTAATCGACCTTTTAGCTAATAGTAGCTATTTCAACTTCCTGTTCATCATCAAGATAATCTTCTGAGAACAATTTCAATATCATCGGTGAAATACCTTTTTTCATTTAAGTCATGTGTTAACCTGATATCGACCAACGGAGAAAAATTTAATTTATCTTTTATTAGTATCGAGCAAATTTTTCATCATCTAAATAATATACGAATATAAATATTCAATTATTTCTTCAATTGATTCAAAAATCTGCCTATATTTTTCTTCTAGAAACTGCCTTACTTCAAACTCACTTCTCATTTTATAGGTTAAGCAATGTAAGGCCTTTTCTTTAAACAACTCATTCATCGTTATCCCCAGAGGAACCAGCAAATTCGTCCTAAATCACCAAGCTAATTTTTCTTCTTTCGTCTCATCTTTATTTTTCATAATCATCACTGAATAAATTATTTTTCTCCTGTTTCGGTATTTTCGTCATTACCTTCTTCATTAGTTGTTTCTTTTCTTTTTCTTTTGAAGATTTATTTTGCAATGGTATATCTGATTTTTAATCGCTTCTTCTATTTCTTTTGTCACTTCAGGATTTTCCAATAAATATTCACGAACTTTTTCTTTACCTTGACCTCAAACGATTATCATTGAATGAATACCAAGAGCCACTTTTTTGTTAGAACACCTAATTCTACCCTGACGTCAATAATACCACTTTCTTTGAAATACCTTCTCCATAAACACATGATCAAATTCGACTACTTTAGTAGGAGGTGCCATCTTATTTTTAACAATTTTTAACACGTGTCTTGCGACCATATCCATCTTCACCTTTTTATAGCCTCTGCTCCGGTGAATCTCTAATCTAACAGAAGTTGCAAATTTCAAAGCACGACCACCTGTTGTAGTCTCTGGATTACCAAACATAACACCTATTTTTCCTCTTACTTGGTTAATGAAAATCAGTGCCGTATTATTTACACAACAGAACCTGTTAATTTTTCGTAAAGCTTGACTCATAAGTCTAGCTAATAACCCCATACTGAGAATCGCCCCATTTCACCCTCAATTTCAGCTCTTGGGGTAAGTGCTGACTGAATCGACTACGACTCAAAGTCAACTGCACCACTTCTAACTAGGGCATCACAAATTTCTAAGGCTTGTTCACCACCATTGTCAGGTTACTAACTCAATAAATTATCAATATCCACACCGATGCATATACCGGATCTAAAAGCATGTTCCGCATCAATAAACGCCGCAATACCACGTGTGAGCTTCGGCAATACACATGTAGCGTTAACGTTGTTTTTACCAGAAGATTCTGGTCCAAAAATTTCTGCAATACGACCACGTGAATGCCGCCTATACCAAGTGCTCGATCTAACGCTACTGACCCCGTTGGAATCACATCTACTCTCAACAGTTTGTTTTGTACCAAATCTTGCATAACGGCACCTTGACCGAATTTTTCTTCAATCTTGCCTAAAGCACTTTTTAACGCCGCCTGTTTTTGTTCATCGGTTAAAGTTCTGCTCTTTAAATTTTTCTTTTTAGTTGTTTTTGCCATTATTCTCCTAAAATCTTCATCCGATTTCTATCATTGTACCTTTTTATAGCGAGATTAATTAACTCTTCTAAAAAGCATATCCACTTTCAGCCACCACTAAACTGCCACATTTTAGCATACATACTGATTTCCGTGAATCCTGGTAGTGTGTTCACTTCATTTAGATAAATTTTTCCAGTTTCATTTTCTATATCTACTCTACTTTGAAGCCAGATAAATCTAAAGCTTTTATAAGCTCTTTTCGCTCAAGTCTTGCAAAATGGCAATTTGTTCTTCTTCTAAATCAGCAGGAATTTTTGTTGTACTTTTGATTATTCTTATATTTTGCTTCATAATCGTAAAATGTTGTTGCAGATAGAATTTCGCCAGGTAGCGAGGTAAAGCTTTCATCATTACCTACAGATAATTTCTATTTCTCTCCCTAGAAATACCTTCTTCTATCATTAGCTGTCGATCAAACTGAGCAGCATAATTTGAAGCTGTAACTAACTCTTCTTTATTCATTGCTTTAGAAATACCTGCACTAGAACCTAAATTGGCAGGGTTTTGACAAAAATAGGATATTTTAATTTCGATCTTCTATTAGTAATAAACAAGCATCCTGACTTTTTCCCATTCACTCCTAAGAAGAGATAGATAGTTTTACTTGAGGTATCTGCAGATAAAATTTTGAGCGACAAATACATTTTATCCATACCTACAGCACTTCCTGTCACACTAGAAACCAACGTAAGGTAAATCACAAAGTTCTAAAAAGCCTTGTAACTTACCATCTTTCACCATAAGTTCCATGGATAATTTCAAAAACAATATCTAACTGCGCAACTATTTGATGTGTTTTAAATCATACACTCTTCCTTCATCCGATTTTGGCAACATATAAACTTCTTTATTTTGATAATTTTCTGATTTGAAAGAAGCTACATCTTCATAAGGTATTTCACCATACCATCTGCTAGAACGATCAATACCAATTGCAAAGACTTCATACATTTCCTTATTGAGATTATTGATAATTGAGGCAGCTGATACTACTAAGAAATCTCGTGCTCACCACTTGGTCCACCAAAATTACACCAATGCACTGCTTTTTACTCATAGCTTACCCCCAAAGTTTCCATCACAGTAGTAATAAATAAAAATTAAACCTATTAAAAATTTAGAAAGCGCGACACTGCCATTCCAATAATACTTCCAGCAGATGCTTTTGAATTGCCGGTTGAACAGCTTTTTATGATATAGTTCTGCCGATAAAGTACCAAAAATACTGCCTAAGAAAACTACCTGGCAATTTCCAAAAAGCCACCCAAAAATACCACCCTAAAACAGTACCTAAAGGAGCAATATCGGAAGCCCCAAATTTTTGCACCAATTACAGCGCCACCAAAATCAATAAAGCTGCCTAAAACACTTTGAAAATTAAACTAACAATAAAAATCCGATAGAATAATCCCTGCCAAGAATCAAAAATAACTATAGCATAATATACTTAGACTCATTAGCCATAATCCAGGTAAAAGAGGCATAAATGTTCCCAAAAAGGCTCATTAACATAACAAAAATAAGTAGCCATGAGTAATTATCCATTTTCTATTCCCCCATTTTTCTTTATCGCTAAACACACTGCAAAAAAAGAACATGATAAAAGATAATCCACCTTGCATATAACCTATATACGGTCTCTCTCATTGGACCATCTATTGAGAGTTCTATAGAAGAACCTTGTGTAAAAAGTCCCTCCAGCCATAATAACAGCATCATCATATCCTGGTAAGAGTGTATCTTCTGAGTCACATAGCTTCTAGAGGAGAAGCACTTTTGTATACCTTTTACTGAATTTTTAAATTTTTGTGCTGATCCAAACGCAATAGCTTGAATAATATCTGTTCTGTCTTCATTGTATTTAGGTGAAACTTGATAACCTAATTTTTCTAAATATGCCGATGCAAAACAGCACCTTTTTAATGCTTGTGCTACAATTAACGGTGCCATAAAAAGACCTTGAAATGCGGGTCTCATTAAAGTCTCAGTGATGAGCCGACATCATCTGAAATACCTGGCGCCATTAACGACCGCCGCTCTTTTACAAGCTCTTCTTTGCCTACAAGATACCCACCTCTTATAGCTAATCCACCACCAGGATTCTTGATAAGTGAGCCTGCTATTAAATCAGCCCCTACTTCTAAAGGTTCTTTTTAATTCGACAAATTCACCATAACAGTTATCTCACAAAAATAATAATATCTGGATATTTCTTTTTGATAAAAACAAATTACTTTTTCAATTTTTCTCAATACTTAAGCTTGTCACGCCATTGATAGCCACGAGATCGTTGAATTGCAACTAATTTTTGTTTTGCTCGAAAGAGTCTTATCTATCATTTCATAATCAAAATCATTATTTTTTAAGCTCAACAACTTTATGCGTTATATTTAACTCTTTAATGTACCGGCTATCATTTCCAATAATAGTTTGTAAGGTATCATAAGGAAGACCACTTATAGAAACAAATTCATCATACGGTAATAAATTACCAAAAAGTGCCAAAGCAATCGCATGTGTTCCACTCGCAATATTAGAACGAACCAAAAGCTTTTTCACCTTTGAAAATATTTGCCCAAACTCTTTCAAGGACTTCTCTACCCGTATCACCATAACCATATCCGGTAGAACTGTTTAAATGAAAATCACCTACATTTTCACTTTGAAATGCAGATAAAACTTTGAGTTGATTAAATCCAGCTTATATCATCTATTTTTGAAAAATATGGAAATAAATTCGTAAGTAATTTTTGAATTTCGTCACTCTCTTTTTGATGTTAAATTTAGGTTTTTCCTATTGAATCAATAAAATAATTCATACTAATTAATCCCTATTATCTAAAAATTTTATACTTTTAAAGGTAATTCATAAGTTGATTTTACTAAAAAGCCAATGCCCTCTGCTTGATAATCGATATTCATTATTTCACCATGTTGATAAATTTCAGACATTATTTTTAGTAAAGGGTTGTCCTCATAAGAAATAAAAAGATTATAAACTATACATCGTTTCCTTAGTTAAATCTATCATTTTATTTTTCAATTTTTCTATCCCTATACTGTTCTTTTGATAGAAATAAAGATTTTATCATCCGTGGATATAAGATCTTGATTATCTTTTTGCACTTATCAATTTTATTGAAAATATAGATTTGTTTTTATCTGCTAAACCCAAGTCAGAAAATCATTTCAGAAACAATTTCAATCTTATCTAAATAAAAAGGATCTGAAATATCTACTACATGTAAAATAACATCGGCATTAGAAAGCTCCATCAAAAGGTACTTTTAAATGCTTTTACTAATTCTGGTGGCAGATTTCTAATAAAACCAACTGTGTCGCTAATTAGCACATTTTTCGTTCAAAAAGTTAAGTTGTCTAGTTGTTGAATCTAACGTAGCAAAAAGCTCATCAGCAACATAAATACTATCATTAGCTAAGAGATTCAAAAAGTGAACTCTTTCCCGCATTTTAGTATAGCTCCACTAAAGCAAAAAGAAAAGATTCATTCTTTTCTCTATTTTGTAGTTGTGTTTCTCTGGTATCACTAATATTAATGAGGGCTTTTTAAATATTCAATTTTTCTTCTAATATGTCGCCCATCTGTTTCTAATTGTGTTTCGCCCGGCCCTCTCGTTCCAATCCCACCACCTTGGCGAGATAAATCAATACCCTTTCCTATCAATCGTGGTAATAAGTACGTCAATTGTGCCAGTTCAACTTGTAATTTCCCTTCACGACTTTTTCGCCCTTTGTGCAAATATATCTAAAATAAGCGCAGTCTTATCTATAACCTTAATACCAAGTTCTTCTGTTAATACGGCTAAATCTTTTTGGCTTTAAATTACGTTCAAAAATAACACAGGATGCATTTGTTTCTTGAATTAAAATAAACAATTCTTTCCGTTTACCATCACCAAAATAATCTTTTTACCACGTTGTTTTTGTCTCTAAACTAGCAACCACTTCTAGTTTAGCGGTTTTTCGAAAAGTTCGTATAGTTCTTTTTGGCTATTTCATCTTCAAAATCATTATTGGGCTGAAATACCAAAAATCACATCGTTCTTCTAATCTATCTGTTGATTTGATTTTGATTCTTTATAAGTTGTTTTTCCAACTCAAAAAATAGTTTCCATTAGTAAGTTCAGCTTCTTTAAATGAAATATTCGTTACAACATTACTAGAAAAATTCTTTTTCCTGATTATTATAAGATAAATACGAATAACTAATTTTCTGATCGCTACCAATAGCAACCAACACATCACAACGTATTCTATTAAGTGAAGATAAATCGGCTTCTGAGAGAATAGAAGTTGCCCTAGGGTGCGTATGTATCATTTTTATACCCAAATACCTAAACTACTTCTATTAATTGAACTAATATTTACCGAATTACTATTTCCAATAACAATATTTTCAATAAAAACCATTTCGATTGACATAAACAGCAATTTCCTTATTGAGTTTTTCTGATAACTGGATTAAATATGGCATTTTTCTGTAATTAAAGAATCTTTTTGCGGCCATTATTAACGCAAACTCATTCAATTCTTTTTAAGGTTTTCCTAGAAATTCCTACAAGCTCTCCTTTTATAATCACAATAATATCCTTAAATTAAACCTGGTCGACTTCGGGTTTTTGAATAGGTTTTTCACTTAACCACTCTGGACAATTATCATCTGTAAATGTTGGAAATTCTAATGCTAGTAATGACTGATAAGGTACTTTTAATTTCAAATCATTACCTTTTTGTTCTATCTATGATTGAAGTGGCTGATACAACTATTGCACCAAAGCTTTTCTAACAGTTCGACTACTTCTGAGCCGACCCTCCTGTAGTCAACACATCTTCTGTTACCAAACATTTCATACCTGGTTCAACAAAAACCACGCCTTAAAGTCATTTTACCATTTTTCGTTCAGCAATATAGCTGGCTTATTCATTGCTCTTGCTACTCATAAGCCACTAAAATACCACCTATTGCAGGTCCAACAACAAGGTCCAATTTCTTCATCTAAAAGATTTTGGCAATTTCTTTATACACTTTTTCAGATAAGTTCGGAAATTTTAATAATTGAGAACATTGAATATAGTTTGGGCTGTGTAAGCCTGAACTTAGTTTAAAAATGTCCTTCTTGATAAGCACCTGTCTCTTTTTAAAATATCGATTAATTCTTGATTTGTCGTATTCAAATCGCCTCCGAAATTTCTTCAAGTATTTCAATAAAAAGCTTCTTTTGGATTTGATGCCTTTGTAATAGGTCTACCAATAACCATATAATCGACACCAGAAATAACTGCTTCTTTTTGGTGTCATTACTCGTTCTTGATCATTGTTAACTGCCCATTTTGGTCTGATTCCTGGACAAACCGTTAGAAAATCATTTCCAAAACGTTCTTTTTATTAAAGTTGCTTCATTAGCCGAACAAACCACACCCATCTAAATTTGCTTTTGTATGCCAATTGTGCTAAATTTTCTACCGTAGGTAAAATTTTCATCTGAAATACCAATCTCATTTAAACTCTTTTTGTCCATACTACTAGTTAAAATTGTTGCAGCAATTAACTTTTTGATTAGACTTATTTAAAATGACTTTTTGCCTCTTCCATCATTTTTAAGCCCCTAGTGCATGAACATTAAAAATATCAACTCCTAAGTGTATTTGCCCAACTAACTGCATTTTTAACTGTATTTGGAATATCATGAAATTTTAAATCTAAAAATTTTCTTATTTTTGCTTTTTAAAGAAGAAATGATTTGTCCACCTGAATTTAAAAAGTTCTAATCAACTTTATAAAAACGCCCTCACTTCCAAGTTTTTCCACCAAATGAAGCGCTTCTTCTTCTGTTTGATAATCTAGTGCAATAATAATTTTTCTCTTATTTCCATGCTAAACCTACCATCTCATCAATATGCTGAAAACCCATTTTTCACAGTATTCTCTTAGTCCATCTATAATTTCAAACGGTGTATTAGGATTTTTAAAACAGCTTGCACCAACCGAAATCATTGTTGCCCTGCTGAAAAATATTCCACAGCATCAATCCAATTGACTATACCACCCATACCAATAATTGGAATATTAACCGCTTGTGCGACTTGATAAACCATTCTAACACCGATGAAGCTTAATAGCTGCACCAGATAAACCACCAGTTACATTACCCAAAGTTGGTCTTTTTATAAATGTCAATAGACATACCTAATACCGTATTAATTAAACTTAAAAGCATCCGCACCATTGTTTTTCGACACTTCTCGCTATTGATACAATATCTGTTACATTCGGGGAGAGTTTCATAATAACGGGTATCTTAGATGCTCTTTTTACAATCCTACAAACTTCACTCGCTCCTTCGCACGTTACACCAAATGCCATCCTCCGGCTTTGATATTAGGACAAGAAAATATTTACCTCTAAAGCACTCAATTTTATTAGTTTCCGATAACAAACCTGCTATTTTTCATAGTCATCTAAAAAGTATCACCACTAATATTAGCTATAATCTTTGCATTTCCTAATCGATTCTTCATTTTAGGCAAATAGGATTCAATAAAAATCTTCCACACCAGGATTTTCAAGCCCGATAGAATTTAGCATTCCGGAAGGTGTTTCTATAATTCTGACACCCTTATTACCTTTTTCTTTTTATGGAGGGTTAATCCTTTTGTAGTTATAGAACCTAAGTTTTTCAACAGGCAAAAATTCACCATACTCCAAGCCAAAACTATAAGTTCCGAGAAGCGGTTGAAATGGGATTTTTGATAGATGTCACCACAGAAGATGATGTTTTTAAATCTACCATACTAACTCTACCTCTTCTTTCCAAAAACGGGTCCATCTTTACAGACTTTAGGATAAGCTATCTCATTTTGTATTGCAAGTACAACCCAAACAAACACCCATACCACAAGCCATTTTTCCTTCTAGTGAAAGTTGTAAAGTTTTATTGTATTTTTCAGCTAGTTGTTTTATCGCTATCATCATCGGTGTTGGACCACTAAGCATAAATTTTTATCAAATGAAGAAAAATCATCTAAAACATCTGTAACTAAGCCCTTTATCCCTAATGACCCATCATCAGTAACTAGTCACAAGTGCATTTATCAAAGCAAGATAGATCAATTAAGCCACCTAAACTCTCTTTATTTTTACCCCCAAAAAACAAGGGTTACTTCATTATCCTGTTCAAGTAAAGTTTGAGAAAGCCATTCTATTGGTGCTCTACCAATACCACCACCAATTAAAGAATTTTTCTTTTTGTAGGCGATAGATCAAAGCCTCTACCTAAGGGCCTAAATATGAAATGGCATTACCTACATTTAAATTTCGGAATAGTTTAGTACCTTTTCCCACAACCTGATAGGCAAAAAGCAATCTTATCATCTACTACTCTATTAATACTAATTGCACGTGGCAAAAATACTTCGTCATCTTTTAAACTTAACATAACAAATTGACCTGGCTTAGCCTCTTCAGCTAATTCTTTAGATCTTATCCATAGTCTACCTTCGTTTTCGCCTAAATACTCATTTTCTAAAAACAACACACGCCTTATATCTCATTAACTGCCTCTTTTATATTATTTTATAATCATTCAATACCAGTTTACCTTTTTAAACATTCATCATAGGAAAACTCTATTAGTTTTTCTCCCGCAAAAAGGACAATTTTTGCCTTTACTATAAAACTCGTTTGTATCAACTACTTTTTCAAAAGTAGGATCAATAACAACAATATCCGCTATTGCACCTATTTTTAAGCTACTCTCTATCATTTAATCCTAACAATTTTGCTGGATTAGCACTTTAGTAACTTGTACTATTTCACTAATAGAAAATTGACCACTTAAATACAAATTAGTCCAGAGTAGCGGTAGTGCTATTTTATATTAGAAATACCATTTGCAGCCTCTGTCAAATTCTACACGTTTATGCTCTAGTGAGTGTGGTGCGTGATCGGTGTCAATACAATCAATAGTACCATCTTTTAAGCCTTCTATTAGAGCAAACATTGTCTTCTTTTAGTTCTAAGTGGTGGTGCAACTTTGGCAAAAAGTATTATAGCCTTTACAGCATCTTCGGTTAAAAATAAGTGATGTGGTGTAACTTCACAACTTATTCTTTTTCACCATTTTTGTTTTGCTCGTTTAATAATATCCAAACCTGTTCTTGTACTTAAATGACAGATATGAAGTTTACCATCCGTCATTTTTAGCTAGCATAATATCTCTACTAATAATAATATCTTCAGATTCTCTACTAATACCAGCTAAGCCCATAGAAAAGTGCAAGGTTGCTCGCATTCATTACACACCTTTACCTTTTAAGGCTGGATCTTCACAATGACTCATATAAAGCGGATCAAATACTTTTCGCATACTTCATTGCTTTTTAAAAAATACTCGGATCATTGATAGTATAGCCATCATCAGTAAAAGCAATAGCACCAGCCTCTTTTAATTGACCAAGTTCTGTTAATTCTTCACCCTTTAATCCTTTTTGTAATAGCCGCACTCGGAAAAACATCAGCATATGGTGAGTTTTTAGACTTGTCTATTAAATACCGAACTAAACCTACCGTATCTACCGTAGGATTAGTATTTGGCATAGAAACTAAAGTTGTATAACCACCATGTATTGCTGCTTTTGGTACCTGTTTCAAAAGTTTCGGCATAGGCTTGTCCTGGATCTCTTAGATGCGTATGTGTATCGACCAACCCAGGTAAAATAAATTTCCTTCTAAATCATAACTTCCTTCCCTTCAAATACAGGTAAATCAGGTCCCTATCTCTGTGATAACACCATTTTCAAACCTAATATCTACAATACCATCAATTGCTTGCACTGGATCTACTAAGTGACCATTTTTAAAAAGCATACGCTACTCCTCCTCAACAAGCATAGCTAAGAGTGCCATTCTAATAGCTAATCCATTTGTAACTTTGTTCATCAATTAACGCCTGAGAAGAGTCTGCTACTCTAGGCGAAATTTCAAGCCCTCTATTAATTGGTCCTGGATGTAAGATAATTGCATCTAATTTGCTCTTTAAAAGGCGTTCTTCTGTTAAGCAATAATAGCGTGCATATTCTTCTTTACTTGGAAATAAGCCTGCTTTTTGTCTTTCCATTTGAATACGTAACATCATAATCACATCAGCATCGATAAAGCCTCATCAAAATTATAATTAACGCTACAACCTAAAGAAGCTATTCCGGAAGGAACAAGGCTACTTGGTCCAGAAACAATTACTCAGCGCCTAGTTTATTTAAAAAGTAAAAATATTACTTCTAGCCACACGACTGTGTAAAATATCACCAACAATCAAAACTTTAAGCCCAGAAAAAGTTTTATATTGACTAATTGTAAAAGGCGTCCAATAAAGCTTGTGTGGGATGTTCATGCGTACCATCCCTGCATTTAAGATATGCGCTTTTAACTTCATCTTTGATTAACCCATGGCCCCACTAGAAGGATGTCTCATCACTATAATATCTGGTTTCATTCTATCTAAGGTCTTTTAACAGTATCTAAAAGTGATTCTCCTTTTTGCACACTACTGCTATCAGCTGTAATATTTAAAACATCTGCCCCTCAAATACTTAGCCGCTAATTCAAAGGAAGAACGTGTCCTTGTGCTATTTTCATAAAATAAATTGATAATAGATTTACCAACCAAGCGATTACTTTTTGAATTGCTTTCAAGAAGCGTTTTCATCTCTCTGGCCTGATCGAAAATTTTTAATATATCTTCCACATTTAAATCGTTAATACTGAGTAAAATCCTTAGTATTCATTTAAGACTTCCTCTCTTTTGACTACTCTATTTTACCAAAAACACTATTATTCACCTTGATATCATTTTATTTAAGGCAAAAATCTTGCATTATAATTAAAACCTATCCTAGCATTTTAATTTTTACCTCTTTAATTTAATTGATATTTTTATAAATTGTTTTATTCATAAATCGACTTTAGTTAAATAAAAACCGTCCTATAAGGACGGTTTTTAGCATTAAAATAATCCAACAATTTTACCTTTATCATCCACATCAATCTGCAGAAGGTTCTTTAGGTAAACCCGGCATTGTCATAATAGATCCCGTAAGCACAACAATAAAACCTGCTCCAGCGGATAATTTAATGTCGTCATATGGGATTTCAAAATTTTCAGGCGCACCTAGTAAAGATGGATTGTCTGAAAAGAATACTGTGTTTTTGCAATACAAATTGGCAATGACGCATAGCCTTCTTTAGTAATACGAGAAATAGCTTTTTAGCTAAGGAATAACTCACATTTTTACCGTGATAAATTTTACTTGTAACAGCGTAAATTTTATCTTCAATACTATCTTTGACATCATATGAGAAAGTTAAACTTGTAGGTGTTTCATAGAGTGAAATTAAATGGTTTGCTAAAATCTTTAGCACCTTCTGCCCCTCGCCCAACCTCATAAGTAGCACTGACACCTCTGTTTTCCACATAACTTTTGGAACCAATCTGATCTCTTCTTGAGTATCTGTTGGAAATTGATTTAAGGAAACAACAACAGGTAAATTATATACTGACTTAATATTATCTATATGACGGTATAAATTAACAATACCTTTTCAATGTGCAACTCAAATCCTCTTTCCTAGGTTTTTCACGTAAAATACCTGCATTATATTTTAATGCACGAATCGTAAGCAACAATAACAACGGCACTTGGTGTTAAATTATTGATTCTACATTTAATATCTAAAAACTTTTCTGCACCTAAATCGGCACCAAAGCCTGCTTCTGTAATAACATAATCACTATAAGTCATCGCCATTTTTAGTTGCCATAATACTATTACAACCGTGTGCAATATTAGCAGAAGGACCACCATGAATAAAAGGCAGGTGTACCTTCTAGAGTTTGTACTAAATTTGGTTTTAACGCATCTTTTAAAATAGCTGTTAGGGCGCCATTTGCTTTTTAAATCATTTGCTGTAACTGGCTATCATCATACGTATAGCCAACAAAATACAGACCTATTTTTTTCTTTTAGGTCAGAAAATACTTGCTGCCAAACATAAAAATTGCCATTATTTCTGAAGCCACTGTAATATCAAACCATCTTCTCGTGGTACACCATTGGTTTGCACCACCGAGCCCATCAGTAATAAAACGTAATTGTCTATCGTTCATATCCATAACACGTTTCCAAGTGATTTTCTCCGGATCAATATTTAACATATTCCCTTGATGAATATGATTGTCTAACAGTGCAGCTAACTAGTTATTTGCCACACCAATAGCATGAAGGTTCCTGTGAAATGTAAGTTAATATCTTCCATCGGAACAACTTGAGCATAACCGCCTCCACAAGCACCACACTTTTTACCCAAAAACTGGTCCTAAAGATGGTTCTCTTAGAGCAACAGCAACCTTTTTACCTAACTTTTTAAATCCATCACCCTAAACCAACAGTTGTTGTCGTCTTGCCTTCCCCTGCTGGTGTTGGATTAATAGCTGTTACTAAAATTAACTTTTGTATTTTTCGCCCTATTATCGTCAATAAAGTTAAAATCTATTTTTGCTTTATAGTTACCATAATTTTCAAGGGCTTCTTTTGGAATGCTAAGTTCATCCGCAATTTCTATAATCGGTTTTCATCTGATGCGCTTGTGCAATTTCAATATCACTTTTTAAAAATTCATCTCTTCACTCCTACATTTGACTTAGATCAATTAACCCCGTATAAAGATTTTATACATTTTTAAAATTGAAAGACGTGCTTTTCGTACCATTTCATCATCAACCATAATCATCGTTTCATCTAAATGAGGTATTTTAGTCTTTCAGAAAGTTCCATAATAGACTAATTTTTCTCATCATCTTCTATTTGATAGCTCAATTCAATAGCATCTTTTAAAGCTTTTTTTCTATTTCATCATTTATTGATACATCAACTGAAATTGGTTCTAATTTCATCGTCATATTATTAACACGTTTATAGGTTTGTTCTAAAATCAAAAGACGTGAATCTTTAAGGAAGGTTTCTAATACTTTTGCACGAGAATAACAGCTATAAATATCATCATAACCCTCTGCTAAAATAGCGCGAATAAAAGGCATTTTCAAAACCCTAAATCTTTAAAATATGTCACTAATCTTTGATAAAAGAAATCATAAATTTTAGATTCCCAATTCACTTGAATTATCAGTCATAAAAGCTATTTAACACTTTTTGAAATAATTGTCTTAAGTGAGAAACAAGTTTTCTTTAATAATAATCTGTACAACACCCATTGACTGCCGACGTAACGCATATGGATCTTGAGACCGGTTGGCTCAATACCCGCTACAAAGCAACCTACTACTCGTGTCTAATTTATCACCTAAACGTTAGAACACCTTCTTTAGTTTCAGGCAAATTGTCATTTGCAAAACGAGGTAAATAATGTTCTCTAATTGCTTGGGCTGTATTTTTATCTAACTGCATTGTTTTTAATGCATATTCTTCACCCATAATACCTTGAAGCTCGGGAAATTCAGAAACAACATGACTAACTAAATCTGCTTTGGATAATTTAGCAGCTAACTTAGCATGCTCTAAGGTATCTTCAGCATAATTTAATATATCTTTTCCTAAAAATTCTACTAAATTAACAACACGCAACATTTTTTCATAGACACTACCTAATTTTTCTTGGAAGGTTATCTTCTTTAATTTTTCTAAATTATCATCTAAAAAGAATTTTTAAATCTTCGTCATAGAAAAAAATTTTGCATCTGCCAAACGTGCTTCTAAAACACGCTCATTTCCTACAACATTAATACTTTCATCTGTACCATTTCTCACAGTCACAAAATGATTAAGCAAGGTTTTTATTTTTATCTAAAACAGGAAAAATAGCGTTGATGTTCTTTCATAGGAGTAATAACTAATTCTGAAGGTATTTGCAAATATTGCTGATTGAAATCGTCCATAAAAAGCCGTTGGATATTCTACCAAATAAAGTACTTCTTCTAAAGTTTTTCATCCATTTTGAATAGTAATCTGATTTGTATTCTCCAAAGCTTGAATTTGGGTTTTAATTAAACTCAATCTTTCTTCTTGATTAACAATAACATATTCTTGTCTTAAAATATTGAAATAGTTATTAATACTACTTACTTCAATATTACCCGAACTTACGATGACCTCTTGTCCATCTATTCGCCAAGATACTGTCAATTTCAAATTCAACACTTCATCATTCCAAAGAGAAAAGTAACCATTTGATTGGTCTTACATAACGAATTTCAGAATTTCCCCAGCGCATTGTTTTTGGGGAAAAAGCATCTAAAAATTAGTTTGGCAAAAACTTCTTTTTAAAATGACTTTTGTCATTTGCCCTTCTTCACGTTTTTGCGTAAATATAACTTGTATTACCAAGTTCTTTTTTCAAATATATCGTTTTTCAGAAAGATTATTTGCTCGCATAAAACCTAATAAGGCTTTTAGATGGTTGACCAGAGTCTCTTTATCATAGGCAATTTTCAAGAGCCAGGTCCTTTGATTTCTTCTTCTAAGGATTGTTGCATTTCAGCTATACCATCAATCAACACAACTAAACGTCTTGGTGTCGCTATAGGTTTTTGACCTTATCATAAGAAATACGTTTTTCTTCTAACATTCCTTCAAATAAGGTCTTTATATTCATTTAATGCATTTGGTAAAAATCTAGCAGGGATTTCTTCTGTACCGATTTCAAGTAAATACTTAGTCATTTTGCACCTCTTTTTGATAACTTTCTATTGCACTGAGACGTTCTTCTGAGTCTTTTATAAGTGGAAATCCTAATTTATAACGATTTTCTCATATCTTTTCGCACAAGCACGTGCCATATTTCTTACTCTAGCTATATAATGTGTACGTTCAGTTACACTATATAGCACCTCTTTTGCATCTAAAAGATTCAAAAGCATGGGAGCATTTTGAAAACATAATCAAACCCTGGTTGAATTAAAGAAAATTCATCTATTACTCTCAACGCTTCTTTTTCATACATATTAAATAACTCTTTTAACATAGCAATATCACTGCATTCAAAGTTATAAGTTGAGTACTCTATTTCATTTTGTAAGAAAATATCACCGTAAGTAACATCATTTACCCAAGCAATATCATAGACATTTTCTTTTTCTTGGATAAACATTGCCAACCGTTTCTAAAACCATAGGTAATTTCACCACTAACGGGTTTGCAATCTCAAAACCGCCACACTGCTGGAAATAAGTAAATTGAGTAACTTCATTCCATCTAACCAAACTTCCCAACCTAAACCCCAAGCACCCTAACGTTGGCGATTCCCAATTATCTTCAACAAAACGAGATATCATGCGCTTTAGTATCAATGCCTAATTTTTCTGACTTTCTAAATAAAGTTCTTGAATATTATCTAGTGAAGGTTTTAATATTACTTGATATTGATAATAATGTTGTAAGCGGTTAGGGATTTTCACCATAACGACCATCTGTTGGTCAGCGACACGGCTCTATGTAAGCAACATGCCATGGCTCTGGTCCCAGCTTTTAAAAATGTAGAAGGATTCATTGTCCGGCACCTTTTTCTATATCATAAGGCTGCATGACGCTACAACCCTGTTCTCCCCAAAAACTCATTTAAAGTCATTATCATACTTTGAAAAATTCATAATTGCCTCCTAAAAATAAAAATAAGCTCGCCCTTGTCCTTTTGGACAGGGACGAGCTTTTACCCGCGATTCCACCCTGATTGGCATAATGCCCACTGTAATTATCAAAACTCACAAAGCTGCCTCGAAGTAATGCGATAAGCTCACACCATCCTTATCTCGCTCGATTACTTCTTCTTATCTTGGTCAACATTACATCATATCAATTTTGGTAAAAATGTCAATTATTCTGAAATATTATCAATGTAGTATAAGTTTTTAATGGTTCATCAAAGATAAGTTCCCAAATTTTTCTAAAATATAAATTCATTTTTGCTTTAATAAGTTACTTGGATAATAAACACCAATATTATTTTCATCGGCTAAATCTAAAAATCTTAAAAACCATTTTCCTTCTTCACTAAAAATAAATCAGTATTTTTGTCAAGATTGCTCAAACAGTCTTTTGCACCTCCATAAATAGATGCCGCACTACGCCATTGTCCTCTTTTAAAGGTAGTATCGCATTCACTACATCTGTCTAAGTCACTACTATACCCTAATGCTGACATCATTTTTCCATTCATAGTATTTGCCTACTACCCAAGGATTTGCAAAGAAAAACCAAGATAAGGCGCTTTCTAACAACATATAATAATTTTCATCTGTTGCACTATCTTGATAACTAACCTTATCTAATATTTCTGTCATTTGACTAAAGAATTGTTAATCCCATTAAATCAGTATGCCAAAAAGAAAGTGGGATGCTTTAGTGTTGCACCAGTTAAAATTAAAATGTCATTTCCAAATGTACCTTCAAAATTTTGTACACTACCTATTATCGCTGCATGTTTTAACTTACTCGTTGTATACCTTTAGCATAAAAACTTTTCTTTCCCTTCATTTTTGGTATATACAGTTAAAAATCTGATCGTTTTCTTTGACATCAATTACCTTTACACAATACCTTCATCATTAAAATATTTATTTTCATCCATTTAAATCAGATTCTTTCTCAACTGTTCTATCTCATTTATAAATGTTTTTACATCATTAAATTCTTTATACACTTCGAAGACAAAAAGCGAACAAAGGCAACTTGATCTATCTTTTTAAATGTGTCATCAATCGTTTCGCCAATAAGTTTAACTGGTACTTCAGAATAATTTGCTTTTAATTCTTTTTCAATATTCTCGATAAGTGCTTCCAACTCATGCGTTGTTATCGGTCTCACAGGCTTTCATTAAACCTTTTTAAAATTTTTCCTGTGTCAAATGAGTTCTTTCTACCAGATATTCAAGCAAAAGGCATCTCGTCAATTTTTCATAGGTTGTCAAAACGATAAGTGACAATCTAAACATTCACGTCTACGACGTACGCTAGTACCTTGCTCACTTGTTCTAGAATCAATAACTTTACTATCTTCTCCACATTTAGGACATCTCATATAAATTCCTCTCAATTTTTATTTAGATTAATTAAAATGCACTTATTATTTCTTTCTATTATAAAACATCTTGTTTTAATTCTACAATATATGTTGAATTAAACTAAAAGCGTAGGCAAAAGCCTACGCTTTTAGTTATCTTAAACCCTTGAAGTTCTTTTTCACGTTTAAAATATTCTCTTGTTTCAGAAATAACAATTGGGCTCAATAACAATAAAACCAACCAAGTTTGGTATTGCCATAAGTGCATTTTGTAATATCAGCCAACGTCCAAAATTGCTTTTTAACTCTAAATAGAGTGCAACAGCTAAAGCTAAGATATAAAAACATCTAAACACTTTTAACATATTTTAAAGAATCCGTTAAACTAAGCTACACAACGTTCACCATAATAACACCAACCTAAAAATAGTTGTAAATGCAAAGAAAAATGAGACCCAAAAGTAACAATATATTTACCTATGTCATATGGCAAAGATTGTGCGTATGCAGTATTTGATAAAACCCGCACCATCAAGTCCAGTGCCTAATAAACCAGAAGTGATAATAACAAGACCTGTCATTGTACAAACAATAATAGTGAGATAAATACGGAAGTTAAAAGCAACTAAATCTGTTTTACTGTATCATTTGATTTTGCTGCCGCCATAACAATAGGGGAAGAACCAAGACCAGCTTCGTTAGTATAAATACCAGTGCTACCCTAATTGAATTGCTTGTGTTGCCTTAATAATTGCACCACCGGCAACCCCTGCCTGCAACTGAGTAAGGATGAAAAAGCATAAGTGAAAATTTGTTTAAATGCATCTCCAATAAGTTCAACATTAGTACCTCAAAATTATTAATGATCCGATAACATAAAGTGCAGCCAGAAAAAGGTACTACTAAAGAAGCAACATTAGCAATTGAACCAATACCGCCAATTAAAACAATAGCAGCTCCAATTGTTACTACTACCCAACTAACCAAACAGGGAATGTTAAATGCAGAATTAGTTGCTTGTGTAATCGCATTAACTTGAGGGAAAGTACATGAGTAGAGACGCCGTGAAAATACCAAAAATGCAAAAAGCTTTTAGCTAACCAACGAAAACGCCTACCTAACCCATTTTTCGATATAATACATTGGTCCACCAGCTACATTACCATTTTCATCAAAAGAACGGTATTTACTGGCTAGAAAAACCTTCTGCATATTTTGTTGCCATACCTAAAAGAGCAGATACCCACATCCAAAACTAAGGCACCTGGCCCCCAACTGTAAGTGCAGTAGCTACCCCTACAATACTACCAGTACTAATAGTAGCTGCAAGGGGCAGTAGATAAAGCACCATAGGTTGAAACGTCACCTTCTTCACTACCATCATTTTTGAAAATTTCTTTAAACGCCCTAATCAATTTAGTAAAAAGGCATACCACGAAGCATAATTGTATAGTATAAAACCTGTACCAAGTAATAAAAAGCAACATAACAGGTCCCCAAACCACAGAATTTATGTGGTTCAGTACATTCAATACCATATCATTGTCCATAACGTTTCATCCTTTCAACTTGTAAGTTAAACAACTTAGAAAAGTAAATTAGTTGGCTAATTCAATAATTAATCTCGCCCGCTTCCACTTGCTTACCTTCTTCCACTAAAATTTTCTCAATGATCCTGTCACGAGGTGCAAGAGACATTCGTCTCCATCTTCATTGCTTCAATGACCATAATTGGTTCATTTTCTTTAACAGTATCACCTTCCTTAACAAATATTTTTAATACAGTACCAGGAATATTGGCACCTATATGAGCAGGATCTCTTGATCCGCCTATAGGTTTTCTTGCTACTGAAATACCATGCGCAACCATTTTATTTTCGACCTTTGTAGCTCTTCTGCTACCATTGACTTCGAAAATAACTGTAGAAAACCTTCATCATCTACTTCTTTAATCTCAACTAAGCGAACACTTAAAAACTTTACCCTCATCTAATGCCACATCTGTTGTTTGCCCTTCATTTATACCGTGGAAGAAATACAGCGCTAGATCATATGGGTGTAATTGCCTTTCTTTATCTAAAGATTTTCTGTAGTCTTCATAAACTTTTGGATATAAAGCATAACTTAATCTAGATCTTCTATTCTGGCTTTAACTTGATAATTTTCTTTTAAATAATTATCAATCTTATCAAAATCTTCATCAGGAAGTAATTCACCAGGTCCACATGTGAATAGCTTCTTTTTCTTTTAACACAATTTTTGTAGATCTTTGGAAAACCACCTTCTGGTTGACCCATCATACCTTCAAAATAAGAAACAATTGAGTCTGAAAATCTAAATTTTTCCCTTTTCATAAATATTCTCAGGTGTTAGCTGATTTTGAACCATAAAGATAGCCATATCACTAACTGCTTTAGATGATGGTGTTACTTTTTATAATATCACCAAGCATCATATTAACAGTGGCATACATTTCTTTAACTTCTTCAAATTGATGACCCTAAACCAAAAACTATCAACTTGTGGTTTTAAATTTGAATATTGGCCACCAGGAATCTCATATTTATAAAATTTCAGCACTACCAGTTTTTAAGTCCAGATTCAAAGTTGACCATAGATAGGCGTACGTCTTGCCAATAATCAGATAATTTTTGTAAATCGTCTAAATTTAATTTTAGTATCTCTACTTGTATTGACTAAGGCTGCTACAAAAAGAATTCATTGCTGGTTGACTAGTAAGTCCTGCACATACTATTAAATGCTGTATCTAACATATCTACGCCAGCTGATGTTGCCATAAGCAAGGTCCTGCTATACCATTACCCGTTGTATCATGGGTGTAAATGAATTGGAATAGAAATATTATCTTTTTAAAGTACTTACTAACTCTATATGCCGCTTGAGGACGCAAACAGTGCTGACATATCCTTAATACCCAACATATGACAACCTTGAGCTCTAATTCTTTTTGCCATACGTACATAATAATCAAGATTATATTTTTTTACGTGTTTTTATCTGTAATATCACCCGTATAGCAAAGACAACCTTCTACTACCTTATTATGCTTTTAGGTGTCGTCAATAGAAATTTCCATACCTTTAATCCAGTTTAAAGAATCAAAAATACGGAAAACATCTATACCGGAGGCAGCCGATTCTCTAATAAATTCTCTAATAACATTATCTGGATAATTTTGTAGCCAACTGCATTTGCTCCACGAAATAACATTTGAAACAATACATTTGGAATAAGCTTTCAGCTTGTCTAGTCTTTCCCAAGGTGATTCTTTTAAGAAACGATAAGCAACATCAAATGTTGCACCACCCCACATTTCAAGTGAGAATAAGTCTTTTCCTAACTCAGATAAAGCTGGCGCAATAGCTAACATATCAACTGTTCTCATACGAGTTGCGAGAAGCGATTGATGGGCATCTCGCATTGTTGTATCTGTTACTAAAACACGTTCTGTTCTAGTACCCAAATCACAAAGTGCTTTTTGGTCCTTTTTCATCTAAGAATTGCTTTAGTTCCATATAAGTTTGATTGCTGCTGTACTTTAGGTATCACCGGTACATCAAAGGAAACTTTCGCACCTTTATTCTCATTAACAGCTTTATTGGCAAGAAAATAGAGTATCTTTTGTTCGGCATCGTCACCTTTTCGTACATCAAAAAGCGATGAAGTACGGCCAATAAACCCTGTATCACACAAGCCTTGTCTGAATTCTTCATGGTTTAAAACGTTGATTAAAAATCCAATATTAGTTTTTACACTTTACAATCATTTCTTTTTAAAGCTCTAATCGCTTTTATTCACTGTATCATTAAATGTAATGTCAAATGAAAAGTACTTTCACTAAAAGGCTATCATAATAAGGTCCAATATAAGCACCTACAGTAGCATTTCCATCAAGTCTGATACCATTACTAGAACTAGAACGATAAAACAGAAATTGTTCCTGTATCTGGCGCAAAACTGTTTAGCGGGATCTTCTGTCGTTACACGACATTGAATAGCAAAAACCTTTTAAAGATATTTTATCTTGTGATGGAATACCACTTTCAACTTATCTAATCTATATCCTTGAGCCATACGCAATTGTGCTCGCAATATCTAAACCTGTTACAATTTCTGTCACACCATGCTCTACTTGAATACGTGGGTTCATTTTCAATAAAATAGTTTTTCCTGATTTATCCACTAAAATTCAACAGTACCAGCACTTATAATTCACAGCTTTACCAATTTCTAAGCGCATCATTGCAAATTGCTTGACGCTGCTTTCAGTTAAAAGCTAATGATTTGTGCAAATTCAATTACCTTCTGATGTCTACGTTGAATAGAGCAATCTCTTTCATATAAATGTACAAATTACACATAGTCATCTCCTAGTAATGAACTTCTATGTTTTGGTTGATCAATGTATTTTTCTCACAACACATCATCAATACCAAAATGCTTTTGTAACTTCACTCTTGCACTACGATATTCTGCTTCAATTGCTCTGGTCTCATACTCACACGCATACCACGACCACCACCACCAGCAGACGCTTTTTAAAATAACTGGATAGCCACAAAATTCAGCATATTCTTTGCCTCATCTAAGTTATAAGCAGGTGTTTTTCTATACCGGGATTGTTGGGACACCAACACTATCTGCTATCTATTTTCGATTGAATCTCTATCCCCTAAGGCACGAATCATATCGCACGTCGGTCCAGTCAAAGACAATACCTGCTTTTTCATCATTGTTCTGAAAAATCTGGATTTTCGGACAAAAACCATCTGGATGAATTGCACCTACACCTTTGCTTTTGCCAAACTAATAATTTCAGCAATATCTAAATAAGCATCAACTGGTAATTTCCCTTTACCCTATTAGATAAGATTCATCAGCATTGACGATGGTAATGTATTTTATCTTCTTCAGAATAAATAGCTATGCTTTTAATTCCTAATTCTTTTTACAAGACACACACTCGAATCGCTATTTCACCACGATTAGCAACCAAAACTGTTTTTATTTCACGCATATTCCAGCCTCCTTAACCTCCTATGATGTACCAGTGATGGACATTTGTCTTATTGTATCACTACTAATTCAATTTGTCAGTAAATTCATGTTAAAAGATTATAAAGAAATAAAACATCATTATTGATACAATCAATAATGATGTTTTATTAACTCGGAAAAGAATAAGCCGGGTTCTGTATTAATGATCATCTATCTAAAATGTTTTGTTGCCAAACATCTTTAGCGGTCCACCCGAAACGAAACGGGCCATTTATAGTTTTTCAATCTGACCTGTTTAGTGTGGGGTTTACCTAGCTAATCTAGTCACTCTAAATTACTGTGTGCTCTTACCACACCATTTTCACCCTTACCAAAATCGGCGGTATATTCTCTGTGGCACTTTCCTTTAAAGTTTCCTTTTACTGGCCGTTAACCAGCACCCTGCCCCTGTGAAGCCCGGACTTTCTCAGCATATTGCCGCGATCAAATGTTTTCAAGCCAAAAATATTCTACCATAAAACAGCTAATTTAAAGTTTCTATTTTTAGATAGTGCTAAAATAGCTAAGTCAGAAATGCAGTAAGTTTTCATTTCACTATTTTCATAAATTAAAACTTCCGTTTTGATCTTCTTTTTGGGTTACTTAAATAAGGTTTCGCTTCTTTAAAAGGCATTTGAGCACTGCCCACGCACCATAAGCACGCCATACGGATCACTATAATTTAACCTTTTAAAAATTTCATCTAATTTCTCTTTTAAATTTTCTTATAACGTTTCTTTCCAAGCTGTATCATGCCCCAAAACATGCTCTGCATAATTAATTTCTCCATACTAGCATGGAAAACACTGGTCCAATAAATTCATCGTACTGCGTTTCTGTTGTAGCTAGAATAGCACAGACAACTTCTGGCGATGCCCACGGCACATTTGCGCCTTCTTCACACATTTGCCAAATAAAGCGCTCATGATATTTCTATATGTTAAATCATCATCTTTCGCATATTCTTTTGCTAGTTTGCCTAAAATTCTATCGCTCTCCATCGAGTAATTTCGTGGCAATACCAAAAACATGAAGTTGTAGATTTCTGTAGCACTGCTAGATTCATCAACTGAATAAAGCTTCTTGTAATAATTGAAAATCATTTGTATCAATAGCTTTTCTGTACTGTACGTCTTATATTCATATTAACTACCTCTTTTCACCTGATACACATTCTATACCTATTTTTCACTGCTTTAATCATGATGACAGCACCTCACTCATTGAGGTGCAGCGGAAGACGAGATTTTCGAACTCGCGACCCTCGCCTTGGCAAGCGAGATGCTCTACCACTGAGCCACTTCCGCACAATATCAACAATCACTATTATACTGATATTTTCAGTAAAGTCTTTATGATACTCCCTTTAAAGGGAGTAACCTTCTTAATAATTGAGCTAACAGCTTTAGGTCCGAACTGACCACTCACCCACTTTCAACTAATCCTTAAATAGAATAAGTGTTGGAATACATTACACCACAATCTTGTGCTGTTTTAGTATTTTCATCTACATTTAATGACCTACAAATTTTAGCTTTTACTAGAAAATCATCGGGCCACTTTCTTTCAACAATAGGTATCCCACCTTACCTACAAGGACCACACCAAGAAGCTTCCAAAACGTCATACTCAATACTGGTTCATTTGCCTTTAAACATCAGCCTCAAATCAAACATGCACTGACATTAACTAACATTACCACTCATAAAACCTCCCAAATTTTATTACTCACCTAAATTATACACATTACTTTCGGCACTAATCAATCTAAAAATATCCTTTATAACTTCACCTGCTACTAATAATCCAGCTGTTGCTGGCACATAAGAAATAGACCTAATATCTTACTTTCAAATAGGTAGTGTTTCTGAATAGAGTACTCTACACCCTTTATAAATATTATTATACTAAAAGCTGTCGTACACGTGCCAGTGACATATTTTCGTTTTACTAATATCTACAATCTTAAAACGCTTGATTCTCTAATTTATCTGCTGCTGGCTATACTAGAAATTAACGGAATATTATTTTTCTAGAGGATCAATTAAAGTACCTTCCTTTTGACATCATCTCATTTGCATCAATTACATAAGAAATATTTCATTTGAAAACATTTTCATTAAAATAATCTATTTTCTATAACTCTCAGCGTACTTTCATGCGAAGTTCAGGATTAATATTCATAATCTTGTTTTCATTGCTCTACTTTTGAGTTGTCCAACTGTGGAGACAGAGGCGTGCAGTTGGTCTCATTGATATTTGATAATTCTATTTTATCTTTATTCTTCAATCACAGCATTTCACCAACACCACCACGTACAAAGGGCTTCTGCCAAGCATGCAAGAACTAACGCCACCAATACCATGCTACTAAATAGTTGAATTTTAGTGGCTTTCTGAAAGTTTTCTTGACCTAAAAGACGAATTGTTCGTTCAAAAATTAAATTAGTCACTAAGATTCCATAGTCCATCCATAATCGTCTTCAATCGAAATCATACGAATCGTTAACATTACAATGCTACAAACTAGTATCATCATAATTGTCAGCTTAAGGATTCATTTGATAGATTGACTCACTAAACTCAGCACATCCGCAGCGGTTCCCACAGCAAAAATTTCTTCTAATTCATTATCACGATACGCTTGCGCAGTAATCTCTTTCCATAGTAAATCTTTCTTCAACTGCAAAATTATTTTTCATGTTTGGCAAGTTGTGTAGAATTCTAGTGATACCAGGTAAAATGCTACCACTTTTACGCAGGTGTTAAACGGTATTTTATGCAACAATATTCATACCGCCCATTTCTTCAATATACTTTCCTTCTACCCCATCTAACCAAAGGACTTGTTGATACCTCTCAGCGCTCACTACTAGCTAAGATACCTGCCGCATAATTGGCCATTGTTTTAGCAGCTCCACACCACCTCGAACAGCACGAACATACGTGTTTCCACTTCACAGAACACAGGCGTAAGCACTCCTTTATAGTAAGTCACAGATGGGCTTAGGATAATCGCAAAAGGAATTCCTTTTGAACTGTGTAGATTCAATGTAACATCTGTTGCCAACATAAATGGTCCACATAGAGTGATGTCCCCACAGCAGTAGGTATCCAATCCTTTTTCCAATAAAACTAACTTTTCTAATGCTTCTAAAACATCTTCTATATCAATTTCGGCATTGCCAAACGTTTATGCTGGACTATTTAAACGCTTTAAATTCATATTTCTGGTCCAGTCTAACTTTGACCTTCATTATTTTATACGCTTTCAATCCTTCCGTACACCTTGACCATATAATGTAGAACTGTTGTTGCTGGATCTCAGTGAAATAGGTGCGTAAGGTAATACCCGATGATTAAACCAGCTCCTTACCTTCTTCATAGTCTCAGTCAGAAACATATGACTCAGTAAAAATTTCTCCAAAGCTAGTTATTTTCTTCTGGTTTCTTTTAGACTTAAGTTGTTTTCTCGATGATTAAATTCATAATAACACTCCCTTTTAATTCTTTCTCATTTAGTATATCTTTTTATAAAACTGTCTCAGGAAATATTTTAATTAATTACACACAGAAAATAAGGAAAATTTCTTGATCTTTAAATTTTGAATTTGGGCTAATGATTAAATTCTCTCTAATTTTAAATTATCAATCGGCATTTAAAAATTTTCTCTAAGTCGTACCTCTAGCATACAAATCATCTGACTACGTAACGCAACAACAGTCTCAGAATAGTTTGAAGCACAATCACTACAAATTGATTTTTAGTCTTTTAAATAATTAAACTCTTATCTTAGACTTAAGTTTACTGTTTTTACGCTCATTCAATAATGTTAATTTCTTTCTAAAATAGCATCTAGCCTTTATCTGCACCTCCACTGCAATACTAAAATTGCTTTGATTTTGGTAGGACTCATATAATACATACTAACATCATAAATTAAATGAGCTCTTCCTTAGTCTCTCGATAAGCAACGATATACCCTACAATGTCAAGCACCGTTATATAATTTTCTAAAATTATCTATTTTCTACAATTTCTATTTCTCCACTCTTTGATACGCTTGATTATTTTATCAATTAAACTTCTCACATAAATTTCTGTGCTAAACCTTCCTCATCTAAGACATCACATCTGTTTTCCTTTGAATCAATCTTCTTCTTGACTTCACCTTCCAACTTACTCTCCAATATCTTTTATCTTGATAAAAGTTTTTCCCTTTAAATACTCATCTTTTGAAATATTTTCTAGTTTTCATAGATGATTTGTAAATTACTACTAGTTTATGACATTTCCTTTTAGAATATCTTCTTTACATCTTATGTTCATAACCTCTTCTTTTAATGTCTTTTGAATTTTGAACCCTTTTAATTTGGGTTTTATAAGTTCAATAATATCTTTCTGATACGTTGCGTTTTCTCAGCTTTTACATAAATTACAGTAATAACTTCTATACTTGTATATTTTATCTGAATTTTCTTGTCTACTATCACTTGAAAACTCATATGTTCACTACATTTTTTACAAAAATCTTATCAGAAAAATAGAACGATTTTTGTTTCCTTGTATATCCCCAAAACTTGTTTTCTTTCCTTTATTTTAACCTTATCAAACACTTCTCTTGAAACAATTGTTTATGAGTGTTGGGGATTACTCATTCTTCTTCAGGAAGTAAAATTTTTCTTCCACCTATTTTGTTTTCATTTATTGTATACATAATCACCTGTATATAGTTCATTACTTGTAATCTGCGATATAGATGCATTTGTCCAAACTCTTCTTTACTTTACTTCCAACCAAATTTCCGGCATATAATCCGAAAGTTGTTCTTCGTTCAGAGCGAGTGATATAGCCTTTTCATTAAATATATTGGCAATTTGAATGCAAGAATACCCTCAACAACAAGTCAAAGGCTTCTTTAACTATAAAGCTGTCTTTTTATCAATAATAACATGATATTTATCTTCTGTATCTTATTTATCCAAAAGGTGCCGCCCAGTTCGTATTCTTTTCCTTGTGATTTGATCTGTTTGACGGAACTTACCTTTTCAGATAGTTCTTACTGAACAAATCATAATACAAGGTCTTAAAATCGTACATCCGTATTCATACTGTTCCCTTTGTTCTTTCAAAGAATCAGTAATTATCATTAATAGCACAAACCTATTTTTAAAATGGTAATATATTGCTCAAATAATCTCCAAGCAAAATATAGTCTCTGAAAACCTTGACATATCCTTACAATTATAGTTCCTACTCTACCACCCTTTATATCATCAACAAGTTCTAAAAATGAAGGTCTGTTTGTGTTAGTAGCAGAAAGCCATCACTATATTCTTCATTTCGTCCTCAGAGAGTTCTCGTTTCAATGCAACTTCTTATATAATCTCCTCTGATTTACTATACTTACACTTTCACTCCTGTTTTTATAATCTCTCTTGAAAGCCCACAAATAGCTATCCTATTCATTCTATACCCAACTGTTTCTCCGCTATCTTTATCAAGGTTAAATTTGAAGTATATGGTTACTTGTTTATATTTTGAGATTTCTATATGACTAATTAGAGTATCAACCAATCTTTATCCACATCTATACTTCCTTATCATCTAAGTAACAAACAGAGCTTCTATGATTTTTAAGTTCCTTTTTCTTTTCTTTACATTTCTTTTATCGTCCAAGATTAATTCATTTTTATCGTTTTATCTGTCTGTCTATTTTATTGCTTTTTTAAATTAATTAAAAGAACTTTGCCTCAACATAATTCTCGTATTGTTCCTGCAATTCTAACTCTAAGAGCATCAATCTTTTATTATTTGTATCTGCTTTTTAGAGAAACTGATTATCTTTTCAGCACTTACACCTCTCCAAATAAATTTTGAGGCGTAGTCCTTTATCCTCTTGATGAAAACTTAAAACAGTCGTTTTAAAGTGTCAACTAAAATCCTATCCAGATCCGTTTCATAAATTCTGATACATGAGATTTTTCTAAGTTTAACTATCGCTACCTTTTACAATAATAATAGCAATAGCAGTTCTCTATCATTAACTTTGAGTCCCTTGGTCCATATTGTTTTTTCTAAATTTCTACCGCAAATACTACACTTTATAAGACCACTATGCTTTCCTTCTTTGTTATGATCTCTTTGAATTTTTACTCAAATATTTTCTTTTCCATCTTTATGATGTTTTTCAGTGAACGATAAGGTAAATATTTTTGTTTTTTCTCTTTATCTCTCTGATGTTTTCAAATGTATCTTTCTATCAAACCTTTCATGGTATTTTCAGTAATCCAATCTTCCTTACTCACGAAATCTTGCTTTTAGACTTGGAAATATACCCACTTTGAATGTATCTTTGTATTAATTCCCAATATACACTTCATCAGAGAGGATTTTTTTGATATAGAGGAACTATCCCATTGTTTTATATATTCTTTGTCCTTAAAAACCTTCCTGTTCTTTTATATTCATAGGTGTCGTATATGTTTTAACAATTTCTTGCTATTTGTATATTGGATTTGCCTTGACTTGCCAAATGAAACATAAGCTCACTTACATCTTGCTACTTTTTTCTTCATTCCATCAGAACTCTTTTCCATCAATTATCTCCACCTTATAGCCATACGGAGATATAGCCCTATAAAAGACCCTTTGTTTCATTTTTTACTTCCTTTGAGTAGCTTTTACTTTCTTTGCAATGTCTTTGGTATATAAATCATTGAAATATTTTTATTGCTATTTATAGCTCTTATCCAGATTTTATAATGTCCTGGTATCAAGATTTGAATATTGATGGAAATAAACTTGAACTTCTAAAATGGAATATTTTTTCATATAGTTTGGAGATTTCTAAATATTCTCTTCCAAACCTAGACATATCTTTTACGATGATACAATTATTCTGCCTCTATCCTTATATCTTCCATCATTTCAAGAAAGCCGGTCTTTTAAAATTTGTTCCGGAATACCATAATCCTTATATACCTAAAACCTTTATATCTTTCTCATTTGCTTCTTTATACAAAGCCCTCCTGCATTTCAAGTGAATTGCTTTTATCTCGTAAGCTTCCTTTTCTTTCCTGTGATAATCTTGTATAAATACTGCAATATGTCTTTTCAATCGCTTTTACATCTCTTGTCCTCATTCCACTGTGATCATGTCTGTTTTTCGTTCTAGCCATAACACACCCTCACTTCAGCACTTACAAGACTTTATTCATAATAGTAGGTATTGAACCCCGTTTGTAGCGATACTTCTTCTTTGCTATAATATCATTCTTATATTGTCCCTGTCTGTTTTGTCATTCTCAAGTAAGGATAACCTTCGGTATGGACAAACCCGGACATCTATTGCTGTCTTATCTTCAGAAATATAAATTTTATCAATGAGCATCATAACAGATAGTCTATTTCAGATAGATTTTATATCTGTTAACATCAATGATCCAGCTCTATTTTCATCTATCTTATAGCTTCATATCTTTCCTGTCTTTTAACCTATACTGTTATCATCTAGCTTAGTGAGTTTTTCCATATAATTTTTTTCTAAAAGCTGATATTCTTCTTTACTAATCACATCTTTTTAAATCAAGGTAAAGGGAAGATAACAATTCCGTCATAGCTTTTCTCGTTTTAATATAGGAATTTCATCGTCTTTTTAGATTTCATTTATACTATACGCTGAACTTGGAATATAGCTTTCGTTAAACTAATAGGTTTTCATTATTTTGTACACTGCTTTTATCAGGGTTTTTCCTTTATACAAAGTCTTGAGCAAGATTTTTCTATTATACTTTGAGCATATATAGAAAACCCTCTCTTCTTTTTATATTTTACAGTTCTTCTAATCAAAGAACTCCAGTATTCTTTACAAAACAGCATCCCGGTAAAGATATCAATTTATCCTTTACCACGAGAGTTGTTTAAATTCCTTTAACATAGTTTAAGAAAATTCTCATTTATGATTGCCTCATGGCATTCTTCACCCTTATCCATTCTTTTCTTCTTTTCTATCTGTTTTTATTTTATAGTTATAATACTCTTCCTGTAAGGTGTTTCCAATATATACTTATTTTCTATAATTCTGCTTACTGCCTTCGCTGACCAATTTCCACCTTTTATATTTTGAAATCCATTAGACTTAAAGCTTGACTTTCTTTTATATTTTCTTGGAGTTAAAAACACCTATGATTTAATCCCATCTGCAATTGCCTTTGAAGAATATCCCAAGAGTCATATCAAATATATTTTATGTTAGAGCAGCTTGTTCATCAACCACCAACTTATTTTTTTATTCTCATCAGATTTTATATCCATAAGGTGCAAAAGCACTGATAAAACTCTTTTTCTTTTTATCTTCTGGGAGCTTTTTACCTTTATTAGAAATATCTCGGCAATAGCTGTCGTTGATAAAATTTTTTATAGGTAGTATTAGATGTGTTGGTCTATATCCACCTTTTACTATCATAATTATTATTGATATAAATCTTATCCCGTTTTTCGAAAATATTCTTTTGTATATATTCTTCGTTTCTATATAGTCTCTTCCAAATCTTGATAGGTTCACAATAATCGTATCAAATTTCTTATCATAAGCATCCTCATCATTTCTTTAAAATTCGTGTCTATCAAAATTTGCACCTGAATATCCGTCATCAACATACTTCTTTGACCATTGTAATTTTATTTCTTTACACAGAATTTATAATTTCTCTTGTTGGATATTGAATTACCTCTCTACTTTTTTCTCCATCTTCTTTTTGAAAGCTCAAATACATAGCGCAACCGCAATATTTTCTTGACTACACTATTTTTAAACACAAAAGCTCTCCTTAAACTAATTTCATACAAATTGAATCATAAATAGCTTCCACAAAAATATTATAACGCTCCTTATATTTTTGTCAGCCCCCACAGATGGTGGAAATTTTTCTCTTGATGTATTCCTCACTAAATTTTCTAAACTAAATCCATTTTCATTAAATTTAACTTCATATTCCAACCATCAATTTGATTTATTGTCTGTTTATCTTTTATCTGTTTTCTCATTTTCATATCTATATTATGTTCATCACACAATATCTTCTCCTCATTTTCAAGATTTTAAGTTTTTGACATTGATATGCATCATTGCCACATAGAATTTCACCTCCGCCCTTTTCAAGATGAGCTGGCTTCAACTGTAGTACTATCTCCTGCTAGTATCATCACAATAACAAGAGTTGCTGTACCTCTTTTTATACATAGACTTATTTATCGCCCAAACCTTATATCCTCTTACAAATATAGGTACTATTTAAACCAATCTTTCTTAGCAGGTTTATTCTTGGCGTGTTGTAAATTGCTACACTAACGGTTACCGCCCTTGTTTTATTCATTCAATTTTCAAAGATCAAATCTATAACGAGGTTCAGTGTCCTCTATATATAAACTTACTAGGATTAACTTTAACATCATTTTTGAAAATTTTTTGAAAAATTAGAAAATAGAGGACAGAGATATTTTCCCAACCTCTACTTAATTTACTTATCCAAAAGTTTTCTCAAGCCCAAAATCTTATCTCAGTCTGCTAATTTTCATTGAATTTGTGTCTTTCTTTTGCAACTTCTGTGAGAGTTTTTAACTTCAAAATATAGTGTTTCTACGGTTTTCGCCTTCATCATTTAGACTGTCTAATGCATGGTACAGGGACTTATACATTTTGCTCACAATTTTTCAACATCAACTTATTATCTGCAATATCTACAATACTTGTATTGAAATCTCCAAAATGAAACACCTTATGCTTGACCAATCTTTTAAATGTGCTTCTCATGATTAAGCTCTTTATATGCTCTATACACTCATCATACAGTTATCTTTACCTTTGACATAAATATATTTTTTCTCTTATTTTGCAACCTCGATCCTTTTACTCGTTTTCTTGATTTTTGAGCATAAAAAGTGAGGATCAACGGCATTTGTGACATGCGAAATCCTCTTATATATGAACAGTAAAAGGTTCTTTGACTCTCTTCCTCATTCAGTTTTTGAGTAGGGCACGTATGGAGTAATTAAAACTAATTTGAAAACATAGATATAATGTCTTATTGATAGCAAATAATCTCCTGCAGATATTCTCCTACTCTTGTGCCTCTTCATATTAAGTGTACCTCCCTTGGTAATGATTATTAAATTTTATTATGAAAAATAATATTAACACGACAGATAAGTAATTATCTATTTATATTTATATTTTTTGCATTCTATACACCATACTAGATAATATAACTATTAAAACAAAAAGAACTCCCAAAAAGATCATCTCCTTTAAATGTAATTGAAGAAATTTATATTAAATGACCCAAATATAAATAAAGCAACAACGTAACTAACCCTGTATATACATTTCTACCTGAATAATACCTTAATTAAATCATGTCTATCAGTTAACAGTCTGTAACTATTTCATACATTTCAACTATTAAGAGTTCTTATTGCATCCATTTAACGACGTTGATACTTTATCAATCTCTTCTCATATATGGACGAAAAACGATTTTACCATAATTAAAACTTCTAATTTGATTAATTGGTCCTTCACATTTAAACCTGATTCTTTTAACATTTCTGCATATTGTTTGTTGCTTTTATATGAATTCGCACCTATAAACTGTACAGCGTACCTGAATTGTTTTTCAGTTTTTCAAAAGTATCATACACCCCTTTATATCCGTCAATCTGAAGCTTTTTAGTAGCCCACGACATTTATCCAAGATTGTAAAATTCGTTGCTATGTCAATAAATATTTTAAAATCATATCTATCCCTCCTATTTCTTCTATTAAGTTTATCAATTCATTCATTCGTCGATATTCATCAAATACAACTTGTGTTTACTGATATTGGTAATAACATAACATGTTCTTCTCTGTTCCATTGATAATTCTTTAATCCAACCTTTGTTCTGAATGTTTTTAAAGCTCCATACAAGGTCCTCATCCCCAAATTAACTCTCTACATGTTTTTATTTTTTAATATTTTTCTGAATTTTATAACCGTAAGATTCAGAAAACAAAGACATATCAACAACATTACCTCTGTCAATGCACCACCTAAAATGTTGTCTCTCATAAATTAACCTCCCTTCTAGTATATTTCAAGTATAAAAATAATTTCCTAATTCAAAAATTAAGTAATATATATACTCAAATTGATCTTGTGAGATAGCCTAAAGTAAAAAGAATATCCTGCTTAAAAATATAAATGCTACTGAGATATTATACAAGGAAAAAGTAATTAGTATAATTAAAGCATTTACAATGTAAAAAGTAAAATAATTCTAAAAATCATCTTATAAAAGATCTTTATTCACTAAATTTTAAATTATTATAAAATGAGTTTCCGTAAAATACATATATACTAATTTTCATAGTATAATAAATTATAAAAGAGAAAAACGAAATTGTCCTTCACCTATTGAATATAGGTTACAAGACCATATCGTAAAATTTCATATTATTATTCGAGTATTAAATCAATTTACTCTAATATATATATTTCAATTATTTAGAAATATTTCTGATTCATTTATCTGATAAATTTTATCTGCAATAGATAGAATTTCTATTATGTGTAACTATAAATATGAGTATATCGTAGTTCTTTTATTATTTCAGAAAGTTTAGATTTTATACAGTTCATCAGAAAAACTATCAACTTCATCTAAAAATAAATATATCTCCATCCTTATATATTGCTCTAGCTAATGATAACTTTTGCATTTCTCCTCTCGAAAAACCACCATCTTGTTTCTCAAACTCTTCTGAAATTATCGTATGAATTCCTCGTTCAAATTGCATAATCATATAAACCCCACCTTTTTCAATGCTTCTATCGCCCTGTTTTCATTTTGATCATTGATAATACTAGTCCCACTTAAATTTTTCATATAGAAAATGAAAATACATAGAATTTCTTGAAATACTATTGATATTTTTATCGTAATATGTATTCAAGTTAATATTTTCAATGTTAATTCCATTTCGCAAGGACCTTGCCTGACGATGGCTTCAATAGTTCCTAAAATCAAGTTTATAGCAGTACTTTTTACCAGAACCATTTCCTCCTATAAGTGCTACAATTCCATCTTTGCATTCAATTCTAAATTCAGTTTTTAGAATATTTTTCTGCCGTCATAAGTATAACTTATACTTTTCAATTCTATTTTTATTTTAGACAAATCATGTTTTGTAAAAATTATTCTTATTTCCTAATTCAATAAATTCTCAGATTTTCCCCATTTTAAGAGATAATGAATATATCTGCGGGAAACTAGAGAATAGATTATTTAAATCAGAAAGTATCTGTTGTGCTCAGTAAACAGCATGGTAAAATGCACTAAATGTAAATACACCGTTAATAACCTTAAATCCTAATAAAAACAAAACTGCTAGCAATAATTAATGATGTCAATGCTTCGAAAAATTTCTAATGAAGCTATTTCTTTTAGCTTTTCAAATATACATAAATAAGATTATCATGTATGCCCTTTTTAAGTACGAAAAGAAAATATCACCATTTGTTGTTCTCACTTCTTTTTGAATAATCAGGCACATATAACCTATTTATATAAATCTATCTTTCTGTCATTTGGTATATTTTTAACAGTAATGTTATAGCTTATTTTATTTTTAATAACTACTGCCATAAAATGAAATCATCACCCCTACAAACACAAAGATCACCATTGAAAAATCATATAAAGAAAAGATATATATAGCCCTGAAATACTAAAAATACTATTCAACATTATTCCAATCTGCCCTGTAACATCTGGTAATACCCCCATATTTTTAATGATATAAATCATATTTATATGGTTCATATGCATCAATATTGAAGTATATATTATATATTTTCTTCAAACCAAAATTCAATTTTATTATTTACTTTAGGTAGAATAATAGCAGATATTATTGAATTTAGTATATTAACTATTATAATAATACTAATAAACACTCTATTAAAAAGTAAAACTTTTTGCATCTATTTTTCTATACTATCTACAATAAGTTTAATGAAATAGACATTTAACATTTCATACAACTTGAAAATATTGCTGATAGTATAATAAGAAGATGGATATCCTCGAAATAATAAAAACTTCTTTTATTCCATATATCAGTTATTGATCGTTTTCTTAATTTCTCATAATAATGCCATTTTCCTCCCTTACTATATTGGATATTTATTCCGAGATTTTATCTTTAAAATCAGCTTTATCTCTTCCTCTAATACCCCTTAATTTTAAAAGCACTGAGATGTATGAAAATCTTTATTTTTATCAAAACTAGTAGATCTACAGCCACTCCACAGGCTGGTAAATAAATGCAATTACCACAGACATCATTATTTACTGAGATTGGGTCATCCCACTTATAAAACTTGGGGTTTATATTCCACAATATCCCCATTTGCTGAAAATAACACCCATTAAATGTTTTTCATTTCCAACATGTTCCTAACATTTATATACATTTCCAAGAGGATCAATTGTATATTATCACAATCTAAACCACAATATGTCCATTTTCTCATTGGATATGATATTATTACTCTCGACTTTAGTATTCAAATCCCATAATTCAGACATAACTTGTCCTAAATTACTGTCTGGAATATAGTTATCTTCATAATCATTACACGACTCTGTGCTTCCTCTTACTATTCCAAAATCAATAGAAAAGAATCCAAATTTTCTTGTTTTAGATACTCTAATAACTCAGAAACTCTCTTATAGTTTGTTTTATCTATATTTACTCGTACTACAACATGTAAATCATCTTCGTATTTTTATGCAAATGAAGTTTTGATATTATATCATCAAATGTCCCATCTCCATTTTCTTATCCTTCTTGTATCATGTATATCTTTAGTTCCATCTAGTGTGATTTGTATGTACTGTACAATTAAAAGACGAATCAAATCTCTTACTATTTCATCCGACAGTAATATGCCATGTGGTTATTATTGCTGTATTTAGAATTGTTCCTCTATTAGTACAGAATTCATTTAATTCTTCTAAAATATATTTTCCTTCTTTATAATTTACTAGCGGCTCTCCTCCAAAAAGAAAAATTGTTATTGACCTACTATTGCGATTTTCCAATTTCTTTCTTCATATTTTGATATTATTTTATCAGATGTACTTTTGTCCTAAAAATCACTTTTTAATCTCTCCGGCACCTTTCATAACAATAGATACAACGCAAATTACATGCCCAGGTCAATAGGATGGTATATGTTAAATGATTATTTTGATAAATGACTTTTTATTCCTGATGTAATTGTACATATGTTTTTCATCCAATTCATCGTCTATTATAATACGTTTACTTATGAAAATTTTCCTCTTCCTCTTTTGTCAATACATCAAAATGTATTATTTTCACTGAATTTGCTAGTCTATTGCCTTACTAAAAATGTTTTCTCCTGTAAGTGTATTAAATATAATATTTTTATCATCTGATATTCTTATAACAAGATTATAATTTGAATACTCTATGAAAATCCTCCTACAACAAATAGTTTTTAAAAAGGCAAGAGAAGATCCTTCCCTTGCCTCTTTTGCTACCAAATCTTTAATTCCGCAGGCTTTAGCCCCACAACCATCTATCCAACAAGCTTAATTCAGTTGTAAAGTCTTCTTTTCTATTTTTCGTCACTTGTAAAATCCATTATTGTCTACATCTTTTTGTCAACATCATAAATATTTCCTAAATATTCCATAAGATCCTCCCTTATTTTCTTTTCCAACACTTTGTCTGAACCACCTGGATTAGTTGCAAAATACATCAACCCAACAACCATCTATTGGACACAAATCTACGGGACAAGCTTCGATGACAAGCATTTCCACCACAAGCATTAGCACCGCAACCCTTTCCTCCACAAACATCTCCGCCACAGGCCTTAGCAGGACAACCATGAACTGCACACATCAACTCTACGTCTCCTCCTAACCATTACCTAAATACTTCATTTTATTACTCTCTTATCTAATATAAATATTACAGCAAATTTGCTATTATTATCCGTGTCTAAATACCTTCACACAAGTAAAATATATTCTCAACTGGTCTTCAAGATAATTTGCAATTAAGTATGCTAATTTGATTGATGGTAGCTTTTTGTTATTTTCACTTCGCTCAAATACTGCCTCGTAATCCCAAATCAATTCCGCTAACTGTTCTTGAGAAACTCCTCTACTTACTCTAATACTTCTAATTTATTGTTCATCTTTATAACTCCACTTTTATATTTTTAATTATACAAAAATAATTACATTATGTCAACTATAGTTTAACTTTTTATTTTATAAATGTGTATTCAATAGCGATATCACATTAAAACACTCTGAGTGAGTTAAGCCAGGCGCATATGCACTTACGAGATTGACATAGCCTTGCATCGGCATCAGGCCATTTTTGTCAATTTAGCTTGTTGGGGAATCCCCAAACCCCTGTGCAATCAATCTTACTTTGTAATTGTTATCTCAAAATTTCTTTCTCTAAATTTATCCGTATATTACCCTCTTTCATTGAATTTTTCTTCAAAAAGATGATATAATACTTTTTGTAATTTAAATAAATATTTTATCTTCTTAACAGAGATTTCTTGACAAAGAAATATAGAAAAAATGAAACCTGTATATCAAGTTTGTACTTGATTTTACAGGTCTTTTTGTAATTTTTAATATATCTATGAATTGGAGGTTATGATATGGCAAACAGAATAAGAAATAACAGAATGTACCTTATGCTTTCGATGATGAGCTTGAAATTTTAAACAGAAATATGAACTGTCCGTTGTAAAACTCTTCGACAGTTTATTATGAAATGTATATTGGAAAAAGATATTTTTGTACTGGATATGAGAAAGTTTTTGAGGATATGCTCTACAAATATCGGAAGAATTACAGGTAGCATAAAATCAGATTGCAAAGAGAGTAAATTCAACATCCGTAATTTACAAAAGATGATATCAATCGATTTGAAAACTCTTGGAAAAACAAGGAAAAAGACATCTACTTTCTTCGCATATACGAATTAGGTAATTTAGTGTCAAACTATACGGAGGAAATTTGATGGCAGTTACAAAAATTCATCCCATAGAAAAACACTTTATTTAGCCTTAGACTATATAATGAACGAAGATAAAACCGATGAAAAATCCTTATTTCCTCTTTTTGCTGCAATCCAAAAACGGCTCATCTTGAATTTTGAGCAGACAAAAAGAATGTAATTCCAAAGCAAAAATTTTGGCAAGACATCTGATCCAAGCATCTCGCTCCCCGGGAGAAACTACACCTGAGCAGGCACACAAAATAGGACTGGATTTATGTGAGAAGATTTTGCAGGGAAAATATGAATATGTACTTACTACCCATATCGACAAAGGGCATTTACACAATCATATTCTGTTTAATAATGTCAGCTTTTGAAACAGGCAAGGCATATCAAAGTAATAAAAGAAGTTATCATCAAATCCGAACTGTCAGTGATGATTTATGTAGAGAAAACGGCTTGTCTGTCATTGATGAAAGCTACAAAAATTTAAAAACAGATACTCTACAAAATGGCAAAAACTATGTGGAATATACTGAATTTAAAAAGGTAATTCTTGGAAAAATAAGCTACAACTGCTATTGATAAAGCTGTTTTAAAAATCCAAAAACTTACGAGAATTTCTAAAAGACAATGGAAGATTTCGGTTATGAAATTAAGATTGGAAAATACCTTTCCTTCAGGCATAAAGCAGACAAAGAGATAACGGAAGATTTACTCGTGCTAAAGCATCTACTTTGGGAGAAGATTACACAAAGAGAGAATAAAAGAACGAATCAAAAATCCTAATAAACGATATATTTATGTTAATCAGAAATATCATTATGAAAAACACTCCTACAAAAAACTGGATACTATTGTAGATACTGAAAAACAATGAAAAGGTAAAATCATCTAAAGGATAGCAAGTGTGGGCAGGTAAACATAATATGAGAACTATGGCATCTGCTTTAAATGAAAATGAGAAAAAATCAGGTGTTAACTCTACGAAGAACTGGATTTAAAAACTAAAGAAAGTAGCATCAGACAGACAGCAATTATTGAGATCCATATAAAAGAAATAGAAAAAGAAATGAAATCCATCTATTCTGTAATAGAAAAATAAAAATACCATATCTCAAAATCAACTAATCTATGATATGTATATAAAAAGATAAGCAAAAATAAAGCCTTTTATGAAGAATATAAACCTCAGATTATCGCCTATGAAACAGCTATGAAAAGTCTTAAAAATCTCCAAACATCAAACATTAAGCATTCAGAATTTATCCGAAAAATATACGGTCTTGGAACAAGAAAACTACGCTTATGGAAAAATATTCCACTCAAAACTCTATGCTCCACAACCTCGAGCAAGCAAAGAAAAATACAGATTTATACCTTGATAATCATCTTGAAAAATAAAAAGAAGGAGATCGCCCCTTACCATATTTCTCAGGTAGAACGACCTCCTTCTCTCAAGTTGATAAAAATATCTTTTTCTCCGATTTTTCTCTGCGATAATGCCATGTTCTTTTATTCTTCTTGCATTTCTATAAGGTAGTCCTCCTTCTTTCCATACGACCAAAGAAATAATGGTAATTATAATATAATTTGACCACCTGATTCATAAACTGATGATTTAAAAAGTGGAAGAAAATAAGATTTTTCATTTGTAATAAATCCATGTACCAAAAGGCAATATACGGTCATAGAACTAAAAATAAATAGCTAAATTCAAAAATTTTCCCTACCACATCAAATGTGTATGATTTTGAAATAGGATGGAATATATTATTACTGCCAATATTGCTACCGGTACATCCCAAAATATATGGCATATCCAGGAGGAAAATCGGACAGAAAAATGATGATGAGTATAATACCAGCTCGCTATAAATACTACAAGTTTATCCAGTGCAAACAGGCTGATTTTTACAAATATTGCTCCTACAAAGTAGGATAACTCCCAAATATAGTATAATTAAGGCTATAAAAAGCATAACCATACCAATCATATCATCTCCCCTTCCTATCTAAAATAATTTTCTTACTTTTAATAATATAACGCTCCCATTTAAATTTATCAAACCTATATTTTCTATTCTTAATAAAAACGAAGAAAAATAGTGGATAAACAGCTCTATTAGCTATTTACCCACTATTATAAATTTTTATAATTTTATCTCTCTACACTTTTTCTTTTTGGGGACTGCTCTGTTCTCTTGATTTTTCACCTGTCTTTTTCCTTATACTTCTTTAACTTACCAAGTGCTGGAAAGTTTTTTGTTTCCTTTGTATTTTGATTTGTTTTTAACCTGTTCTTTGGCTTTTTAACAACTTTGCGGAATAAACTTTAAGAGACATATACTCCTTTCCGTCCTTTTCCTTGACTGATTTTTCTTTTCCCAAATACATGAACAAATCTCCTTTTTCAAATTTTCCACACTGCTTACTTTATCGTTATAGGCTAAACAGTTGGTGTATTTTACATTCCTTCTTTGTCATTTTTCAGCAATAGCAAAACTTGCAACCGTAAAGTCTTTACCATCTTTCGATGTTAAATTTTTAATATCTATATCCGATGCATATTACCATTGATATTTAAAAGTCTTTGCTGTTTTCCTTATTTTTCAATCGACTTCATCACTCCATAACATCATTGTCCTCTTTCACATTTTCTTCACCGGATAATTCCTTAACCTTACTTTCTACTATTTCCTGCCCAATGTACTTTTCCTAAATCAGGTATTTCAATCTCATTTCATCTATATAATCATAATTTTTCATCAACTAATCCCATAACCTTATCATTCATGTATTTCTCATAGGCAGCATCGAGGGTATCTTCATTTTCTATTCCTGTTTCCAGATATAATCCCTTTCACAAAATCGCTATGGTTATATTCTGCTAAAAAGATAAGGTAGCTCTTTCATGGTTTCAAAGTTATTATTCTGCATATCAGAAATGCTTTTAAATCATTTGCATACTTCCATTATCCCATTCAAATTCTTCCGCTTTTCTTTATTTTCTTTAATCCCTGTTGCAAGTACAAACTGAGTACCAGAAAACAGTACTGCCTGATTATCCTTCACATCCAAAACAACTGTATTATCTGAAAGTGATGTTTTATATCATATCGCCTTTTTCTAATCTCATATTCTTTTTCCTCCACTCCTTTTTAGTTTTATTTCTTCTAATGATTTACCAATAGTTTTAATATTATCCTGCTAGTTCCTCGTAACACCCTTTGTCCTTTTAAATCCTCATAAATCTTATTAAGGGTATCGAAACTCGATACCCTTAGCAGTAGATATTATTAACTTCGATCCATATCCTCGTAATTTGGATATCTTTTGATTAAATTCTTTAAATCTTATTTTTCATTTTTGTAAATTCATCTTCTATATAATTAGCATTGATATTTTTCCCCTTGTTTCAAGTATTAATTGTACTTATAGATGAGGTTTTAGACTTTGGAAATATAGTATTTTCTGGTGCGAGTGCTAATTTAAATAAATCCTTACCTACTTTTTCAAAACTTTTTACCAAGTAGTTGTATTCCTGATTTTCAAAAAGCTTATTCATCTCCTGTAATGTCGCTCTAACATTTTTGATATTCCAATTATCTACTCTCCTCCTTACCTTCTATTTTTCTATTGTTGTTTTCTTCTTTAAAGTCTCCTCTCTCCACTTTTTCCTTAAAGTAGCTAAGCCTCATCCATTACAGATGATTTTCTCTTTTTATCAAGATCTCCTACACTTTGTACTTCTGCTATCTCTAAAAATCTGCATCATACCCTATCTACTACTCCGTCTAAAATCCATGTCATCCTTGATAGTGGATCATAAAAATTGCCCTCATCATCAATTTCAAGATTAAGAACTTCTTTTTAGCTTTTCTTCATCAATAGATACAAGTTCATTGTCAAAAATCCCAAAATGCAATATCATTTTAGTTGTATCAATTCTTTTTGACTGGCTGCATCATCCTTATCATAAATATATGGATAGCTCTTCTATCAAAGTATTATCCACATAGGTATTTAGCTTATAGTTTATCAAATCAAATTCGTTTGAATCTCATGTTTTTCATCAGGTGTTGTCGTATATGCTATTCCAACATTTGAAAGATCCGAAATAAAGTATCAAAAAATCTTCCACTCTATTTTTCTTCATCATATTCACGATTGATAAAATTTATAATCTCTTCTTTAACTTCTTTTGAGAGAGATTCATCTACATTTTCTTTTCATCGCTTTTCCCCATATCAAGAAGATTATTGACCCTCAGCAAGCCTTAAATTCTTTTTCTCTTAATAAATCAGCCTGTGAAATTTTTCTCTACTTCAAGTTTTTGCAATTTCAAATTGCTGTATCTTTGAGTTTACCTAATGTCTGTTCCAATCTTTCAGGGAGTTTATCAAGTACATTATCCATTCTTGTAATATTTCCTACTTCATCTGTACCAAATTCCCATAATGACTTTCCTGTCCCCTAACTTAAATTTATATGCCCACTCAAAACTATCATCATAAAAGCATAAAGATCAAAAATTCCTACTGACCTATCAAAGTGTCCTTACTTGTATCTCCTAACTCACTTTTTAATAGACTTTATCCTATTTATCAAAATTCTCCCAGCTAACTTTTTATCTGTATATCTTCTTTCATCTAAAGTTAATGCAGTAAACTTAGATATTTTTCTTTGCCTACTTGATTATCTTTTTCTATCAAGTTCTTCTATTCCACAAGAGACTCTTGAACTACACTTACAAACTCCTCTTGATTTTTGTATCTTTATATGGCTCTACTTGTTCTATATCTTTCTTCAGATTCTCTATTTTTATCTCCAATCTTTCTATTTCTTTTGGATAAAACTTAACTACCTTATCCTCCAGCTTGTATAGGTTGGATTTAAAAGTGGACTCTAACATAATTTGCTTACTTCACATCAAGATCCATCTTCTCACAGACAGTGGATTTCCCGTTGCAAAGTGCCTTTAATCAGCGTAGTTTAATGCTGGCTTCATCTACATCCTCAACAACTCTTACAGGTGTTTTAAAGTCATTATTTGAAATATATTTTTGTTTATTCTCAAAGAGTTTGGAAAAGGTAGGCATCAAATGTATTTTCTATTATATATCTGAATATATGGACATCACTATTTTCATTTCCCTGTCTTCTAATACGACCTGCTCTTCAGAGCCAAATCAGATATGATCTCCATGGTATGTCCAAGATCGTGAATAGCAATCAGCTTATCTTGACAGTTTGTCCCTACTCCATCTTCTGAGTTGAGCTGAAAGTGAGTACCCTTATTTCTCCACTTCTTACCTTGTCAAATATGGCATCTTTTTTTCCTTATTGTTTTTGCATTATGAATAACTCTATCTCTTCTTTCAGACACTCCCATTTACTAGAAAGTTTTTCCCTTATATCATCATAGATATTAAACTCATACTTTGGTGTTGACATATCACAAGATTAACTGTGTAGAACTTCTTAGTCCTTATATTTTATCCCAAGTGCTAAATACATTGCTTACACAAGCATTTACACTTTTGAATTTTCATCATCAGGAAGTAATGGTTGATTAGCCTTTGATCAAGTGCCATCACCATCATTCTTTATAAACAGCATATTATCGACACTGGAATCTACCTGTTTCTTTCTCTTACTTATCTGCCTTTGTGAGACTTAAGTATTTCCTTTGTTCTTCTGTAGGCTTTGTTTTTATGGTTTCATAATGAGCAATTAGTGTTGGTAAATTTAATACATCAGCGTCTTTATATCCATAAATTGCTTTACCGTATTCATGCAGCTCTGGAAGATTATAGAATTTTTGCAAAACCTGGTCTTACTTCTGTAACCATTGCCTTCAGGATTGAGTTCAATTGCTGCTAATCAGTTTTCTCAAAAGGTAGATGCCCAAGAATCAAAATGTTGTAGGTGCATTTTCTTTTGATTCATCATGTTGCAAAGATATCTTTGCATAGTGTAAAACTCTGCCATGCTATTACTTCTGGGAGTTCCTGTCGCAAAAACAATCCCTTTATTGTTGTAATCTCATCCACATACCTACGACTTCATAAGCATATCCTTGATCTTTTGTGAATCTGTTGTGGTAATTCAGCTACATTTCTCATTTTGTAAATACATATAGATTTTTAAATGCCTGCACTTCATCTACAAAGAGCTTATCTATCCCCAATTCCTCAAAGGTTACAACATCATCTTTTGTAATCATCATTGAGTTTCTTTAGCTTTTGCCTCCAGTCCTTTTCGTCTTTTGTGATTGTTTTATAGTAAATTTCTGGTCTCTATCTCTTTTATATTCTTCAATAAAATCAAGATTTCATCAATTTGACTTTTTGCAGTTCATACTCTTGCCTTTCTTTGCTAATAGGTATTTTCTCGTACTGACTACTTGACCTATAATAATGGCATCAAAACTACCTGTCACCAATCCTACTACAAAATCTCTTTCTATTGTTTGGAGTAAAAATCTTTTTCTGTTGCACAAAAGAATATTTTGCTCCCGGATAAAGTTCATTAAATTCTCTTCAAATTGTTCAACAATATGATTTGGAACGACAAACATAGCTTTAGAACTCATTCCAAACCTTTTTGACTCCATTGCAATACCAATCATTTCAAGTCTTTCAGCTCCACTTCGTGTACAAGTAGAGATTTCCACCAAAAAGTCCTCTTGCTATAGCATCTTTTTCGATGTACTCTAGCTCTATTTCAAGGGTTCATACCCTCAAATGTCAGTTACTTCATCATATTCTCTAAACCTTATAGAGTTAAATCTCTCGTTATATTCTTTAACAAGCCTTGTTCTTCTGTCTATGTCATCAAATATCCAGTTTTTAAATTCCTCTTTTATAATTTCCTGCTTGCTTCTTTGCAAGCATGGTTTCTTATCATTTAATAAGGAACGCTTTTTCCATCAGCATCAACAAAAGTATCAAATACTTTTGTATCCATAAATTTAAAGCTATCCTCAATTAACTTATAGGCATTTTACTCTTGAGTACCATAAGTAAATTTTGCCAGGTCATTATTTCTATCAACACTCTTTTCCTTCAACCCTATATTCTACAGTGAAAATTAGAATACTTAATATCAATATTCCACCTGTTACTAGTTTGATGTTTTCCAAGATGAAACATAAAATCTTTATAATAATATTACTCGTCTACCCAAGTTGCACCATTCTTACAGTACATCACTAGCTTCGACTCGCTGTGCTTCCAATAATTTTGCTTTTTGACTGACAGTGGAAAGATAACTCTGTTTTTGTAATATCTCATTTCTAGGCTACATCACTGTCTAAATACTCTTCATTTCTGCTTTGATTTTCACCAATCAATATTTTATATAGAGGAATCTATTATCTGAATTTTTATCTCTGAGTGTTTTCCGGATAGATATTCATCTGCTGTAACATGAGATCGGTGAAAAATCGCCATTATTTCATTACTGACCTAGAGGGAGTAACATCGTATCTGCCGGATTACACTACTATCAAGGTTTGAGAAAATCTCTCCTCTTAATTGCTTCAATAAGCTGCTCTCTCGTTTTTAGCAATGATAGTTTTTGCATATAATCAAAATCCACCCTACCTTTTGCGAGATGCAGAGTAATATCAAGGCATCGTGTTTGCTTTATCTGTATGCTCTACTACTACTGCTTTTCTAATAGTAACTTTTGTAAATATGTCAGATTTACCTACAAAATTTCCTTTTTATCTAAATCCAAACTGGAAATTAAAGAGTAATTGGCATCCTTCTAGAATAATTTTGTATTTGACTTTTGAGTTAGTCCTCCCATGTTTGCGAAAACTCATCGCTTATAAAGTATTTAGCTTGTCTTGAGGTATGTTTCTTCATCAGTACATCGTCTCTGAAGATAGATAACCTCTCTTAAAAGCCTTTTCCAGCCTATATATGACGCTTTACTTTTATCTTCATCATTCTTTACCTAAATATACCTTTTGCATAATGGAATTTTCTACTACTCCAAAACCTTAGCCACTCGATCACAGCATAAAGAAGTACATCGTGCATTTGCGGGGATTGTTTCTTCTTCAATTCTTTCGAACTAATTCAGCTTTTCCTCTCACCCTCCATAATATTTTTGTATAGCTAATAGCAATTTTTCCTCTAAACTTAAATTTTTATCATCAATACAAGCTAATATGGTGCCAAATCTTGATGATATTTCTTCCACATATTCCAAACACCATATCAGGAGTTATCTACAAGTATTTGTATATGTACAGCCCTCTTTCATCGGTGTGTCCTAAAGTTTTACCCCAATTCTCATCAAGTTTCGGTAATCTATCTTCTAAGAAAATAATAACCACTAGTTACCTCTGTTCCAGCTTCTCCTTTTAAATACATTATTAGGCAACCTGTATTGCTCCTAAAAATTCCGCGTTCACTAATATATCTTCTTACATCTTCACTATCCATTGTTCACCGAGAAGTTATAAAGGCTACTTACTCACCTCCAGAACGTACTTTATCCAAGGGTTTTTGCAAAGAAAAATCGGCGAATAAGAAAATTAGTTTTTCTCATACTCACGATCTGCTATTTTATATTCTCAAAAGGCACATTTCTGCCATACATCAAATAGAGTTGTTGAAAAGTTTGTTTTCTTTCATGAGCAACCTTTGATTTGGATATTCAAAGTTTGGATATGGTTTTGTGCTATCACCACCGCTTGTGCCAGCAGGCTCTGCTACATAAAATTTACTACCTTCCATATTGCTTGGAAGATTTCCTATAAATCTTCCTGTTCCCAGCTGCTTGGCTCTGGGATATTTCCACTTTCCACAAATCCCATATCGGACTAATTTTGAATAGATAGCATCTGTTACTACTTTTTAGTGTATAAAATGCCGTTAATGTAGATTGCTTTTGCTGCTTCATATTCAAAGATGTTATATTTTCTTTTAAATTCTCTTGCCCTTACTCCATTGTCCCTCTTTACTTTCGTCTCAAAAGACATCAGCTAATCCTCCCCAACCTACATAACTGCCACTTGACATCTTGATTTCTTCTTTGGTAGCATAGCATGTCTTTCTTCAATTTCTTTTAATACCTTGATTGCTTCGATAGCTATGGCCTTTCGCAGACGGTGGTGAAAGCGAGTTTCATCTGGTGCAGTTATTTTATAGTTTACCGGAGGAATACCACCCACCCTATATTCATCATCAAGTACGTATTTTCTTTTCTTTTATCTTTTCTTATATTCTTGCATCTGCCAAAACTATTTTCATCTGTAATTGGAAAAAGTAATTGAAGAACTGCCTATTCCAGGTATTCCTCTTTTCTTTTATTCTCTTTTCCAACCTTATCCTCTAATTTCTTATCAATGGTTTCTTGTCCATGCTTCGTTAATTTTGATTATTTTCCATCACCATCAGTTTTCCCAAGTCCATTTAAATAATCAAATGACAGTTGAAATTCTCTATAATTGTCAGGATTTTTGTTCGCTATATACTGTAAATTCTCTGTTTTGATTATCCTCCTACAATAAATTGATTTGCTAAAATTCGGAATTATCATCTATCACATCAGGCTATAATGCAAAAGTTTTGATTTATCTTCTCCCATATTCAGATTGGTATCTATAATTGTATTTTTCCCAAAGAGTTCTTTTTCATCAGAAAAACTTACAATAGGAATTTGAAGATTCCATTTCTTAAAGGATGTAACCACAAGTCATTTTTCTTCAAAATGTCATTGTATCTGAAACCTTGTAACCTTATATTCTTCATCTTCAAAAATTACCCTTTGCACCAATATTTGTCAGATTTGCTGCTCTATTTTTCATCATTTGATAAAGTCTGTAAAACTCATTTGTTTTTGTTTTCTACATGATGCTAGAATAATTTTTATGCTTTTCTGTAAGCTCCTTAAATTTTTCCAAGCTCATTTTCTTACATCATGTTAGAGTGGTCTTTTCGGTGTACATAATATCTGTACAGTGATATTTTCAGCCTGTGATAAGCAGACTGAGTTTACTCATTCCTTGTTCATAAAAGTTATTTTTCTTTTGTAAGATGTAGTCTTTATTATTAAATATAACGGGAGGTTCTTATAGTATATCTCCTCCAGACTTCAAAATAACTATACTCATCTTCTTTACCTTTCTGCTCAGATCTGACAATATCAAGTTTCAGAATCTTCTTCATTTTATAGCATAAATCTCACTTCCTGTAATAAAGCCAGTTTACCGTATCCCTCACGCTATCGTCTAATTTTATGGTATCTCGAAAATTTCCAGTAATTTGTAATCTCTGATACTTTATACTCTTTACCCTTATATCTAACGCTTGTTCCCTCTTTTATATTTTGCTTTGTCTTCTTGTGATTTTTCAATCACGTTCATTGATCGTATCCTGTTAAAAAGCACATCTCTATGATTATGCATCAAGTAGATAAGAAAAGATTTTTAAGCATCTCTTCGTAACTATCATGTTTAATCGCCACCATTGCTCGCTATCACACCAGCCATTTTGTCACTATTTGAGAGTTTTGTGATTTCTTTCTCTTTCGTATCGAGAATAAGCTCTGCTTCACCAGCCTTTCTTACCGTCAAGATTGTCTTTTATATGGCTAAGTAATCTTCCATCTTCAATTTCTTGCCCTGGAGATATTCTTCACTTTGACTTCTAAAAATAATACTGTGCCATTATTTTCTATATCTGATTAAACTTGATAAAACCTTCTTTTTATCTCCTGTCTAAATACTCTGCTCTTTCTCCTTCTTCCAAAGAGTGCAGGAAAATACGACTTCATTACTCCCTATTGATATAAGCTTCTTATATTTTGGCTCATATCGTTAATTTTTAAGATTAGCATTTTGAAATATAAATATCTTCACCATAATTTGGAAACTGCTCTCCCAAACTTGATATATAAAATTCGTATCCTTCTTTTTGCTCTGTTACAGTATCTTCCTTTATCTCAAATAGTCCTTTTATGATTCATACAAATCAGTTTAAATTTGTAAGATTTGTTTCTTTCACTCCACTTGCTATTTCTATCAAAAGAGCTTATCAATTTTACTGCTTTCTTCAGAGGTTGTTCCCCTATATAGGGATAAACTTTTTCCATTGAAATTGTCTTTACTTGGATATACACTAACACCTGTTTTTCAAGAGAAATTCCTCTAATTTTTCCTTATCCACAACTGCATCAGAGTTCCCAACCTTTACTATAAGCTGTCTGATGATATTTCTTCTTTCTCCAGGCGTTTACAGCTTCTATCTAAAAGTTTATCTACGTTGCTTGAATAGATAAGACTATCAACATTATTATATACTACTCTAAACTCTCCATCATTATTTTTGAAAAATGTAAGGCGAACCAGAATCAGATGAGGTTTTCAGTATCTTCAAATGGGCTATACTCTCTAAATTACTTTCACTCTTACTATAGAAAATCTCCAAAATATGAAATGAGTTTTTATAATCCTCCTCATTTGAAAATACTTGCATGGTTTCTTTTTCTAAAAGCTCCTTAACTATATTATCTCATTCCTACCTCTTCTGAAACGATGTTTCATTTTCCACATCTTTCACTGGAAAATTAAATTTAAAACTTCTTTGTGTATTTTCATAAAATCTTTTCAGCTTCTTCATAAGAAAGTTTCTTCCTCATCTTGCACAGAGTAAAATTTCATTTACTTCTCTTTCTATCCGTCAAGGTAAGTTCTCCGGGTAAGCAAACTGCAGCTCTTCACTCTGTCATTCTGCTTTTAAGTTCCGTATCTTTTAATTCTCTAAAGTTTTGGGAAATCTTCCAATATGAGTCTCTGAGCATTTGACTCCCTTAATTCATTCTGTCAAATTAAATCCCCATCCGGTCTCTTCGCCCACAGCACAAGACTCAAATGCATCTTTGACTTTCCTTATCATATTCTGTCGTGTACCAAGTCCAGTTCAGAACGAAAATGGAATGACTATACAGCATGGACCTGTTTCTCAGAAAGTGGTACTTCCTCCTGTTCCTAAACAAGTTCAGGGACATTTCTACTATTTCATCCGTCATAAGTTCGCCAGGATTATCTTTAGAATAAAGGCTCTTTTCTTCCTTTTGTTTTCTTCACTAACTTCTTCTTTACTTAAATATTTATTAAGTTCTTACCAGTTCTTCTATTTTCATTGCCACTTGATTTCGATTTAGAAAAACCTCTTTGCAATTTTCTTTTTCCGGTTTTTATCCGCTGGCATCATGCCACTCACCCTGCTGCCTCTGGCTGCCAGATGGAGGCAGTGGCGGATTGCCACCCTATGCCATATTCATAAGAGAGTCCGGCCTGTTCCTTTTAGGGTTTGTGATTTTCTGTAGAAAAATTTGTATATTCTTTTTCTTTCCACCATCAAATATACGCTACCTCTTTTGCAAAATTCTCCTCTGGCTATCATCTTCTGTAATAAAGGATCGTGGTTTTGTAAGTTCTGTACTATGTGTGGCCAGCATTCTTTTCTTGGGAATTTCTAAATCATCTAATCTTTTTGATATATCATCTAACTTGATAATGAAAATCTTAAAATGCCAGCGTTTTCATTATAGGCATTTTAAAATTTTCATACTCTTCTTTTTAGAGTCATCCTAAACTCTTTATCTTCCAGTTTCTTTTGAAAGATATTCTATCTTATCCGGATAACCTGAGTTTTGTTTATCATTTTAAAATTGGTAAAAATAGTATCTTTAACATCATCATTAAAGTCATAAATACCAAAAATTTTTCCGCAAGTTCTATCGCTCATCATTGCTAAAGCTTCTATCAGTTCCACATTTGTTGCATATTTTTCTGTATTTAGTAGTTTCCTATTCTTTTTGCTGCATCTTCCCAGACATGATAAGATTTGTGTATAACTATCCTTTGATGATGTCAGTATTTGATAAATGAACCCATCTTTTATCGTACCAAGCACAAATTTTATTTTCTCCTAAATAAAATCCGTTTCCTACTCTAAAAGTATTTTTAGAAAATCTCTAATTCCTCATTACTTTTACCTTTTGAAAACTCCGCTATTACATTAAGTCTAATACTATTTTCATTCCACCATTTATTAAAACAGTATCATTTGACTTTTGACTAAGTGGTATTTGAAACCTATTTGCCCTGAATTTTTGAGTGAAAAGAAAAAGAAGTCTCTTCAAACTTCCTTTTCCGCTTTTCTTTTGATTTGTTATCTATACCCAAATTATCTTTTTGCATTACTATTTTGTCCAGCTCCATATCCAGATTTTTCTATTAGCCTGAGTATTTCAGAAAGTCCTTGCTCTGGAAGTTCTTCCTGTCAGTCCCCAAGAATCCATCATCTTCGGTCTTTCCATCATAATAAAGTCCAGTGCCTGATCCTCTTATTTTCATCAGATGATCCATAAGAGTCTCTTCATCAACATCATCTGATAATCGTCCGCCTTCTCTTCCTTTAGAAATTTCAGCCTCATCTTGCCAAATTTCCCAATCTCTCCCTCTTCTATCATCTTTTAGCATCTGAATATTGGGAATTAAAACTTCCTCCCCGTTTTCCATTTTTCTCCATTCTGTAGGTTCCACCCTGTCTCTCGAACGGATTCTCCTTTATCATCGGATTGTATATCCCTTTCTCCAGTAAATATTCTCTGCCTGAAAGCACTACTCGTTTCTTTCATTTTCCAAACCTCCTGTATCTTTTATTATCTAACTCCTCAAAGTTTTCCAAGTCTTTTTCTGATAATTATTATAACGCTCCTTATCTTCTTTTTGTCTGCTCCTATTTATAAAATCTGATGTTTTTCTCTAGTTTGGATTAAAGATATTTCTCTTCCAATATCCATCAACATTCTTTTTGAAGTGTTTGAAATACAGATAAAGGAGTCTATCTAACCTGCATTTTAGTCTCTTTTGAAACTAAAAGAAAGTTTTTCTACATCTGCTACATATTCGATTTCCATTCGTTCACAGCAGATATTTTCAATGACTCTTTTAAAAATCTAATATTTCTACCTTGCTATGACTTTTTAGATTTTTCTTCAGATAATTCATCCAATAACCTATACAAACTTCCCTTTGCATATAAAAGCCACTAAGTGTCTATCTTTTTCTTCCTGTAGAAAAATATGAGCTTACTATCTCTTTCTTTAAAATTATCAATTAAATTATCTACCGCCTGTATATGCTTTAACACTTTTCATATTCCCAAAGTTTTACTTCGGATATGTCATGATTAACACTTACTGTTTGGCTAACATCAAAAATATATTTTACTCTGTAATTTTTCGGTGTCCAAAAATAGGAACACCTTTTACTCTCTTTTTACATTCCTACCGATACTTCTCCAATAATCATACTCAGCACAAAGCTGTTGCTTTCGTATTCATTATAAATGCTTAATTGATGAATGTATGGATACTTATAGTTGTTACAACTACTTTTTAGATATTCCTTGATACCTTAAAAATATCCGTTTTCAATTCTTTTTGCAAAATCAAGAATATATTTTTAACTCTTCAGTCTTGTATCTTGGCATTTTATCACTCTCCTTTTGACTTAAATTTCTATCTATTTCTTTTTCTCACTATATTTTGATTTAAAATTTGGATTATAAAATCTTGTCATTGTATTCATTGCCTATCTGCAAATATAGTGTATATAGTCTGTGCCTCCTCTGTTCCATTTTTCTCTTTTTAATCCACTGCTTTCCCATAAGTGATACCGCTTTATCAATATCAGAAGTATAATATAGAAGTCTTTGTAGCATATCAGCCTCTGATTGACTGTTAAAATAGCTTTCGTAATTTCCATAATAGATCCTTCTTAAAATCTTCTCCGGTATATGAGAAAATACCCTTTATCAAATAATTTTTCTAATATATCTGTGTCTGTACCATAAAAAGTCATGCTTTGGCATTTTTCTTTTCCTTATTTACCGCTTTTAGATTTCGGCATATATTTTTCATATAAAGGTTTGAGATTTTTATCAATATTTATAATCCTGCTTCTATCTTTTATCTTTTTATAACATCTCCGTAATCGGTGAAAAATCTATCTTTATCATAGATTTCAAGATTTTTATATCTACTTTCTTTCTCCCGGTATCTTCCTATGCCAATAAAATGCAAACCCATTTTTGATGGAGAAATTTTCAGCATAAGTGTTAATCTCTCTCAAAAATCTCCTGTCATAGAATCAGTACTATTATATATCAAAGTATTCATCTATATCCGCATTTACTTTTATCTATATCTATGCCCGATATACCCGTCTCCAAGCATAAATCAAGACCATCCTCGATTCCGACTTCTTAATGAGCTTTATACAGTTATCACTGGCTGTTCCCATGTAGACTTATCTGTAGATTTAGCAAATTCTCCGTTAATTTGGAGTGGAACTTTGTATTTTTCCATCTCTTTTTAATAATTTTATATAAGCACCATCTATTCTCCACCTTTAAGTCATCAGGGACATCATTATAGTCTTTATGGATATAATTGGCTGCATTCATTATATTTCGATTCCTTATCTTTTTATGCCTTTTTACATCCTTATTTTTCTTCATTCTTTATTTTTGCTGATTTTCTTTTAATTTTTGAGTACAGAAGGTCTCTTTTTCCATTTTTAGATTTTGATTTTCTCTGCTTTTTTCTTTTTAGGTTCTGTCTTTACCTCTTTTTCATCAGTTTTATCCCTATGCAAAAATATCTTTTCATCCTTTTATTTCTTCAGATAGACCTGTCTAATTTTTCAAGGCAACCATTTTAGCTTCTTTTGCTGATCTTTGGTAAAATCCTGCATCGAGACCTACAAGACTTTTATAATTTTTAATTTTTAGTATCTAACTTTTCCTGTGCCTTGGTCAAATTATATGAAAGCTGATGTTTTCATATTGGTATAAAGGCTTTTCATACTGTCACTGCCTTATTTTTGAAGATTTACCAGTGTATTTCCTATATATATATCTCTTAAAATAAGAGAAGTAAAATGTAATAATCCCTCCAGTTCATTTCAATCTTTTATCTCTGATTTCAAACCTGACATCTCTTCTCTCAATGATTTTTAATTCCTCTATATTAACATCAAAATCATGATTTTAAGTTTCTTTTTAATTCTTCTGCAACCTTTAACTGGGTATTCGTATTATCTTCAAGATTAACTATTGCCTTATCATATTCTTCTTTAACCTCTTTTTAAAACTTCATTTGCCTTAACTGCTTGTTTTTCTACTTTACCATCCACTAAAATACTCCTTCTTATCTAATCCATCTAAGTTCTGTTTTTCCTAAATATCCTACCTCCCACACAAAACCAAGCAAAAAGCGAGTGCACTGCTCTATACTTTCTCAAATTCTCCATTTTTAGCATGATTTAGCCTTTTTGAAAATACATAAACTGTTTTAGGCGGATATTTTTAAATAACTCATATCTTGCCTGTCCTTCTAAAAATGCTAACTAGAAAACAGCATTGCTATTTTTACCTATCTTTTGATATTTCAAGGGCATGTTTTAAAAATCACTTGCACAAAATATGGTGGATTAGTTATTATATCCAACTTATTTTCTGTAATAGTATCAACCTCTTTTTCTTCTCATACCCTCTATAACAAAATATCCTGTAGCTTTAACTTTATAGCCATATTCTTCTATTACTTTTCCTATGCCCCTCGCCACAAGCAGGTTCATATATGGGAGACTACAAATCACTTCTTTTATAAGTTCGTCCGTTGCCCTTGTATCGGTAGCATAAAAATCCAACTTTTCCTGTCTTACTAAATTTTATAAGTGTATCAAACATAGGTCAGTCCTTTTTATACCTTAAAATTTCATTCCTGATTTCAGTTTCTATTTCTATTAAAAATTCCTCTTTACCTGCATTTGCACATTTGCTACCTCATAAAGTTGTTTTTCCATTGTGCTGTTGTTTTAGCAGACTTGAATTTATCTGCTACAATCATTACAAAGGCTTATTCCTTTATGTGTTCCAATACAGGTTTTTTCTATCTCTTTCAATAAAACCTTTTAAAGATTAAATTTTCAATAATACATGGCTCTTGTTGCAGGTGTACCAAGTCCTTTTCTTTCGACTTCAATATTCTTATCAAGTGCATCATTACCTGCTACTTCCATAGCTTTTTAGAAGTGTATCCTCCGTAAAGTGCTTAGCCAGTGATGTGTATTTTCTCTTTTATCTCCTTGTTTTTCAACGCTTACACATCACCAATCCTCACACTCAGGGGAGTACCATATCTTCATTTTTCTTAGACTTGTATTCTTTAAGATATTTTGTAAAGCCTTCCATCTTCAATAACCATGCCACTATTTGTAAATTCAAATCCGTCAAATTCAGCTACAATCTTTGTTGTATTCTCAATTAAAGGATAACCTACACTTGCATGTAGCTTATTTAAGACAAGTTCATATACCTTCAATTCACTTTCCGGAAGTGAAGCTAAGTCCTCATTCATACTGCTTGCTGTCGGTATAATCGCATGATGGTCTGTAACCTTTTTAGAATTAAATACCGTCTTAATGCGACCTGATCGAAATCATACTTTTCCAATAATGTTGTTGATTGTGCTTGTAATCATATCTTCCGTTAAACATCTGCTGTCTGTTCTTGGATAGGTAATCAGTTTTTTTCTCATATAAACTTTGTGCTAATCCAACGTCTGCTTTCACTATATCCGAAATACTTGTGCACTCTCTTTAGCGTTGTCAAAATCAAAAGGTAATTCAGGTTTTGTTATCTTTTCCTTTTTGAATAACATCGGTAATTTCTATCTTATCGCCTACTAAATTTAAGAGCTGTTCCGCTGTTATTTCATCATCAATTCTATCGGTGAAAGAGAAAATCCATCTACATCAAAGCTCTACTGTAAAATATTTTTCTTTCTTGAAATTTGCTATCTCATCATCTCTATTTACAATCATGGCAAGTGGGTAGGTGTTTGAACTCTGCCCACACTGTAATTTTGCTTATATAGGCACGAATAAAGCCTACTTAAATTCATTCCTCACAAGCCAATCTGCAATCGCCCTTGCCTGTGCAGATTCAAAGAGATTATCGTAGAACTTTTTCCCTCTTTTAGATTACTCAGCCCTCCTTTATGGCACTATCTTCCATTGACGAAATCCAGGCATTTCATTTGCTTTTTACAATTTGCCTGATTGCAGACAAGTCTGAAGATTGCTTCTCCTTCACGCCCTGCGTCGCAGAGCATTTACCACAATATCTATTTCCTTATCATTCATCAGCTTTTTAAGAATCTGTAAATTTGTTTCTTTGTGGACTTTGCAACTCTCATACTTATATTCCTTTGGGATAATCGGTAAATCAGCCATATTCCACTTCATATTTTTTCATCATAACTATCAGGATTTTGCCATTTGAATTAAATGTCCAAACTACACCAGCTTACCTTGTATCCGTTTCCTTCATAATATCCGTCTTTCTTTTTTTGTAGCTCTAATCACTTTTGTAATAGATATTGCAACACTTGGTTTTTCTGCTATCACCAAATTATATTTCATAAGTTCCTCCTTGTTTTCATAAAAAAGAGCGAAAGATTTTTCTCTCGCTCAAAGTTTTTTCTTAAAATGCTACAACCCTTTATTTAAAAATTTTTGTATTTACTTTGATTATTCTTTATTTCTTTACTATCCAATAACCATCTTTCGAACTACTGACATATTCGATTATATTTTTCCATCGAGTCAATTTCTTCAAATCTCTCTCTATTGTACTTTACAGATACTAAAGAGTAATTTCCGATAGTTCAAGTGCAGTAATGATTGCATCTTCTCATTATACTGAATTATTCTCTTCTTGCCCTATCTTTAGGGTTTCAGTTTTTGACCTTCATTTTTACCCTCACTTTGACCTTCATTTTACCCTCACTTTGCCCTCCTAATTTAAATTTTTAAAACTGTAAAAAGCACTTTCTGTTGATCTAAATTCAGGTTTCAATTCTATCTTATACTTTTCTTCTTCAAGTTTCACTAGGCTTCAATAATTTTTCTAAGTCCGATCCTCGTCTTTCCATTAAATCCATTCAGTGCAAACAAATCTGCAAGTACAGGATTTCTTCTTGATGATAGAAACATTGTATGGATCAACATTTTTTGAACAAAAGTACCGTCATACATTCCACCAGAGAGTAGATTTCCATTCTATCATCATAAATATCCAAATGAATTTCACTTCCGATTACTGTATAATCCCTATGAATTAAAGCATTGACAATCACTTCTTGCACTGCTCTTTCCAGGATAGTTCCGGATATTCTACTCTATAAATAGGTCCTTTTTCCACATCTTTTTGGAATTTCTATTTACAAAAGTCCATAGATGCCCTTCAGATATATAATATTTCCCTCAAATTCCTGATCATCTAAAGCATCCATCAGACCATTTGCCTTGGTAAGACCATTCCATCTAGTACAAAAACTCTTGATTGATATACTTGATATCCATCTGCAAAAAGGCTGCCCGCTATCGTTAGATTTCCTTCTTCATTTCATCAAGCCAAAAGAGTAAATCTTTTCTTCAAATTCTTTTAAAAGTCTTATATATATATCTATAGCCAGTTCTTTGAAGATTTATATCTCGTATTTTCTTATCAGATTCTAGCAGATCATAGTTACCTCTGTCCTTTTAAAGACATATTAAATAAATCTATTCTTGTAGCAGGAATGCTTTGATTTCCCACTCTTTTTGTATACTGTTCTTGAACCGCTGTCCACTACAAAATATGGGGTGTTTTTACAGATAGACACTTAAAATTAATATAACTTCTTTCCTTCAAGTTCTTCTATCTCCATATCAAATTCCAGTATGGAATCCATCTTAGTCTCTCTCATTTCACTACTATTTTCAGAGTCTTTTATAATCATCAAGTCCTAAAATAGTATTATCCTCTTTCACTCCGAATATCAGCCTGCCACGACCATTTCCGATGCACTAACACTTTTAACCAGCTCTCGGTTTATTTACCTCGATTTTTTCTTTTATCATAGGAAGTGGATTCTCCAATATAGTCTTAACAAATCCATTTTCTCTACACCTCCCTTATACCATAATGTAATGATTACCTATTACAGATATTTATCGTCTATAATTTTTATTTCTTTGATAAAAATAGCCCAGCCACAATCGGGCTTGGGCTTACCACATCCAAAGTTTTATTGCCAAAATTATACCATAAAATTCACTGCTCAAGTTACACTCTATCCTTACTAATCATACATAATATGTCAACAACTTACTTCCTCATTTATTTGTGTCTACACTTATTTTATGCTATTTTTAGTTATACACAACTAAATCAATCAGATAATTTCATCTATATCTAATTTTAGTCTCATCTTCATCATCATAAGCATCAATTTGCCAAATCTTCTATCTCTTGTTTTTCTTCTTCGTCTGGCACTTCACTTTCATCATCTTCTCTTTCATAGGAATCTTCAAACTCATCATACTCTTCTTCATCTTCCTCATCATCTTCCTGATTTTTCTCATAAAGTCTTGAAATAGTATCCTCCACCTATTACAGCGACAATGATTAAACCTTATATATATAAATACCGTTTCTTTATTTTTCAGCTTTAGGGTCTTCTTTTTAACTTCAGATTTAGGCTCTTTATCTTCAATTTTAATTTCTTCTTTTGACTTTTCCTTACCCTCTACCATATTAAAGAAGATCATCTTCAGATACTTCCGTTAAAAGCATTACATTTTCACTTTTGACTCCTTCTAATGGCGTTGATAATTAAAATGAAATGATCTCTTTCCTGATTTTGTTTGGAAGCACAAACTGTCTTGCATCAGCAGAATATTTATCCGCTTCTTTATTATCTTTTACTGAATCGTGCATGATGAATCAGATAATCTTTATTAGCATTATCCTTATTTTCCACTACACTTGCTCTTTGCCTTTGGAAGGAGACGAAGCTACCTTTATTGGTATTGACATCTCCGCTATCCGTGAGTCGAATTTTGACTGTTATTACTTGCTGCCTGTTTGGGTGTCAATTTATTAGGATAACGAACCCTCTTTTCTTTACTTTCTTTATCCTCATCACTTTTGTAGTAGAGATATCCGGTGCAGACGATTTTCCAGGCTGCCACTGCTCTTTACACGGCTATCTCCACTACCTACGAAGCCAGATGGTGCATTACCTGCTAAATGAAGATGGATTTGTAGTGTCTTGTGGCAGCTCGATTTGTTATATGCCTTTGGATAGTCTTGTTTTATTGATCTGACTTTGATTTTTCCTGCAGTTCTTTACCTTTTCTTCTCCAGTCTCTTCCCACAGATTTTTGCAGATTTCATGTAGAAGAATCCATCTTTTCTTTTCCTTTTCTCAGCCCTTTTCTCCAAGGATTCTATTTCATCTTCCAAGTCTTTTGGATTTTATCCTTCTTTTGCTTATCATTTGTTAACTTGTCCTTATCACCGACTCTGTTCACTTAATTTATCTAATTTTTCTTTTCAGCTCTTTCTTGATTCCTTTTCTTCCATCATAGATACATGCTTTCTTTATCTATGTCTGTTTGAACTTCTTTTCTATCTTTCTGTTTTTGGACTTCTTCCAGTCGGTGTACTTTGTTCGTTTGTTTTTAGGATCTTCTTTGCTCGTTATTTTCCTCTGGTCTGCGTTTCTTTATCCTTAACAGTAACTTTTTCCACTTTTACGAATAATTTCTGTCCTGTCCCATCTCTCTACTTTATAGAACAAAAATTCATCTATAAATTTCATGTCATCAGGCGAGTATAGGAATGTCTCCACTGTCAAGAATCTGTCCTTCCTTTGGCTTTAATACTTTCTTTCTTTGTAAAGACTATCATCTTGAAATATATATTTTACCTTAACTTCCCACCTCATCTAGTATCTTCCCACTGGACTAATCTCAATGTTGGAAACAAATTCTGTGCAAATACAATCTCATTTATTAAAAATCAGAGTTCCGACTAACATGGCACAATAACAACGATTTATTCCAAATACAGGTAGCTGTAGTTCTTATTCATCTTAAATTTGGTTTTCACTCATTTTCCTCCATATATTCTAGTATTTTCTGCTTTTGCATGCTCCTTTTTCCTTAAATTCATCTTTCTTGTAACTTTTTATCATTTTCCAAAATTCACTTCAATGGAAATATCAATACTTCGATATTCTTTTTAATATACAAAGCACCCTTCCATTTCTTCCTGCTCTTCTTTTAATATCTCTTTTTAACTGTAGTTCTTCTATCTTTTCATCAATTTCTTTTTGTTTTTCAATATCTATATATATGTCTGTTATTCAATGTACTTCCTCCTATTTAGGTCTCACCAAATCCGTAAAATGCTGCTTTCCAGTGACGGTGTATCAACTCCTTGCATGTACTTTCGAATCGGATCTCCTGCATGAACCATATAACCCCCACCTACATAGATGCCTACATGAGAAATTGGTGATTCCTGAAAGTTATATAGTCCCTTAAAAGAAAATAATATATCCCGCCTTGCTCACTGCAGAAACAGGATTGCAATAGTCTGTATAAATTCCTCCAAGCAGTAGTACGCAGGCATGTGTCCCTGAGATGGGTATAGGTCCACACACACAAAAACTTGAACAGTCAAAGATTTACTAGGTCCATTAGCTCCAAACATATCTTTTTCCGATATGTTTTTCCGCCTCATGCAATAGCTTTTACACTTTCCATTAAGTTAAGTCCAGGTTGTGAAAATCCAGGATTATTGATAATAATCTCTGATAAATCCCATTGCCACTTCAAAGGTAAGTTCATATTTCCTTTACTTGCAAGGAGCGTTTCATGAGTGGGATAAAATTGTCAGGATAAGAGTGGAACACTTCTCGGATAATTATCCATCTCTCTTTTTCCAAGGTTACAATGACTTTTTGTACTCATGTCTTCTTCATGACTTTCACCGTCCTCAGATGTAACAGTTCTATATCTGATTTCAATTTCTTCTTTGTAGGTTAATTATACATCGTGAAACAAACTTTGAAGTTCGCTTTCTACTTCGGATACTTCTTTTACCACTCCAAAACAGGCGATGATGTAGGATAAAAGTTCATAGACATTAAGCCGATATTCTCTTCATTTATAATATATTCATCATAACCCGGATGATTTTCCTTGTACACTATCCATTTCTTCCTGTAATTCTGTTCTAAGGAGAGAAAATTCTGATTAATTTCTTTTAGTGTATCTACGAGATGATACGTGGTCGAGATGGTATTTCCTACCATACCTGTTTCCCATATTCATCAGCATAGTGCCTGCCTGAAAGAGCATAAAAAAATATTCCTATCTTTATCAGTAATGAGAATCCTATCTTTCCCTCTGGATTTTACAAATTCAACCAAATCTTTTCTTTCTATAAAGATTTTTTTTATTTTCCATTTTTTACGCTATCTTTATACTTCTTTTGAATCTGCCTTTTATACTGCCTTCTTTTAAAAAACTGTTTAATCTTAGTATTCTGATACTCACTACTCTTTTAGTTTCTTCCATATTTTTTGAAGAAGAGTTTCTTTCCTGTTTATGAATACTCTTGTCAAAGTTTATTTATCTTCTTTTGTCTCTATGCCTTCTTCTTCCTGATGATAAGCATGTCTTGAAATGGTTTCCATCTTCTCTCTACAGCCTTATACGTTCCTCAACTCCAGCATTATCTTCTTTTCCACTTTCCAAATACCTCTTTACATTCCGTTGCCATTACAGCACTTTTGCACTGACTTTTTGCCATCAATTCCATATTTTTTAGTTTCTGCTCTTGTCTTTGTTTTTGCTTGTATTGCATTTTCTTTTCCTTATTTCAAATTTCCCTTTTCTTTTTGTGATGTGCTTTTTATCACTAGTTTTTCCCTCATTCTTTACATCTTGGAAATGACTTCTTTTTCATTATCTTTATCTCTTATAAACTCCTGATCATCAAAATTACTTTTAAAATATTTCTTTTGATTTTCGATTTTGGACTTTCTTTGGAAAAAGGTATCTTTTGCATAATGTTGTATATCTTATTCTTAGTTTTGGGTTTTTGCATATTCATCATAATTTTTCCTTATCATTTTTCTATTATCATACTTTTCATCATCTGCAAGGTTCGATATGATACTTTTACTATCCTAAATCCACATCATACCTATCTATTACTCCATCGTTGTCCATGTCTTTTAGATAATGGATCATAAACCTCTTTTCTTGATGAAACTTATCTATCTGCTTTCGCATTTTTCTTCTGATTTTCTTTCTTGAAAAGTTTGACTTTTTCTCCGTTATCACTTAATAGGTATAATTCATCATTTCGTATATTTTTTCGTATTGTCCACTCATAAAATGCTTTGATTGATTCTTAGATACCAGCAGCTCATCTTTACTCAAATTCCTTTTCTTTCATGAGATTATCTTCTTGACTGTAAAATTTTTTATACATCTTTTATTACTTGTGCCATTCGTTTAATGTGGAATTTCTTGTATATCTACCATGAATTATTATCTGACAGATTATTGTCATATCTATATTTTTGATAGCTTGAATCAAAGTATTTTTAAATTCTTTTCTCTACCTCTTTTTGTCTCATTTGCTTTTTTCATTCCAAGACTTCACCTCCTTTTGATTCTTTTCCTTGCAAGCCTGCAATACTCTTCATTTAATTCGATTCCGATATGGTTTCTATCTTGCATAAATTACCCACAAATCCGACTGTTCCACTTCAATAAAAGGATCGAGATTATTTGCCTTTAGGGCAACCCGCTATCCTTCAAATTTCAGCTAACTTAGGTGGAAAAGTAGCATAATGTTCCCCTCTAAAAGATACAGTATTTATAGTCCAAATATCTCTTTATTACAGGCAGAATATTATCTCCCCTCTCTCTCATATCTTCTTGCTTTATTAGATTTTTATTATCTTTGCTCCAGAATTTTCTTTTTAAATATTTATTATCTTCTTCCTCTCATATATCTTTTTGCTAACTTCTTTCATTGGCTCTGCCATTGTTCATAGTCATAATAATATTTTGGTGATTTAGAAGTAAAAAATATGCTCCCTTAAGAACAGTGGTCTGTCCTGCAGGTCTCCGGCTTGGCATTTTCCTTATGCCAGATAATATCAGAACGTAAAATACCACCCATCCTCTCTTAAACCGTAATAGCCAAGGGTATACCCATTACGATCCTTTGACTTATATCACAGAGCCTTTTATTATAATTGATGGATTTTGTCCATTTTCTTCCTTTTTGGATATTTAGGGGATAATGTCACCGCTTCCACCTCCTGAACCGACATAAGAATCCCCAATCACGACAAACAGGTGCCGTCTTTTTTAATACTCTTCTCACCTCATGAAATACTGCTACCAATCTGTCGAATATTCTTCTACCGTAGTTTCTCTTCCGATTTGCTCTTCCTTGTGGTAATCCTCTCAGTCCATAGTAGGGTGAGAGTAATCACACAATGTATACTTTCATCCGGAAATTTTCTTAAAGTTTCAAGTGCATTCCACAAATAATTTCATTTGTATTTTCTTTTATGAATGCTTCTTTACTCTGTCTGCCTCATCCCTATTCACCTGCCTTTTTACTTCTTCCAGGTTCCGTTGTGATTAATAGTGAATAGAGTTTTGTATTTTCGGAAACTGGTCTATAAAAGAACAATCGTATTTCCATAAAGATAAGTCCCTCTCCTTCACGAATTGGTTATAGGAAGAGCGATGTTTTGGAGATGTTTGAGTTTTTATTTAGATATCTCTATCCGTTCCCGCTTGGTTGGCATCAAATAAAGTCGGTATTGTCAAATATATTTTCCAATTTCAGGACTTGCAAGTAAGTCCTTTATATTTCAAGTTAACCTGTCAGCATGCCCATTTTCTAAAACACTTCCAAATTTCAATGAATAATTGGCTGTTTGCAGTTCTTTCAACGAATGAAATTCATCAACATAGTATCTTGTTGCTTTTTGCTTGCTCTGTTTATGAATTTACTCTGTTCCATACCTGATCCTGCTACGAGCATCCTATCTTTTTAAGCTGTTTTAAGCTCTTTGATATCTCATAACAAACTACTCTGTTACTTGTATCTACATTCATTCTATGATTAAATACATTTCGCTTCCTTGCATAAATCTCCATCTCTGCAAGTTTCTTTCCTACGCTTTCTTCCTGTTTTGAAGATTATATAAATCTTCAATATCAGCTATATTTTCAGAATTGGATTTTCAAAGTAGGCTTTATACAAAGTGTGGCTCTTAGGATCAGCAGCGGAATTTCTTCCGCCTTAACTTTTTCTCCTACAACGAGTTTCAAATAGAGATAATGTAAGTCTGATTTTAAAGACAAAGTTATCTTCATCCATAGTCAATATTGATGTCAGCGGATTGACATAGTCTTTGAAATCGGAGATATTTTCTAATAACCTGTCCTTTAGAGCCTCTACGAGTGGTACATATTCAGCTTCCGGGTCTGCTATGATAATGTATCATCATCCGTAATTAAAACGTTAGTGATTTCCCTTTTGGCTGCAAAGATTTACAGAACCTTATTGTTCCTAAATTAGACCATTTGGATTTTTGAACTGCTTTCGATCTGCCATATTGATATTTCTGCTCAGTGCATTTAGTCCGTAATATAAGCTCTCTCCTTGATAAAGTTCTTCCGTTATGGAAATGGAATAAATATAGCTGCTGCACTTGTATTGATCCTCTTTCGATTTCCACTTCATTTATCCCAGGGTAAACTTGTCAAGTCCCTGTTCCTGTCTGTAATTTAGATTTTTCAAACTTGCATTGTGTCTATTTTATGATTGACTTTCGTGCAAATACCATTATCTAGTTTCCCTTACTTTTGTTGGTGTTCATAAAAGAGTATAGTTACCAAAAACATCTTTTCATCATGGTTTGTAGTTCCGATAAGAGATTCTTTGTACCTGCCCCATAAGTTACAAGGTCGCTTGGTAAGATGTCGATATCATAGCCACTACGAATTGCTTTCTTATTTTTCTTCTAATTTCATCTTGTCTAATCCAAAATTTTCTTTCACATTTTTAATAACTTCCATCTGATCAATCCCTTGTAATATGAAATGTTACAATCATATTCTCTTCCATCTCTAAAAACTCGGATAACATCTCATCTTTAATATCCGATGTAAAGTTATGAAATTTACTTCAGCAAGACCTCTCCGATTTTAAAATAGGTTGGCTTGGAAAAATTAAAAGATGGAGGAACAATGTACTCTTGGTTGTCAGTCCGCTATGTTTAAATCTTCAAAGGAAAGACAGTTTGTCATTCAGATTTAAAATATCATGAATTGTTTTAAGTCTTTCCTCACCCGTCAAGTACACTTCTTAGGCTTTTACTCCCCATCTGCTTAAAATTATTTAGCATCCATCTCGTTCTCTCTAACCTACTCTTTGCCTGCTTTAAATCCTCCGCCTCTATGGTAAAGGTAAGATACATACTTTTAGAAGCCCATTGTTTCGCTGGAACTTTGACTTAGAGCATTTGTCTATCATTTCTAATTTCATTAAAATCATCATATTTTCTTTAATATCAATCAGTCTACTGATTCCTCATTTACCGATACTATTGATATAACCTAAATTCTACTTCACAGAGGAATCAAGAAATTTGAAAAACTCTGAAAATATTCCCTCTTGGTCTAGCTTCTTCCATAAGTCTATAGTTAATGTCCAAAATCGAATGGTTTTGTGTATACTATTCTTATCAATTGACAAATTCCGTCTTTTAGCATTCGTTTGTGAAATTTATTATCTTGTACCGTTTTCTTTCTTTCTTGTTTCATCAAAAGTACCTATCTTTCTTTGATGATTTCCATTTGTTTGACTTTGTTTTTTCTTCTAGTTTTAAGTTCAGATAACTCTTTTTTATTTTCTTTAGCTCTGCTCTCATCTTTTTCTTAGTCGTTGCTCTTGCTTTTTTCGATTGTTTTTGTTCACTCTTTTCCTCCTTCCATTTGTTTGTTTTACTTCCTATGCTGTTTTCTTATCCGTATAGTGAGTACTTTTCCTTGTAGCCTGATTTTTGCTCTTGTGAAATCTTAAGATATATGCCAAAATGTTTTCCAAAGGCAAATTATCTTTTCATATAGTGTTGCAAAAGAACCGAAACACCACTATACTCTTAACTATCATTGATATATCTACACTGAAAAATTTTTTACAAAGCATACACAGGAAATCCAGTAAGTCCTGCTAAAGCCTATAAGCTGTCTTTTGGTAAGATTAGAAACGACTTTAGTTTTACTTTCATCAAATCCTTTAGTACTTTTACATAGCCTGCAACTACCCTCTATCTACTTTTCTTTGATATTTGAAATTCTTCTATATGCTCCCAAAGTGCAATAATTTCTTCTTTACAATTTAATTCTTTGTAATGCTTTAGCTTCACCTATTCTGTCCAATATCTTTTTTACCATTCACGTTTTCCTCATTAAAATCCTTCTTTTAAAACAAGATTCATTACCTCTACTGATAAACCTCCTAAATTCATCTGTTTTCTTCTTCTGTCTTTAATTCATATTCTAAATACTCATCCTCTAAAGAGCCTCTCTCTTCACACATTATCTTTTGTATTTTCTATCAAATTCATCCATCAGCCACAGACTCTTGTCTCATCAAAATCCAAGTAAAATCATCTTCTTCAAAATCGGATAACTTTTTCCTCTATTTCTATTATTACTTTCATCGGCCCTTTTACATAGAAAGAATCAAACCTGTTCCTATCAATATTCCTATTTTCTTATTCCACTTTTCATTTATTACCTCCAATAATTATATTTTTAACTATCTTATTCTTTTGCTCATTTTCAGACTTGAAGTTATTTGGTGGCTATTTAAAAGTCTTTGATACTTCGATTTCATCATCATGACTCAAGAATCACTCCATATACCCAATACCTGTAAAATACTTGCATTGAATATCCGTAAAGTTTACCATTTTGACCAGAACTGCAAATTTAAAAGATTGGGATAAAGGAGTCCTTGAAGTCGCAAGTGCAAATAAAGGATTTAATATAGTTTGTTCCCAATGACCATTCCTTATTTCCCATTGTAGAAAGTAAAAGTATTTACTACAAACAAATGAAAATATATATTTCAATCATTCTTCCTTAGCAAATTACATTGATTAAAATAGAAGCCAACAGTTAAAGAAAATTTAACTAATCACGTCTCGTGCAATTCAATGATAGGTGTTTCCAAGTTCGCGCGCTTTGTTTTAGGGCATCAACCACTTATCAAAATTACCAGGGTGTGATGTTGGCACTTGTCCCACACAACACCTGCCGCCTTTCCCTATCATGGACTGTATGCCAACATCAAAGAACTGCCATTATGAAAATCAAAAAGCGTGAGAAAGCAAGCCATATAGCTATCATCCACATCTTGATGATACTAGAAATTCAAAGGTATCATCCGTATCTTGCACCAGGAGAATTTTTCTCAGCACTACTTGAATCAGCTCTGTACAAAGTATTTGCAGTTAAATTATGGCTGCTATGGGCAAAACAACATTTGTGTTGATTGATTTGATGAAGATAAAGACCTCCAGTTCCAAGAACCCGGAGTCTCTCCTCACTTCTCCTGCAACTGTTCCTACTTTTGTCATTAATATCCACAAGCATTGCAGAAGATTATCTTTAATAATATCAATCACCAACTATCCTTGAAAAACTCTTCTATCTTTCCAAATGAGTCAAACATTGACTTTCAAGACGTTATGCAAGTAGTGGAACGAGGTTTTAGCCCTATCAAAACAATTCCTCCACCGCTCATCCAATTGCTTGATGCCTTGCGATTTTGCCCAGGATTATCCGATCCATATCCTTCGAGTGAAGTTGGTAACTCCCCATGCACCAAGTCCTGCTCAGAGTGCCATAACCAAAAATTTTAAGCACTATTTACTGCTTGTACAAAATCCATAATTTATTCACTCCTTGTTTTCTTCCTGTTCTTTTCTCTTTCCATTTCTTTTGATCGATTTTATTGACATGCCTTACAATATGAAGTTTTTGTAGGTTTTATCACTCTTTTACGAACTTCTTTGTAATATCCGTATACATGGATAAAATCTCCTTTTTCAAATTCCTTTATAAGTTCCGTCTTTTCTCCGTAAACATTACAATTGATATATTCTTTCTTTTTCTCCTTCCTTGCCCGTTTTCTAAGAGCGTAAAGTTTGCAACTGTTGCTTCTTTGTCTTTTCCTAGATAGTTTTCATCTCTACTTCATTATTAAATTTCCATTGATATTTAGCATTCTTTTGCATATAAATCCTCCATTTCATTTCTTTTAATTTAACAAAAAAGACCACAACTTTTCTATATTGTCATGGTCTTACCTCACTGTTTCCTCATTTTAAATTTTGTCTTTTATTTATTCTAACTTCTGTTCATTTTGGGCAAAAGTTAGAAATTCTTCTTTATCTGCCATAATATACTCTACACAAGGTAAGGCAATCGCATTTCCAAAAGTGCTTTTATACCTTGCACTGTCTAATATAATTTTCCGTCTTCTCCATGGCATTTTTGTGTAGTTATCCAGCTTGGTCCATCAGCCTTTCACACTCTATCAGTGTTAATGTCTAATAAATCCCTCTCCTTCTTTCCGTCCTATCCAATGCACCAAACATCGTTGGATTGGATGCTAATAGGATGGAAAAGGTTCATTTGGCTTTCAGCTGTTTCTAAAAGGTTCATTTCTTCCTTTTGCACCTCCCTCACGTTTTTCTATCTTGAAGGTCTGATGTTTCCCTCCCTGTTTTATCAGAATCTCTTCGATCGGACTTGGTATCCTTATCTTCGATATTTCCGATAGTTTTAAAATCTTTGAGAGCAAGTCTTCGAGCTTATATAGTATTTTGTGGGGAACGAAATCCTCTAAAATCACCAGACAATAAATATTCTCTTCTTCTTTGAAGGAGCTTCAGCTCTCCAAGAAATATTGGGCGTCCAAGACTCTCCAACAGCTAAATTCTCCCTCGCACCATTCCTGCATTTGCCCATTTAAGTGCTGGGCATTGGAATTTTGGTGCTACTAACAGAGGTTAGGGCAGCTCTAAATCCAATCCAGTCTCCTGATACAAAAGCTCATGACGTTCTCCCAAAATAGCGAGACGGATTAACTTACATTTACACACCTCATTCCCTGCCCATCATGCTTTTCGCTTGATGAAAGGACGTTTCTCTCCACTAAGTCCTGTTAAATCACAACTTTTGAAGATTTTGACAGGGAGAACCAAGGTTCAATATATCCGCAGCTCTATATATCTCCTCTAATTTTGTTATATCTCCTAAATGCTCTACATCAGGAAAGTGTCTTTTAGATATGAATACTTGCATTTTTATCAATTTCACTTGCCCATACTGTTTTTTATCCCTACCATTTCTGCTAAAATACTCCTATTCCATCAAATAAACTTCAGTATTTATTTCTCTTGCTACACCACCACTGTTTTACAATGCCATATTGGCATCATCACTATAAAATTACATCTTTTACCTCCAATCTACTACATAACAATTGGAGGACTTCTATACTCTTTTGGGAATTACCCATATTTTTAAGTACTCCTTTTGTAATAAACTAAAATAACTTCTACTCATTTTGGACAAAGTCCCACTAAAGGATTTACACATCGGCTTCTTTTACTGTTACCACCATATTTTCTAATTTACTTCATCTTTTCTCTTTAGTATCTTTCTATATCAAAGGTATTTTTCATTGTAGTCGGATAAAGTCTGCAATTCTTGTGCTTTGTAATGTCAAATTTGTATCAGAATAAAAGTCTTGCCCCTCTTATTTCCAAGATACACTCACCATCCGTATTTTAGTTCATCTCTACTCATCAGTTCTTTCCCAAGTTTTTGATAGTTTTGGTCCAAAGATTTTTGATTAGATCTTGTTGTTTCTGATGTATTGTAAAGGTCTATGGTTTCTTTTTCCCCAAGTTCTCCGACAGCTCCTTTATTGTTGTTCCTTCTTTTCACCTAAAATAACTCTATCGCAATTCCCTGAATCATTTCAGCATGGTGCTTTGTAAATGGCTTTAGAAGTTGTGATTTAGCTTGAAGGATAATGCTACGGATATTTCTCTCTAGAACGAATGGTTGCAGTTAGTTTTTCAAATTTTGGTATCTGCTTGATGTTGCTAAATTCATCAAATAAACATCTTACGCGAACAAGGTAATCTTCCTCATATTTGTTCGTCATCTGCTTTATCTAAAGCAAATTGAAAAAGCTAGGTATACATCATTTATACCTAAAGTTAAAAGTATCATCAATTGTCTGATATGATGATAAAAGTGCTGTCTTTTTATCTCCTATGAGCGATCTAACCCATTTCATCATATTCCATTAAAGTTTCTTAGCTCTCCAATATCAAAAGGAGCAAGTCTTGCTCCACATGATATCAGAATAGATTTCGCTGTATCCGCACAGCAAGTTTGTATGTTCTTATGTTATTGCATGACTGCAAAAATGGTTCCAGTTTTCTTTTCTAATGCTTCAAAAATATAATCTACTGCATTTTTGGAAATTCTCATCTTCTTCTCTAACCTCGCTAGCGTCAATAACAAAGAAGTGTATAAAATTTTGTTCTTCAATCGGTGCTTCGTAATATAAATAACCTATGCTGTGTATTATTACAATCGTTTCGGCTTTCGTCCAAAATCCTCACTGGATTTTCTCCTTCTCCCTTAGTATTCACCACCATTATTGTCTGCACCGAGTTTCAATATCTTTTCCACTTAAGTAAGCAAACGGATTGTAGTGCACAGATTTGAAATTTATAGTATTTAGCACTGTATTTTTCATATCCATTTTCTCAAGCATCTTCCCACACTCAACAAGTGACAGTTCCTTTTGGATCAAGTTACACCATAAGATAGGTACTGCATTTGCATAAGGTCTCGGTTTTACAAAAACTGGTTTTCACCTACCTGGATCCTCCTACTATACATTTGTTTTATTCTGCCTCGCATATTTGGGAATTTTCGGTCTGCTGTTCCATTGTCATGCCGTTCTGTGTGTGTGGTAAGTAAGAGATGTTGTTTCTAAACTTTTCTATCTGCATAGGCTCAGACTCTGCCTAGCTCTCCATCTTGCTGAGCCATACTCCTTGCTTTGTCTCAGCTTTTTAGCATCTCGGTGTATATCAAACGATATAACTGCTGAAAATGTAAGCTTTGCCTGCCAGTATGTCATTTGCCTAAAAGACGGTAGATAAGACATATTCGAGTATATCTGATAGTTGCTACACACTTCTATCTATGAAATCTCCACCCGTCTAGATGTTTACACATGTCTTGAGAAGATATTTTCATATATACTAAAGAGAGAGGTAGAGGTAAGTAATGACACAAGACAAACTTTTTCTTATCTCTTATATGAAACACATTCTTTATGTCTCCTGGGTATTGCTTTGTAAAGATCTTCTGTTTTATCACATCCTTTCAATTGTTTTATTCCGCATCTTTGTAATTGATAACAGGAACTCTGGCTTTATGCCTACTCTGTGTAAGGCAAATATCATATTGCTTGTTCTTTCAAAATATCCAAATTTTATGATTAGCTCATTTTACATTTTACAACGTAACATCCTATAAACCGCTGTTTTCATCTTTGCGACCACATCTTGTGGCATTTAACTCAGCTTTCCCTTCTATATATCTCTTTGTCCCATAATATACATTAAGTTTAAGCCTAAATACCACTAGTATTTTTAGCAATGAAAGTACTACCCTCTTCCTTTGACTGTTGTAAAAATCTGCCCTTTTGTATATTTCCTTTTTATTCTCTTTTCAGTTTTTACTTGAAAATAAATACCTTTTAACCTATCCATTGGAAGTACAACACCTTCTTCATTTTTATAAAAATACCTTCTATGCAATAATGTTCTTTGAGGTAAGCACCTTTTGGATACTACCAGCAGATTAAGCTGTTTCTTTTTAAGCTCACTCAAATTTATTTATGCCTGCACAACGCTTCCAAAAATATTTTCGCTTTCAAATCTTAACTGCATTTCTTTTTATATATATTTTCAGCTATTTTTACTTCTATTAAAGCATTTATAACTTCATCATTTCCCCTACTCAATAAATTCTTCTAGCCAAATTCATCAACATTAGCTAAATATTCCTTACCATGGGTGATTTTTCAATTATTTCAGCACTCCTTATAAACTTTGCTCCTGATGTTTTTCTTTTATCTTATCTTTTGGAGGTGCATTTCTAACTTTTTCTTTCAAAAGGTGATTTAATTTATCCATCACAGATTCTCTCTTTTGTCCTAACGCCGGCAACTTTTGAAACTGTATCTTTAAAAGCCTGTTCCATAACTTTTCATCTTGCCTCAAAAATACTATCTTGTGCCTGTAGTCAAATCTTTTTATACTAATTCCTCCGTTTTCTTTAACTCTCTTTTAGATTTTTTAAGTCCACATCCATTTTAACTCAAGGTTTCAACCTTGCCTTTTTCTTATATAAATCCTTTACTGTCGTTGGTTTTGTTTGTAATCAGATCTTTTAATCCATTTTCTCTTTTCTGCCTTGGTAAGTATCATTTCATCAGTTTTAGAGCTTCTCTCTTTTTGTTAAATGGGTACCTTTTCTTTACAGCGATTACCCATCTTGTGCTTCTTCATTTTATCAAAATATCTCTCCTTCTCAAAATTAGTGTGTACTATATCATTGTTTTTAATCTATAGTTTTCTCCATTGAAGATAAGAGGTGTTGCCATTTCAAAGTGGAATATCCTCTTTTCTTTTAAATCTTTTGTAACCATCAGGTGAGAAATAGACAAATTTGTAGTATTAACAATAATCGGCCTTTCTATCACCATCTGCAGTATTAGAGAAATATGTTCTAGGTAAATGATGTCTCTTTGTATTCCAAATCATCCTCTATAATCAAAAGCTATTACTATTAGATTGCAGTATACTTATTTTATCTATCAACCGTTTCATCTCATATCATTTGATATTACTCAGTTTGTCTCATTCTAACTGATTCCTTGCTTTTCTATCAAGGCATTTGCAATAAGTGTAATATAACAGTTCCCAACTACTATTAATATAAGATATATATTTTCTTTATATTCTCAAAATGCTTCCATAATTTAAACCTGCTGTTTATGTTCCAAACTCCCATCTTCCTCTCAAAGTTTTGTAAATTGCAGGCGGCGTGGCGGCTGGCCCGCGCGCGGCGGCGTGGCGGCTC